>Ga0115567_10001980_pt1 | contig 20398 bp, 13 predicted proteins | sample COGITO_mtgs_1204_2_FD_88679 | JGI IMG/M metagenome (GOLD analysis project Ga0115567, IMG submission 88679) | Pelagic marine microbial communities from North Sea - COGITO_mtgs_120412 | ecosystem: Environmental > Aquatic > Marine > Epipelagic | place: Germany:Helgoland, sampling site Kabeltonne... | reverse complement strand
TCTCTCTCTCTCTCGCTCTCTCGCTCTCTCTCTCTCTTTCCGTCTCTACAATACCTGCCTCTGCGCAAACTCCCGCGCTCACCCTCCTCATCCTCCCGGGTTTTTTGTTTTGTGACTGTCGTCAGTGAACGTGCCTCTGTTCAGCGAATGTATTTCTCCCTCCACTTGCTACGACTTCAGATCATCTCGCAAAACAGTTTCGTTCGACAAGCTTTCCCGACGCGATCCCTCGGAGAACAAATTACGTACACTGCTGAAGATGTTGGTCAGGCTTGACCGTTGCGACATCTTTCTCCTGGCCTCCTCTGCCCGCTTTTGATGCTCTCTTGCCTTTTCGATTCTTCGCCTCTCCTCCTCGCGTGCTTCCTTCTGTGAAGGGGGTGCTAAAGAATCAGAAAGGATGTGCGAAAACGTCATCTGCAGACTTTTGCAAAGCTGCATCACCTCTCGACAACACTGAACATATCGAGTGTAGAACTTCCGGCGCATCAAGGGCAAACATACCTGAAGCTGAAATGCGCTCGGGACGGGAATCGGTGCGGGTGCTCCGAAGCGATTCATAGAGACAGGATCGAGACCGAGCTCCAACATGGTATCCTGCAAGGTTCGGGTACATCAAAATGGCTGCAATCCTCGAAGGTCCTTGCTCGCGCGCCTATCATTGATGAAATTCACTAGTGATGAAATGCACTGCATCATCAGTACGGTGGTTTCAACCTCCATATCCAGGTCTGCACCGTGGATCTCCTGCCAATGAGGCTCTGCTGGTGCGGCTATTGCATCGTTCGCTGGTTGGCGAATTGAGGGCATACGCATCGATTTGATCGATCGCTGTGGTAGGACCAAAGTGTTCAGATAGTGAATTGCAACTCAACCTCAAATATCAGGTGTGAACGTTGTGTTCAAGACGCACCGCAACCGCTAGCGACGCAGATGAGCGAAGAGATTTTGATCTCTGCGGCTCGAATTTTTCCTTGTAAGATCCAAACTCACTGACAGTCACAGCTGCCTCCTCTTCCTTTTGCTCCCACCCAAATACGATCTGCATCGAGCGCAGCCAAAATTCTGAGTAGCGCGAATCGGCTATTGTTTTCGAGAATTTCATTTGGGTTGCGTGCTTGCATGCAGCGATTTTGGATCGACCTCCTGCTCTTCTGTTATTGGTGATGGGGGCTTGCAAGTCCACCACAGTCCCAAAGAAGCACAGCAGCAGACGAGGACGCATGCAACAATCACAACGGCAAGTAGGGCCTCATTCCTGCCGAACGTTGCCAGACACATCGGGAACGGATGAACCCGGGTTTTAAAAGTGTCTTTCAATTGCACATTGAAACACTAGCAACAGTCAAGTATGCTGGTGACGATCAAACGTACGTGAACCAATCGACAGCACTTTCAGCCGATTGAATGCAATGTGTTGCATTTGGAGTTGTTCCTGCATTGCACTCAAAAGAGCAGTTTTGTGTGCCTGGAGGAGAGGCGTTTCACGTTTTTGATCGCCCCAATTGCATGGAGATGCTTGCTGGCTCGCGGAAGGGAAAAGGTACTCACGAGGTTTCCACGAAGCGTACTCAGGCAGCTCTTTCGGGCACTTGAGGCATTCTGCGTCAGTCTCCGACTCTTTGCAAATCCCGCGGTAGTATCCCAACGGGCAAGGATTGCTCGCACATGGCAGACATCTGTTGGTCAGACATCACGCCGTTAATGATGTGGCAGAGGCCTACGCTGCTGCCCATTTCGCAGGTAAACCGGCATTGCTAGCACTGGTACCGGCCATTCTTCAGGACGTAAAATGTCGCACAGGATTTCTGAACGAGACGAACGCGGTTGTTTCTTGCGTCTGTCACCACCAGCCGCTCACTGTACCTATCAGAAGCTATGCCCGACGGAAAGTTGAATTGCACGGAAGTGCCTTCTCCGTCGACATAACCTCCCAGGGCAGCATTCGCGTTGCCAGCGAGCGTCGAAACAGTTCTGTTGGCGATGTCAATGATGCGCAACGCGTTGTTGCCCGAGTCCACTACCACTAGCCGCTCCCCATCAGCAAGAGACGCGATCGACGTTGGTTTCTTGAACCGTACACTCGTGCCCGTACCATCCTGGTAACCGCACTGGACTTGCCCGTACACGTCGTTTTCAGTTGGGCCGACAAGTGTAGACACGTACTTGGTTGCAAGCGTCAGCACCCGGATGTTGCATGTTTGTGAGTCTACGATGTAAATCTGTGGCAAATCCACATCGCGGACTTCATGAACGGACAGGGATCGCACGGAAAGTATGCAGACCTGAGAACAAAAGGAAAGAATGGAGACTTGAGTACCAACCTTCGCCCCGTCACGAGACGCAGCAAGTCCCATTGGATTGCCAAACTGCGCAAAGGTGCCCTGTGCGTCGCGGTAGCCACCTGTACTTGACGAGAGCGGTCCAGCAATATGCTCCACCTATGTACCAATGTCAGCGTACGCCAGCGTTGTTGCAAGAAAATTCTGTATTGCGTGGTAATCTGAAACTGTGAACGCTGCTGGCACGGTTTAACCTCAAATGTTGTGGGGTCGAGAGAGGCGATTGATGCGTAGCTGTTTGAGAAAATGACTTTTCCTCCAGCAGCGGTGATCCCAATGGGGCCAAAGAACCTATCAAACTTCTTTAGAGATCGTTTCGTTCCAAATTTCTCACTAGGTCAGAAAACAAGGCACTGTAATGCAAGGACAAATCTGCCGGTGAAGAACGCACATTCCAGTGGGAATCGTCAAGTTTCGGATCGCTCCAGGCATACGTTCCATGAGCGAACCAGTAGTTGCACCGATGGAAAACTTCGCAATGCTCGGCTTCAATGTGCCAGGGTTGGCTGGGTTCCAGCTGTCTGTGAAGTAGGCATATCCTCCCAATACTGCGCTGGCCTGCCCCAGACAACCATGCGTGATAATTTAGGTCTCATGCAAGATGTACTGTGTGCCGAAACGATGACGCCTCGGATGTTTATGAGCAATTAGTCTGGGAGCAGAGCACGAGGCCCAGGTGACCTGGAGGTTCCGATGTGCAGTGTTCGGATTTGACTGCTTGTCGAGAGGCGGACCCGGCACAGCCCATGTTGTCACCTGTCAATCCGAGCTGCACTGAGGTCCTGCTACAATGGAAACCAGCGGATCGTGCTGATGCTGCGGGCACCTGTCCGTTTGACGCTTCAATTGCACGAACTCTGTGATTGTACTGATCGGAAATCTGTGAAATATGGATCCATCAGCCATCAGCGTCCTCGGTTAGATTCGTTATGCACCAAGAATCGCACGATCGCTTGGCGCCCAGGGGGAGGAGCCGTCCAGGACCAAAATGAAGCGATCATCGTTAGAAAAGCTTGCTCCCACCAACCACTGCGCTACATCGGGATTCGTGAAGGAAAATGACGCTGCTGTCGCGTTTCCATCCGAGTCCTGTCAAGGCATCACCATGAATTTCAGGCTGGTTCCACCTGCATCTCGACAGTGAAGCCGGAATCTTCAATGCAACAACGACACAAACAACATGAGAAAGAGTTGACGTCCTCTGCATTCAACGCACTTCTCTCCAAAACATTCTTCAGACATCTCAGCGAATGGGATGCGTCGTGCTTACCCCCTCTGCACCAGAGCCTGCAAGAAGTGACACAGTCCAACGCTCGCCTCGCCTCTCTGTTGCCGCTAGCTCTTCTTCCGACCGCACACTACTGCCTGCAAGACAGAGGAGTGCCAGGATCCATACCGCTGCCCTCCGACCCGCCCATGCTGGCATGTCACCTCGCAGCCTACCACACTGCTAGCCTACCGAGGTTCCACTGGCCCTTGGAGCCTTTAGGCTCCAAGGGTTTCAGTTTAAGCCCTGGTCCGGCAGAGCCTTCGAGAGCACCGCGAGCAGCCTGGAGTCGGTACGTGGGATCGCCTGATATGCGGCAGTACGTGCATGCTTAAACGACTGCTTTGCTGCTGAGTGCTGCGGCTGGCTGTTGATGTCAGAAGGAAGTTAATCATGTCGTCAGTCTTCTCGGCGCTGAAAGGGTGGAGGGACGTGAAGGACGGGAAAAACTGGCGCACAGCTGGGGCCGCCCAGCGAACCAAACTACGAAATGAGGCCAACAACCCCTTTGACGAGCCGCGCATGGACGTTTTGCCACGGAGCGCAGGGACGGCCACCACGCAGTCGACATTTCTCAAGGGCCCGGGCATGGGCGTCGCCGCCGAATGGGTTATTCCGCCCCCGCTGCGAAGTCAAGATTCAGGGCCAAACCTAATTCTCCTGTAGCAGAGCCGCGCCCTTCACACATCTGTGCCCCGTGTCAAGAAATCATTTGAACCCGAGCGAACAATTTGTCAGGCGAGGGACATCCAGCGGGAACGGAAGGAGCTACCGGAAGCAGAAGAGCCGGTCGAGGCAGTCCCTCATCGCGAGCTCAACATAATCGAGCGTGGAATAGCGCGTTTTGGCATGGTGCCTCCCAAGAGACTGCAGGTGTTCGTGCTTGCTTGCAAGACTGCGCCCACCGGTTAGCGCTCAAGTATAGTCGGGGCTGCGCTATCGCCATTTGAAATGGAACGGATTGCTGTGCAGGGAAATCTTCAGCCCAAATGGATGTTCTCCCTGCGAGCGCGCATGGCCAACATTGGCAAGAAGAAGCGCAGGCGTAAGCCACCGAAGCCGGTGCCGCAGGGGGCGTCTCCTGTCGCGATTAATGTTGAGCTGCTGCCGGTGCCCGAGACGGTTGGGGGCATGCTGCATCAGAAGACCAAGGAAAGTGTCAAGGGCGCAACCGCGGGGCTGGTCGCACGGATCGAGTATCACCGTCGACTGCGCGCCAAAGAGGGCCCTGGTCCTGTCGAGCAGGGGCTGCGCGATGTGTTCCTGGAGCCTCTGGTGTTTCTTCTGAGAAAGCTGCGCCTGTACTTCACAGCCTACATTCGGGTCGATGACGGGTTCCAGGTGCAAGTTCTTCGCAAGCGGGAAGAGCTCCGTCGTGGACGACGCGAGAGGGAAACGGCGCGCATGCAGACGCTCTTCCCAGACCAGCTTGAGGGTCACGACGAGGACGAGGAGCAGGAGGAGCTGCCACCGGTCGTCACTTGGCGCCAACTTGAGACTTTGCAGCAGACCATACAGTCAATTGTAGCTGTCCTTTCGCTTGTCACCATTGTCATTGCGGTCTTTGTCCACGAGTTGCAGTACCGCGGCTTTGTGCCGCCTTGGGAGCTGGACTGCGAGAACCCTGCCGCCGATCGCGCCCTTTGTAGCGTGAATCCTTCGTGCACCTACTCAATGGTGAACACTACGGAGATGAGAAATCTCCAGGTCCTTACGTGCTTCCCTATCGACCATTCGCGGGAGCTGATAGACCAGCTCAAGATCGCCAACTCGGGAATGACGGCTTGGCTCATCTTGACGGTCTATTTTTACTACCGCTACGAGGCCAACATCGTCTCGCTGCGTAACCATGTGGAGTTTATTGACCGTGAGCTGCACTCTCACTGGCTTTACACGCATGGCCTACTGAAGTGGTTTGTGCTCGAAACAATTTTTCTCCTCATCCATCAGATCCCGTATTATTCGACAGACATCGTCATTAACTCGGACCTTTTCTCGACGCGGCCATCCGTTTACTCGTTTGACGGCATCATCGCACTACTGATGGTGGTCCGAGGCTTTCAGATATGGAAATGGTACCGTGGCTATCTTTTTCACCGTTACAATTCGCGTGCATTCGCAGTGCGCCTGCACGATCAGCCTATGGGCTCCGTGCTCGCGTTGCGCGTGATTGCTCTCAATAACCCGTTGCTTCTATCCTTCAACGTCTTCCTCTTCGTACTCGGAGTCGGTTCTTACTTTTACCGTATCGCTGAAAGCTCGACAAATCCAACGTCGAGCCTTTACTATTGGGACTCGCTTTGGTTTGCAATGGACACGATGACGGGGCTGCCAATCGCAGAGGACCAAATCGAGCCAAAGGGCCAGCTAGGACGCTTTCTTGCATTTTGTGTGCGGATTCTCGGTATTCTTTGGTTTTGTTCTGTGGTTGCAGCGGCGCGAAACTCCCTGCGTATTTCAAGTGACGAGAATCAGGCACTCATGTGGCTGAAGATGTCTCGGTGCGTGCCCACTAGAAAGTAGCCTGGCTGGCAACCCTCTTGCAGGATGTTTCTTCCCCGCCCAGTGCCTTCATGGCTCGTTGAACCAGGCGTCAATGTCTTGCTGTATGCTGACTTCATCGTGGACCCCTGAATGCCAGGCTTAATTCCTTGGTGCGAACATCCGCTGCACGTGTCATTCAGTACATGCACATTTTCGGGGTCTACCACTGGGCAACCCTTCGACAGGTGAGCCGCTCTCCTCCAACAAGATGCGTGATTATCTTCCTCTGACCCTATTGCTGGGCGATAGATTCGGCGGCTCCACCACCGCAACCTCAAGCTGCGCGACTTTGAAGGAGGTGGCACTCGACTGGAAGAATCAGACTTTGATGTCTTCATGAAGACGGCGCGCTCCCGCCTGGAGCAGCGCAAGAGACTGGTTGAGCACGTCGAAAAAGATATCGATGAGGCGCTTGCAGTCGAGGATCGTGACGTAGCACCCGAGGTGGAGGGAGTCGCAGCGACCACGAAGGATCCGTCGCCCTCGCGCTCCAAAATTGCCATGGCGAAGGACCTTCGCGCACCCGCAGCGAAGGCAGCAGCAAAGCATCCAGCCGAGCGATCCGGTCTTGCATCCACCGAGCTCCTTTCCAAGACGGGATCCGCCGACCGGTCCAAGCCTACATCCGCCGACCGGACGCCCCACATTGGTTCCGCGGCCATGACGCCGATGGTGATGACGCCTAAGGCGCACACGCCAAAGATCCTCTCTCGTCGCACGTCCCAGACGCGAATTCAGCTGAAAGAGTCCCCGGCGTCCGCGTCACCTGCGTCTGTCTTTGCGGGTGCCAAAGATAGGGCGCAGGAAAAGACTCCAGTATCGGGCACAGCAACCCCCGTCGTGCGGCCAGGGGGCATTCTCAAGGGAGCCGGCGGGCTTGTGTCTAAGCGTGAGTCACGCGCGGGATCGCGCATCATGTCCCGTTCTGGATCGCAGAAACATATCAACATCTACGACCCTGACGGGACCGGAGGCTCTGGGGAGGTTTCGATATCAGCGTCTCCGATGATGACGTCTCCTATGGTGTCGTCATCGCCCCTGGCTGCTTCGCCCCGCGGTGCACAGACATCGCCGACGCGCGCCTCGGGGCGTCGCAGAGAGAGCGTGGTGGGGTTTGCTTTGCCTGAAGACGAGGCTGTGTCCGGGGAGGCGTTCGGTTCCGAGGAAGGGGACCTCGTCGTGCCATTCCGATCGCCCTCCACGGCGCACGTGCATGGCTCGGGGTTCGGGGCCACCGAGTGCGTGGTGAGCGGGGTTGATCACGGTACCAGTGAGGCGTTTTGGGACGTCGGTCACACCTTGCGCAATCGCTGCGCAAGCCTCCAGGTGTCAGGCAGTTCGTTTGGCGAGCACTCTGCCGCAGGCGTGTACTCGACGACCACAGCCCGGCAGGCTGCAGGCAGCAGTGAGGGCCCTGGTCATGTGCTGGGCGAGCCGCATCGACGCAGGGTTGCGATTGCGTGGGCAGAGGACGGTGGCGCGGGCGAGAGGGTGCGAGGATCGCGATTCGGCAGCGGGGGTGCGGGGTCACCACCAGACACGGGCTCCTCTGTCCCTGGGGCGGTGCGGCCCAAGGTGCAAAGTGGACGGCGCTCAAAGGCCGCGATTGTAGGTGGAGATGTCAACTACGACATTCTGCTCACCACCAAGGAGAAAGCTGTACTGCAGAGGCGTCGTTTCAATGAGCAGGTCGAACTCTTGCTCGACGAGGTGCAGGCGCTTCGAGAGTCCAGCGACGGCGTGCTTCGTCGCATGGGAATCGAACCCGTGCGCGTTGGGTTCTACGGCGAACCCATTGTGGAGGTTCGTTCTCTGCGCCTGAGCATTTACGTTTCTGTGTGTGTGTTACTGCTCTGATTTCTTGGTATCCAGGAGGAGTCCGAGATCGCGCAGTGGGAGCTCGACATGATGGCATCCCTTGACAGGTCCGTCCATGAAAATGTTCCATTCGTTTCAACCAAGAGTTAACAGCGGCAGTAGCTGCCGTCGTGCTTTGCGAGACAGTCGAGGCCTGGGTGCTGCAGGCGTTGATGAGCCCTCGCTGTTCCCTAAATGTACGCCTTGCAGGGCTGAGCGACAAGTCGCGACGCTGAACGAGCAACTTTCTGACTCTGTCGGTCAAATCATGCTACTGGTCCAGGGCCTTTACTCCAGGTACCAGACCCAAACAGTCTACTGGCCTACTATTCTGTTATTTTGGCCATCCGATCGAGTTTTTGAAGGAGTTTGAAATATGAGACGTATCCTGTTCATTATCTCCACTTGTTTGACTCGGTGCCCCGTTGCAGCCGCAACAAGTCTTTCCCGCCACCAGCCCAAACGGATACTAGTCAAGAATCAAGCCGGGCAACACAGCATGAAGTCCAAGACAAATGAGCTTTCTTTCTCATGCAGACCCATTCCACCGCGCTGAAACTTAAATTGTGTATATGGGGGTGTATCGATGTCACTTCACCAAACCCTGGTCGCATGTATTGTAATCCTATCTAGCCACCTGCCACATTGCTGGCGCGTTCATGGTCATGCAATGGGGCACTACAGAGCACGTGGTCTCGGTCGCTTCAAAATAGAATCCTTGGTGCATCGAGCGCCCCATCTCTGAATCCAGCGCTCGGTTGCGATTCCTGAAAGTGCACGACATCAGGCGCTTAGTACGAAATTCATGATGCAGTCGAGGAGACAGCCAAAATTTAAAACAGTGCCGACTCTTGTGATGAGAGACTGCACCTCGTCCTCAACTGCGCCTTTTATTTTGAGTGGGAGACTGTTGGTGTCTCCAACTGCTGCATCAAGCCATATCCTTGGAGCAGCTGGCTCTGGTGTTGTGGGTGCTGACAAGGGTAATGTTTGGGCCGCGGATAACTTTCTCCGATCCGTCCAGTGTAACTGTCTCATTTTCGGTGAATTAGATCGATCCTCAGATCCAGGTAGCAATCAAGTTGCCAAAAGTGAGAACCGCGGGAAATGCAGCAGCAGGTCCGGGCTCGCACCTTCGGCGAGTGCAAATCTTCTCCGTCCCCGGGTGAGATTCCCAGGGGTTTGTAGAGCCCTCGGTAAATAGCGTCCATGTTTGCCGGTCGTCGCCTTGGTCCAGCGGGGGGTTCCAAATCGCAGTCGCTTGATTGGTGTAATGAAGCCGTCTCGCCGCCAGAGCAAGTCGGCCCAGAAGATCCAGATCTCAGGGCCGCATTGACATGCTGCTTGGTTTTGTCTGTTGCGACTCTTGGACTGTCAGTACCCGAACCGATACACTGCTTACCTTCCACTGAATGGTGAATTTCTAGCTCTTCTTGCTCAACGGTTAAGGTGAAACATGCTTCGCTGCCATCTCCAGGGACCCTGGAAGAGGCCAAGTTTTGCTTTCCCTGGAGGTTCGGACACCGTGCTTCCTCTGGAGCGTTGTCGTGTGAAGGATCGGCTAAATACAGGTTGCGAACCGTTTCCCTTGAGCGCGCTCTCGTCCCATGGTTGTCTCGGACCTCGACGGGCGTTTTGGATTCGGAGGACACCATCCTTACAAAGCCTCCACGAGTTGCTTCTTCAAGTAACTGCGATCATGTGCTAAAATTTAGAGACGACTCGTCGCGTCACAAAGGGGGTCCAGCAAGCATACCCTTGCAAGCTCCTTCTTGTCCCGAGCAACCGCCTCCCGTCGCTCTCGTTGCTCTTGTTGACGATGACAAACAGCGCGGTCTCGCGAAAAGGGGTCCATCATCAAGCCAACCTGACCTACTGCCTCTCCGGTCGACTGAGCCACATCTGCCATTGGTAACTCTGCTCTCAAGACCGCAGAGGAGCAGGCGTGCCGAAAGGTACGTAAATCTGCTGGCTCTCTAAATCTGCTGGCGAGAGCCAGCAGCCTGCAATTGTCGGCGCGGGGCGGGACCATCGATGATGTACTCGAGAGTTCGCAGGAACGTATCCATATGCGCGTGCTAGAGAGAGACAGTAGGAGACCGTGGGAGCGTATGTGAGAGAGGAATGGGTAGTAGTGGATCGTTGTTCAGATAAACTCTCTCATCACGAATCCCTGCGCGGAGTCGAATCGATGCAGGTTGGTGTGTTTTTTGTGTGTTAGGGAAAAAAAGAACGCTTGAGATTTTGTCGAAAAGAGGCGGGCCCGATCCGGTCAAAATGCGCTCGCCGCCGCAGGCTGGTTGCGGCCGCAACACGCGGGATCCCGCAACTACGAGCAATCGTGCCATGGCTCGTTTTTTCTTCCCAGGTGCGTTTTCTCGCGAAGGCGCTCAACGCCACGCAGTTCGTTTGGGCCAAGCGCAGGCGGTCATCTTGTCAGGCGAAACGCCAGCGCTTCGTCAGGCATTACTCTCCCGCCCTCTCCTTCGCTGAAACCGTGACCAACGAGGCAGCTACCTGGAATTTTTGCAGCCCGCAGAGGTTTCTGTTGCATGGCTCTCCATTGGCCGGTCGAATGGACCGAGTGTTCTGATTTTTGCTGACCAGCGATGTCATGAACCGCAGGCGTTAGCCGTCCAGTATGCGTACAACGCGGCACTCCGTGGCTTCAGGTCATCGCTCGTGATGGAGCCGCACTCCACAGATATCCACTGAAGCCCACCGTTTCTGCGCCAGTTTATACCGACAAGTCAACCCCTAGTATTGGGGGCTAGTGCCCGGGAGTCTTTCAGCGCACAAACTGGGCTCTGACCGCGTCCGAGAAAGAAGGTCTTTGATCCTGATGCGCGAGAAACCGGGGACATCAATGATTCGACCCGGACCGGCACCGCCTCTTTCAGCTGCGCTTAAGCTCATGGGCTTCAAGTCTGTCGCCCGCCAATTTTCTGCCGCACAGCCGATGAGTGCGCAAGTTTTCAGGATAAATTGACGGCGTCAGATTATACAGGTATGTGGCTGACGGAGCGGCGTTGCGCGCTGCTCTGGCGGGTCTACATGATGAAACTGACATTCCAGCCTTGATCGTGTTCGCATCTGACCTCTCGGTTCTGCCCCTCGAATGCACCAGTCCGAGCCCCCTTGAAGCCGCGATATCCCAGGATAGGGTTTTGCTGTTGACCATCAAACATTCCATCTCGGTGAGTCAATGCCTGCGGAGACACAGGAGCTTGCAGTCAGTGACGGTGGCAATGAGTTACATGCAATAGCATTATGTGTGGCACACATCCGTGAGGCCCAAGAGTTCTGTAATCGAGTGACGCTCACATCAGCGCGAAGAAGCTCAAGTGACGGGCAAGGTTTGCGACAAGCACGCAGTAACCAACAGAATCCGAACTAGCTTCCACGCAGAATTTGATATGCATCAAGTCGGGGCCTAAGCATTCTCCTGCTCGTCTATTGGACGGGCTACCCATGCAGTCTTGCCGTTGTGAGTAAGTGCAGCCACTGGCGCAGGGGGGGCTGGTACGCAGCAGGAAGAAGAGACGAGTCGCATGAGAGATTTCATTGGGTGCGAGGTGGTGATTTGTGAGGCATCGAACGATGAAGGGATGCCCAAACATTACTCCGCTTACCACATGTGCGTCCCGGCTCCTTATTTCTTGTTGGACGCTCTCGATTGCGGTCGATGAGCAACTGCTTTCAGCGCAAATGATTCGCAGTGAAATGCAGGTTCATATCAAACTACCTCCTACTTCGGCAAGAGAGTGCAGAGTGCAAGCAACTCCTCCACGCAAATCACTCGAGGTAATCGAAAGTCTCGGAGAAACGCCACCGAAGAACCTCCATTCCTGCTTGTTCACACAGCGCAACATTTCTCGTTGGGGTTCGTTGTTGTCCGGAGTGTTTTTGGCTCGACACCGCAATTCTTCTGACCGTACAGCTATACCCTCTAACTTAGAGGCTCATGCGCCATTCTGGTCCAGGTGTGAGCTGTGCAATCAAGAGTGGGCTGTACGTTTTAGGGTGACCCAGCAGGAGGTTGAGGTCCTTCAAGACTGCTGCGATCGGAAATAGACATTGCGAATGAGGGTGAAGGGGGGGGGTGGGGGGGCACGATGCGACCCTGTGCCGGAGACTCAGTGGACTGGAAAGGAATCGTGCTACTTGTAGATGCTTCAACAGCTGGCTCTTTGTGTAGAATAAAATTCAACAACAAATTACACATGCATCATGCTTGCCCAGTGCTCATCTTGAGACCATGTCGAGGGGAGGAGGAGCGTTGTGAAGCCCGGGATCAGCCGGAACTAGACTCCTGAAGTGACGCAACTTGCGACGCTGGCGCGCCTGCGGAGATCCCTAAGGTCATACAACGGGGGGACAAGGGAAGAACAAGGGGCACTGTAAGCAATTTGGGGAGCAGCGACCTGGCGGAGTGCAGGCGGCGTGAGCGAATGCCGGAGCTGGGCGAGCAGAGATAGGAGCCCGCCATCCACGCCCTCTGCACCAGCGTGGCTGAACTCATCCCGCGCCACAGCAGGTTTGTAAAGGAGTCATGGTGAAGCGGAGTGGGAGGTGCTGCGGCAGTTCACCCTGGAATCGGAGCTGTGTGGGAAGCAGGTCGAGATGAATCATGCGCACAGCGACGCCGAGACCTGTGCGGCGGACCGCGCCTTCGGCCGGGCGGTCGAATGCGACAAGACGCACTTCGGAAGTCGCACCAGCTCGCAAGCGAGTTGTGACGGGCGCGATCATCCGACCACCCTCGCGAAGCAGGGGCAGAAGCTCCTCCTGAGGCATGCACAAAGTCTGAGACGGACTTCAAAAGCACGTGAACTGCTCTGCACTGAACAAAGGCACGACGGACTGACCGCTTGCGCCGTAGAGATCGCGGCACCAACGTGGATGGCGTCAAAGCGCTCTACATCAGAGCGGCTGCGCGCGGCCAAGGAGAGGCCATCCTCGACTTTGACCGCGACTTGCGCGGCGCTTCTCAGCCGTGCAGCAAACAGATTCTCCTTTGCCGCCGCTGCTAGCGGCGCCGCGTGCTCAATCGCCTCCACCCGTCCTATCGAAGGGTCCGAGTAGGGTTCAGCACATGCGGCTCATGTCTGCTGCACGAAATTAACACGTCGGAGCGCATGCACACCATAGGCGTGGACGTGCGGCAGACGTGGAAATTGGGAGGTACCCTGCGGCCCTGCAAGCAGGGAGAGTGCCGCCGCCATGTAGCCACTGCCAGACGCGAGGTCCAGCGCCGCGGCCCTTTGGCCGCCGCTCCTTGCGTGGAGGAGCGTTGGAGCTAGCGCCTCGAGACAAACCTGTCACGGAACGCAGCTGGTTGAAAAGCTCATCATCCGAGCAGAAGCAAGGTCACTGAATTTCAGAATGGGCAAGGCCTGACCGCATGCACCCATGGCTCCGATATAGTAGCGCCATGGCCAATTGGTTGCGGGTAGTCCAGAGCAGGATCGCACCATCCACCTGCAGGGTGGTGTGGTGAGGACGCTGCATCTCCGGTGATCTCGGAGCACATGTGGCCCAACCTTGGCAACAAAAGTGAAAGCGCTGAGCGCCCTTCATTGCTTCCAGAACCGGGAAGCTCCGGATTGCCCCGCCCCTGACGAGTGAGTCCAAGAGCGCAAACCACCGCTTTTGCTGCACAGCTTCCCATTTGGCCCCTCCTCCTGAGTACACTGCACCGGAGGGTGCAGTCAGGGGCGTTTGATGATTCTCGTGGTCGCTGCACCCACCTTCGCGCACGCCCTGGCGTACCTTTGTCAAACCCTTGGCTGCTTGTATCCGGGCATCCAGGTGAATGGACGTGAGCTAACTGTGGCGAGCAGACCGCTGATTCCTTAAACGCTGCCGCGATGGCCGGGCCTCGGCTTGCTAGGAAGTAAATAAATGCAAGTCTCAGGCACAATGCGGAAGCTTTCACACCATGGAAACTCACACGGAGCATCTCCACCCTCAAAGATACGAAACTCCGGTCGGAACGTGGGTCCCAAGGCACACGCGGGCCCTAAGGCACGATCTCTCTCCCTCCAGTCTGCAAAGAAGTGCACAATTTTATCGCGCTTCGTGCGCGATAAATGTTGTGGACTGCATATCCTCACTAGGTAGGTTGTTCGCAGCGCTCGTGCGTTTCCTGAACCCTTCGGTGCTTCTTTCTGGTGTGCGAGTCCTTCTTTTACGAATACATCTCCCGCTTGTTGCAAGTGGTTGGCACGTCTCTGTACTGGGCACTACCGCCCTGCTCTGCCTCACCCAGCTCTCAAAATCTCAGCCAAATCTCCCCTGCACGCGTTTATTTGCTCTCGCTCATCTCCGCATCGCCCTCACCCTCCTCACCCTCCTCACCCTCCTCACCCTCCTCACCCCCCTGGCCCTCCTCGCCCTCAGCAACTGCATCCGCCTCGGCAGCGATAGCGTCCGAGTCGGGCTGCGCCTCCCCCACTGCGCGCTCCTTTCCGGCATATTGCTGTTGCATCGCCTGCATTGCCTCTGTAGAAGACTGCCCAATCTGAATGTTGCGCTCTTGCAAAATTTGCATAACCACGGCCTGAATGTGCTCCAGCGACTGTACCTCGAAGGCCTTCCCAGGTGCGGCATCCGCAGCCCGTTCAGCACCACACTGTTCCCCAAGCGCCAACACCAGCTTGTCGGGCCGGTTCGCCATGATCGAAAATGATGGGGACAACTCGATGCAGTTCTCAAAGAGCGACTTGCGACCAAAGACGTACACGCCAAGGCGCGAGCGTGAAAGCGCCACCACCAGACGGCGTACATCGCGCAGGTGTCCTGCACCGCCCGTTGGTTCAGTACAAGCGCTGGAAGTCTTACGCTGAACGGGTAACAGCTTACACAGCTACAAATGGGAAGTGGGTGAGGGAACTTGGGGGGCACCTATGGCGTTGGTTCGGACCAGCGAAAGGAGGATGAAGTCGTTCTGCTGACCCTGATATTTGTCGACAGTCGCGATTTTGTGGGGCATTCCAAGCGCAGAATGTGACCCGCAACGGGCAGCGATTACATCGTTCAGGAGAGCAACCTGGCCATTGTAGGTCGAGAGAATCGATATCTTGTGCGCAGGGTACCCGAGCAGGCGCATGTACATGTACACGGCGGCAATGTACTCGGCCTCAGCAAGGTTCTGGTAGAAGTATGCGGTAGGCTGCGACTCGCCAACGCCGCCGAGGTCGCCCACGTCCACGAACTGGAACGTGTGCGCAAAGCCGCCGTTGGCGAGCTTGAAAGCAGGGCGCTCTGAAACGTGCTGCATGTTGCCGAGCGCTTTATAACGCCAGTTGTAGAGCGAGGCGATTTCGGGGCGCGCTCGACCCTGCGCGTTCAGCTCGATGTACGGAATCCCGAGCCGCACAAAGCGAGAGAAAAGCGACTGGTCCATGCGCGAATACTTCTGGAATGCCATGTTCTGGATGACTGGAGGGAGCTGGTTGTGGTCGCCAATGAGAACGACCCGCTTGAGACGGCACGGCTTGCCTTTGGGTTGTGCCTGCAAAAGCATCGGGATGAAGGTCTCGACCTCGAGGATCTGAGCAGACTCTTCCATCACGATCGAATCAAACTCAAAGCCAGAAGCTACGAAATCGTGCCGCTTGAGCGCTGCATGCGTGCACGTCATTGCGATAATCTTGGCCTGCGTAGTGATGAGATATTTGGCACGTTCCTGGTAAGTGCGCAGAATCTCGAAGGCGCGGCACTCATCCAGGAATGTGAAGACGTACTTCAGGTGCCTGAAACAGCCCTCGGCAGCTCGCATCGCGTCCTCAAATGCATCGCCAACGTCCTTGAAGACGGGCTCAGGGGCGTTCGAGAAGAACTCCGCAAACGGGAACTTCTCCACCACATCCTTGGCCGATTTGGACGCGCGCACCTTGTGCTCGTACTCCTCCCAACGCGAGAGAACATTAAAGAGATAAAAGTGCTGCGCCGTTTCGCAGGAGTAATCCACGTCGCCGACGACACCAAGCGAATTGGCGAGGCGGCCGACCTCACCAAGCAGCTCAATTCGCTTTTGGAGCATGAAGTTGACGCGGCCCCACTTGGAGAAGTCTTCTTCAGTCTCAAGTTTTTCCGCGTCATGTCCGAGGCGCAACAAGTGACGCTCGTGGATGTTGAGCGGAGCAATCTTCTCAAAAATGTCATTGAGCGCCTGGTTTGAGTGTGTGACAAGAAGAACGCGCTGCCCGGGGAAGTTGTGGTAAATGTTGCTCACAATTTGCACCGCGGTGTCTGTCTTGCCTGTACCCGGCGGACCTACGACCTGGGTGAGACCCTCGTTTGTTCCTGACAAGATCGCACCGATCTGCACAGGAGTGAAGCGCACCGAATTGGTCTTGCGTGCCTGCTCTGGGTACGGCCCCGGGTCCGGGGGGAGATACGACTCGACGTGCACCTCATTTACGCTGTCGCTCGGAAACGACACGCGGTAAGGCGAGACCGTCTGCCCCTTCGCATTCGGCTTGAACTGGACCGGCGCGCCGGGATGGACCGCCGCGCAGTACTCTTCGACATGGGCCGAGTCGAGGAATGTGTCGTTGAAGTCGACGGTCTTGAGCGGGTTCAATGATGTGTACAGGCATGCCGCAGGGTCGCCATACCCGAGAAGGACATCGTGCAGCCACTCGGGGACAACGATGTCGGTGTTCATGAGATCACGAATGCACTCGAGCACAGCCTTGAAATTGTTCTCCGACGCTTTTCGCTTCATCATGATGTTGAAAGTGCGATAGACTTCCTCACCTCCCGCCGCTTTGTCCGCAGCGTCGAGTGCGTACTGGGCGGGATCAAGCTTCACGCGCACGATCCGCTCAGGGCCACGCGGGAGGCCCTTCCCCTCCCGGTCAAGCGGGTTGTAGATCTTGCCGTCAACATCGAGCATGCCCTGCACCTCGCAGCCGCGGATGTACGCGAGGCAGTAGTCCTCTTTGGTCTTTCCCTCTTTGTTGGGCGGATGCTCGCCCTGGCGGTACCGCGCACGCAGCGTGAGCAGGAAAAGGATGTCGTGCTCGCGGAACTGCTCCCACTCCTTGAGCAGCCGCTGGTCGCGGATGCCCTGCAGCGAGTACGAGACCTCGCCGAGCACGTGTGCGGGGCGCGTCTCGCCGAGGTTTGGCTTGGCGACCTCGACCACCTCAAAATGCTCGATGGGAATGCACGAGCGTGACCAGCCGGTAAAAACGGTGCGCCCCGAGTGCGGCTGGATGCGCGGGCGCAGGCGGAGCGCGGCATCCTGCACATCCTGGCGGATTTCGTATGTGGACTCCAGGCGGAAGAGGTTGAAGTTACGCAGGAGGTAGTCGTGGAAGGTGAGGTACTGCAGATTCAGCTTCGGAAGAGCAAGCACATCAAGTCCCGAGAAGTTGACAGACGGCACGACATTTTCATCCCACAACAAATTTTCGTTTGGGTACACCGGCAACGCATTGATCGCGTCAAGCTGCGACACGCGACGCTGATGAGCCATTGTCCCGACCTCGAGCAGCAGCTTATGGTCTTCCCAAATAGCTGCACTTTTCTTTCCAGTTTCCTCCGGCGACGGCAAAAGGTGGACCTTACCGAGTAGCTGCTTCAACTGTGCCTTGCTGAGCTTCGCGAGATAGGAGTGCAGCGTCTCACGGCCCTCAATGGCACCAACGTTAGAAAGTGCGAAGTCGCGGAGCTCGTTGGGAAAGAGTGCAAAGGCGTGGCGCTGCAAAAGCTGCAATTTGCCATAATGCCGCGCAAGAACCTCATCGCGAGAGAGGGGCATTCCCGTGTGCTCGTTGATCTCAAAGTCTTGGTAAAATGCGAGTAGGTCGAGAAGCTGTGTGAACAGACGGCCTTCTGGGCGCGCAGCAAGCGGTGAGAGGCGCGCACGCACAATCAGCTGGCGGTCGAGCAGCATGGCGAGGAAGAAGCGCCGTGTGGGAAGTTGTGCGATGAGGTCGATCAGAAACTCGAGAACGCGCTCCAGGTATTTGCGTGTCTCAAGCTCCACCTTGCCCTCTGCAGAAATTTGCGACAAGCTAGAAAAGAAAGACTCGAGCAACCCAGGGAGAAAGAGGCCCTGGCTCTTGTCGACGCCCTCTTTCTTCTGCTTCTTGATCATACTCTTCCACTTCTTCTCAAGCTGGGGTGCCTGGCGGATCTCTAGCTCCAGTCGTGCACGCGAAAGATGCAGCCACAGTGGGAGCGCCACCTGCTGAAGGCAGACGCCGCGAACCATCGTATTCTCCAGCGATTGGAAACAATTGACCAAGAACTTGACTATCATTGATTTCTCTTTCAAAGAGGTTTCCTCGTCGTCGTGTGCAGCCACGACAGCAGAAAAAAAGGCTGGGAAGACTTCAGGGCGCGTCTCGAATGCCGGCCAGGCGCTGACCTGCTCGCGAAATTTCTCGTTGACCATAATCACGAGCGACATCACATGCGGCAGTGGCACGTCCCCTTCTGAAGGAAAGTTCGGCCAGAGGAACCTCTCGAGGTACTGCGAGTACTCGAGGGTCATGATGCGGTTCAGGGCAAAGCCTGCACCGCTCATCTCGGTGTAAATGGACTTGACCACTTCAGGGTCGAAGGAGCCGGCATCTTTGGCATCCTTGCCCCAGTGCTTTTCGGCCAGCTTCGTGAGCTTGTCTGCCTCAACGTCCTTCATCGTTGGGAGCGCCCCAGCCCTCGGCTTCAAACCCGCACTGCCGCCGCGACCGCGACCACCGCGGCCTGCAACACCCCCACGGCCGCGCCCGCCACGAGCACCGTCGCGCGCTACGGTCACAGGAACAAGCTCGCCGTCCACGCCCTGCATGTATCCAACGACTCCCTTGGGTCCTCCTGCGCCACGCCCACGCTTCCCCCCGCGCCCACGCGAGTCATCTCCTCGCCCCCGCTTGCTGGAACGCTCCCCTCCTTCGCCCTCGCCGCGTTTATCTCCGCCTGCATCCTCGGCATCGTCCATTTCCGCATCCCCTCCTGTCTCCTTGAATATCGCAGCAGCTGCGGCCGCGGCCGCGGCGGCCGCACTCACACCATCATCACTGACGGACGATGCCGCTGCGGCTGCGGCTGCGGCTGCGGCTGCGGCTGCGGCTGCGGTTGCTGGCTTTTCTACACTCTCTTCTGCCTTTGCTGCCTTGCTCTTTTTCTTCTCTTTGGCAGCAGCTTTCTCCTCGTCAGCAGCCTTCTTGGCCGCAGCTTTCTCCTCTGCCGCCGCTTTCTCCGAAGCGGCCTTCGCCGCCTTTGCGGCAGCCTCCTCCTCAGCAGCTTTTTTAGCTTCGGCCAAGGCTTCCTCCTCCTTCTTCTTTGCAGCCGCAGCATCGGCCTTTTTCTTATCAGCAGTCTCCTCTTCTTCGGCCTGCTGCGCTGATTCTTTAGACGTGGCATCCCCGCGACGGCCAGCCCTCGAAACCTTGGGGGGGCTCTTGGGAGGACTCTTAGAGGCATTTGCATCCGGCCTGTCCCTCTTACCCTTGGGCGGGCTGGAAGGGGCCGCGGCTGCTGCAGGGGCATCGCCCGCTGCCTCGCCCTGTTCGTCACTGCGCTTCGAAGCACCGCCGCCACCCGCCGGCGCGGCGTCAGCGCTCGACTCTTGTGCCAGTGCATCTTTGAGCCGATCAAGGAGATCCTGGACACACCATGGGGTGTAAGAATTGCGGGAACTCCGGAGACGTCAAAACAAGGGGCAGGGCCTGGGAGCACCGGCTTGTTCCCTGTGACGGGCAGGCCGCGTTTCTTGAGCTCCTCCTTCAGCTCTGCAACCTGAGAGTAGAAAAATATCGGTGGTCAGGGCAGTGCCAACGGGTGTTGACGACGGGATCTCTTCTTGGCTGCTACACCCGTGGCTCCCCTCAGGGCCAAGCTTGGCGGAGACTGGCAGGATGTCCGCTGAGGGCAGTATTCCTTGAAGCAGAGTGCACAACTAGAGCTACAACCCAATCCAGTGATGAAATGCATCCTTTCCTACAGCTGTCAACAGGACCATGCGTCTGGCTGTGACATCGGGATCAAGGGTGCTGTATGCTGCCAGCAGAGGGTCAGAGCGCACAGGCGCCCCTCCGGCCAGATGCTGTCGTCCTCACGCCATCTAGTTGTGTTCGCGCTGCAGGCTAGGTCTTATATTCCATGCACACGGTCTCACCTTCATTTTGTCGATCCCTGAGGCATCGACTGCCTTGCGCGGCATCTTCCCCGTCTGGGAAGGCGCGCTCCACCTGCCCGCGTGCGTAGACTAAAAGGTGTAGACATTTGCCTTTTAGTCACAAAAAGTTGACTTGGAGATCTTGAAGTAGTTAGGTGGACGAGCAGCTCGAGGTTGCGTCCCGCGGGGGCTCCCAGTCGGCCAATCCACAGATCGTCAGCACCCGCCGCGCCGATTTCGCTGTCTGTA
>Ga0115567_10001979_pt1 | contig 20403 bp, 18 predicted proteins | sample COGITO_mtgs_1204_2_FD_88679 | JGI IMG/M metagenome (GOLD analysis project Ga0115567, IMG submission 88679) | Pelagic marine microbial communities from North Sea - COGITO_mtgs_120412 | ecosystem: Environmental > Aquatic > Marine > Epipelagic | place: Germany:Helgoland, sampling site Kabeltonne... | reverse complement strand
CGGCCCTTGCCAGCCGACCGTCAGATAGTCGTGTCCACCGCCGTCCTTGTGAATTGCCCGAATTAGGTAACTCCGACCGGCCTCAAGCTCGATCTCGGCGGAAGCCTGCGAGTCCCGATAGTCCCAATTCCGGTAGCTGGTCCAGATATTCAGGTGGGCGATCTGCGTCAGACCAGCAGCGTCTTCGCTGTCGCTGAGAAACAGCGCACTATGGTCGTCGCTAGCGATGAAGAAGCGGTAGGTGCCAGTTGTTGGCGGCACCAGCAGCGCAGTCAATTGCTGCCCGTAGTTATCGGCCCAAGGCTCTGGAGTCTCGAACGACTCAAGCGTGTCCACCACCATCGGCGCTTGGAGATACGCCTCGCTCGAAAGCAAGTTATCCACCCCGCCGCCGGAAACTCCCAGCCACACTTCACGAGTCACGCCCGTCACGCCCTCAATCAGACTCTGCCGGAGAGCAATTTCCACGTTGTCCACCGCCAGGTTGTAGCCGTCCACTGCCGTGACCTGAAATTCATACACTCCAGCGGCTGGCAAGGCCACCGTCGTCTCAAGCGCGCTAGGGTCTGCGATGTTCGCAACGCCCAGCCCCGACACTTGCCGCCACTCCACCTCGACTTCGGCATCCCAACGACGCTTAAAATAGTCTGCCTTCAGCCTGAATGTCTGCCGCGGCAGATAGCCGCTGCTATCCGGCCCGGCTCCAACCGCGAGTTCTACGCGGGGCAACAGCAGGGGCGCTGGCTGAAATGGTGACAAGTGTGTGCCCCCAATAGCCTGGCGTTCAAACACCCCTTCCAGTTCCCAGGCCACGGACAAACTGTCTCCGCCGCCAGCTTCCTTTTGCAGCCCTTCGATGTAGTACACTTGGCCAGCCTCCAGGTGGACTGCCACGGAGCGCTGTTCCTGAAATTTATCCCACTCCAGCGCCGCGGTCCAATCGCTCACAGTGGCGATTAGCACGGCTCCGCTAGGGTGCTCCGAATCAGAAAGATAAAGGGCACACTGGTCATCGCCAGAGACCCAGAACACGTAGTCGCCTGTGACCGGAGGATGAAGATAGCCATGGACACGCGCTCCATAGCCCCAGCCCCAATTCACTGGGGTTGCGAAGCTGGTGAGCGCATCGCTAAAAGTCGGATTGTCCGGGTAGGTCGCGTGCTGCACCAGGTCAACAAGCCGCTTCCCCCAGATCCCTGTCCAGACTTCGCGGGTCACGGTTCCGCGCTCAAGCGCATTCGTGCCAGTTATGTGGGCTGCGTAGTCCGCAATGTTGGACATCCCGTCAAAATTCACGTCCCGCTCTCTGTCATGGGAGCCCGGATCGAGTCCCTTAGCCAGCTCGTAGGCGTCATGCATGCCGTCACTGTCCGCGTCATCAAACATCGGATTTTTGCCCGTAACATACAACTCGTCGACACAAACCGGCCCGGCAAACGTCAGCTCACGAAGGCTCTGCGCGGCGCCGCTCAACGGCAGATCTGCGGCGAGCAGCCGTTTGTTGCCATACAAATCCCAGCGTTCCCGCGAAAAATCGATGCGGGCCGTAATCCGCAGCCAAATCTTCGAATGCCCGGCCGCGTCCACCGGAATCCGGCACTCCGTCAGCAGCCACGCGCTGTTCGCCCAAACCGCCACCACGCCAGCATCTGCACCGTCTGCCACGAAACCGATCGCCGCGGTGTCCGCAATCAAGAACGGCGTTTCCGCCACGCCGGGCCGGTAGTAGGCATCCACAAACACCGTCGCGGACTCATTCTCGCGAAAGGGAATTGTCGCCTCACCACTAGCCTCAACCACCAGGCTCTGACTGTGCTTCGCCTGATCGGCTGAGGTGATGGACACCCCACCCGCAACCGTCCAGCCTAGCTCCGTCAGGTCACTGTCGACCGCGTAGTTCTCCCACGTTTCGAACCGGACTCGCTCCGGTATCTTGTTCTGCGCCTCGGCATAGAAGGCGGCAAAAGTCATGGCCAGTAGTAATATCCTTGCTGTCACGTCTCATCGCTCTCTGGGTATAGCCTTCTCGGTAACAAAACGATCTTCGATTAACCTACCGTAGGTAGTTTGTGGCTTTAGGACAATCCCGATTTCCCATAATAACCCGGAAATATCTGCGATGGTTGCCACTTGCCTGTTGCAGGGTGGCTGCCTGAGGGTAGATTTCAATCTACTCGTTCCTGTCGAACCAGCCGTAGGGGCTATGGAGCAGCTTTCCTTTGATGTTACGTTGTTTTCTGCTGACAGTGCGAATCTGTCCGCTCACTTGTCGCGAGGAAAGCTCCGACAAGGCGTACTTGCTTGGGTAGCAGCGCAAGGAGCCGACGCGATTGGCCTTGACGTTGTCACCAGAAACCAGCGGTTTCGTGCTCCCATCGGCGCGTTTTGGAGCAGCCCCGCTCAACTGGCGGCAAAGTCCATGCTTGTGGAAATCAAGACCTCGCGCGCAGCTTGCTGGCCGGACCATGTTCGTTCTGAGAACCTGCTCCCAGAGCTCCGGAGCCTCAAGCGAGACCGCCAGACTTTGCTGGCAGAGATTCGTGATGCCGAGCCACATCTCCGCTGTAGCCAGTCGCTCTTCGAAGAGTTTGCAGAGTGGAATTATGAGAAATCTGACAATCCCGCCTATCAGCAACTGAGCGAAGATATCCGGCGCGTACAGACTGCCATCTATCGCGGAACCCGCTTCGAGCGGCTCGCTGCCGGGACGATGGCCCACAAACTCTACCTAGCCGTGCCTGAAGGCGCTGTACACCCGGACGAGTTGGCCGACGGCTGGGGCCTACTTTGGGTACACGAAGATCAAAGCGTGACCTGCGTCGCTGATGCCACACACCACACCTGCCCCCAAGATGATGTAAACCGCTTCGCAGTTGCAATTGCGAAGTCCGCAAAAGCCTGCGTGCTGTTTGCCACTGGCATCGACGAGGCGCACGCATGCCGGATTGTGCAACCACCGCGCCGAAGACGAAAACCCCAATGAGCAGAAAACGGGGAAAGGCACTACGGACACGCCTCACAAGGTCACTGCTCAAAAACTGTTTCCCCCTACTGAGCCGCGCGCTAGCCCTCTGCCCCAGGCTACTGGCCCACGGCCTCGCCAGGCTCGCGTCTTGGATCATCTGGTCCCTTCCCAATGAGCGCAAACTTCTGCGCACCAATCTGACCATCGCCTTTCCTAAAAAAACATCCAGCCAACGTGCCCGCATCGCTCGGGCCTCGGTCAGTCACCTCATCTACGCCTCTTTTGCCTTCGCTCGTGCAGCACGAGATCCTAGCCGCATCCTTGAACTCATGACCTACGACGAAGAAGAACTTGCCGCCTTCCAAAATGCCGGTGGAGCCATCCTCATCAGCCCTCATCTAGGCCACTGGGAAGTGGGACATCTCGCCGTGAACCTACTGGGGATGCAGACCGTCACCGTCTCCCGAAAGCATCGCTACGACGAGGTCGAAAACTTTCTTAAAACCGCGCGCACCTGCACCGGTGCCCAAATGGTCTATCAGGCTGGGGCCGTGCGCGGCATGCTCAAAGGGCTGCGGGCTGGCCACAAAATATTCATCCTAGTCGACCAGAATATTCGGCCACGAGACGGTGGTGTCTATGCCCCCTTCTTCGGCCTGCCCGCAACCGTCAGCCGGGCCCCCGCCTCCCTCGCCGCCAAGGCCGCCGGCGGCGTCTGGCTTGGAGCCTGCCTGCTTGAACCTGATGGCAAGTTTCGCCTCACTTGCCGGAAAATTGACCTACTAGGTTCCGAAAGCGATGAAGCCGCTATGGCACAGGTAAATTCAGCTACAGAAGCCATTGTCCGAGAGTTTCCGGAACAATACCTGTGGTGGTATAAGCGCTGGCTCTTCATACCTGACGAAGCCGACACAGCGGACTATCCCTACTACGCACGGACGATCCGCAACTCAGCTGGTTCCATTACGTCAACCCAACGGACGATGAAGCCTTGATTTTCCTGCGTGCCGTTTGCCAGAGCGTCGCCTAGGGACTCGAATACCTGCACAACCTAAAACAGCCCGTGATCGACGGCAATGTCCGGCCCCGGCACATGCGCATCACTCCCGATGGCGAAATCAAGCTCATCAGCTTTGGCTCTGCTTACTTCGCCTGGAGCGAACCGCCACACCGCGAGCCGGACGAATACGCCGCACCAGAACAGTTGCTCTACATGGAGGGCAGGAGGATCAGCCCTGATCTTGAGACAGACCGCTACTCCCTGGCATCCGCGATGAACTACGGATTCTGCGGCCAGCATCGCTTTCTTAGTGTGCAGAACACCACCGATTCAGCCGCCCGCCTCAAGAGCGCAATCTTTGCTCGCAAAATACCGCTTCGCAAGAAAAACGAACGACATGCTGGATGCCAGCCCCGTAAGGCGACCATCCTTCTAAGATCTACATCTCGTCTTGGCAGATCCCTATGGCGAAGACGCATCGGAGCCTGAAGAACCACCAGCGGCTGAATGTCCCCCCATACTCCCGCAGGCTCCCCCGGCAGCTGAAGAGTAGCACTGACTGCCATCTCACAGGCCCGCCACAGCCAGCGCCTGCCCCACCAGCTTGCTTGCTTGCTCTGCTGTAATCACCGCACCGTCGGCTAAATCACTGACCACCTTCAAGACAGACAGCGGCAGCTGACCACACGCAGCGGCAATCGCTCCGGTCTCCATCTCCACCAACGTCTCTACTCCCTCAGTTTGCGGAGTTCGCACCGTCGTCAACGGCCGTGCGGGCATTCCCGGCCACGGACGCAGCGGGTACAGCTGTCCGTCCCACGCAACTGCCTCAGCCGTGAACACATCCCCGAACTGCACCTCTGGCGTCCCGCCGCAAATCCCGACGTTGCGAAGTTCGCAAATCTCGGAAAACTCGCGGAGCAAAGCACCTGTGGCCGCGCTCGCGCGCTCAGGCCCGACCCCCGTGATCGCCACGATGGCGTTATCCTTGCGATAGATGCGAAAGCCCAGCGCACTTGGCACGCGCCGTGCCTGCAGCCGCGTCAATATCGGCTGCGCCTCACAGCGTAAGGCACACAACCAGGCAATCACCGCTCAGCCTACGCGCCCCAGCGCGCCCGATAGTCCGCGATCGCGCGCAGAATCTCCGCCGAGACCAGCCCATGCTCCGTGACATGTGCCACGATCTCGGAAAGAGTGACGATCGCAAAGGCAGGCATGTCGTAGGTAGTCGCCAGTTCATCCAGCGCATTGCGCTCACCGGTCCCCTTCTCCTCCCGATCCACGGATACGATCAGACCCGCGAGCCTAACGTCCGCCGCGCTGCGCAGCAGCGGTACGGTCTCACGCACAGACGTCCCAGCCGTCACCACATCTTCGACAATCACAACGCGCTCGCCATCGCCGAAAGGATGCCCGACAAAGACTCCCTTCTCGCCGTGATCCTTCGCTTCCTTGCGGTTGAATGTGAAGTTCACCGTATGATCATGCTCCGCAGCGAGCGCCATAGACGCGGTCACAACCAGCGGCACCCCTTTGTACGCGGGGCCAAAAAGCGTGTCGTACTCCCGTCCCAGCCGATCAGCCAGCGCCGCCGCGTAGAACGAGCCCAACTTCGCAATCTGCGGCCCGGTCGCGTATTGCCCGGTATTAATGAAGTATGGGGTTTTCCGCCCGCTCTTTGTCGTGAAATCCCCGAACCGAAGCCCGCCAGAATCTAGCATAAAGGAAATAAAATTTTGCTTATAGTTCGTCATTCGTCAGCAAACTCCCAAGCATGACGTTCGCGCAGAGCTGGCACAGCGTTACCGCGCCCGGTGGCCTCCAGACGCTCTACATATCGTTTCAGATGGCCACTCGCATGCAACGGGCCACCTTCCGCCATGACCTCCCACATCGGGTCTGAGCTACTCGGGCTGCTGGCCATCATGTCATCATGCCAATCCAGTAGCCGGGAAGCGCCCTCACGACAGATCTCCGGATGCGCCTCCGCCAAGTCAAACTGCTCATGCGGATCGCTCTCAAGATTGTACAGCATCTCCTTCGGGAACAGGTGATAGCCGTCGTGATACGTACGCATGTACAGCCACGGCCCAAAGCGCACGCTTCGCTGGCAAACATGGGCACATTGGCTGATCACCAGCTGGTCGCGCCCAGTCGCCTCGCCGTCTTGTATCGCAGCAGCAAAACTCTCGCCATCCCAGCGCGGGCGCGCCGCCACACCGGTCAGTTCTGCCAGTGTCGGGGCCAGGTCCACATTATAATGCAACCCCTCATTCACGCAGGCCTCTTCCATGCCGGGCCAGTGTACAATCAGCGGCACTCGGCAGGTGATCGAGTCAGCCGTACCGTGCTCGCCGTAGATCCCAAGCTCGCCCTGGTTCTCACCATGATCAGCCGTCACGATCACCACCACATCATCCAGCCCGACTCCCTGGGCCTCCAGCCCTGCCAGGATCCGACCGACATGCTCGTCTGCCCAGTTCACACCGCAGTCATAGCCATCGATCATCCGCCGCAAATCTTCCATTGTCTGCAACTCACCCGGCTGCCTCGGAAACGCAGGGAGCTCATCTCCGTTGTACATGTTAATGTCCAACGCAGTGTGCGGTCCTGCCATCTTCTTATGGCCCTCAAGCACATCTTCCGTCAGCCATTCCGGGAGCGGGTCGTCCGCAAAAGGATTCCCTAACTCTTCTGGCGTTCGGTAGGGCGTATGCGGGTCCCAGTAGTTCACGTAGAGAAACCAGTCATCATCTGCCGCATTGTCTGCGATCCACTTGAGCACAACTGGAGTGACTTCCTCTGCAGATTCCTGCCCGCCCTTTCCCGTGTTGTGCACTTCATTGAAGCCAGCGTAGAACGTCCAGCAGGTGTGACGTTCGGGAAAAGGGCTAACCAGCGTGGTTTTCATGCCCAGTTTACGAAAGATGGTAGGCCACGCACCCTCCTCCCGCTCCGAGCGACACTTACGCCCCGCCCCTTCGCGCCGCACCTCCGCCCCACTACCACCGTGCCCGACCACGCCAGTATGAATCCCAAACCGGCCACTCATCAAGGCTGTACGAGAGGGCAAGCAGGGTGCATCTGAGCAGTAATAGTTCGTAAATCGAACTGCCCTCTCGGCAATTCGATCAATGTTCGGTGAGGTATTTCGATGGTAGCCGTAGCACCCGAGATGATCGGGCCGAAGGCTATCAATGTCACACAGAAGTACGCGCATCTGGATCCTCATACCCTTCAGGCCGCAAATGGAGGCTCTCTACTGTGAGGGCGGCGGCTGTTGACCAGCCGCTTCCCTCTTTTTCTGGGCAGCGCGCTCCCGCATCAGCCGCTGAAACTCTCTTGCCCGCTTGTTCCCGCTATTTTCTTCCTCAACTGTTTCGTCGACCTCGGGGCCCAGAAATTCTACCTCAACAGCAGCCTCAGTGTCCTCGGACGTGCCATCGATAGTCACTTCAACAATCTTAATTCTCCCGGTAGACTCGGGAAGCTCGAGTTTCTCCACACCGGAGATCACTGAGCTATGTCCCGCAGCTGGCATCTTGATAACCTCTCCCATCGTCTGCTCAGAATTCGGGAATTTCACCAACACTTTGGTCTCATAGCTCCCAGAGACGCGCTCTCTTGGAGTCAGTCGGTACTGCAGCCAGTACTCGACATCGGCAAGAGTCTTACCGTATTGGTCCAAAGAGACCAGCTCTTTCGACAGGCCAGTCACGCGGGCCGGACGGGGAGAACGGGATGAGCGATAGCGTGAGCGCGGCGGCAGTTCCTCCTCTTCAGGCGTCTTCGTCGCTTCGCGCGAACTCCCTGGTTGCCCAACCCGCAACAGGCGATACTTCAACGCGTAGTAGCTCTGATGATCTAGTGACTTCGCATTCCTCCAACTTGTGAAGCCGTAAACTCTGCGGTTGTCACCCTGCACGGCAGTGGGAAATGCGATATCATCAAACGCCATTTTGATGACGGTCTTTCTGGGCAGCTTGTCTCCGACCGAGTCTGCGGCCCTTGCGCCCTCAGGCGTCAACCAGCGATAGGCCCGATCAAACGATTCACGAGATGCGGCGAGCTGCTCACGCTCGAGCCGAGCAGTAGCAATGCTCTGCTGCTCAGCGTTTGCCGTATCGTCCTCTTGCTCGCGAGCGACACGGGCAACCTTCTTCTCCTCAAAAATCTGACGCTGGATCTCAATGGCGTATCGCTTCGCCAGGAGTGGTGCCTTGCCAAACTCATTGCGAATTTTAGCCGTCGGCGGCCGAATGCTATCCTCATTCAAACGGAACATGTATGTAATCTCACTTGTGCGCACGGGCTCCAGCAGCGGAATTGTCGCCTGCGCATTTGCACCAGGGCAGTGAATCACCGTCTTTCCATCGCGATCCAGACTCTTCTGCGTCCCATCGCACTCGGGGCATGGCTTCGAGTTCGTGCGACCTGGCGTAACATTTGTTGGCCGAGGCACCAGCAGCCAGCTCCCTACCTTGCTATCGAAACAGAAAATCTTCAGGCTCTTCGACAGCTTTGCGAGACTCCCTGGAACCTGCTCGCGCTTGAGCCGAAACCCGGCGCTCTTCCACTTTTCGCCACCATGAAACAGCTCTGAAGCTGCGACCACCTTGGAACCAATCAGCAGCATGAACTTCAGATTTTTGTCCGTGTTATTCACCAAGCGCGCCGAGAGATAGCTGCGGCTCGGATGATCGCGAATTTCCAACAGAATCGTACGGTCTCCCATGTGCTTCCGATAGCGGTACTCGCCATTGACCGCGAGCACTTGCCCAAAGAATTTCTCCGAGTACCCCGACTCGTGGATGAGCTTCTCCATCTCCACCGTCTCGCGACGGGCTCGTTTCTCAGCCAGCGATAGGCGCAACTCGTTCACCTCAAACGCAAGCCTTCCACGATTCATTCCGTAATAAAGGCGCTTCCAGTCAAGCTCATCGATGTCATCCTTCAGATAGGTCCGCTGGTCAATCCGTGCATACTTCTCCCGCTCAATCCCTTTAAAGACGCCACGAATGGTCTGAGTGCCCAGCCCCTTTCGCACCGTTACCACCACCATTTCGCCTACTGGAAACGGGGTATTCAGGCGCTTGACGAACTCCATATCCTGGCTGAACTCTTCATCCAGAATTGCCTTGATTTGCTCTTTCGCGTCTCCCTTGAACTGCTCGTACGCTGCAATCCGCATGTCCACAGGCTCATTCGCGCACACAGTAAATATGCACAACATCAGCAATTGCATCAGGTACTTCACACAGCTACCCTCGTATTCTATTCCGAATTTCGTTGTCACTCTTCGAGGCCTTGCAGAATTCCAAAATTCAGCTCAACAGGCTCGCCCTCTCTCTCCGTGTAATCGTCCGGGTAAATTTCGATCGGGACGATTTCGCCAAGTCCCTGCTCCTTCTCGGTCCTCGGCGCAAGGTCACGCGCGGTGCGGAGCTCCGAAGCACGCTTGACGATGCGCTGGAGCATGGCAACCACCTCGTTTTGATAGGCGATGGCCTCCACTCGCGCAGCCTCATAGTTCGCCTCCGAAAGTGGCTTGGCCAGCGGCACGGTCTGCACAGCGCCCGGCCTGTCATGCTCGACGATACTGAAGCTCAACTTCGCTTGAATCGCATGACGCCCATTACTGTCCGCATCACGCGGCGTAAAGCCCGGGTTAACCGCCAAGCGCCAATAGCCTGCCTCGGACTGGTAGCACCAGATCTCTACGTTCGCTAGATCCTGTTCCGTGAAATCACCACCGAGATCGAGCGAAAGCGCCCGCATTGCCCCAGTCTTAGTCGAGACAACACTGATCGCTTTACGCCCAACCATTACGATTGGGTTGAACTGCGCTGCGTTGGACATGGTCCCGGTGACAAAACGGCTTCCCGTCACACGTTGAAGCACCAGCGAAGCCTTTCCTTCCCCGAGATAGCTCCGCTCGCAGACACTGTCACCGGTTTGAATGTAGGTCGTGGCAAAAATATCCGGCTCCAACAGCCCGCGCTCTTCGAACGCGCGCCGCACAAGAAACCGGCTTCGCTTATCAACCTCAGCGTTGATCGCATCCGACCGATTCTGCAACTCCAACTCGCGATCCTCAGCCGTCTTAAAAAACGACCACTGCACATGCTCGCGCTCGGATTCCTCAATGTCCTGAATCAGTACCCGCTTATTGCTGACCTTGACATAGTCGTCACCGATCAGCCCATTCAGACGACCCGATATCGAGCGCGACCCCATCACTAACCGAAAACGAACCTGCTGGCCAATCTCCAGCGGCGTTGCCAGCCGTTCCAATTGCTCCCTCTCTTGGGAAAATTCACGTTTCAGGTCCCGTTCTGCCTGTGTGGTGGCGTTGTGCTGGAACTCAAGCAGCCACTGGACTGAGAGCACACTATTCTGCCCACTCGACTGCACTGCCAAAAGAAAAGTTAGCCAAAGCGACAGGGTACACCAACGTCCATTGCTACACTTCGAAACCATTCACGAATTCTCCGCATTTAAAACTACAGAACTGCGGTCTTACCATACTCCCAGCGCCCCAATCACGCACATGGGTCTCGTAAGATCCGTACGAGGAGACGCGCGAAAAGTTGCGGTTGTTCCAAGTGCACGTTATGTCCCGCCTGTCCTACTATCGCTGCCCGGACGCCCGCATGCGCCATCTCCAAGCTCTTTGCAATCTCTGCATACCGCGGATCCAGCGCGCCAGCAATCCACCACACCGGGCACCCTAAAAGCCCCAGATCCTGCTGCAAATCCCCCTGCCCGCCCAGACTGAATGCCCGTAGCGCGCGGGACAGTTCCTGCGCATTCCCCGTCGCCCTGCGCTGCACCAAGTCAGCTCGCTGCACCACCACGCTCGCAAACAAATCCTGACCGTACCATTTTTGCAAGAACACATGTAACCCAAATTCGACCAATTCATCTGCCAGTGTCCGATCCGCCGCCAAACGCTCGGCGCGAACTGCGGGGTCCGCAATTCCAGGATTTGCGGACTCCGCAATCAGGCAGCGAAGGCCCTGTCCATCGTGAACCGCCCAATCCAGCGCCAACCGACCGCCTAGCGAATAGCCCAGCACTGCGAATTCGGCGAGCCCCAGCGCCGCCACTGTCTCCGCGAACGCCGCGCGAAACCAGGAAATCGAAGCATCTGCGGGGCAACTTGTCTGGCCATGTCCTGGCACAGTCAGGCAATAGGCATTCAATTCCGGCAGATCCCTGAGCAGCCGATCCCACTCTCCAGCGTCCCCCAGAAAGCCATGAACCAACAGCACCGGCAATCCCGTGCCCGGCCGCCGCGTCACCTCCAACGGAGTTCGCCCGATCATGCGTCTACGTCCACCTGGAGCACCACGCCCGTTGGTGTCGGATAGGCGCGCAGCGCCTGCCGCAGAAAACGGCTCGTCTGCACCACGCGATCCGTGATGATCATCATCTCAAACCGGTATTGATTTCGCAGTCGAGCGACCGCACTGGGATATACCGGAGACACAGTCGCGGTGCCAACCAGCGGCTTGCCGATGTACTGGCGAAACTGCTCGCCCACCTGCTCAGCCTGTAACTCCTGTGGGCCCCGGATGTGAATCATAATCAGACGCTTTGTGGGCGGCAGTTGCAGCTGACGCCGGGCCTCGATCTCATGCTCGTAGAATCCCGTATAATCCTGTTTTCGTCCCGCCTCCAGCACCGGATGAAACGGCGTAAAGGTTTGCACGATCACCCGCCCCGGAAGATCTCCACGCCCAGCACGACCGGCCACCTGCACGATCAGCTGAAACGTTCGTTCCCCCGCCCGAAAATCCGTGAGATTCAAACTTAAATCAGCAAACACAATGCCCACCAAAGTGACATTGGGGAAATGTAGGCCCTTGGCGATCATCTGCGTACCGATCAGAATATCGACCTCCCCAGCGCGAAAGGACGTGAGTGCCTTGCGATAGGAATCCTTTCCCGTCATCGTGTCCGAATCCATCCGCATCACTCGTGCATCCGGAAATGCACCGCGGGTCATCCGCTCCAGCTTCTGCGTCCCCAACCCGCCATAGCGTATCTCCTCCGAGCCACAGCCTGGGCACCGTACCGGCGGCGATCGCAAGGCACCGCAGAGATGGCAGATCAACCGCTGATTGTGTCGGTGATACGTATAGCTGCAACTGCAGTCATCGCATTCAGCCACGTAATCACACTGCATGCAGGTCAGACTACTGCTGTAACCCCGGCGGTTCAGAAACAAAATCACCTGCTCGCAATCGTCCAACGCCTTATGAATCCCGGCGCGCAGAGACGGCGAGAAAAAGTCGATCTGCCCTGTTGCCGCAGACTGTGCCCCCAGGTCCACCACGGCGATAGTCGGCAGCTCCGCATCATCAACGCGCTCGCTCAAGACTGCCAGCCCATACTTTCCCAGCTGCGCGTTGTGGTAGGTCTCAAGCGCCGGCGTTGCCGTCCCCAAGACTACCGCAGCCTTTTCCATCTTAGCCCGCACCACGGCCACATCGCGAGCCTGATAACGAGGTGCCTTCCCCTGCTTATAGCTGGGCTCGTGCTCCTCATCCACAATGATCAGCCCCAGGCGGTGAAATGGCGCAAAGATCGCCGAACGCGTCCCGACCACGATGTCTACGTCACCACGGTTGATCGCGCACCACTGCTCAAAGCGCTCGCCGTCACTCAGGCGGCTGTGCATGATACTGACACGCTCGCCAAACCGGCCCCGGAACCGCTCCACCGTCTGCGGCGTCAACGCAATCTCCGGCACCAGTACGATCGCCTGCCGCTCCTGCTCCAAACACACCGTGATCGCCTGCAGATACACCTCCGTTTTTCCGCTTCCCGTGATGCCAAACAGCAACGTAGGCTTCGGCTTCTCCGCCTTCAGCTCCACCAACACCTGGTCGTAGGCAACGCGTTGCTGATCAGTCAGCGTAAGCGGCTCAGTCTGCATATACTGCAAGGCCGAGAATGGGTCGCGAGAGACAGCCTCCTCGCGTATCTCGATCAGCTTCTTTTCTTCCAAACGCTTCAAGCTCGGGCGCCCAACCCGCGCTTCTCGGCACAACGATGAAACCGTCATCCGATGGCGCTGCACCAAGCGTTTTAATGCCTCCGCCTGTCGTGGCGCGGATTGCTCCAGCCTCTGCAGCTCGTCTGGCAGCTTCTCGTTCGCGCATAGCGTTACGATCTGCTGCATCTTCGGCTTCACCGATTGTGCCCGCACCGGTGCCGGCAACAACGCCCGCATCGCCTGTTCCCGATTGCAGCAATAATAATCTGCCATCCACTCCCCCAGCCTCACCAGCGAGGCCGGAATCCGCTCCAGAACCGCCAGGATTGGCGAGAGGTTTTTAGACGTGCTCGCCTCCTCCATGCCCACGACGTAGCCACGGCACTCGCGGCGATTGAAGATCACCTGCACCAAGGCTCCTACCGCGACCTGGCCCTCGAGCCCCTCCGGGATTCCATAGTCCCAATGGCGGTCCAGCGACACATCCACCAGGAGCTGCGCTACCTTCATTCGGCTAGCCCGGATATTTCATGTGATTTGTCACGATAGGGCCGAAGGTGCGTGGAGTCAGCCAGTTACGGAAGTGAGTCTGATACGTTCGTGTCGAGACACGTCGAGGCCAGCGAGCAGCGTAGGTCGCTGAATTTGCATGCATTAGGATTTTGCAGAAGAATCTCATGAATGATTCAGGCTAGGGACTCGCCCGTCAGCGTCACGACAATCCGACGGCCGCCACCGCGAATGCGATGTTCGCACAAGTAAATGCCTTGCCAGGTCCCCAGCTGAAGCTTGCCGTTCCGAATCGGGATCGTCACCGACGGCCCCAGCAGAGATGCCTTGATATGAGCCGGCATGTCATCCGGCCCCTCATACCTATGCACAAAAAACGGCGTATCATCCGCCACAGCATGCCTAAAATATCGCTCGAAATCAGCGCGCACCGTCGGATCTGCATTCTCATTCAACGTCAACGCAGCCGAAGTATGCTGGATAAAGACATGCGCCAGCCCAATTGCGAACTCCGCAATCTCCGGCACTTGACAGATCAGCTCGTCCGTCACCAGGTGAAACCCGCGGTCGCGACTCCGCAGCACGATCTGCCGTTGTGCCCAGCCCATCAGCGCAGCTTCAATGTGGCGATACCGATCGCCGCACACAGCAGTGCCACGATCCAGAACCGAATCACAATCTGCGTGTCAGCCCATTTATGATCACCACGATCCAGATGGTGATGATACGGCGTGCAGCGAAACGGTCGATAATCCACCTTCAAAATTCGCCGCGAGAGCTGGCTGCAGATCACCTGCAGAATCACTGACATCGCCTCGATCACGAACACCCCGCCGACAACCACCAACAGCAGTTCCTGCTTCACCAGCACCGCGATCAGCCCCACGGCCCCGCCTAGCGCCAAGCTTCCCGTATCGCCCATGTACATGCTCGCCGGAAAACAATTGAACCACAGAAATCCCAACCCAGCGCCCATAATCGCTCCCACGATCACCACCACCTCACTAGCCCCAGCCACATGCGGCACCAGCAAGTGTTCAGCAAACAGCCGATGCCCGCAGACGTAAGCAAACACACCGTACGCCGCCGTGCAGATCACCGTGCAGCCAATCGCTAACCCATCCTTACCATCCGTCAAATTCACCGCATTCGAGGAGCCCGTCACCACGATCGCGCCAAAAATCACAGCCACCCAAAGTGGCATCGACCAGATTGGCTGCTTGAAGAACGGCATGTAGAGCTGCTGCACATGCGCCCCGGCCTCCGGCAACCGATCCAGCGCGTACACCGCCAGACAGCCGATCACCACCTGGGCCACCAGCTTCCAACGGCCAGCCAGACCTGAAATATCCGCTTTATGTACCTTCAGAAAGTCATCTACAAAACCCACTACGCCCAGCGAAATCAGCAGGACCGCGAATACCGAGACCAGCCCGTTATCCCACCTTGCCCAGAGAAAGATCGAGTTTACCACCGCCATGATGATCAAGAGCCCACCCATCGTCGGCACCCCTTCATCCAGATTCTCACGCCCGGGATCGCGGCCACGGCCAGTCGCGTTCAACATCTTGAGGAAGCGGACAAACCATGGACTACAGACCATCATGATCGCAAACGCCATCGCCGCGGCCCCCGCTGCGCGAAATGTCACAAAGCGAAACAGCCGTAAAAAACTCAGCTCATCCACACCCGACAAAGGCCCGGCTGGGTCCGCAAAAAAACTATACAAATAATAGAGCACGCGCCCCTCGCCTGTGGTGAACCGCGCACAACCGGCGCGCGTCGTAGTTTGCGAAGTTCGCGACCGAATGCAAAGCAAAACCGACAACCCCGACCGCGCGAGTGCAGTCTCCGCCGAACTGAACCGCAAACCCCCTCGCGGTCTTGCATTGACCACGAACAGGCCGTATTTGTAAAAGCTGTATAACTCCCTTTGAAAAGGATCCGGATTATGGGCGGATTAGGCGAATATTGGGTCGTGTTGGTGATTGTCGTACTGCTCTTCGGTGCTGGTGCAATTCCAAAGTTGGCAAAGGCGGTCGGCCAAGCCAAGCAGGAATTCAAGAAAGGCATCGACGAAGGCACAGACGAAACAGCCGAGAGCGATGACAAGAGTAAGGGCACACTGGACACGTGAGCAACACCCGTGTCGGCGTCATCGGCGTGGGAGTTCTCGGGAACTTCCACGCAAAACTCTATCAGAACATTGACGACGCGGACTTGGTCGGGATCTACGACGCGAACCCGGAGCGAGCTGCCGAAATTGCAGCGGCTTACGGCTGCGCAGCGTTCGACGACATCACCACGCTCTGCCGCACCGCAGACGCAGTCAGCATCGCTGTGCCCACCGACCAACACTTTGACGTTGCCCAGAAGGCTCTCGCCGCTGGCAGCCATGTCCTCGTAGAAAAACCCATTACCGCCACCACAGCCGAGGGCGAACGGCTAGTGCGCCAGGCCAAAGACCTCGGCCTTGTCCTCCAAGTTGGCCATGTCGAGCGCTTCAATCCCGTCATCACCTACCTCGAGAAACACATCCAGCACCCGCGCTTCATCGAAGCGCATCGCCTGGCCTCCTTTCCGCCGCCGCGTGTGGGGATGCTGCCGCGGGGCACCGAAGTCGGGGTCGTCCTTGACCTCATGATTCACGACATCGACATCATCCTTCATCTGGTCCGTAGCGAAGTCGTCCAGGTCGACACCGTCGGCATCCCCGTCCTTAGCAAGACCGAGGACATTGCCAATGCCCGCCTCCAGTTCTCCTGCGGCTGCGTCGCCAATCTTACCGCGAGCCGGGTCAGCCAAGAACCAGTGCGCAAAATCCGCGTTTTCCAGGAGGACGGCTACCTGTCTCTCGACTACCAGGAACGGAAGGGCGAGATGGCCATCCTCGGCCCCGCAGGCGTCACCCGCCAGGAAGTGCCCATACACGACCACAACGCCCTACTTCAGGAACTCGTCGATTTTGTCGCTGCCGTACGCAGTCCGGCCCATCGTCCTGCCGTCACCGGCCAGCACGGCCTCAACGCCCTGCGCATCGCCGAACAAATCACCCGGCAGATCGCCGAAGCGTGAGTCTGCAGGCTCTCCAGGACCAAGTCGTTGCCTGCCGCAAATGCCCGCGGCTCATCGCCTGGTGCGAACATGTCGCTAGCCACAAGCGCGCTGCCTACCGCGACGACGACTACTGGGGTGGCCCTGTCCCCGGCTTCGGCGATTTAGCAGCCCGCGTCCTCATCGTCGGCCTCGCCCCTGGTGCCCACGGCGCCAACCGCACCGGCCGCATGTTCACCGGAGACCGCTCCGGCGACTGGCTCTACCGCTCCCTTCACCGTGCTGAGTTCGCAAACCAGCCACACTCCATCGATCGCAACGACGGACTCGTGCTCAGCGACGCCTTCATAACTGCTGGCGTGCGCTGCGCCCCGCCCGACAACAAGCCCACCACCGCGGAGCAAAACACCTGCCGCGCCTATCTGCAGCAAGAGCTCACCCTTATGCCCCAGCTTCGCGTCATCATCGCTCTTGGCGGGCTTGCCTGGAACAGCCTATTTCGAGCCCTTGCAGCCGTTGATCTTCACGACTCACCACGGCCCAAGTTTGGGCACGGTGCCGAAGTCAGCGTTGGCCCCTATCTGGTCATTGGCTGCTATCATCCCAGCCAGCAAAACACCTTTACCGGTCGGCTTACCGAGCCTATGCTAGACGCCGTTTTCCTTCGCGCCCGCGACATCATCCAGCCCCGCATTTGAGTCCAAGTCGCCCTGCCCTTCCCTACAGACCGCCCGATAAACCGGCTGGGACCGCAGGCAACTCGCCTGCATCTGCGTGCGTGGGGCGCGCTAGCCTTCCTCCCTACCGGAGTCCTCTTTTCTTCAGCCGCCAGTCTTTGTCCCTGCGCACCCACCGTTAAGCAAGCGCTCAAGGTAGTGATACTCAATATTGTACAGCTTCTTGATTGCCTCGATCTCCGCGAGTTTCTTGGACGCCTCCCCTTCGGCATTCTGGTCTTTTATCGCCACGATCATCACATTCTTCGGTGTGTGCTCAGTCGAGATAAACTCGAACACCTTGGTCCTGTACCCCTGCGACTCGAGGATAAGCGCACGTAAGCCATCGGTCAGAATCTCTGACTGGCGTTCCTCGAGAATGCCAAAACGGGTGATCTCCTGCAACTCATTGCTGGGCTTGATCTGCTCACGCAGTTGTTTGTGACAGCACGGGGCAGAGATGATGATCTTGGCCTGAGCCTGGATGCCCCGATAAATGGCATCATCGGTCGCCGTATCGCAGGCATGCAGGGCGATCAATATTTCGATCCCAGCGAGATCCACTTGGTCGATCGCGCCCGCCCGAAACTCCAAACCGTCAAACTTCGCAAGCTTGGCAATGCGATTGCAGGTGTCCACCAAGTGGGGACGCAGTTCGATCCCGACAAGCTTGGGATCGAGCCCCAGGGTCTGGCTCAAGTAGTCATAGAGGGCGAAGGTGAGGTAGCCCTTCCCCGAGCCCATATCGAAAATATTGCCGGTCCCTTCCAGGCCCTGCTTCTGGATGATGCCACCCACTACCTCGACAAACTTGTTGATCTGTCGATATTTATCCTCGCTGTTTCGCTTCACCTGCCAATCAGAGGTGATCACGCCCAACTCAAGCAAGTAGATGTTGTTTTTCAGCTCGATCAAGCGCTTCTTGGTCTTGTCATGCTCAAGGTTCTTCGGGACTACGCGCTGCTTTTCCTTACGCTTGAGGCTCACGTTTCCGCGTTTATCGATCGTCAAGTGCCACTCACTCTCGGCTCGAAAAAGGTCGGCGTGCACAAATGCATTGCTCACCAATTCCCGAATGACCGCCATTCCCGAATCAACGCTGTGGTTTTTAGTCACGTCTCGTGTCGCATGGCGATAGACAAAACAAAGCTGCAGTCCTTTCTTCGTGCGTACCAACCTCACGAAGACATTCTTGAAATCGAGGCTCTTATCTCGGGGCTTACTGAGCGTAAGCTTGGCAAGATCCTGTTGGGCAATGCTGCCTTCGACAGCAGTAAGAAAGGTGACCATTTTGCTCATATCGACAACTCGCTTATCTCTCTAGAACTACGTTTCGCGCTAACCATGCGCCACTATGTAACCGCCCCGAGCCATGGCAAGCCTAGGTTGAGTGGCAGGGGCAGCCCCTTGCCCCTGCACTTCACTCGAGAAAACGGCTAGCCCCCAACGGTATTACACCCAGTAGATCGCGCCGTACGCGACGAGCCAGATCCCCCAGCGAGCGCCAGATATGGTCTCGTCGCTCGTACGTCCGATCCACGCGGCTCGCTGGTCCCGTCTTGAATCCTAGCCACCGCCACTAAACCAATCCCGAATTGACCAACTTCCAAAAACAGTTCAGCCGACGCTCCAGAAGATCGGGAGGTTGATCACAACGAGAAATAGTTGCACCCGTTCGGTTTTACGCATCGCTCAAGTTCCGGGCAGCCAGCCGCGCCGGAGGGTCTCGTAGAGCAGAATGGTCGTAGCCTGGGCCACGTTTAGTGATTCCGCCTGCCCGGGCATCGGGATGGTCACGCGGGCTCCGGGCAGGTCGCCCACGCCATGCGCCTCGCCGCCAATCACCAGCGCACCACCGCGTGGGTCAAACGCGGCATCCATGCACCGGGCACCTTCGTGAGGATCGGTCAGCCAAAGGCGCCCATCGGGAAACCGAGTCTGCCATTCCGCCACGGATTGCAGCTTAAATAGGGTTAGTGAGAACTGCGCGCCCATTCCAGCGCGGATTGTCTTGGGCGAGTATGGATCGCAGGAGCCGTCAGTCACGCAGACACTGCGGAGTCCGCAAGCCCAGGCAGTGCGGAGGATAGTCCCCATATTTCCTGGGTCGCCGACACCATCAAGAATAAGCGTGTAGGGCTCTGGCGAGGGCAGCTCGCTGGCATAGGCGTAGCGCATCACTGCCAGAATTCCCTGGGCGTTCTGCGTCGTGCTGACGGTTGCAAATTCCGCAACGCTGCAGCGATGGATCCGCTCGGCGGAGATGCTGCGGGGGGCCTCAAAGCCCTCGGCCAAGACGACAAACTCAACCGCTTTGCCAGCGTGGATAAAGGCCTCTTCGCAGCAGCGTTGGCCTTCGACTAGGAACAGCCCTTCCTTGCGGCGGCTGCGGCGATCATGGAGGCGCCGGATTAGGGATCCTTGGCGGCGAGTAAGCGCATTCATGGGCAGTAAGTCGGTCGTGGGTTCATAGGTCGAACTGTACGCCGATCCGCGAACTCTGGCACAGAAGGCGCAGTCCCGAACAGCTACCATTCTACAGGACCGTCGAATAGATTGTCTTCCGGCTCCATCGAATTGAAAACCTTCGTCATCTTTGTGCGGGCAGTAGCAGCGCTTGGCACGGGTATTGCCTCAGCGCCCTACTACGCATCAACCGTGTGGATCACTTAGCGAGAAGGACTGTTACCATGCCCGCGCTAACGCTCAATCTATTTAACTTTCACGACGAACGAATCCGAGCGCCGCACCTGACTTGTTTCGCCTTCTTCCTTGCCTTTGTGGTCTGGTTTAGCCCGACTTTCGCCCATCGACTCTTTCCCTTACTAAATCGGGAAAATTTCCGCTGCCTTTCGGCGTTTTTTACAAGCCCCGTGGCCTGCGCTTTGGCGCAAGCCCAGCTTGTGGTGCCTATGAAGTGATCTGAGGCGCCTTGCTTTTTGCGGCGAGTCAGTCCGATTACGTACATGTCCTTCCGCACAAAAAGATCGCCTTCCGGCACCGTCACTCAGTTGGTTGAGTCCTTTCGCAATGACGAGGGGCAGCCGAGGCAGTGCATCATTCTGCCACTGGGCAGGCCAAAATCAACGAGGACATTCGCCGCGAGGTCGCCAAAGTCGTCGCAGCCCGCCTGTATCACGAACCAGAACTG
>Ga0115567_10001975_pt1 | contig 20423 bp, 20 predicted proteins | sample COGITO_mtgs_1204_2_FD_88679 | JGI IMG/M metagenome (GOLD analysis project Ga0115567, IMG submission 88679) | Pelagic marine microbial communities from North Sea - COGITO_mtgs_120412 | ecosystem: Environmental > Aquatic > Marine > Epipelagic | place: Germany:Helgoland, sampling site Kabeltonne... | reverse complement strand
GGCGCGTAAATCTGTTGAGAACTCATAGTCTGTATCAGTATTGCGAAAGGCCACGTTGTGGGTATGCACGTGATCACCTGGCAAAATGTCACAAGACGCATAGCCGATGATTTGGGCATATTTGCGCACAGGATCCCCTGCGGCCATTGCTTGGGTGGCGACCTTATGGCCGGAGGGGATCGCGGACCGGATAGCGATCCGCTCAACTTCACTGCCAGGGGATAAACTGCGGGTCGCCGTCACCACCGTATCGGCTCGGTCCATTCGTACGAAATCCATCTCAATCCTTATGAGCAGCCCCACTTGGGTGGTCCAGTTTGGAAGTTAGTGCATGACTAGCCTTTGGTCCACCTGGATGTTGGCTTCTGGCGCAGGCGGCGTCAACTTCGGTTTCATTGGTGATATCACAGGGCAACACCAAAGCTTGGTTATGTTCCTCTGCAGTTTGCTGCAAGCGGTCCTTCGCGTCGGCCAACGAGGCCCACATGCCAGCCCTCTGCCAAGAACGCCTTGGCACTTGCGCGGCCGACGCCGCTGCCTGCAACTGTGATGAGAATGGATGGCATGGTGAACTCCCCTTATGATTGCAGCCCCGAATTGGCGGTATTTTCACAAGTTGGCAATTTGGTATACCAAATGCAAGTATAATTCGCCGTCAAAAAAATGCGCGATGCCCCCATTCATAGGGCGACTGATTATCGGAAGCCCAAAAAGCTGACCTTGCGCATGAATTCTCCACGCACAACCATAGCATGGATCTCTGCATTTAGATGCCGACCGAAGGGGTTCATTTGCGAGCCATATGGTTGGAGTTATAGCCGTGAAGCCAACATTTTCATCACTAATCGGCGTGCTTATCGCGGTCCATGCGGTCAACGACAACTACGCACGTTGCAGCTTAGTCACATTAGATGCTGTCCATGGCATGCAAGAAGGCGATACGGTTCTCGCGATGCTTATCCAAAAAGGTGGCATCGGTTTTATGGCAGACAGCCCGATGCGATACCTTGTGAGCATACAAAACGTCCACTTGCCTGCGTGGTGCAAAGGTTTGAGCCACAATTGACCTATGCCGACTGGCCGAAGCATGTCGGACTTTATGCCAGCCTTGGCGACCAACTCGCAAAAAGCAGCACCATTGCAATGGCCGACATCTACGGTGTTGTCGTCGTGCCGTATTTCGAGAGTGGTCTCAAAGCTAGACGTTGTGGGCGCCGCTGAAACCGCGATGGCACCCAACGTCAGAAGCGGATTCAGCGAATAGCAACGCATTATTTAATTTACTGAGAGATGGCCGTGCCACAATGGACAACTGATCAGTCGCGGCCTTTGGCGGCCTCGACCTCCATGTCCATGCCGTTCATCCGCGCAACATGATCAATCAGCATCGGAACGTAATCAGCGCCCTGCCCCAAGGCCTCTACATGAGTAAAGTAATGTTTGGCTGCCCCTGCCATGACGTTTACCACGCCAGCCTCTGCAGCCATTGTATTTACATAGCGCAAGTCTTTGGACGCATTTTCGATTGTAAATTTATGAACCTCCCGATCCCGATCGACGGCGTAAGTCATGAATGTATCAAAGAACCCATTGGACAAGCGACTTGATCCAATCACTTCGCGCACTTTCGCAGGCTGCAAACCAACCGAAGCCCCTAAGACGGTCGCCTCAGCATAAAGCGCGGCGTAACCCATTGAAATGAAGTTCATCAGCAGTTTCATTTTGTGGCCACTACCAGTGCCGCCGACATGGGTGATGTTCCCTGCCCAGCATTCCAACACGGGTTTGATCTTGGCAAAGGTCGCCTCATCGCAGCCGACCATTGCATCAAGCGTACCGGCCTCGGCTTCCTTCGGCGTGCGCCCCAACGGCGCATCAACTAGCGTAGCCCCTTTTTCTGCCAACTCATCCACCAAAACCGCTGTTGAGTTGGGATCTGCCGTCGTGGCGTCGATAACGATAAGTCCGTCGCGCGCTCCCGCAAGAACACCGTCACAGCCACGGATCACCGCCTCAACTTGTAGTGAGTTCGACAGGCACAGGTGGATGATATCGCAGTGCTGCGCCATCTCGCGTGGGGTCGTCGCCTCTTGCGCGCCTTTGGCAATCAGACTTTCGAGCGGCTCGCGGTTACGGTTGCCTTTGATCCACATTGGATAGCCACATTTGATCAGATTACTCGCCATCCCGTGACCCATAAAGCCCACGCCAATAAAGCCAATTGTCATATCTTGCGCCATTTTTATTCCTCCAGGTGCGAGCCCTTGACAAGGGCGCATTAAATCACGTTGATGAAATGGTATACCATCACGGCAACGTTGCAAGCACGAAGCACATAATGTCATCAGTGCTAGGCACATAGGGGAATATGACATGAACATTCTGATACTAGGCGGTGGCGGTTTTTTGGGCCAAAAGCTGGCATTGAAATTAGGTGCCAGCCCGACGCTAAAGGGCAAGGCGATAACACAAGTTACGTTGGCAGACGTCATGGAACCGCCCACAATCGAAGCCCCCTTTCCTGTCCAAACCGTCACTTGCGATATCAGCGATGCCGCGTCAGTTGCTACCTGTGTGACAGCAAAAATTGATGTGATCTATCTGCTGGCCGCGATCGTCAGCGCCCATGCAGAAGAAGACTTTGACGCAGGTATGAACATCAACTTGTTCGGTACCTACAATGTGCTCGAGCGCTGCCGTGCCTTGGGAACAGTACCCATGTTGGTGTTCTCTTCTTCAATGGCTGTCTATGGAGGCGAGGCGAAGGATCCACTTGGCGATCACAGTTACCCCAATCCACAGACGTCTTATGGAATGCAAAAAGCAGCGGGTGAGTTGCTGATCAATGATTATTCGCGCAAAGGGTTCATCGATGGTCGAGCTTTCCGTCTACCGACCATATCCGTGCGTCCCGGCAAGCCGAACCGCGCAGCCAGCAGCTTCATGTCATCAATTCTGCGAGAACCGCTGAACGGCCGAGAAGCGATCTGCCCCGTTGAGGCGGACTTCTTACACTACTATCTTAGTCCACGCCGCTGCGTTGAAAATCTGGTCAAAGGTGCCGAATTGAACGCCGCAGACATAGGCCAGAACCGCGTCATGCAAATGCCTGGCAAGACATGGTCCATTGCTCAAGTCATCGACGCAATGACAGCCGTTTCAGGCCCTGAAGCAGCTAAACTAATCCAATGGGATCCGCAGCCCGATATTAAGCAGATCGTGTCAGGCTGGCGTTGGGACATCCACGCGGACAAAGCACTTCGTTTGGGCCTGAACGCCGACGACACATTTCAAGACAATATTCGCTACTACTTGGAAGACGACAAACCGAACGACTAATTCCGGTTCACAGTGCTCTTAAATGTTGCCAACGCAGCCGCTAACTCAGGGTGATCTTTGGCGTAATCTTCCACTCGCTCGCCTGCCTTTTGTGCGGCTGCAGCTTGGCGTAAACTAGTAATACCTGCGGCGGGTCCGTCCGGATGGCTCATGATCCCACCGCCTGCGCAGAACAGAAAATCGTCATTCCCGAGCAGTTCCATCGAGGGGCCTACTTGCCACGCGGTTTGACCAGAGGAAAATACCGGTAAAGCCACGTGTGGCCTAGCCTCGCTCAGGGGCGCTTGCACGGCGCGCGCGGAGTTAGTAACGACGTCATCATCCTCAGTGAACTTGTTGGCGAGACCGTTCACATGCAAATGATCGCTGCCCGCCAACCGCCACAGTTTTTGCATTACGGAATAGGCGACCCCTATGTGCGGCGAGCGCGACATCAAACCCCATCCATTGCGGTGAGCATGGATCGGAAGCGGGCTGTGGTCGCGCATCGCCCTCAGGCCAGCCATGCCGATAGAGTTTAGCGATATCATTGCACAGGTCGCACCAAGGCTTTCGAGCAGGTCAATGTTACGACGCATCGCGTCAATCTCGTCAGTGATATTGAAGGCATACATGACCTTGCGCCCTGACTTTTGCGCGGCACTATTCAAAACCTGCATCACCAATTTGGCGCGATCAGCAAACGGGCATGCGGGTCCGTTGCCTTGCAACTCGTCATCCTTGATGAAATCGATGTCCGCCTTCGCCAGATCACTAACAAGTTCGGCCGTTTGCTTAGCACTTAATCCAACGCTCGGCTTTACAATCGTCCCGATCATCGGCCCGCTTGGCACTCCCATCAGCTGTCGCGTGCCTGCGATCCCAAACTGAGGGCCAGGACACCCTGTTGCCAGCGCATTAGGTATACCAAGATCCACAAGCCGGATCGCAGAAAGTTCGGCCAGTTCAAATAAATTACCTGCAACAGTGGCAAGGATATTGGGCAAGGACGGGCCAAAGTTTTCCATCGGCCAACTAATGGTTACGCGGCCTTGCTCATAGTTCTCAGCACTTAACCTACACGGCAAAGCAGGATGACTAGAGGTGCCCGTGATTTCAATATGATCCAACCGCGCTGCGGAGCGGCCGCGCAATGCGTCGGTCTCAGATGCGAGACGCATGAAGGTGCCTGTCGATTGCTCACCAGCCATAACTTCAGCGGCGCGCTGTACGCCCACGGGGCTTTCGATTTCATAGGTTGCTTTCAAACGTGTCATTTTTGGCCACCTCCATTCAGAACCCATCCAAAGTAATCGCGGCTGCCCATCTGTCCGCCCTTCAGTGCCAACGTAAGCGGCCGCGTTCCGCCATGGGCAAAGCAAATTGCAGCGCCTGGAATGGTAGGGGCGGCGGCGGTAAGTGCATCGATGCCCAAGGCCCTGCACACATGCCCCGAGGTATCGCCACCCGAAACCACAGCGCGATCAAGTGCCGATTGATCGACGAGCCGCGCAAGGATACGTCCAAGAGAAGTGCCAATCTCATCGTTTATTTGTGCAAGATCGTCGCCAGCCGCCTCTCGTAATTGCATGACAGCCAGGTCATCTGTGCCACGCGCAGTATAGATTAGCGGGACTTGATCGCGCTCCAACGCGGCTTTCGCAGCAGCCAAAACACGGATTTCTTCGGCAGCAAGATCACCTTCACAAGCCCGTACAACATCCAATCTGATATCCACAAATCCGTTGTCTAGCGCCCATGCAATTTGATCCCCCGTAATTGGCGATACCGAACCTGACACCACAGCCATCCGCTTGGCGCGGCCAATGCCTTTGACGGCAGGTGACGCCGCAAGCACACCTGTCTTTTGGAAATACGCGACCAATGCATAGGCGATCCCTTGTGAGCCAACTACAAACCGATGCCCAGCGCCCCACAACAGCTCACCTGCAGACGTAACATCTGCGGATGTCATCTGATCAATAGTGATCCCACCCTGAGCAATGTCCATCGCAGCCTTAGCGCCTTCCAGATCACTCAAAACTTCAAAATTGAGGCAGTGCATCGCCATTTTGGTTTGTGCCGACAAATGCACTGCCACATCCGCTTCGCCCATAGGTGTCACGGGATGCCTAGCCATAACGGGGTGTCTGTCTAAACGGAAAACCCCTGCATCAGTTCCTGCAAACAGCTGCCCAAATGCTTGGTAACGGCGCATTTCAGGGGCTGCTATCATGACCGGGATTGTGTTGGTATCAAACGCCTTTGAACCGATGTCCATAGCTTTGCCGATTGATCCAATATGAGGTGCTGAATCGAGGGTTGAGCACGTCTTGTATTGCACCAATGTCGCACCTGTTTTTGCGAGAATATCGAATAGGACTGGCAATTCTTCATCCATACGATCAGCATCAAACGTACGTGCCATACTGGCGATACCGATCCCACGCATATCTGGAAAATCTTCCATCCGTTCTGGTGTTGGCGGGCGCAAGAACAACACTGCCGGCAAGCCAGCGAACGCCAGTACTTCCATGACGGCTGCGGCACCAGTAAAATCATCACCCAGCCACGCCAGAACAGGTTTTTCGCCAATATTCATTAGATCTATCAGTTTAGGTAATGCGTTGAATACTGGCGGCAATCTCGTCTGGCTCGAACACCCGCTTCCAGTCATCACGCATCAGGACAGGCTTGCCGAATTCAATCGCCTTGTTGCACGCGTCTGAAAACACTCCATCAACTTCCTCAAATATTACAGCACCAAGAATGTTCATATGGCCGAGTAAGAAGTCACGCGCAGCTTCCTTTGGCACGCCACGGCGTACAACTTCGTCCATGGCTTCACGCATGACGTCTAGCAAGGATGCGCAAACGGTTTCGGACAAGCCTGGCTCCAGCAAGGCCATCTGTTCGACCGTGACACGGTGGCTCCGCGCAACAGGCGCATAGATGGCGCGACCCACTTTTTCACCCAAAGCATAGTGATTCTCCGGGCCTTGCATCAGTGCGTTTACGATACCCTGTTCTGCGGCGATCCCACCGAAGTAGTCCTTCCGGCCAGCGTCTGTTTTTTCGTCGTTGTAAATCGGGGGATGGCAAGGGTGCGTAACAAAATAAGTAACGTCTTCACGAGCGGGTAGATGGCCAGCAAATGGACCCGCCGCATCAAGGCAGATAACCATCGCGCCACTTGGTACTTTGTCGATGATCGTAGCGGCGACGGCTTTGATAGCGGTATCTGGGACGGCCAGCAGGACGATGTCTGCACCCTCCATCGCAGTGTCGATGTCGACGCAATCAACGCCCACAGTCTCTTTCAATCGAGCGCGTCCGGCTTCGGAGATTTCAACATGCGCCACGTCGAAACCCGTTCTCGCAAGGTTGGCGGCACTCCGTACACCCATCTTGCCGCCAGCACCCATAAGAACCAGTTTGTCAGTCATATTATTTCTCCATATTAGCCGTAGTCATAAGAACATGGTGATAATGTTCGGCCAGATCAGCAGGGTTGAAAGTGCCAACAGTTGCAAACAGATGAACGGCAAGAAACCGCGGAAGATATCTGTCAGCGAAATCTCGGGCGGCGCAACAGACTTTAGATAGAAAGCCGCGGGGCCAAAGGGTGGTGACAAAAAGCTAACTTGCATGTTCATACAGAATACAACGCCGAACCAGATCGGAATGTAGCGTGCTTCTATGCTGCCGAAGAGCCCGATTTCCTCAACTGGAAGTCGTACTACGATGGGTAGGAATACCGGCATAATCAAGAGCACGATACCGACCCAATCCATGAACATGCCCATGATCAAAAACACAAGCATCATCACCAATATGATACCCATCGTTGGCAGCTCTGCTCCAATGATCATGTTAGCTACATAGGTTGGTCCACCAACAAGCGTGTAGGCAGCAGCCAAAGCTGCTGCACCGATTGTGACCCAGATAATCGTGCCTGTCGACTTAAGCGTACGGATCAAGCTGTCCCAAACGATATCAAACGTCATTTCGCGGCGGATGATACCGATGGCGAATACGGCGATCACACCCATGCCGGCAGCTTCAGTGATACCTGTAATGCCACCATAAATGGACCCTAAGACCACACCAATGACAACAATTGGGGCTATGAGTCCTTTACCCATTTTCCAACCACGTTGGGTACGTTCGCGTCCAACGACCACGAACACAATTAAAGCAAAGATCACAAACGCGCCAACTATCCAAGGGATGTCAGCGACCATACCCAACGTGATCGGGTCTTCATTTTCGCGGATTGTATTGTCACCTGTCACGGTAAAAAAGACCGCGCGAAGGAACAAAACACCCGACACCCACATCGCAAAGCGTGAGATAAAGCCGAGGAACATCAAACCCTTTTCTGAGCCTTCGGGCTCGCCCGGGATTGGATCTGGCAAGGGGGCTAATGATGTGTTCGCTCGCGTGCGGATCAAAATATATAGAATGAAGAACGATGCTAGCATAAAACCTGGCAAAAAAGATGCGGTGAACAACGCCTTGATAGATGTCTCTGTTACAAGACCGTAAAAAATTAAAACTATCGATGGTGGTATCATGGTTCCCAGTGAACCGGACGCACAGATCGTACCAATAGCAAGATTGCGATCATAGCCAAGTCGTAACATCTGGGGCAAAGCGATTAAGCCAAGCAGCACAACTTCACCGCCGATAATACCAGACATCGCGGCCATTATTACCGCCATGATAGACGTAGCTATGGCGATGCCGCCACGCATCCGGCTCATCCAAACGTTGAGCGACGAATACATATCCCGCGCAATACCAGACCGCTCCAGCATTGCAGCCATGAATATAAATAACGGAACCGATATGAGCACATAATTCGTCATTTGCCGATAGACCGCCTGCCCCAGGACAGACAGCGGGCCACGCCCAAAATCACCCCATAAAAGATCAGGTGGGAACTTTAAAGAGAGGGTGACAACAGCCAAGAACGCCGAGGCAAACCCAAGAGGCATACCAATGGCCAACAGGGCGAACATACCCAGAAGAACGATAAGAGATAGTGTGCCAATATCGACCATTAGTTCTTTTCCTCAAGAGTACGGCGGATGTTTTCGATTTCCATTTCATCGATCTCGTCGGCCGGTGTGTGCGACTGCGGTGCCTTATTCCAATCGGCGAACAAGTTAGAAACAGCTTGAATGCAGACCAAGACAACAATGATTAGTAGTGCGGGTTTGACAATACCAGGGATAGGCGGATCCCAAGCCGTGCCAAAGGTCTCCATCCGCATGAAGCGGTTCTCGGCATCGGTATAGCCACCCCAAACAAGGGCGAAGGTGAAGGCAACGATCAACAGGACGGAGATACAGTCAGATGTTTTTTGCATCCACCAAGGCATTGTGTCGTAAATGATGTAAATTCGGATATGGCTACGTTGTTGCATGGCGTAAAGTCCTGCAAACAAAAAAACGAAACATCCGATCCACAGGGACAGTTCATTGGCCCAAAGTGTTGGCCGCGAGAATACGTAGCGCGAAACGACCTCGTAGAACATTACTAGCACAATAAAAGCTGTCATAATCATCGCAAGGCGCCCCAAAACCACGGACACAAGATCAAAAAAACCGTCAGGAGGCGTTTCAATTGCGCCTTTAGTGTCGGACAAAAAGATTGATGCAAAGATTAATGATATTGCTAAACAAGTGAGTGTTACCTGTACCAGCGGCTTTCCCGCAGGACGTATCATCTCAAACATACCGTAGGGTTCTACTGCGAACATTCGCTGCCCAACAAGAAACAGATAAAGCAAAAGTGTGAGGCCACAAAAGACGATCATTCCCGTCTTGATCGGCGCTCTCATGCGCCCTAAAAAAAGCGATTCTATCTGCATTTTTTGCTTCCTAATCTTTCTGTGATTGGACATCAAATTCGGGTCAAAAAAGGCGGGCACGGACTGCACCCGCCTTGATCATTAAGTGTTAGGGGCGGTCATCCAATACTACTTGACGAGACCCAGCTGGCGAAGGTAACCCTTGTGGCTTTCAACTAGCGCTGCTGCCTCCGGACTACGTGTGGCCCAATCGTCCCAAGCGGCCTGCGCTGCAACGCGGAATGCAGCTTTATCTTCAGTTGACCAATCATATAGGGTGACTCCCTGCTCTTGGAGCATAGCAGCCGCCTCAGTATTTGCCTTCTCATTCAACATTGCTATTTGGAACGATAACTTTTGCCAGGCCGTCTCCATGATGCGGCGCTGTTGTTCGGTCAGGCCTTCCCACACAGCTTGATTACAAGCGAGGTGGTCTGATGGCATAGAATGGAAACCAGGATAGTTCGCGTGCTTCACGATGTCGTAAAGACCTAGTCCCACGTTGTTGGCCAAGCCAGATGCATCCGCACCGTCGATGATACCCGTTTCAAGCGCAGTAAAGATCTCAGTAAAGTCCATCACGATTGGTGACGCACCCATTTTTTCGAATATCTCTGTCTCCATGCCTGGAGGTGAACGGAATTTCCAACCTACAAGATCTGCAGGGCCAGCAATTGGCTTAGAAGACGCAAACGACTCCTGACCATAAACCGCCCACCCAATCAACTGCATGCCCTGAGCGTTGTAGAGCTCCTGAGCCGCTTCGTAGCCGTCGCCATAGTATAGCCAGCTATACTGCTGCCACGGGGTGTCGTACCCGCCCATGATGTCGCCAACGAATTGGAACGCGGGGTTTTTACCAGTTTGGTAAGCGCCGCCTGTTGCATCACAATCAAGAATGCCATTGATTGCAGCATCGAATGTTTCAACAGTAGCAACAACAGACGATGAATAGAACATCTCAATAGAGATCTCGCCTCCAGACATAGTTTGGACGTCATCTACCCATTGAGCCAACATCTTACCTGTCGGATGCTCAGTAGCATAGTGTGTTTGGATGCGTAAGGTTACGTCCTGTGCGAATGCCGCGCTAGCCAATGTAGCACCGGCGACGGCGGTCATAAGTAATGGTTTAAGCTTCATATTCGTTTCTCTCCCTTTGAGGCACTTTACGCCTAATTATTCTCACTAAACTTTGGAGTTAGTGATTTAAGATGGTATACCATCTCAGGAGGTACCGTACTCATTTCCAAATCGGCACGCAACAGATTTCACTCATTTCTAAATCGACACGCAACAAATTTCGGTATACAACTTTCGAAATTTCAACTTATCAGAAAATATGCTGGGAATAATGCAAGGGCCCCAAATGTCGGATCAAACTTTGCCAGAAAAACTTGCAAATCAGCTGCGCCGCGACATCTTGCGAGGTAATCTCACTCCTGGAGATTCTGTAAAAGAGCGCACCAGAGCTAATGATCTTGGCGTTAGCCGAACACCAATGCGCGAAGCAATCCGTATCGTAGCGCGCGAAGGTCTGATCACCTTACGACCTTCGCGTAGTCCCATAATTGCAATCCCGGATATCAAAGCCGTTACCGACGATGTCGAGGTTTTGATATCAATTGAAAAGCTATCAGGCAAATTAGCATGTGAGCGTGCGACTAACAAAGACATTGATGAAATTGCTGCAATCACGCAGCATATGTCCGAAAACTATAGCACTATCGACACCGTCGACATGTTCGAAATCGACATGAGTTTTCATTCTGCAATTGCTAAAGCATCGCATAATGAGCCCATCGCAGAAATCCACACTCGTTTCTTGGCGCGTCTTTGGCGAGCGCGTTTTCTTGCTGCAGTTAAGCGTCGGAATCGTAGTAATATGATAGCGGAACATACTGCTATTCTAATGGCATTGCGTAATAGAGAGCCTTTGGCCCTTGATGCTGCCATCGGAAAGCACTTGGATCAACTATCACGAGATATCATTAGCGTGATCTCCCATGAGCGTCAAAATTTGAAGGCAGTGACAGATTAGGATGTAGGCCGAAGTTTGGGGATAAGCGGACTTTCGTGAAGGCACAAGCGGCGACACGTCAAAGTGAGGGGAATGACAATGAAGCAGCGAAGTAACGGTCTCGATGCATTCCAGATAGTGGTATTCTGATCGATGCCATTGACACCCAACCTCAACGCATATCTCTATTTCGAGACAGTCGCACGGCGCGGCACGCTTACCCGCGCCGCCGAGGAGCTTTCGGTCTCCCCTTCCGCTGTCAGCCAGCAGGTAAAACTTCTGGAGCAGCGGCTTGGGGTCAAGCTCTTTCGCCGTGACGGGCGCTTGCTCAGTCTGACCCTGGAGGGGGAGCAATTGTTCCAGACTTCCAACACCGCCCTTAGGATGCTGCGCGATGCCGACCGGCATCTGGGCAAGACGCGCGATACCCATCGCCTTAATCTGCGGGTCACGCCCAGTTTCGGAGTGCGGTGGCTGGGGCCGCGTCTGGCTGACTTCGTAGCGCGCCACCCTGACTGGGAATTACGCGTCGATGCAGCACCGGACCCCACTGATTTCGAACGCGAGGTGATGGACCTCGACATCCGGTATGGCACGGGCGACTGGCATGGTTTGCACGCCCGCGCTGTTGTGCACGACCATGTGCTACCCCTGTGCAGCCCGGCATATCTTGAAAGTTTGGACGCATTGGATGACCCTGCCGAGATGCTCGATCAGGCTCGTCTGATCGACAGCGCACGGGCGATCTGCCAATGGGACTTCTGGCTGATGCACAACGGGATCGAAACCCGTGGCAACACTAAGTCGATCCTGATGGACCGCTCTTCTATGGCGCTGCAACTAGCCCTGGACGGGGCAGGCATCGTGTTGGAATCGCTTGCACTTGCATTGCCGGAAGTGACTGAGGGCCGGCTTGTTCCTGTCCTGCCGGAGATACCGGTGCTGATGTTTCCGTCGTATTGGGCAATCTGCCCGGCCCGTTTTCTCAACCGCCGTCCCGTAAAGCTTTTTCTCGGCTGGCTGGATACCGCAGTGTCGGAACATACTGCGCAGATCGAAACAGTGCTCGACCAACACGGATTGACGATCGAGGCATTCGATCTTGATCACGGCCAACTGGCGGCGCGATAGCTTCTTATCCTAATGAATGAGCGATCCGCCATTCACGTCCACTTCAGACCCTGTGACATAGGCCGACAAATCGGAAGCAAGGAACAAGGCACAGCCTGCAACATCCGACGCCTCACCGGCCCGGCCCATGGGAATACCCTCAAGTATCATGTCCATCATCTCGGCGGTCAACTTGCCCCCTGTGATATCCGTGGCGATGAAACCCGGACAGATCGCGTTGGAGCGGATGCCATCAGGCGCGAGTTCCCGCGCCATCGCTTTGGTCAGCCCCAGAATGCCGGCCTTGGCGGCCGAATAATGCGGTCCACCGAAAATCCCACCGCCGCGCTGTGCGGACACGGACGACATGTTTATCAGCTTGCCCGTCTTGCGCTCGCGCATATGTGGGATGACGGACTGGCTCATGTTAAGTGTGCCAAGCAGGTTTACGTCCATCACCGCGTCATAATTCTCGTGGCTGATATCCATGATCTTCAGCGGCTGCGTGATGCCCGCATTGTTCACGAGGATATCAATCTGCCCCAGTGCCTTGAGCACGGTTGCCACGGCATCATCACAATCCTGCTTGCGCGTCACATCGCAGGCCAGACCAATGTGCCCATGGCCGATCTCAGCAGCCGCATCCTCTGCCTGCGCCGCGTCCAGATCAAGGATCACGATCCTGGCACCGTGTTCTGCAAAGAGTTTCGCCATCGCCTTGCCAAGACCGCGTGCGCTCGCTGCGCCAGTAATGATTGCCGTTTGTCCGTCGAGAAGTTTCATGTGTTGGCGTCCTTTGTCGCGGAAATTTCCGCTTCAGTTTCGGTAACTCTGCACCCGGTCAGTGCCTCATAGGCGCGGATCACGGCGCTGTCGTCTGACCGTCCCAGTCCCATGCCACCCGCGCCCACCATCATCTGATAGGCCGCCGCAGCCAAAGGTACCGGCGCGCCACTATCGCGTGCGGATTGTACGACAAGGCCCAGATCCTTGATAAATATGTCGACAGTCGAGGTTGGGACCGGATCGGTCTGCATCATGCGCGGTGCGCGGTCGTCCAACATCCAGCTTTGGCCAGCAGAGCTCGAGACGATGTCTAGAAGCGTTTTCGGATCGCAACCCGCCTTGGTGCCAAATGCCATCAGTTCCGCAGCGGCCACCAGATGCACTCCGGCAGCCAGTTGATGCACGACCTTATAGGTTGCCCCCATGCCCGGTGCGTCACCAAGACGGTGAACCTTTTTCGATATTGCCGCCAGCACCGCCTCGGCCCGATCAAACGCAGTGTCGGGGCCGGATGCCATGATGGTGAGTGTACCGCCGTCTGCGCCGACCTGACCGCCAGACACCGGCGCATCCAGCATCAGGTGTCCTGCATCGTTCAATCGCGCCGCAATCGCCCGTGCCTCTGATGGGGCAACCGTGGAGGACAGGATGACCACGGCGTCTTTTGCCAGCGCATCCAAAACGCCATCGAAAAGCGCTGCCTCGGCCTGCGCGGCTGTCGCCACCATCACAAGCAACAGGTCACAACCCGAGACTGCATCCACCGCGCTGTCCTCGGCGATTCCCCCGGCGCCAGCGAACCGATCTCGCGCGGCTGTCGACAAGTCAAAACCACGCAGCGAAATGCCCGCCTGCATAATGTTGCGGGCCATGCCCTGCCCCATTGCACCCAGTCCGATAATCGCAGTACCACCCATTTTAGTCATCCATCCATATTTTGATCTGTGCAGTGATCCGCTCGACCGTGATACCGTACTGATCGTGCAGTGTGGGCAGCGCGCCCGCGTCAAGGAATTCATCCGGCAGCGCGATCTGTCGGAAGGGCACATGCACCTGCGCCCGCATCAACGCACCCGCGACTGCTTCGCCAAGTCCGCCGGTGATCGAGTGATTCTCGGCCGTCACGACCAGCCGTCCGCCCTTGCCTGCCTCGGCACAAATCATCTCTGCGTCCAGTGGTTTGATCGTCGGTGAATGCAGCACTGCACAGGAGACGCCATCGGCGGCCAGCGCCTTGGCCGCATCCAGCGCGCGCATTGTCATGAACCCTGAAGAGATGATCAGCACATCCGACCCATCATGTATCATCTGCGCCTTGCCAAGTTTGAACTGGTAGCCGTATTCGCCCAGCACGTTCGGCACCTTGCCACGCAACAGCCGCATGTAGACAGGGCCGGGCGAGTTCGCGATTGCGCGCGTCGCCTGATCAATCTCGACTGCATCGCACGGGTCCAGCACCGTCAGGTTCGGCATCCCGCGCATGATCGCCAGATCCTCAGTCGCCTGATGACTGGGGCCGTACCCAGTGGACAAACCGGGCAGCGCGCAGCAAATTTTGACCGGCAGGTTTTCCTCGGCAATTGCCATGGCGATGAAGTCGTAGGCGCGGCGCGCTGCGAACACGGCGTAAGTCGTGGCGAAAGGCACGAAGCCCTCACGCGCCAGACCGGCGGCGGCAGACATTAGCAGCGCCTCCGCCATACCCATCTGATAGAAACGGTCGGGATGGGCCTCGGCAAAGATATGCAGATCGGTATATTTCGACAGGTCCGCCGACAGGCCGACGATATCGTCGCGCGATTTCGCAAGATCGACCAGTGCGTGCCCGAACGGGGCCGCCACGGTATCGCGCCCTTCGGCATCCAGCGACGCGATCATGGCGCTGGTGGCAACCCTGTCGCCACCAGCCACCGTGCGGGGCGTATATTTTGATTTGCGGCGCGAGAAGGCGGGAATGGTCATAGCGGTTTATCCTCGTCCAGAAGGGCAATTGCCTTGGTCCACTCATCCGCCTCGACCCGGATGAAGTGTGTGCTTTCGCGCTGTTCCAGAAACGGAATGCCCTTGCACATCTTGGTCCGGCAGATGATGACGCGTGGCTGTGCACCATCGTGGTTGCGTGCGTTGTCGAAGGCCCGAACCAGCGCGTTCAGATCGTTGCCATCGACCTCTTGGGCGTACCAGCCAAAGGCTGCCCATTTCGGCGCTTCCTCTTGCGTCGCCAGCACTTCCAGCGTCGGCCCATCGGCCTGCTGGTTGTTGAAATCAACGATGGCAATCAGGTTGTCGAGTTTCCATTGTACCGCTGACATGACTGCTTCCCAGGTCGATCCCTCCCCCAGTTCACCGTCCGACAGCATGTTGTAGACGAACGCGTTAGACTGCTTTCGTTTCAGCCCAAGAGCGGCCCCCACGGCGATACCCAGACCGTGGCCCAATGACCCGCCGGTGATCTCCATCCCCGGCGTATAGGCCGCCATACCCGACATCGGCATCCGGCTGTCGTCCATGCCGTAGGTCTCGATCTCGTCTTCGGGCAGGATACCGGCCTCGAGCAGTGCTGCGTAAAGTGCGATCGCGTAATGGCCGATAGACAGATAGAAGCGGTCGCGCCCCTCCCATTCGGGATCTTCTGCGCGGTAGTCCATGGCGTGAAAATAGGACGCCGCCAGCACATCCGCGACACCAAGCGCCTGTCCGATATAGCCTTGCCCCTGCACCTCTGCCATCTGCAGGGCATAGCGCCGGATTGCCCAGGCACGGCTGGCCAGGCTCACGTTGGAACCATTCATTTTGCTTCGATTTGGCAAACGGGTCGCCTCCCTATGGCACGGTCAATTTTGGCTATATTGCCACCGCGGTGGGTTCACACAAGCGGGAACTCGTTAACGACTATGAAGCACAGCTTAACAATACTGTGCGATATTGTGATGGTTTGACGCCCCCTCCCCTCGTATATTGCGTGCAACATCATTTCAAAGGAGCAATGCCATGAATTTGTCCACACTATTGGAAGAACGTGCGGCCGACGGGCACCCGGTGCGGATCGGATTGATCGGAGCTGGCAAATTCGGCTCGATGGTGCTGGCTCAGGCCCGGCACATCGCAGGTCTGCACGTCGTCGGGATCGCCGATCTGGATGTGGAAAAGGCCAGGGCATCGCTCGCGCGGGTGCAATGGGATGAGGAGCAGTTCTCAGCGGGCACTCTCGACGCGGCCGTATCATCCGGTGAGACGTGCGTCACGGACGATACAGCAGACCTTTTTGCCTGTTCCGAGATCGAAGTGGTGATCGAAGCGACCGGCCATCCCATCGCCGGCGTTCGCCACGCCCTCGCGGCCATTGATGCTGGCAAACATGTCGTCATGGTGAACGTGGAGGCCGACGTGATGTGCGGCCCGGCTTTAGCCGAGCGGGCGCGCAAGGCGGGCGTCGTTTATTCGATGGCCTATGGCGACCAACCCGCCGCGATCTGCGAACTGGTGGATTGGGTGCATTCCTGCGGCTTCGAACTGGTCGCCGCCGGTAAGGGCATGAACTTCTGCCCCGGCTACCGCTATTCGACGCCTGACACGGTCTGGGACTACTTCGATTTCACCGAGGAACAGGTCAATTCGGGTGACTTCAATCCCAAGATGTACAACTCCTTCACCGACGGGACCAAGGCCGCCATTGAAATGGCCGCCGTGGCCAATGCAACCGGGATGGACTGCCCGTCCGATGGGCTGGCCTTCCCGCCCGCAGGGCTGCAGGATCTGGCGGAGGTGTTCAAACCAGTCAGCGAGGGCGGACGCCTGGAAAAATCGGGTATCGTGGACATCGCCGCAAGCCGCGAACCGGATGGCCGCATGGTGCTGAACAACATCCAGTATGGCATGTTCGTCACCTTCCGCGCACCGAACGAATACACGCGCCAGTGCTTCAACCAATACGGTCTGTTGACCGACAAATCCGGCTGGTACGGCAGTATGTGGCGGCCGTTCCACCTGATCGGGCTGGAAACGTCTGTGTCGGTTCTGTCGGCGGCGTTGCGCCGGGAATCAACGGGCATATCGAAACGCTACCGCGCCGATGCCGTGGCCACAGCCAAGGGCGATTTTGCCGCAGGCGATATGCTGGACGGCGAAGGCGGCTTCAAGGTCTGGGCCAAGGCGATCCCCGCTGCGCAGGCCGTCGACCTTGGTGCGCTGCCTATTGGCCTTGCCCATCACGTCAAACTAAAAAGGGCGATCACCCGCGATCAGATCGTGACGCTGGATGATGTGGAGGTCATCGACGATCTGGACATCCACGCCCTGCGCACCGAGCAAAACCAACTGCTGGAAAGCTGACATGCCGAACATCCAGACCATGGCGGATGCAATCCGTTTTCTTGCCATCAACGCGATCCTGAACGCAGGCGAAGGCCATCAGGGCGTGCCCCTCGGCATGGCAGAGATTGCCGCGACCCTCTACGCCAACCACCTCAGGGCCGCGCCGAAAGACCCGCTTTGGCCTGACCGGGACCGGGTGGTGCTCTCGAACGGGCATGGCTCCATGCTGCTTTACGCGCTGCTGCACCTGTCGGGTTATGACAAGGTCTCGCTTGAGGCGCTCAAGTCGTTTCGCACACTTCACTCGGTCTGCGCGGGCCATCCCGAGATCGAACAGGATGCGGGGATCGAGATCACCAGCGGTCTGCTGGGACAGGGTATTGCCAGCGCCGTCGGCATGGCCGTAGCCGAGGAACGGCTTGCCGCCCGCTTTGGCCGTGATCTGGTGGATCACCGCACCTGGGCCTTTGTTGGTGACGGGTGTCTGCAGGAAGGCATGGGGCAAGAGGCGATCTCGCTGGCCGGGCACCTGCATCTGGGGCGGCTGACATTCCTGTGGGACGACAACCGGATCACCGATGACGGCGAAACCGCGTTGTCGATTTCCGAGGACATACCGGCCCGGTTTCGCGCCGCAGGCTGGCATGTTCTGGTGGTTGATGGGCACGACATTGTTGCGGTCGATGCCGCCATCACCGCCGCGAAGACTGATCCGCGCCCGTCGCTCATTGCCTGTCGGACGACGATTGCACGGGGCATCCCGCGCCTGCAGGGCCAACGCGGCGGGCACAGCGCGCCATTGACCTCGCAGGACGCCGAGGAAGCGCGGGCTGCACGCGGCTGGTCGCACCCAGCCTTTCACATACCGCAAGAGGTCTACGACGACTGGCACGGCGCGATGGACAGGGGCGCGCAGGCCCGCACCGACTGGTCCACGCGTCTGGCCGCACACCCTGAAAGCGAGGAGTTCACCCGCTGGATGTCAGGCACCCTGCCTGACGGGTGGGCCGATGCCCTGCCCGGCCCTTGCATGGAGCCGCGCGCCACGATCATGTCCTCCGGCGACGTGTGCGATGCATTGGCCGATACCCTGCCAGAAACCATCGTGCTGTGTGCCGATCTCGAAGCGCCGACCAATCACAAGCGCAGCCGCGCGGCCTTTACCCCCGAAAACCGCTCAGGAAGCTACCTGCACTGCGGCGTACGCGAGCACTTGATGGGGGCGATGGCGTATGGGATTGCCGCGCACGGCGGACTGCGCCCAGTCAATGTGACCTACCTGGCCTTTGCCGACTACGAACGACCCGCGATGCGCATGGCCGCCCTTATGGCATTGCCTACAACGTTCGTTTTCAGTCACGATTCAATTGGCGCGGGCAGCAACGGGGCGACCCACCAACCAGTCGAGACACTGGCAAGCTACCGCGCGATGCCGGGCATGCGAGTATTCCGTCCTGCTGATACGGTGGAGACAAGCGAAGCGTGGCAGATTGCGCTGGAAACCCCGGATGGTCCGTCGATGATGGCCTTGTCGCGGCAGGACGCGGTTCAGGTGCGCCGCGACACTTCCAAAAATCTAACTCGGCGGGGGGCATATATTCTGGCTGGGTCCGAACAAAATCGCGACGTGACCCTGATTGCCACGGGGACCGAGGTCGGGCTGGCCCTCCATGCTCGAAAGACGCTTGAGGCCCTAGGCATAAAAACCACCGTGGTCTCCATGCCCTGCTGGGAACTGTTCGAGGTTCAACCCCATTCCTATCGCTTGCAGATACTCGGCGGGGCCCCGCGCATCGCCATCGAGGCCGCGTTAAAGTTCGGATGGGAGCGCTGGCTCAGAGATTCTGACCGGTTCATCGGCATGACGGGGTACGGCGCTTCAGCCAGGGCGCCTCAGCTCTACCAGCATTTCGGAATCACCGAGGAGGCAATTGTCGCTGCGGCGAAAGAAATGGCTGAACAATAATCCTACTGTCGGCCACCAGCAGCGCAATCAGATTTCTTTCGGAAGCCCCTTGTAAGAGGCGGCTGCAGGCAGCCAGATCGACTATAATTACCACCCCGACGGTACCGGCGCTCCGAAGGTGCTGCGCATAGAGCCAATGCTTTGGCACTCTTTATCGTAACCAATGCGCCGGCCTTACGAGCCTGTGATGCCACACGTCTAGATACCCCACCCAACTCGTGCCACGACGGCTCGCAGCAAAGGCTTCACGCCGACATCGCGCTGGAACCGAACATCTGGCCCGACGAGCCAGAAGAATTTCGGCCTGCCCCCTACAAAGACACCGAGCACGGCGGCGATTAACAGGCCAAGTGACCAAGGAACCCATGCAAAAGCAAGCGCCGTGATGCCTGCGACTAGTGCTGCAATAACACGAGGCCCTGACCACACAAGTGGCGCTGTAAGCGCGATGAAACAGACAGGCGCCGCGAAATCAAGACTGAACGCTGTCGGGATCGCCTGACCGACCAGGGCGCCCATTAGCGTGAATCCGTACCAGAATGGACAGATCAGGGCCATGCAGCCAAAGTAGTAGGCCACCTTGGTCGGCGGTGTCATTTCGGGCCTGTCCTCTTAGGTGCGCACAGCGACGGCAAATGCCTGATCCACCATCAGGTAGGCCATTATGGCGCGTAGACCCAGCCGCGCATGACCGATCTGCGGGACGAGAGCAGCTGAATACATCGCCATGCGCAGGTTCACCGCAAGTGCAGTCGCGAGCGCGACAAAGACTGGAGCCTGATCTTGCAGGAGTGCGAGGGCTGTGAACTGCGATGCGCCAGCAATCACCAGTACCGACATTGCAATTGTCTGCAATATGTCCAGCCCTGCGTCGCGGGCGACTACACCAAACAGCATCGAATAAGGCACGACAATCAGAATGAAAGGAGCAGTTTCGTCAGCAATTGATGAAGGCAGATCGCAGATTTGATTTCATATCCAACAATATTCAGCAGCACAGCGACATATTAGAAGCCGCCCTAGCCGCAGACGAAGCCTTGACCCGCAAACGG
>Ga0115567_10001972_pt1 | contig 20428 bp, 28 predicted proteins | sample COGITO_mtgs_1204_2_FD_88679 | JGI IMG/M metagenome (GOLD analysis project Ga0115567, IMG submission 88679) | Pelagic marine microbial communities from North Sea - COGITO_mtgs_120412 | ecosystem: Environmental > Aquatic > Marine > Epipelagic | place: Germany:Helgoland, sampling site Kabeltonne... | reverse complement strand
GACGAAGCGCGGCCTGTGCCGCCGGGCGGCGAACCCGGCCGTCGGCTGCCGGCCACGCCCAATCGGCCCGCGGCGGCGCCGCCGCCGCCGCTGAGCAGGTAGGGGCGGGGGGTTGCAAGCGAGCGGTCAGTACACCTTGGCCGAAGAGGCGCTGCGCAAGCGTTCGCAGCCACGGAGCCTGCATGCGGGCAGAAGGATAAATCTAATGACAACGAGCCGGAAAAGGGGGAATGACGTTGCTAGGAAGGCGGGCAAGGAGTGAGAACGCGAGAAAAAGCATACAGCTAGGGAGAGAGGGGCTACCTCGCATAATTTCTGCGTTCGAAGGCAAAATGGAATTATCAAATTACTGTGAACCGTGCTTTTGAGAGGGCTGGAAGGACATTGGCACCGTGTGGACAGCGGGAGGGCCGGGCGTAGAGGGTGGCTGCAAAAATGATGATGCCCATCAGTCAGCCTACGGTGGTTGAGATGATTCCCATGAACCGAATCGGCGAGATCGTCCCGCAGCAGCAGGGGTCGGGTGACAATGAAGGCATCCAGGTAAGGCAGGTTGCCACCATTGAGCACGTTCGGAAGAGCCAAGGCGCCTCAGATATGCGTCTCTTCTTGGGTTTAATTGTTGCACATACCATGAAGTGCTTCCTCTGTGCACTAGCTCTGATGGCGCACTCATTCTCGCAGCACGGAATGCTTCAGTCCGAGGAACGCCCTTCGCTTGTGGCGCGTTTGCTAGCTGCCATCCCTGACCTGGCACCCTCGGCTGTCATGTTCGGGCTGGCTACGCTTGGGCGTGTGGTGAGGACCCCACCTTCTCCAATCAAGACGGGCAATACGGTATCCGCTCTGGGACACCGCAAGCAGCCCAGCGCAAGGTTTGATCGATTTTGATTCGCACGACGTATGTAGGTGGAACCATATCAGCGCGATCCCTCCGAGTATCGTGAAGGACCTGCAATCGATCTACCAAACGACAGAGTCTGATTCCGCCATGCCCAGTTCGGGGCCTCATGGTCCATCCCCGCAGCAAAACACGTGGTAACTCTGATCTTGGACCCGCCCGCAGGAACTGATTCCGACCGGAGTCGCCATCGTCTACAGGTACTCTTTCACGCAGCACTGCACTGTGAATTCAAACGCCAGAGCCTATTCCGCAGCCTAAACCCCATGAACCCGGGGAGGCTCATGCGGCGCGCCCGGGCAGTTACGTGATCCCCCTCGCGGTCATCGCGCTGCTCTCGCTCGCCTCCAAGTCGCACGACCTCGAGGCGGCGATCGGCCTGTTCGAAGTGCACCCCTCGCGTCCGTGGCTGCGCACGAGCCCCGTCCTCGTGCCTGACCTGTGCCTACGAGCCCCAGCTTCGTGCCCGCCCTCTGCGTGAGCCGTGGCGCGCGCTGCGTTACAGACGGCGGCCTTCAACGAGTTCTACACGACATACCTCAAGAAAATTGCGGGCGCGCTCCGCCCTAGCTTCCTCGCCATGTGCGAGTGGGACGGCACCGCGTGCCAGGCGTCTGGCTGTAACGCCCGGCCGTTCCAAGCACCCTGCACGCAGCGCCAGGCCGCCGGGCGGCCGGGCCGCGCCGCTGAGCGCGCGCGTTGCGCAGCGCGAAGCAAGTCGAGCCGGCAGTCTTTCCCGTCCGGCCACTCCTCCAACGCCTTCGCGGGTCTGCCCGGCCCCCGCCTCGCGCTGTCCCCGCGCTTCCCCCGCGGCAGCTGACGCGCGCGTCGCACGCGCGGCAGGGATGGTGTATCTCATGCTCGTCGTCCATCTCTATCTGTCGCACGTGCGGTGAGTGCACAGCGCCCACACCAGCTAGCTCCGAGATCCCACCAGTGCATCTCAAGGTGTCCCCGGGGCAGTAAACATCATGCACAGTGGTGCCCGCCATCGATGGTCCGGGTCAGCGCCCCCCCCTCCGCAGCCCGCGTCCCCCCCCCTGGCCGGCTGACGCTTCCCGCGGCGCGCAGTGGATGGCCAGCCTGCCGCTGCTCGTCGCGGGGTGGATCGCCGTGAGCCGGACCCGCGACCACCACCACCGCTGGGTGGACATCTCAGCCGGCGCGGGAATCGGCGCCGCGGCAGCGCTCGCAACGTTTGCTGCGCGCGTGCCGGCGATGCGCGCAAGCCTTGAGGGGGCGCGGAAGGGTGTGCCGCAATAGCAGTGTAGGCGGGCGGACAGGGGGAGGTGCTCTTGCTGTCCGAGTAGATGTAGCGGCTAGTCGCTCTCAAGTTGCGCCCACGGCTGAACCCCCTTACATTATCGAGTGACACGCCAAGAATCTGCGATTCCTACTCAAAACAAAGCCCAAGGTCCTCCTTAACCAGCCTGCTCAAGAAGAACCCCACGCCAGCCATCACACAACCACCTCTTTGTCTACGGATGAGGCCATCGTTAAGAGAGCACTCCAAAATCTCGCACGGCCCTGTGGCAACCAGACGCTCTACCCTTTCAGTTCGACTCAGACAGAGGGATTACCCTGGGCCGACTGCATCAACAACTCTGGGCAGGATTCAGGATAGGCGCGCTGCTTGAACAGACAATCCTCCACGTCTCGGCACTCACTGGATCCCCAAAACATTTCTTGACGAGCGCGAAAGCGGCGCCCGGGGGTGCCAATCGCGATCTGCGAACCCAGAACAATGAAGCAGAAGGTTGACTAATGAAAATTGGGCCATTTTTTCTCGAATGCGGCCCCTCTCATTCAGTCAGGCGTTGATAACCGACCCCAGCAGTCGTGCGACCCCGTCTCTAATGTAAAGAGTGTGTAAACATGTTTGACCAGACGTAATGCACACCGAAAGTACGACAGGAGGCAGCATTACCGACTCCTACGGAGTATTAATAGTATTCTTTCGCCCGCGACCGGAGCCGTTTATCGGAAAGGGTATCGGAAAACAAGGGTTCGTCTGTGACAGAAAAAGGCGTGAACAGGGGACAGAAAAGGGAACTTCTCTCCGCGAAGCACCGAGCGCCGCCTCGGCCAGGACCTCCGCGTGGCTCCCATCGCCACTCCCTTTCAGCCGTCGCACACTTCCCGTTCTTTGTCCAGCGCCAGCACGGCGCCCACGACCCGCACCAGAGGCCAACTGCCGAGAGCGCACAAACCAACCCGCATGGTGCACTCCGCTGCAACGAGACCGGGCGAAGCCCAGCGCGTCGCCCGCGTTTTCATGCGCAAGAAGCAGGGCGAAAACCGCCGCAGCTCTGACGAGCCCGTTCTCTTCACCATTGATAGCCTCCGGCCGCTCTTCACGCTGCCCATCAAGGAAGCTGCTGCGCGCATGAACCTTTGCCCGACTGCCCTCAAGTCGGTCTGCCGCAAGCTGGGCATCAACCGCTGGCCATTCAAGCAGCACCGCAACAGCACAAAATCTCCAGTGGAGCGCACGCCATCCGAGCGCACGCGATCCATTGAGACGGTCTTTGAGGACGAGGAAGCCTGCACGCCGCCTCCGCCGCACCGCGCGGAATCCTCGGAAACTGTGTATACCGATGCGTCACCCGCCATCGAGTGCCTCGAATCGTCACGCTCTTCATCGCCGGCTGACTTCCAGGCGATCCTGTTTTTCCCTGAATCAAGCAACGTCCAAGAGGACGAGGTCATGCTGGACATCGCGGAGGCCCTGGAGCCTGCACCCGTGACTCCAACAACTGGATGCGAGCCGGACCTCGACCGCATCGCGAGGTTGCACGAGCGCATCTTCCCTGAAATCTACTCATCATTGCGCGAAGACTTGGAACAACCTGCGGGCGGCGACGAGCTTGCGTTCGTCCTGGCCGGGATCGAGGCATGGTGAGACCGCAAGGGCAAGCGTTCGTCTTGTTGTCTGATTTATTCAAATTTCGGTCTGCGCTTCGTGGCATCTATTCAGTGTGAGAGCGATTGTCATGAAGGTTGAGAGTAAAGAATGTGTTTTTGGTGCCTTTCACAGCAAGATTGTAGTGCACTGTCTGTGCGTTGCGCGGGAACACGTTGTGGTGCAGGGCTCGAATTTCCCCGCTGTGCCCGTGCCCGAGTCTCCGAAGGCTGTGCAGAAGAAGAAGAAGGGACGTCCCGTGTAGACTCGTTCGTGGGATTTCGACTTGGCAATGTGCGCGGTGCTAGGCTGTTCCTGCATGGCCCCAATCCGGGTCTCACCTCGTTGAGGAGAGTCACTCCACGCGGGACAATCAACGCATCGACGGTCACAACGACCCCCCGGAGGCTATCCAGCGCAAACACAAACGTCGCGAGCGACCACCCGCCGCCGCACAGATCTCTTGGTCAAAGTAGTCGTCCATGGGCTGCCGCAGGGAGGAGACTTTACGAGCGGAAGAGCTTCGCGAGTTGTCGAACAAGCGAGCTCGCGCGCGTGAAATCTATGCGCAGCGAGCCAGGCTCGACGGGGAGCTGCGTCAGTTGCAAGCAACCCGTGCAAGAGGCTGTCGACGCCACCGAGAAGATGATGCGGGAAATCACTGGAACGCAATCTCGTCGCGAGTAGTCTCTCGATGGGGTTTGAGCCTTCACGTCCTCTCTCGTCATTCACGTCTTCTCTCGTCGTGTTGGAGCGCGATGTCGGGACGACGCCGCGGCGCGCCACTTGGATTCGTTGATACGATGGGGTTTGAGTGGAACGTTCTTGGCTGCGCTACCCCCAGTTTCCCCCATGAAAACTTGTGACAGGGGTCGCTAAGAAGTGCTCGGCCGCCGCAAATACAACCTCCTTTTCAATCTTCGAAAGTAGACAATAGCCTTCAAAAGTTCGCCAATGTTTGCCAAAAGTCGCTAGGGGCGAATTTTCGGCCGACACGGAAGCCTGAGGTGATTTCCCCCGACTTTCCCAGCCCAAAGGAAAGGGGGCCGACGGCCGTGGGTCAGTACTGCGCGGCAGCTCTGCAAGGCGAAGATTTCAACCGGCGACGTGCACAGCCCTCTAACCATGCGTCTCATCGTGGCTGCAGCCCTGCTGGTTGCAGCTGAGGCGTTTTCCCCGTCGTTCCTGGCCACGCGGGGGCCGGCTCCTGCCCGACTCAAGCGCTCAGCATGGCACATGACAGCTACAGCACCAGAGCCGACCGAAGTGCTGGAGGCGCCTGCAGTGGAGAGAAAGTCTCCCAAGTTTACCTCAACCATTTTTCGCGAGCCGGAGGTGGGCGCCAGCAAGAACCGTGCCTATGTGCTCGACCGAGAGCTAGCGGGCCAGAAGCGCGACGGACGCAAGACCGTGATCATCACTGGTGCCTCGGGTGGCATCGGTCTCCAGGCTGCTAAGTCCCTCGCTCTTGATGTACGCCCCGGCCCGTCCAACCCATGTTGCCGCCCTTCCCTGTGCTGCTGTTTCTTCCGTCTAAGCCACCTGGACGCGTCTAGTCATCGTCGTCCAGGGTCACAGCACCGCTGTGGCGCCATCGCGTTGATTTCATCGCAGACCAACTGTCGCACGCCTCTTGCGTGTACACAGTCCTTGAACGGAGTCGTGAACCCTTCTGCTGACGAGCTGCGAGCGGGTTGAGCAGAAGGACTGGCACGTCATTCTTGCAGTACGCTCGTACTCAAAGGCGCTCGAGAATGCGCTCGCGGAGGGTATGGAGCCAGGAACTTTCACCATCATGCATCTCGATCTCGCATCGCTCGATTCGGTGCGTGACTTTGTCGTGCAGGTCCGTCAGCTGGGGCGCACCCTCGATGCCCTGGTTTGCAATGCCGCGGTCTGGTATCCGCAGGACAAGGAGCCGCGCATCACGGTGGACGGGTACGAGGAGGCAGTACAGGTGAACCACCTTGGGCACTTCCTGCTGTGCAACCTCCTCCTCGGCGATCTGCCGGAGGGTTCCGGCCGGATCCTGTTCATCGGGACCGAGACCGCGAACGACGGACTTGCCGGCTTCGTGCCGCCGAGGGCGGACCTTGGAAAGCTGGAGGGCATGGCGCGCGGCATGAACTACACCATCGACGGGAAGGAGTTCGAGCCGACAAAGTCGTACAAGGACTCGAAGGTGTGCAACGCGGTGATCATGCGCGAGATGAACAAGCGCTTTGGGCAGGAGCGCGGGATCACGGTGCACGCCATGTTCCCGGGCTGTATCGCCGAGTCGCCGCTGTTCCGCCAGAAGCGCGGGTGGTTCCGCAAGGTCTTCCCCGAGTTCCAGAAGAAGATCACCAAGCAGTTTGTCCCGGAGAACATCGCCGGGCAGCGCGTGGCGGACTGCGTTGCGGACGCGGACAAGGCGGTGGGCGGCGCGTACTGGAAGTGGAACGCGGCGGCGGGCCAGCAGGCGAACCGCGACGGGTTCGAGAAGCAGAAGAAGGCCGCGGCAAACGTCGTGAAGATCCCCGCGGAGGCGCTGGACGAGGTGCTGGCCGAGGGGATCTGGGACCTCTCAGCGGCGCTCGTAGGGCTAGGCATCGCGCCGAGCATCAAGTTCGAGGACAACGACGCGCTGGAGCCGGAGGAGCGCGAGCGGAAGCAGAAGATGGAGCTCAAGTCCACATTTGTGCGCGAGGACATGACGCGTGCGCGCGGGCTCCTCGAGCAGCTCCGCACGGCGCCGGAGGCGCTCGCGGATCGCGAGTTCGCGACAGAGCTCTCTGACGCGCTCTCGGGCGACGCGGCCGAGGGGCTCGACACCGTGTACTACTGGGGGCGCCGTCAGCACCCGCCGATGATCAAGATCTACGACGACGAGACCAACTACCGCATGGAGCTGTCGGCGCCGCGCGCGCGTGCGGATCCCAAGGTCGGCGAGATCCTCCTCACCGGGCTGCGCGCCGCGCTCAAGGACGCGGGCGTGAACACGGAGATGTCCCCGGAGATCAGCTTCGAGGGCAAGATCCCGGAGAAGGACAGCGACGCTTCTGTGGACGGCGAGGTGAAGGTCGGCGCGGGCTTCCCGGACACGTCCGACACGCTCGCCATGGCGAAGGAGATGATCGGGGGAGAGCTACTTGGGCAGGACTCGCGCGAGGACAGCGACATCATCTCGCGCGAGATGGTGATGGAGTGGACAAAGCAGATGGAGGAGGCGTCCAAGCCTCCGACGGGGATCGACGCCGAGATTTTCGGCGAGCGCGACTCGCTGAAGCGCCTCATCTTCGAGAGTGTCTCGCAGGGTGCCATCACCAACTGAGTTGTTGGTGGTTCAGGGTGTGTGAGCGGGTTTAGGATATGGTTCCTGTAGGAGCATGGTGTGTTGGATTGCGATTGAAAGGTGCGGAGCGGCTGCAGGGATGATGGGGCTTCCAGCAGGACTGGCCGCGCAGGAGACAATCACCGAAGGTGTTCGGCAAGTAAATAATCGAACGAAGCGATAGCAGGACGGACCTCTGGCCATGCCTGCTGCCGCGTGAGCGGAGACGTCATGGGGAGAGGAAGGTCTACAGAGGAAGAGAGAGACATAGGCAGAGACGGAGGGGGGAGGGTTCCATTGGTGAAGAGAGCCGGCATTTGGCAGGTTGAGCGCCGCGCCACTTGAGCCGTTGTTTTTAGGATGGCCCCGTTCCGTGGGAGTTTTCTCACGGGTGGTCTCGCGGGTCAGGGTTCGTCGAACCCTCCCTGCGCGTGCGCGGTACGGAAAGTCTGAACATGTCGTGGGGACGGGGAATCTGGCTGGTTTTGTTCTGTTTCGGCTTCAGCACGTCCTTCCCCTTGATCAACAGCATGCTCCGACCAAAAGTGGCGGGTGTCGGGCTGACCCGGGTTGGGGCTGTTCTGGGGATTGCCACCAGCCCCATGGTACCACGTTCGAGCCACTCAGCCGCTCGAAGTAAGGATGTTCAGATGCTGCGGTCCGAATAATCGCCCCTCCGCATACCTCTAGCTCTCGTGCCAGTTTTCAGTCCAGCGTAGAGTTCTGCGGCTGTGCGCTTCTTCTACCGAAAGCAGGTGGCGCCACGAATGAACTGAAGGCTTGGAAATCACTCTCACAGGAAATATCGCCCGCCACGTGCTTGGATGCTTCCGATGTGCCGACCCTGGTCGCTGGATCAAAGCATGTCCACCGAGTCCATTTCCTCTGCTTCGGAAGCAGCCGAAGGAGAGGGCAAGAAAGAACTGAAGCCAGCTCAGATCAAGAAGCCTTTATCACATGAGCAGCTTGCTGCTGCGATCAAGCGACGGGAAGAACGGGCCGCTAAGCAGGAGGAGCGCCTGGCCAAGATCGCGAGCGGCGAATCAGGGCTTGGGAAGGTACGGCAGCACGTGAACCCGCTCGCCCCGGCTTTCCAGGACCCGATCCCGACGCCGGATTGGGCCGCGGTCTTCGGGAATCCGACCCAGGACCTGCACCTCGACCTCGGCTGCGGCAAGGGTCACTTCATGATGGAACTCTCGAGGCGAGCGTGCGCCCAGCTTGCTGTCGTTCTTCTCTTTTCTTGAAAACTGCTTGATTCCGCAGCCAGATCGCTTGCCCTGCTTGCGCGAGGAAAGGTTGAGCAGCGAGGACGCGTGGGCAGGCTGGAACCGCACCGCAACCACATCGGAGTTGAGATCCGCGAGCCACTCGTCGTGCGCGCGGACCGCTGGGTCCGGGAGGAGGGCCTCCGCAACTGCCACTTCCTCTATGGAAACATCAACGTGTCGGTCGAGTCTCTGCTCCGCGGCTACCCGGTGTCATTCCCGCCGGCATTCCCGGCTTGGCACCAGCACAAGGCGTCGTGTGGCGCCAAATTGAGCGGCTGACTCCTCTCGCTGCTCTGTCCTGCGGCAGGGAAAAGTCGAGCTCGTCACCGTGATGATGCCAGACCCGTGGTTCAAGAAGCGCCACCACAAGCGGCGTCTGCTCCAGCCGCAGCTGGTCTCTCAATTTGCTGAACGAATGCAGCCCGGCGCACGCTTTTTTGTGATGAGCGACGTCAAGGAGGCTGCCGAGAGCATGGTCGAGGTCATGAATGAGAGCCCAGAGTATTGCCCTGACCCCCGCCCCAGGCGCCCAGCCTCCCACGGCGAACATGCATCCTCGCGCCCTTTGCATTATCAGGCAAATCCGGTGATATCCTCTGCGTGTTGTTTGCTATCAATCTGGAGTGCTGAGCTGTTTTGCGCGTGGCGGGGGCACAGCTTCTCAGACTGGACAGGCGAGTGGGAGGAGCGGACTCTGCCGTGCGCCACTGAGCGCGAGACATCCTGCCTAGGTCGAGGGGAATCTATTTATCGCGCGATGTTTTACCGGAGATGACTGTAGATACGTGGCAACTCCACCTCAAGCACAATTCATGTGTGCAGGACAGCTATGGGAGCAGAGCTGCGAGGTGAGGTTCGCTTGCATTAAAATTCTTCACCAGAGCAGTATCAACCAAGGTGGTGGCAGGTCAAATACAGCAGGGACGCTTCTGGGAGCACACACTATGTGAAGGGCACGCCAAGCAACGAGTGAGATGTTGCGCCGTTCATCTGCACGACAGTACAAACTACCGGCACCCCCGGTCTAACGCTTAATCCTCCTCCTCACCGTCGCCGCCGCCGGCAGCCCCCGCGCTCTTCCTCTTCACGCGGCCCGGGCGCCCGGAGCCGAACGGCGAGGTGAGAGCGTAGTCGATGTGCTTCTCGGAGTCGAGACGCACAAGGAACGACGGGATGTTGACAAGCTGGCGACCCACACTGCGCAGAAGAGAAGCATGACGTCAGAAAACCGTTACCTTGCACTAGCCAGCAGCAGCAGCCCTCAACAGGAACCACCCGTGGCTACACATCGACACAAATGCTCCTCTGACGGTGCAAACGTCGTCTGCGTAACTGAGGCCACGGAAAGCATGCCCACAACTAAGCTACTGACGGCTCGTGGCCGTGGATAGCATACTCGTGTCAAGCCCAGGAGCTTGTCTCCGGCGAATCGATTTCTCTTCCCCGACAGCTACTAGGCATGGAGCCTGCATGCACTGCTCATTGCAGTAAAGTCAAGGGTGTGGCGGGGCAACGTACCGGATGTGGCGCTGGCGGATCAGAACACGAGCGTGGTGGAACGACTTGGCAAGGTTCTGCTTGAACACCAGGGTCTGGAGGCGACGGGCCATGATGTCCTGGGTCTTGATGGCAAGAACGTAATCGAGCTCACGCTTGTCCTCATCAAGGAGACCCAGGCGTCCGCAGCGGCGCAGGAGAGCCGCGCCCTCGAAGATCCGCTTCGGGTTCTTCTCGTCGAGGGTGAGCAGGTCACGCGCGTTCTTACGCATCTTGGCGAGCATCACCTGGACGCGCCACACCTCGCGCTTGTTCTTGAGCCCGAACTCGCCAACGATTTTCATCTCGTTGTCGAGGCGCTCCTTCTCATACGGGCGCCTCGGGGTCTTGGAGACCTTCGAGTAGTCTGCGGGCGGGCATGACGCGGTCAGGAAAGGTGCCAAGACGCACAAGAGAACCATCTGAGACACTGGAGGCTGGAGTAAACTGACTACTGCGATGCTAAATCACGCAACGCAGCACCCTCACCGCAACCCGAGCCCACACAACGGCCGACACGCGCCACGCCATGACCCGACGGTGTGCAGCCCCACGAGCCGCCCACCAGCCGCACGTCGCCCGCGCAACGGGCACAATTTTGGCATGATACACTTGGCAGCGATACTCAGAACCAACAGATGCACTGTGAACCCCGCTTGGTAGGCCCCCCCGCGCGGAGTGGGGCGCTCACTGGTGTACTTGCGCGGCATCCTGGCGACTACTGCCCAGCACGAGTGTCTGGTTGGCTGATAAAGTTTTCCTTTTTTCCGTACTCAAACAGCTCCAATTCCCCTTTTCGTTCCCAAAAGTGTCCGTGTTAAAACGCTAAACGTTGATTGGTCGCAAAAAAAGGGACCCGATCGGGCCCCCCTCGCTATGAGCCCTCGAAGTTCCCAGTCACGGAAAGATTCCGGTCGGATTGGGGGCGACATCGCCAACGCACCGTCACTGGAAGCGCTGGGGAGTCGCCATCATGACTTTAAGCGACGACGATGGGGACGGCATGGACCTGTTCGCTGTGCAGGAGTTTTTTGGTGACACAGACGCAGTGGAGGCTGCGGACCTTCCCGGGCGCGGGCAGGGACTTGTGGCGAGCCGCGATATCGCTGCCGGAGAGGCGCTTGTGTGCGAGACTGCACTTGCATCCGTTGTCCTCGACGAGTGGCGAGGGCTAGTGTGCCACCAGTGCTTCTCTGCGCTGCCCACAGCGCGAGACGAGCAATTCCCATGCGGCTGCCGTCAGGTCGTGTTCTGCTCGGAGGAGTGCCAGGCTACCGCCACCCCGGCCCACCGCGGAGCACCACACAGTGAATGTGCAGCGCTTGCGAGGCTGGACACCGACATTCTGAACGACTCTGAGGCGTCCGCCGCCCGCCTTTTTGTGAAGCTGCTTTGCCGGCGCGCCAACGAGCTCGCAGGCGCGACCCGGGGCGACGAGGTCACAGTTCAGGCGGTCCTTGACGCACTGGTATCGAACGAGGACGCAGTCAGCGACGAGCGGCTGACGGAGCTCGAGATGGTGGCAGAGGCCGTGCTCGACGCGGTGCGTGCACGCCGCCGCAACCCCCCCCGCCCCGCCCCGCGTACCCGATACGCCGTGACGCCCGCGAGCTCGGCAGGTGGACGGCGCGGCGCGGATCGACCCCGACGACCTCCTGCGCCATCTCTGCGCCGAGCAGTGCAACTCCTTTGGGATATGGTCCGGGCCCGCGCCGCGCGCGAGCTCCCACCCGCCGCCCCGCCTTCGCCACCCTGTTTGCGCCTGAGCGACACGCGCGGCGCAGGGGGCACCGCGGGCGGCTACTGGGCAAGCTCTTGGGGTTTGGGATCTTCCCGCGCCTCGCCCTCATGAACCACGCGTGCCTCCCAAACGCCACTGTTGCGCAGCAGGTGCCCTCGCCGCGCGTAGATGGTTCTAGTGTCATCTTTTGGGAAGTGAGGTTCCGTTCACGCCGCACGCGCCGCACGCCTGCGTAAGCGAACCTGCCGGCGCCGCAGTGCCACGGCCCGCGGCGGCTGCTCACTGCCCGGGCGCTCTCGGCCGTGCCGCGCGGGGAGGAGCTGCTCATTTCGTACAGCGGTGCGCCGTTTGATCCCTTCTCACCCGCGCCGCGCCGCGCGGGCCGCGCTGACGCGCGCGGGCGCGCGCGGCGCCAGGTGCCGCGCTTCTCTTCGCAGCCGAGGAGCGCGCGTTCTGGCTGCGAAAGACCTACCTCTTTGCCTGCGGCTGCACGCTATGCGGGGCGCCCGGCGCCGCGCAGCCGGCCCTCGCGCGGGAGTTCAACGCGCAATTCCGCTGCGGGCGGCGCGGCTGCTCCGGGCTCCGGTTCCCCTTGCTCGGTGCCGAGGGGGAGGGCAGCCACCCGCCGCGGCGCGTCTGCGGGACTTGCTTCACGCTAGATAGGGGGGTGCGTGCCGGGGAGGCGGGCGCGCGCGAGTCTCAGGCGTAAGCGCCCCCGCAATCATCAGCTGGCAGCAGAGCAAATGCACAATTTCATTTCACACGTTTCCCCGCCTCTACCCCACGCGGCTGCGGCCGCGACTGCACCTCAGTAGGCAGAGGTCCCCCGGGCGGCGGTGCGCGCTGCATAGGCGCCGCACCCCGTCCTTGGGGTCGCCGAAGGTGGGCTGCGTCGCGCAGCCGGTCGGGTGCTGGCACAGCGGGTGCCGCACGTCCTTGTCCCCCGCGCGCCTGCGAGAGATGCATGCGGATGAGCTCGTGCTCAGGGCTTGCGGGCCGGAACGAAGCACCAGAGGGGGGCGGCGCGCCACAGGACCTGTGCGCCTTGCAGAATGTTGCGGAGCCTCCCGGCGTGCCAAACGACGCACTTTTCCCGCATGCCGCTGCGCGGCAGCGTGGCGCGGTGCTTACGCCGGGCAAGCGCACGCCCCCACGGCGCGCCATGCGGTCTCCTTCGAGCCTGGAGCGCGGGCGTGGGCGTGAGGTCCCGGGGCTGAGAGAGGTTTCGGGGCTGACAGCACAGGCCACGGCGCCGGTTGGTTTCTCTGCCGGATGCTGGCAGCGGGGGGGCTCACCGGTGCACGCTGCAGCGCAACGGGGCAGCTGCCTGCGGCTCCGCCCACGAAGCACATCGCCCACAGCCGCTTGCCTTGCACCTGCGGAGTCGCTCGCCGCCCGACTGTCGGCGGGCCTTGCCTGCAGCACAGGCCGCGCGAGGCCCCAGCAGACATCAGGTGACGCGGGGCTGATCAGGGCCAACCGCGGATTCTTGACGTCAATATCTGTTGCGAGGCGGTGCGCCCCACACCGCAGACGCCCCTTCGCAGCGCCCGCCGGCACTCAGTGCGGCGGCTCGGCGCGCCGGGGGGCACGGCTGGCGGCGTACCGGAGTCTGCGAGTATCCCGCGGAAATGTCCCCAAATATAGCCGAGGTTAAGCACACCTGCCACACGCGCTCGCACGATTGGCCATCGTGGCGACGCTCACGCCAGCGCGGGCCTCCTGGGGGCAAATCTCGCTCGAGGGCACACCGAGCATCGCCGCTTTAGCTCCACCCAGAGGGCGCTGCCGCCCTGCACTGGCTCCTCGCCAATCTCCGACGCCATTTCGACGCCACTGCCTTCCTGCTTGACCAGTATCCCGTGCATTGAGACCGTCGAAGCACACCGACGGCACCTGCCCGCCACGCGTACGGGCTGAGTACGCGAATCGACCCCAGGCACGCTCTTTGGTCTGGGAAACGCGTCGATTGCGCCCAGGGAGCAATATGTGCAGGCACTTGGGCGGGGATAGCCTGAATGCCCTCCAGGGACCGCCTTTTTCTGCCAGGCCAAACGCGATACGAGGGCTCTTGCACATTGCACAGATTCGCTCCGGCCCAGCGGTGTGTTGTGCTGCTGCCGCGTGCTGGCAAGCCAACAGAGTCAAGCGTACAGACCGGCTTCGCACGCCGTTGCCGCCTAGAAGCTGGGCGTCATGAGTGTCTCCGGGCCAACACAACGCGCGGGGGGGGGGCTATGGAACCTGCCCTACCTTGTTCTCCCACGCCGGGCGTGCGCTTGAGCAACACTTTAGCACAAGCAAGCCTAGCCAAGTTGCGGTAGAACGGCGGGGCATCTCTGGTCTGGATCCCGGAACCCTGTGTGGATCCAATGTGCTGTCACACTGCGACACACCGACCGTGGCCACGAGGTCCTGAAGGTCCTCAAGCCGCCGTTCGGCACCACGCCTTCGACATATCGAAGGTTTGTAAAGCCACTGCCCTGTTGTGATCGTACCGTACCGTTTTGGAGCAGTTCGCGTTTCGACCAGAACGAAACGCGAACTGTTGCTGCGGGCGAGTTGGGCGTGCGAGACGAGTGAAACGACCGGCAGTACATAGCCTGTCCCGTTCCGCAGATGGGTGCAAGGCAGGTGGCACTAGTCTGTCTGCTGCTGGTTACCCTCGCTGCGTTAGTGTGCGCAAGGCCCTACGGGACCTGCGAGGATGACCAGATCAACGTTACGAGCAACAACAATGCAGGCTACGAGTGCAAGGACTGTGATGAAAGAGCGGGTGATTGTGATGATGCGAGCGAATGCTTCGTAAAGTGCACAGGAGAAAGAAATCGGGGGGCCTGCGCGAGGTGCCCGATACTTCCGAGGGGCTCCGATTGTGTCACCGATACGGTGAATTATGGAAATTGCAGTTGGAAGTGTTCAGGTGGCAGCGATTTCATCTCGCTCCCGAACGAGCCAGGCGGCGGACAGTGCCTGAATCAGGTAATTTTGCCCCGCGTTCGGTGCTACATAACCTCACCCGCGACTCCACCTCAACTCCTGGTCCCAGCATCAGATACCCTGGTGCTTTTGTTGAGAATCGGATACATGATGGCAGGGGAATGTCGTAGTGAACCCGGATCCACCTGGAATGAGCGATCGTGGAGGGGTGCACGTCCTTTCCCGGCAACTTTTTGTCGCGCGCTTCGCTCGCTGGCCTTCAGCGTGGCTTGCTCCATCGCGAACGGTTTGGGCTGAGATGTTCGATATTGCCATCAGTCCGGTTGCGCTGCGGTGATCTTCCTCCTGAGCAGGTAATTCTGGAGGTGTTTCTTGAGCGTCTGGACATAAATGTCCTCATCGAACGTCAAAGTATATTGCACGACAGGCTCAAAAATTTGATTGTGCCATCGAAAAATGGTGCGGCCCGCCCAGTATTCGGGGGAGCAGCAGATGATGGTGACTGGTTGTTTTGGTCGGAATCTAACAGGAATTACTCTCAACTCAGTTGAATCTATCTCTTGGAACGAAATATGTCTATTGGTTGGGGTCAACAAAGTCTGGTGCAAGGGGTGGACAACGCCGGTCCTTGCCAGGTCCTTAACGCGAAGGTAAGGACCTGGTCAATCGTGTGGGTATTGTGAGTTTCACGTAGCGGCCGCGTATCCCACCTGACCTGTAATTTGGGCCAAAACAGGGGCAGACCGCACATCGGACTTCGCGACAAGCGCCGCCAGGGAAATTTCAACTACGAAATCGCAGCATGGGTGAAATCCTGAGACCTGAGATGACTGCTATCACCACGATTCGAGATTCCCTCTTGGGAAATCTCGTGTGTTTGCGCTGTCGTGGGTGGTGCACCATCCGACGTTTCAAAACGCCAGCCTGCTCATCACAGTAGCATTGGCGACAGGTGAACGTTGTCTCGCGGGCGGCGAATGAGCTTGTGGATTTGATGGAAACTCAGAGTTTCCAAAGCGGTATGCGGCAGGTGACGAATTTCTAACGTTTCTATTTTGTGATAAGTGCATTTGTGAGCGCTGCGTACTTTCTGTATGTGAAAGCTTTCCTTCTGCGATTGTGCAGGCTGTGGAGGACACACTTGGGAGCAACGTTGAGGTGAACGGCATTGTTGCGATCGATTGGGAGGATTGGAACCCTGACGGCAATTCTCCCGACAACACGGGGTCCGATCCAACGACCTTAGAACAACCTTCTTTCGGAGAAGGGACAACGCCGACGGTTCAAGCATGCCCATTCAAATCCCGGCAACGCAAGTTCGCAACGCAATCCGCTACTGCGGACTCCCACTGCGACTGATGATTTTTCTTTGAGGTCAGGGTTTGGGTTTTTCGGGGTTGTCGAGCACCACACAAACCATTATATACATTGGTATGTTCCGTGCAAGTCAAGACCGTGGGTGCAACGGACATTGCTGCGTTGGTTCTGCTGCTTGCCAGTAGGGTCAGTGCATCCTGTCTGACTTTGGCTCTCTTTGCAGGAGCTAGTTGTGGCGGACTGGCTCTCCTGATCTGCATTTTTATGATCTGGTGGTGCCCCCATCACCCACGTGTACCGCTTCACCGCTCCGCCACGTGGGTCCTCATGCCACCCCGCGCGCAGGAGACGGGGCCGCAGCGTCCCCGCCGCCCCGGTCGTGGCCAGGCCGCTGGCCATCCCGGCAGCAGCACCCCCGGCTTCAGCGCCGCAACTCGGCGTGCCAGTTTTCGGTGGCGCTGCACACATCCCAGCCCTAGGGATGGTTGTTGTGGGAGCGTCCCCGTCCGCGGTGCGACCCCCTTGCCGCGCAAGGCTCCGTGAGCGCGCGTGAAGAGCGGGCTCAGGCCCAGCCGGTCCACTGGTGGGCATGCAGAGGGGTGCGTCACGTCGGCAGGACTGATGAGGGTGCTAGCTGGCGCAGGCCAACGCGCAGCGCTTTGTGGGGCTGCCAGGAGCGTGGCTTCCGCCCGGCAATGACCATCCGGCACCGCTGCCTCCCGCGCCGAGCGGTGCGCAGAGGTGCTGAGAACCCCCGTTGCTCGTCTGGCCGAGCGGGCGATGTCGGCTGCTGCGAGCGCAGCTCTCCGATTGCTCGCCCGTATGTGTTGGTGGAGTGCTTGATTGGCCAGCGCTAGCGAGTTTCCTCCCGGGTGCTAGGGAGTGTGGCCAGCGCGGACCTCGTAGCTGTCGAGCGCTGAGGACTTTTTTCGCCCTCGTCCACCAGATCGCCGCCAGCGTCGTCGGGCGGTGCAGAGCATCCGTTGGTGGAGGTTCCAGACTCGAACCAGTGCCAGATGTGCCTAGACGCGGCGCGCGAGGTGCCCGCCCCACGTACAGAGCCGAGCGTGCGAGTGGCGAGCAGTCAAGGGCGGCGACGGCCCGCGGCTGCGTGAGCCTCCGCAGCGCAGCAGCTGCGCTTGGACTGACGGCCCCGGCCTCAGATTTTGGCGCTGCCGTGCCGTCATGCGGCGCTCTGCAGATCCTGTTTCACGCTCATCATGCAGCGCAACCGGTATCGCCCGGACTCCGCGCCGAAAAGAATGTTGTGCCAACGCATGCCCGTTCGGTCACTGCGTGCTACCCACACACACACACACACACACACTGTCAACCACTGAGAGGGCGTGTTGTATGTGAGCAGCCTCTGCATCATCTGCCGCACTCCCATGGAGAGCTATGAGATCTCGGATGCCCCAGGCGGGTACAACCGAACGTACGTGAGGGGCGAGTGAGGGAGCGGCTGAGCGCGCGGAGGTTGCGCCGGTCGGTGCGCAAATGGATGAATAGGAATAGATTTCTTTGAACAAAGTTGAGATTTCGAGCGCCTGTGCATGGCATGTGCGCTGGATGCCATCTTCATCCTCTTCGTACTCATGTGGGAGAAGCACTCACAAGCGGAGAGGATTAAGAGAAGCCTGTTTAACCTCGAAAGAGACATTGAACGCAGGCCTAGTGACAGGCGCATCATACATTCAAAATGAGATGTAGGCAGAACAACGAGGCTACAGGCCAGTGCGAAAGCTGCAAGCTCCTGATGGCCAAAGATCGCTTCATGGTCAAACTCTAAAAAAAATCGCGGATTCAATGTTGAGCATGTGGATGTCGGCTGCGCTGGATTTCGCAGCTTCGGCGCTGACATTCGTGTCGACCGACCCTGCATTTTTGCAAATTGCCCAGGTCTTCCGACAATCCTCCACCATGCGGGAGGAGTGCATGTTGAGAAATGTCACGATAATGGTGACCTGTGTTTCCTCAATCTGCAGAACATCGCGACGCTGGCGGTTTTCCTAGCGTCCGCAACGATGTTTCTGACCCGAGATCATTCGTCGGGCAACGGCAGCTGGCTACCTCCTCCGGGGAGCCCCGAGAGGGCAACGGAGGTTCCGCCTCCTTGGAAAGCTTCGGGATTGAGTGCAAGAATCAGAACCCTGAGAAGTCGGGCGGTGCAGGTCTGGTTCCTTCGGTACGGCGTAGTCTGGATGACGGCATTCTTCATCTATCTCTCGACCGATATGTTCAGAAGGTGACCAGGCTCTCCATCCTCCTCGCATGCAGGATCCCACGCGAGGCGAATTTGTCTGCCCTGGCAGGTTGTCTTCCCTGGGTTGCCACCCCCCTGCCCGAGACACAACCAAGTTGCCGAAAATTTGACAGATGGGATGCTATCCGCTATTTGGTGCTGGTCGGAGGAATCGCTGTCCCTCTCCTTCTCCAGCCATTCCTGATGCCATCGATCACTTTGGATCACGGCAAGGTGACATCCACCCGGGCGCTGATACTGCACTCATAGTTCACAATAGCCTTCTGGAGGGAAGAGAGAGGGGCAGCAGGCTAGTGTCTCTCCTAGAGGAGGACAGTCTCATGTAGCTCTGGCCTCCTGCGCATTGGCGTGTCCCATACGTAAAGCTGTAGCCACTGACAGCCGCTTCTTGAGCGACACTCTTTCAAGGCGAACGTCTGGATCCTGATCTTTTCTTTCATCGGAAACTACTGGTGCAGCCCACCCGGTTGCTACGATCTAGAGATTCGGAAGAACGTGCCTGCTGAACAGAGCTGAATCTCCAAGGTACACGCACTACTTCTACAGCGTCATGCGCGCATCGTACACTTTCAAGGTCCGGCCTGACCCAGCACAACGCACCGCGAGAGATCAAATGCGATGTAAGAAGACAGAGCACGGGAGTTCTGCATCTTGGTGTCCAAAGCGCCTCTGCAAAGGGGACTGTGCGGCGCTGAAGTCCTCTTTCACAGAGTTGGGACATCAACTCTGTTCCGATCCCAATGTACTTCGCGACGCACTACTACTTTTGCTTCTACCACGCGGCCGCAAGCATGCCGCTGCGATGGGTGCAAATCAAATCCCACCGCGTGCATGGTAACGTGTGTGGCCTGCACTGTTTGCTCTGCGTGCGATACTCACGAGAAGTGTCGAAGCGGGCTGCGGCATGCGCACTGAAGGCAACACCCGCCGAGCAGATTCTCACCACCTACAGATCGGGAGTGGCTCGCACAGGGATGGTGTGCGCAACGGTGCTACCCCTTTGCATGCACGCCTCCGCCCTTTTCAAAGCGGAACGGAATTGCACGCTTGCAATGGTCTCATTCAGATTGGTGCTGCAAGTGATCCCCGAACGAACCAGGTTCTCGTCATGTCATACGTGACTGCTTTCCTCGAAGCGTTCACGATCTCCGGTTATGAGTGCTACCAGGTGAGTCCCAGGACTGCTGCGTGACCACTGCGAACCTGCTCAATGCACCCGGGTGTGTCAATGGGATGGGGTGTGCGGCCCATCGTCCGTCGATGCCGACGATTCCCCCGCTGCCCCGCAGTTTGCGGACCGCTACATGGCGTGGGTCCAAGGATCCGCCTTCTACGGGTGCGTCAAGACCCGCCATACGAACCCATCAGAAGAGAGATAGTTCAGATTGCCCTCCACCGGCCTACGGTTCCGTGGCCAGTGCTTGCTGGACCTGCGTGTGAGAGGACGCGGGTGGCACATCGGTTGCTCTCGCAACGCCTGCAGGATCTACTTCGTCGTTTCGTTTCCAATGTACCTGCGCTTTACTTCGCGCAGGAGCCCCGCACAGGGTTCGGGTTCGGGGGCGCTCTCGCCCAGAAGGTGCTGCCCCCAGCACGCGAAGACGCTCTGCAATTTCAGCGTTGGCCGTGAAGCCGAGAATTGCCCAGGTCCAAGGCAAGGAAGGAGGCGGAGCCGTTCACGATCTTTGAGGCCGTCGTCGAGAGCCTCGCAACGGGCATGGCAGTGCTCTGCCTGCTCGACTTTGTGCGCATCGCGCTGGGGCAGGAGTTTCACATGGCGCTCCAACGACCTTGCAAGGTCGGTGGCCCTGCGCCCCATGGCTGTTCTGTGCGGTGTGCCGTGCTCTTGTTGCTCTCAGAGACTCACCTGTGAGGTCGTGCAGGTCGATGGGACGCTGACCTGCCCTCCATTTCGAGGGCAACTATGCTAGTTCGCATCCTTTTGCGGTCACCTAGTCTACTTCGAGATGACGCAGGTCATTCGGGCGGCACTCGTTGTCTCTTCTCCTAGAGCCATTCTTGGTGCCATCGATCACTTTGGATCACGGCAAGGTGACCTCCATTTGGGCGCTGATACTGCACTCATAAATCACACTAGCCTGCTAAAGAAGATAGAGAGGGGCAGCAGGCTAGTCTTTTTCCGTAAACTTAGCCGTAGACAGGAAATAAATTTTTCATGAGGATTAGGTTGGAAACGATAGCGATGTCGTCCTGACTAAAAAAATAAAAAAAATAACAACCCAG
>Ga0115567_10001968_pt1 | contig 20445 bp, 22 predicted proteins | sample COGITO_mtgs_1204_2_FD_88679 | JGI IMG/M metagenome (GOLD analysis project Ga0115567, IMG submission 88679) | Pelagic marine microbial communities from North Sea - COGITO_mtgs_120412 | ecosystem: Environmental > Aquatic > Marine > Epipelagic | place: Germany:Helgoland, sampling site Kabeltonne... | reverse complement strand
AAATCAGAAATATTTTTCATCTTTTCTATTGAAAAAAAAATTTCAACTTTGAAAACCTTAAAAAAAAAATCACTGATTTGCAGGTTTGTATATTGATGTAGTAATTTTATATTTTTGAATAAATTTTTACTTTTTCGTGAAAAATAATTATTTTCTAGTTTCTTTATAAAAATTTCATTTTGTTTTAAAAGGAATATACTGTTGAACAGAGAGCTCCAATTAATACTATGTGTTAAATCCTGTATACATATAAAAACGAGATTCAGCATTTCTGATCCGAAATTGTATTGAAAATTTTGAAAAATTGATAAAAAATTTTTCACATAAAAATTCATACAAGTGTCGAAGTTTTTGATTTTTATCATTGAAAAATAATGGATCACTGAAAAATTCGATAATTTTCTTACTCGTAGCCCTTTCGTTCTATAGGAGTTGTTAAAATTCAAATTGAATATGAAATGAAAAAATTCATGCTTATTAAAATATTCTGATTGCCAGAATATTTTTATAAGATTTGATATAAATGCAGTATTTTCTATAGAAAATAATTTATTCATCTGATAAATTTTAAAAAACAAAAAAAATTTTTCGAATTTAATTCTTAGAAAAATATTTTTTTGTTTTTTAAAAAATATATTGCTGTAATTTTGATTCGATCTCAATGAAAACTTGTTACAATTGTTTCTCCCAAGATTAATTTTACTAGTTAACTTCTTGTCTAACAAGTTTTTTCTAGAAAATTCTAAGAAAAAAAGACTTTTAGACAAGTTTTTACGTAACCCTGTATTCTTTCGTATATTATTTAGTATGCACATTTGATTAAAAACAAATATTTTTTCATCGTGCATTATTTTTCCATTAGCTATATTTCTTGATATTTTTTTGAAAAAGCCAAAAATGTTTGCTGAAAAATCTATATTTCCTTTAAGCATGGTTACACTGTGCTCCAAAAAAGAATTGTCTGCAAATAAAAAATCACCAAGTTTAAATATAAATAAAACAAATAAATCTAATCCATTGTTATAAAAATTACCGTATTTCTGGTTTTCATTTTTTGTATTTATACCCTTGATTAACAAAAATAAAGATGAGACTGGGATAAAGTTAACCAAGGCTAAGTTTGTTAAAAAAAATGCAATTTGAAAATAAGAATCTTTTTCATGATTTTTAAAATTGAGTATAACTTCACAATTTCCTTTATAAACCTTTTTTTTTTTCACCAAAAAAAAAATCAAATTGTAAATATACTCACATTCGTCAATGAGACTGTAGGCGCATTTTACCAAAATATTGCATATCGTTTTATCAAATTCTCTCTTATTTATAAAGTGATCAAAAATTGAAAAAAAATTCGAAATATTAAATTTTGACTGATAAGTCTGGAAATCTCCGAGATGGTATATGCTGGCTAACAATTCACTGAACATAACCGCTGTTAATTAAAGTAATGTGAAACAAGTGATAGAAATCTATATTATATGCCTCCGAAATTTGATCCTAATTCAATAAGTGTAATATATATTAGAACAATAGGAGGAGAAGTTGCTGCAGTTTCATCATTGGCTCCTAAAATAGGCCCTCTAGGACTTTCGCCTAAAAAAATAGGAGAACAATTATCAAATGCGACAAAAGATTGGGAAGGATTGAGAGTCATGTGTAAACTGATTATTAAAAACAGGATAGCAGAAGTCGAGGTCAATCCATCGGCAGCAGTGCTTTTGATAAAAGCGCTTAATGAACCAAAAATAGACAGGAAAAAAATAAAAAATATCAAGCATGAAGGAGAAATTTCTATGCAAACAGTTATTTTTATAGCGAAACTTAAGAAAAAACGGTCTTTATCGATAGATCTAAAAGGGTGTATAAAGGAAATACTAGGGACAGCACGGTCTATAGGTTGTAAAATTGTAAAATGAAAATATAAATAATAGCATAGATGACCGAGTGGTTAAGGTGTGAGATTCGAAATCTCATGGGACATTCCTTCGCAGGTTCGAATCCTGTTCTGTGCGAAAGTCTATGTTAATATAATATACGCTTTATTTAAATTCTTACTTTTTTTAAAAGTTATAATCAATAACTTCTGTATAAATGCCATATATTTAATTGTAAAAAAAAATTTATCCATCATATCTCTGTCCTTTTCAACGTTGTTTTTTCTTTTGAAATTTAAAAATAAAAACTTGACCAGTTTTTTCATAGTCATCCCTCTGAATTTAACTATTTTTTTTTCTGACAAAAGCTTGGATATTTGATCAGAAATCATATCAAATTGACCAAAACTTATACTCATCTTTTTTGGAAAATTTTCTAATTCATTTTTTTTTATGTCAAATTTATTTTTTTTTTTTTCACAATATCCTTTATGCAACATGTTATTTTCTATAGTACTTGAAAAAAACAACAACCTCGCAGCAGCCTTAACATGAAATAGTTCGACTTCTGATGATAAAAATATTTTCGCAAAAGATTCGGATAATCTTATCAAATTTTCTAACTTTCTTAGAGACATAAAATCTTTTTTCTTGGAATCCAGTAAATTTTTTTTTTTTAGGAAAATATATATTTCTAAAACAAGTTTCTTGCTATTTTTATTTAATGAAGGTTTAAGAGTTTTAGCAAAACTAATATACAATTGTATTGGAAAAAAATTTATTTTTCTAGAATATGTTTTTTGATTTTTACTGTTTATTGAAATGATTGATTTTACGAATTTATAATCAGTGCAACTACGATACTTTTCTTCTCTATCCAGAAATATATCAAATTTATAAAAATCAGGCAAATTCTCTGAAATGTTTTTTTCGCTTATTTTCAAAAAAGAATTTTTTCTGTCTAAAAATGTCGAAGTTAAAGCTAAAATTGAATTTTTAGTTTTGATATTCATCCTTAGACCTGCTTTAGCTAGCGAAATGAATTGTTGATCAATTATATCGTGAAGAGAAACACGGTCGTTGCGTTTAAGCCCGTCATAGTTGTCTAAAAAACAGAAACCTCTATTAGCCATGACCAGTGCTCCTGCTTCAATTGAAAAACACGATAACAGTGGATCCCATGATACAGATGCGATTAAACCTGCTTGGCTACTGAAAATTCCATTTAAAAATATTGTTCTTGGCAGTATCGTCGAGATGCTTTTAAAAAGTTTTGTTTTTTGAAAACGTGTTAATCCATTAATTAATAAATTAATATTCCCTCTTATTTTCTCGGTGTTATTGATGATTTTTTCAACGCCTCCTATCATCATTAAAAAAATCGAGATTTTTAAAATTTTCATCTCTTCGTAATCAAATTTGAAGTATGAAATTAAATTTTTAAAAAGTCTTTTTTTAGATCTTAGTTTTAAAACCAATTCTCTTTCGTTCCGTGAAAAACTTTTATCAATTTTCCTAGAATTTCTAATTCTAAAAAAATTCTTAAAAATTTTTTTATTATAAAAATTTGACAAAAGCACATGAGAAACTATAAATTTTGTTCGAAAAATGAATTCGGCAAAATGTTCATTTTTAGATTTTTTCAAATCAATTTTTTCTTTATAGTTTACGAAGTGTGAATTTTTTATATCGTTAGAAAATGGCAACATTATTCCTGTGCCACTAAAAATGCATCTGTCTCCCAATTTTACTAAATCAACGTCATCTTCTTTTAAAAATATTTCGATTGAATTAGGAATGTTTCTGAAAGGTTTCTGAGTTGGAATTTCTTGAATTCTTATTCTTTGAAAATTTGAAAAGACGGAATTTTCTACTAATAAATTCCATGAGTTAACATTACCACAGTTTGTACAAATTTTTGGTTCAGAAAAATGAAATCTTTGTTCCATTCTGATAATTTTATAATTACACATTTCGTTTGTGCATTCAAAAGATCCGAAAACGATTTCGGGAAATGGGGTTGAAATTCTAGTCACTATACCAGTTATAGAAACCAATTTCCCGAAATTTTTTGAATTTAATGATCTTATATTTTTTACATCAGGTAAATTATAAAAACTGACGTAAAACTCCTTTCTTTGACCCTCTTTGAATGCAAAAAAACAGTGGTATTTTTTAGCAAATTGAAAAAATGATTCATTCAAATAAGGCTCTAATCTTGCATACTGTTCTTCTATCACGTCGGCAAGTTCATCGTTATACTGAATCAAGTGCTGAAAATCAATATAAACTGTCTTAGAATCTTGCTTTATCATCAATGCAATTTGCCTTTTGTAATCAAGGTATTCTTCTTTTCTTACGTTTAAAGAAAAGCATGGATTGAAATTTTCTAGAAAGCCAAAAAATATTCTAGCAACTTCTTCTGCAAGCGAATCGCGTAATGGGCTTATGTTTCCAGCAAAAGACCTCATGTTTATTTAAATGAGAATAAAAAAAAATTATTTAATAATTTTATTATAAAAAAATAACAAAAATGAAAATTACTAGTCATTTTTCTTAAGCAGTTTTTTGATCAGTTTCTGCTCTTCTATCAAAAAAGCTTTTATGATTTTTTCTTTAACAGCGCGTCCTGATAGGTTACCGCCGTATGCCCTGGATACTGTTTTTTTTCTCCTGCAAAAATGAGAAAATTTTCTAACACCGGATACTTTTATTCCATTTAATTTTATATTTTCATTTTTACAAGCTAAAGGAGAAATTTTTTTTTTGAGGTATAAAATCTTGAGCTTATTTCCAGGTGTTTTTGAAATTTTAAATCGATTTCTAGTCGTAGAATATGAATTTTTTTTTATGAGATTAACTCTTTGAGATTTCATTATTTATTTATTTAATAAAATCTACGCCTTTTTATACATTTAACTGATAACTGATAAAAACTATTAATTAAATCTTTGATGAGTAATATTCCGAATCCATTAGATTCTATTTTACTACCGGAAAACAGGAAAAAAATAAAAATTTTAAAAGATACCGAAATTAAAAACTGTCATTTTTATAAAATTGAAAGAGAGGACCATACGTTAGGCAATTTGATTCATTCTCAATTATTAAATGATAAAAATATTCTCTTCTCAGGATATAGAAAACCTCATCCGCTTGAACATTTTATCATTTTTAAAATTATCACAGATGGGACCGTAAGCCCAAACGAAGCATTGGATTGTGCATTGAAAGATATTTATATCGAACTTACGCAAATAGAAGACTTGTTAAACAAATTCTAAACTCTGACATATTAATTCAAAAAAGAGTAATTATGTTCAAAGATTATAATAATTTTCCCACTCTATCGATATTGTTTTTTTAAAAAAAAAAAAATCAAAATAATATACAAACTGGGTTACATACCAATCTTCGATAATCTATAAATAAATCATAAATCTTCAAAACGTCCCCGATGTTGACATTAGAAGCATTAGATTTTAGCGTGTTTATCAAAATCGATATTAAATAAAGTGTAAAATCAAACCCACATTGGACGCAAATCTTAACAAGAAAGTCTAAAACTTTGTTTTCTAAAATTAGATTTTTATCCAATAGCTTGTTTATTAAAATTTTTTTAATTTCACTTTTACCAAAAGGTTTCATTATGAAAATTGAAAAGCGGTCTAAAAAATCGAGAGGGATTGAGTCAGATGAATAATTTGATAGATGCTTACTTGAACACGCGGTATCATCAGAAGTACATAAAAAAGATGGGCTTAATAAACTATCTAAAATTTTTTTAAAAAAAGAAAAACAGGTATGATTCAAATATTCGATGTTTTTTATGAACACAGTTCCTTTGAAAATTTTGATTTTATTTTCCTTAGACCATTTGACAACTAGCTGGTCTATCTTCTCTCTCTTTGTTATAGACAATTCATTTGATTTATAAGCCTTAGATTCGAAAAAACGAGAAGGATTGAAATTGAGAAAATCTAATTCATTCAAAGAAACGATGTGTTCTTTGATTTTATTAATTTCTATATTTTCACCTAAAATTAAAAGTTCGTTTTTACAATCCGATACCTTTTCTTTATAAATATCTCCTTTTCCCATATCGATATTCACTATATCTCCGATTTTTATTTTTTTTATTATCATTTTTTTTAATAAAGTTGAGCTTATTCTGTAGACACTTTGTATCTTTTCTGACCTTAATGATATCTTACAATAAATTTTTTTGAAGTCTTTTTTTTTTTGAATAATTTTAAGATCAATCAATCTTCCTTTTAATATTCTGACATCTTGATAGAATGTAATGCATACAGCTTTTCTTGATAAGATAGATAGATTATTTTCGTTTTCTGTTTTTTCATGAATAATGTCTGGACCATTAAAAAAAACAAGAGGGAATCTCGAATCCGTTGACGATGCTAAGATTTTCGCCGTATAAAATTTACCACTTCCTTTGAATCCTGAAATAAAAATATTTTTCATTCCATTATTAGAGGTTTTCGCATCCTCTAATAATAATTTGTAAAAATACTTTAAAGTTTTATTATAAACAAATTCTTCCGATTTTAAAATGGAATTTTTTATACTATTTAAATGATTTTTTAAAGAATGATCTGATATTTTTTTTTCTTGTATTTCTTTCAAGTTTAAATATTTTTCTTTTTTTATATCAGATGATTCTGGAAACATAGAAAAATTTATTAATTAAATGATATATTTTAATTGTTATAAATATAAAAGGCATTTATTTCAGACTTTTTTTAAGAATAACAATATATTAGAATCTATCGTAAAGTTTTGATGTATGCAACAATCAGATTTTCCGAAATATTTCAATAACAAGCCTCCGAAGCTTGCGTAGAAAAACTTTTTTTCATTCTCTTCTCCTGTATGAAAAATACTTCCATACATCACATAATCGTATCTTTCCATGACATCTTTTTCAACTATATTGCTCATGTTATTATAGTTATAAAACTTCTCTATGTCAGAATTTTTTTTGTTTAAAGGACGTGAGATTAAAAAATCTAGTTCATCTCCTTCAGATAGAGGAAAAATTTTAGTATTAACATCGAGAACTATACCAGTAGCTTTTTTATTCGAAGTTGCAAAAATTCTAGAAACATTTTTATAAATTTTTTTTTTTATCTTATATGTTTTGCCCGACTCGTTTTTTAAAATCATATCAATTTCTTTCACACATAGATTATCTTCTATCAAAAATTCCATAATGATAGATTTTTGCGAATGTGTGGTTGTTTTATTATGAAGTTTTTTTAATGTTCGCTATTTTCGAAAGTTTTTCAATTTTCGATGGCTTAAATTGGATATTATAATCACGCATTTCTTGATTACTTGATTTAAATAACTTTCTATAGTTTATCTCATAGATTTTATAGACCTCGTTCAATATCGGTCCATACGAACTAGACGGTAATTTTTCGATATGACATATCAGCAATTTCATACCTTCTAATAATGAAATATCGACATTTTCCGAAATAGAATCTTCGTTTTTGCTTTGAATGGCTTTATCGATATATTTCAGTTCCAAAGGCAAATTCCCCTCGTATCTTGGATTTTTTGTTATGATATTTTTAATAGCGATCAAATCATCATATATTTCATTCTTATCATTTTTAACTTTATTTTTTCTTTCCCATGCAATTATAGCAGAATTTAACACAATCCAGAAACAACTTATATCGATTCTATTTTCACCTATATTTTCCATCACAAAAGAAATATCGTCTATATTTTTGATCGATTCTTTGATCTTTTTTTCAGCTAAAATTAGAGATTGTGAAAAAGGCTGGTCGATTATCAAAATGCTTTCTTGTATTTTTTTTCTAAAATCATTTAGGCTTTCTTCTAAATTATTTTCGCTATCTTGAGAAGTTTTGAGCTTCAAAGCTGTTAATCTGTATAATAAATTATAAGATATATGCTCCCTATTGTTATTACAAAATTTTAGAAAAGCATCTCTTGTTTTAATCTTTTGCACAAGACTTACAAAATTTTCACTGTTCGTAACATGTTTTAATTTGTTCATTTTTTTTTCTCTTACATCTGAAAAATTAAATTGTGATTTTAAATTCAAAACATTTTTTCCCAAACTAATTTTTTTTGAATACGTTGGAATTTTATTTTTAAATAAATCAAACGAAGTTTGATTTATCATAAACCAGTTTGCACTGATATTAATAAATCCAAACATCTAAAATGTAGGGGCCGCAATATTTTTGAGATTTTTTTATGTTCTGGGAAAAATTTTATCGATTACGCTTTTTATAGGAACGGATAACCCTAGGCTTTCTGCGTATTTTTGCCATTTTATTTTTCCAAATTTAAAAATTTTTTTATTTTTCTGATAAAAAATAAATTTTAAAAAATTCAAAAAAGTCTCTAATGCTAGCTTTAAAAGATTTTGATTTGTATTAATATATTTTTTGATTTTTTTTTCTATTCCTATAATTTGATTCTTAGAAAAAAAAATCTTCGAAACTCTATCTCCATTCCGATTTATAGTCTTCAAAAAATACCATTCAGTGTCTAATAAAAAAATTAGCGTTTTCCCCGAATTTCCAAAGCGACAGGTTCTCCCGTTTCTATGAACAAAAATTTCAAAATTAGAAGGACAGTCGAAATGTATCACCCAGTCTACTGATTTGAAATCCAATCCTCGCGAGAAAAGATCAGTTGTAAAAAATATTGCATTATCAGATTCATTAAATGACACGAAATTTTGAATTCTTTTCGCTTGATTCATCTTACCATATGAAAAAAAGATTTTTAGCTTTGGGAAAAATTTTTTAGATAATTCGTAATATAACTTAACCTGTTTTCTCGTAGAAAAGAAAACAAGTATTTTTTTACCTCGATTAGCATTTAAAAAGGAAATCAATAGCGTGAATTTTTCATCGATTTTTGCGAAACAGAAAAATTGGTATAATTTCTTTGGAATCTGGATCGTCTTTATATTCTGAAGTCTATTTTTTTTTTTAACAAAACAAAATATCGGTTTTTTTAAATTTAGAATTGCCAGATTTCTTATCTTAGAGTTTATCGTGGCACTATAAATTAAGGTTTGAATTTTTTTAGGAAGGAATTCGACTATGAAGTCTATTATTTCTTTAAAACCTGAATCTAAAATAAGATCTGCTTCGTCGAAAGCTATGATTTTTAAATTTTTCAAATCAAAAAAAGGAGAATCGAGAATCTTTTCGGCAGCGTTACCTGGAGTCGCGACTAAAACAGAAGCATTGGTTTTTTCATTTTTAATTCCTCCTATAAATAATTTTGAATTAAAGATGTGATATTTTACTAGATTTTTTAAAAGCGCAAAAATTTGAACCGCAAGCTCTCTAGTAGGACTGATTATAAGTGCACCAGTGCTATCACAGACAGTCCAGTTTTTACACCAAAGTTTTTCTATAATCGGTACAATATAACATAAAGTCTTTCCAGTTCCAGTTTTACTACTTCCTATAATGTCCCTATTTTTTAAAGAAGGCGGGATGGCAATTTTTTGTATACTAGTCAATTTGTATAAATTTTTTTCAGATAAGGCATCTGTGGTATTTTTAGATATTTTTAAGTCTGAAAAATATATCAGTTTGTTTTTTTTATTCATTTTTGATTAAAAATTTTATTTTTCAGATTTTAAGATAAATCAATATTATGTAAAGTAATGATATTTACTTGCAATTTATCTATTCAATTATTAATAGTGGAACGTAATCGCCTAATATTAATTCTTTTATTTTCAAAATAAATTAATAGTTTTATTTAAAAAAATAATTTTTTTATTATTAAAAAACGCATTTTTTAATTTATTTAAATTATAAAATAATAATAGAAATGGCATATTTAAAAAAAATAACAGTGTTAAAATGGATTGTATATTCTCTAATAACATTTAATTCTCTGATAATGTATATGGATATTAACGAGAATTATACAATCAGAATTCTGGGAAGCGTCTTCTGTCCTGCATTTGGATCTAACTGGAGGTGTGAAATCTTATCGATGGTAGGAATCTATGGCTTTTTTTGCGGGCTAATATTATTAATGACCGGTGTGATAGGTACGAAGAAAAAAACTAAATTATTAAACAATTTAAATAAGACAGAATCGATTTCTTGTTTTTTTCACACAATCGTATTCATTTTCTTCCTTGGACACTCGATGTCATGGATGAAAGATGTTCATTCACAAATGTTAGTGTCTCGTATGCCTGGTTATCTACTATTTAACATAATCCTTTTTTTCATCGCATCGATACTTTCGGTATTCGACTGTTATAAAAACATTTAATCGATTTTTACTGATTAATATAATATCAATAGTTAGAAAATATTTTTTTTTTTATTTTTATTTTTAATTGCAGATGAAATATTAATACTTAAAAATTTTATAAACTTATTTATTTAAATAAATTTACCGCTTTTAATTAAAGTCGAATTGTTTCCACTTTTTTTTAAAAATACAAATTCTATTGCCTACCCCGCAAAAAAAATCCCCTGTACTGTTTTCTATGTGTAGTGAGGACATTTCGTTTTTAAGCAATTCTTTATAAAATAAATTTTCGGTATATAACGAAACAGCTTTCTTTTCTTTCCAGATAACTTTCTTAAAATTTAAAAAACCAGCATATTTCGATATAATGATTTCATTTTTAGAAAGACAGAAATCTTTGTTAATCGAATTATAATCAACAAAACTTTTCAATAACATACCGTCTTTTCTGAAGATTTTTATTTCTTTTTTTGATAATGAAAAAAAATAGTTTTCCGAAAAGCCTTTTATCAGTTTCAAAACAGGACTGTCATTTTTTTTGGTTGTAAAAACAGGCTTGTTTATCACAATGTCCCAGAGGCAAATTTTTTTATCAATACTCGAAGAGATTATATGTGGACTTTCGGTATTTGTAATTACAGAAGTCACAGTATCACTATGGTTCAATAAAGTGGATATTTCTTTGCGCATTCTCATATCCCATATTCTTATCGAACAATCTCTGCTAGAAGAGACGATTATATTTAACACCGGATGCAATGACAGGGATGTTATAGCACTATGATGTCCGTAGAAATTAGCTATGTTTTTATTATATTCTAGATCCCAGCATTTAATTATCATATCATCGCCTCCAGAAAAACAAAAATTATATTTATCGCATAATAAAATATCATTGACACACCCCAAATGCCCGATTAAATTAGACAGATGAGAATAGTTTTTCAAGTTCCATATTTTGATTCTAGAATCATTGGAGCCAGAAATTAAAATTTTTTTCTTATAATTCGACACGATTTTCTTAATTTCTCCATTATGTCCTGATATTAATCGAATTGGAAAGTAAATTTTCTTAAAAAGTTTTAATTTCAGATTATCATTCTTTTTTGCCATGATCGCCGGCTATTTTTATAGATATTTTGAATATACAAAAGACTCCTCATATTTACGATCTGATGTACATTGATTATGTAAAGAGAGATACGTCGAAATTAAATTTGAAATTCTTAAAGTCTGAACATAAAACTTTTAATAAATCAAGAAAAAAAAATTTTATGAAAAAAAACAATAAAAATGTTTTATATTTTACTAGTTCAAAAATAAGAAAAATCTTTTCAAGAGTATGCTCATTGAATTTCTTTAATTGTGATAAAGTTAATTTGTCAAATTATAAAGATTATAGCCAATTTTTCAAAGGTAATTTTAGAAACGAAATTAACAAATTATTAAATTCCGTAGAATATTTAAAACAAAATAAAAAAAAAATTCTAAACATAAAATATAACAACTATATTCAGCAAATTAAAAACACTGATAATAAAACGTTTTATCCTAAGTTAAATTCATATGAAATTTTTTCAAACAAGGATAGTTCGAAGTTGGTAAAAAAAAAAAATAGTGACCTAAAAACTAAAGTTTTTTTAATAAATTATAAATTATCATAAAATATTAATATATGCTGTTAAAATTTTTCGTATTTAATTAGACATCAGATCTCTTAAGCCCTGAGGATTTTTTTTTTATTTCTAACTAAAAAAGAAATCTAGATGCCAGTTATTTTAAAAAAAGCTCCCTTATGATTTTAAGAGCCAAAAACCGTCGATTTCTTCTCCGTCTGAGTTTGACTGGACTGCAATAAAATGATAACCGTTGCACTTTTTTTTATTGATTTCAAATAATTTGGCTTCTTGGATCTGTTCATCGGACATTTTTCCGAATAAATATTGAGTCTCCAACCCGCATTCTATCACTAAATTTTTTTGTTCAATATCACATTCAAAAGAAAAAATTTCTATACCATCCATCCAACTTGAAAGCGGTTTTGATCTTTTACTATAAATTATGATTCCAGGTATATTTGAATCTTTGATAAATTCGCCGTTTATCGGGCAAATATCATTGAACAATGGACCAGTGTTCACGATCGTGTCCAAGTCGGTATAATCAATAGAAGCGAAAATATACTGTTCCCCTCTCAGAGCATCTGGCATTTTTTCTGGTGTTTTTTTTAAAATGTCATCATTAGAATTGTAATCTCTCATGTAAGATTTATATCCCTCCATTCTCGGGTATATATTTTCTTCTCTTTCTTTTATTTTATTTAAAAGTGAATAAGTTCTTCTGCTCGGTTTAACCACTATATCTAAATCGGACAACGCGATGCTAATCATATTAAACATTTGAACTCGAAAGAATTTAACGACCTTAGGCTTAACAGGAGCCGATTCTATTAATTGTCTTATTCTTTTCCTTAATTCTTTGGAATTTATCAAATTATTAGGAACTGTTTCAATATGTAAAAAATCGTCATTTTTATTAATGACGATTAATTCCCACAATTTTTTCCCATCATTATTAAGTACAGGTCGAGAAAAAAAATCGATTTCCCATATTTCGTTGTCACGATCAATCGGTTCTATTACACTAGCTTTCATGGTCCTAAACGGTTGACTGTGCCTACTTTTATTTTTTAAAGCCATTGAATTTCTATTAATTTTAATATACTCGCGAAATCCTAAAATATTTTTTTTACCATTTATTACCAGTGAAAAAGGGTTGATAAAATTTAACATTAACTAAGTAGAATATCAAACACTGTTTTTATTGAAGTAATTATTTTTATTCCAAATTAGACTATATTTTTATCTAAAAATAATTTTTTAGAATAAATAAAAACTTGAGAGAGAACTGGTCCTACGAGCTTGTATGAAAAATGTTCTTTAAAAAAAGTTTTTTTGTATAGTATTTATTCTACATAATTATTTAATTATATTTATTAATTAATTATGGAATTGATTATATTCGATCTAGTTAAACTATTGAATAATAATTGTTTATACTTAAAAGGAGGAGCAATTGATCCTAATTTAGCTAGCTTGGCTAGAAAATTTAACTGTGAAAAGAAAATTTGTAGAAAATGTTACGCCAGGCTTCATATCAGAGCTAAAAATTGTAGAAAAAAAAAATGCGGCCACTCTAGCGACCTACGAATTAAAAAAAAATTAAAATAAATAATTGTTATCTAAAAACGATTAAAATTCTGGAAGTTTGAATAATTGAATGAATTCAAAATTTTTATAAATTATTTTTTTGACGCAATTATTTTTATTGATAATCGATTGTTATCAGAATAAAAATTTTATAACATTTCTATAGAAACTTTAACCAATACGTTTAATTTATATATATCCGGTTAACAAAAAAATTAATTTTCATCGTCAAAAGCGAGTCTTAATCGATTTTGATTCGGCTAATTGGCTACTTTTTTCTTAACTTCAATAAAAATTTAATCATAAAAAATTCTACATTTCTACTCGGGTCAAGATCATGCCTTTGAACGGGTGAGCAAGAATAAAGGGTAGATCGATTGGGAGCTATCTGATCCGGTAAAGTACGATAAGCTAATAAAGTTTTAGTTTTTCCTGGAATAAATTTTGATGAAAGGAAAGAACTTACACAAAAAAAAAAAGAAAATTTTTTTTTATTAGATTTGTCGAATTTCCAAAGTATTTTCATAGAAATTTTTTTTATCGGGCTATTACTTTTATTTTTAAATATCGGTAAAATATTTAGATTCTGAAGAAGAATTATACCTGAATGATTTTTCTTTAAAAAATGACTGATTTTTTTACTAAATGAATCGGGATGACGCTTTTTATTTCTAATCATGAATTATTTAATCGTTATTTTTTTAACTGATATGATTTAGAAATTGAATTCGGCGACTAATTTTATAAAGAAATGTTTTATTAAATTTTTAATAATAAAAATTGAGGCTTATTAGAAGCATTTTTATAAAAGTTTTACTGCTAGAGGTGGGTAATCTCGTATTCGAACCCACGAGGTTTGCACCATCAGATCTTAAGTTTCGTTTATACTGACGCCTTAGACCACTCGGCCACTCTAGCACTATTTAATGAGAAAAATTAAAATTATAATTGAAAAAAATAATAAAAATGCTAACTTTATTTTTTACGAAGAAGACCATTCTTTAGGGAATTTGATAAAGTTTATAGCTAATAAAGACCCGAATATTGTTTACACAGGGTATAATATACCTCATCCATCCGAAAAAATAATGAATGTGAAGATTTCTACAAAAAAAAACAACTGCCATGTCAATTCTTTAGTATTAACCTTGAGGACAATTTGTAATATTATGGTAATTTTATTGAATTCTACTTATAAAATAATTGAAAATAAACTAAGATTATGATCATATATTCTGTAAGAAATGCTATTATTATATATTATATATAAATTAAATGTCAAATTGGTAAGTATTTCAATGTAAAAATAATTTAACTTTTGGAAAAAAATAATCAAGTAAACAGTTATAAAAGTGGCAGAGTCGTTTTAGTATTAAACGGTAGAATGGCAGGTTATAAAGCAGTTATAATAAAAGGTTTTAAAAAACAAGAGAAAACAAATTTCGAATCAGTACTATTACTAGGAATAAAAAAGTACCCGCTGAAAATTACTCGCAAAATGAACACAGAGAAAACATTTAAAAAATCTAGAATAAAAATGTTTTTAAAATTTTTTAACAAAAATCACATTTTACCCACAAGATATATAATCGATCTAAGCGATATTAAATCCATAATCCCAAATCAAGAAGATGATTTAGAAGAAATAAAACAAAAAATCAAAGAATCTAAGAAAGAAAAAAATCTATTACTAACTATCGGAAATATATTTAATGATAGATTTTTTGCAGGAAAAAATAAATGGTTTTATAAAAAATTAAAATTTTAATTACGCCCACCGGGATTCGAACCCGGGCGGTCAGCTTGGAAGGCTGAAATCCTACCGCTGGATCATAAGCGTATTAATTAAAATTATTTATTATATATGAATAAATATAATGATAATTATAATTCATTTTATAGAATTAAAAAAAGAAAAGTTAGATACAAAGCAGGATCAAAAGTGCTGGCTGAGATAAGGAAATTTCAAAAATCAACCGATCTGTTAATCCATAGACTTCCATTTGTTAGATTAATAAAAGAAATTACGTTAAAATTCCACCATTCTCTTCAATGGCAGAATCTTGCACTAGAAGCAATCCAGCATGCTGCAGAAGATTATCTTATTGGCTTGATGGAAGATGCGAATTTATCAGCTTTACATGCTAAGAGAGTTACTATAATGCCCAAAGATATTCGTTTGGCACGAAGAATCAGAGGAATTAGTATATAAAAGCATATCAATTTTTACTTTTCCAAAATAATTTACCGATTATTATAAATTTTTTTTATTTAAATTTTTTAAAACCTATGAGATCAGCTTTCTCTCTAAAACATTGTCTACATATCATAATACCATATTTTCTTATTAACCCAGCTCGATGTCCGCATACTCTACATCCTCTGGATCCTTTTCCGTATCTTTTTGGATGCGAATTCCATATGTTAATATGTCCCATTATTTTTTTACCTTATATAAAATTTTAAATTAATTTAAAAAAATGAAAATATATTGTTTAGTTTTATACAAAATATATTATATATATAAATTGCTGGGGGGAAATCGTTAAGAGTGTATAGCTCAGTGGTTATATTAATAACTCAAGAGCGTTTGACTGCAGATCAATACCCAAAGATCCAATGGTCAAGAGTTCGACTTTAAGTACATCTCTTTACACTCTGTTCAATAAATATAAATAAGTATATACAATAATTAAATTAAAAAACGATGGAAAAGTTTAAAGATGAAAATTTAAAATTCGTCGGGTCATATATACTTGACAAAACTTTAGGAATGGGAGCTACAGGAAAAGTAAAGTTAGCAAGACACTCGAGAACTGGTATGAAAGTAGGAGTTAAAATAATCAGGAAAGATTTATTTTACGACAAACCTTCTCTTAGAATCAAGGTCCAACGTGAAATTTCTGTAATGAAGTTAATGTTTCATCCACATGTTATAAAAATATTTGATGTATTGGAAGATTCGAGATATCTTTTTTTAATAATAGAATATGCTTGTAGGGGAGAGCTTTTTAATTTTTTAGTTGAAAAAAGGCGTATTAACAATAAAGAAGCTCTTTGTTTTTTTCAACAACTGATTACTGGTCTAGAATATTGTCATAAACATAGAATATGTCATAGAGATTTGAAGCTTGAAAATATATTACTTGATATCGATTATAATGTTAAAATCGCCGATTTTGGAATGGCTTCGTTAAGCATACCCAATACTATGTTGAAAACTTTCTGCGGCTCTCCGCATTACGCATCTCCCGAAGTAGTTTCGAACGAACCATATGACGGTATAAAGGCAGATATCTGGTCGTGTGGAATAATTTTATACGCTTTGTTAACTGGGAAATTGCCTTTCGATGAAGAAAATGAAAACATCAGGAGATTATTTAATAAGATAAGATTTGAACCTGCGAAAATTCCAAAAACGATATCGATTGATTGCCGGGAACTGATCAGGTCATTATTGACCATTGATCCGGAAAAAAGAATAACTATTGAAAAAATTAAAAACAATCCGTGGTTCAAATCATCCCCTTTACCGCAGACATGTAGAATACCAATTCAAAACATTAGCATGGCAAGTGTTCAAAATCCGGTTTTTAATCCTGATCCAGAGATAATCAATTTTTTATTGCCTTTGCAATTAGTGAAAGATAGAAAAACACTGTGTGGAATTCTGTCTACAAAAAAACCGAGTTTTGTCAGAGTATTATATAGGCAATTAGAATGGAGGAGAATGAAAATGGATTCTCTAAGAGATGATAAAATACATGAAGCAATACAAAGGCGGAAAAAATTGATAAAAGCTGGTAAAAAAGAAAACTTCGAAGGTGTACAAGATTGGAAAAAACACGAAAATCTAAAAGGTTTTTTGACAATTAAACCATTCGTAAGAATAGGGATATACATAAACTACTAATTAACTTTTTTAATTTTTAGTCAAACGATGTTATATGAAAAGTATAAACCTGTTATCATACAGGAAATAATAGGCAATGACATATCCATACTTTCGCGTAAGTATCAAGATGACATACAATGATTGTAAATAGACATTAAAAAAATAACAAATCTTGCAGTCATAAAAATTATTAAAGCTAGTGGTTTTTTTAATCTAATATTACACGGACCATCGGGCACAGGGAAGAATATATTTTTAAAATGTTTAGACTATGAAATAAAAAAGAATAATAATTTTTTAAGATTATATATCGATGGCAATAGTGAATCCAGACTTTCTGGGATCAGAGAAAAACTTCATGATTTAAAATATAATGCCCTTAAAACATCGAATTTTTCAAAATTGGTCTATGTCAAAAATGCTAATTTGTTTTCAAGTACAACTCAGATGATTTTTCGAGAAAATATGGAAATCGATAATACAGGAATCAATTTCATCTTTTCAACAAATTCTATTTTTAAGATTAACACGGCAATCATTTCACGCTGTGTCCCTTTGAAGTTAAAGCTCGTGTCAGAACACTGTCTTATGATTAGAATAATAGAAATTTTAAACAAAGAAGATATGAAGCCCAGTCTCGAAGAAATTATACTATTGATGAAAATAGGCAACGGCGATGTCAGAAAAACCATTGACCTTATTTCAGGGCGGCTTGTTGGTGATATGATAGATAAAAAATACTTTTCATATTTGTCAAAAATTTACCCAAATCATAAGACACCTGATATTTTATTCAAAGAAAATAGATTAGAAGTGATACGAAAGATGAGAGTGTTGACTGAGCAGAAAAACGCGTGTTTATTTAATTTCGGAAGTTCTGTCAATATCATTGAATTGATGATATAAGATGGTTCATATATTACACACATTAAATATCGTCTAAGTCTATATATTAAGTTTCGGAATAAGTATTGAGTTTGTTAACTATTATCGTCCTTGAATCTTAAATTATAATCAAAATTTAATATAGATATCATTTTTAGTATCAAATTATGATTTCCATATCTATCGTCACATTTCATTAGATTGATACAATCAATGCCCGTGATAGAAAAATTTTGATCCATATCATCTTTATTCAACGCGTTACCTTGCGTATTGTTCATTTCAAAAGGGGTTATTTTTTCTTGATTTTTTTTTGAAGACGTTTGTACTTGTAACGGTTTATATTTACAAAGACATTTGGTAGCCTCTCTTAAAATACTGGCTCTTTTTTGAAAGATTCCATTCAATAATGCCAGTAGTGTTTTATTCGTTCTCTCGATACTATCTTCAATTGCAATTTGCTTTTTAATTTTGTCGTCAGATCTTGTGTTGTTTTCGTTTCTAAAATCTTTCATCTTTTCAGTTGAGGTCAGTGAATCGAATTTGATTTCTTTTTTTTTATAATACTTTATCTCTTTAACCAGAACATTTGGAAAATTATTTCCTTTCTTTTCTATACTATTTTTTAATCCAAGACTATTTTTACAGTATTCTATGTTAGATATACCATAATCTTTTATTAAAGTTTTTAAATTTTTTTGTCTTAATATAGAATTTTTAGCCAAATTTATGATCAAATTTTTCAAATAAGAATTGGCCAGTAGCGAAATGGTTTTTAAAGCTTCGCGATCGAATCCTTTCAAGGAATTCCTGTACGAAATATTATTTAACTGTTTTAATAAAAATTTTTGATTTACCATATCTATGCCCGAGAGTTGTATTTTTTTCTTTCTAATTTTTGCATTACGAAATTGTCTTAGATTTTTGCTTTTAATGGTTCTGTTATAATTAAAGAAAAATTTTTTCATTGAACCGACTTTTGTATCATTCTTTTCTATTGATTGTAGAAAATTCTCATAAAGTATTTTATTATTATTTTTTATAATATCTTCATTTCTATAAAATAGATATCTATTTTTTGAAATTATTATTTTTGTATAAACTAGAAAAAAAAAATATTCAAAATACATGATAAAACAACTTAACAAGAAACCTGAATTGGTATTTTTTAACCTATATGGTGAAAAAAAAAAATTATGAGCCTTGAAATTAATTTTTTTCGAATTTTCACTTTTAAATACTGCCAAACTCTGGGTATTTAGATATTGGTTTATGAAATATAATCTTTGAAAAAATAGAGAAAAAAAATCCTTTAAAATAAAGATATTTGTTTTTTTACTCATCGAATTGAAAATTTACTGTATAATTTAATGGAATAAATATATTTTTATGATAGTATATAAAATATAAATCATGTAATATATCTAAATTAAATTTAGTTCATAATTTATTTTAAAAAGAATTGAGTGACAGGATAAAAGTTAATTTGCGCACTGAATTATTTTTTTCAAAAATCCAATTGTTCAACTAAAAGATTTAAAGCGCGGTCGGATTTACCTTGTTTGCGAATTTTTCCACATAAAGCAAAGACTTCATATTTTCCGCAATAAAATCCTTTTTTATCTAAAGAAGCGATTGATATTTGTATCGATGAATGATCTTTCGCGACCAATACCTGTTTTGTAAACGAACATTTTCTCGGAATGTATCCCGAATTCTCTATTATACTATTATTCATATATATAATAAAAACGACGCGTGTCTTATTTAATTTTAATTTGATTTAAGATCATAGGATTGCCAAATTTATCCTTTGCCTTTTTAAGTGAAAATGAAAATCTCGGGCCTATTTCTATAAATTTAATTAAGTTCTTGTTGTTTTTTTTATAAAATTTAATTTGGTAATTTCTAAACCAGATTCTTGAATTATAAAAAAAAAAAGAAATTAGATTTTCAAAATAAGCTTCTGATTTTACATGGTTTATTTTCGATTCGACCAACTCGATCAACAGAGGCTTGATTAGACGTAAATGTGGCACAGTATGAAAATGTTTGTCTAAAGAAAGGATGGTTTTTGCCCATCTAGATGAATTGCCAGTAAATCTTACATTATCAATTGAGCAAATATTTTTGACGATAAAATGAAATTCAAACCCATTTTTCGAACTTCTTATTGAAAAATTTATTTTTTTTTTTTTTTTTTACTTTATAAAAATATTATGACCGAATCTTTTTCGGGATATATTTGGGAAAAAAATTTTTTATATTTAAATAAAATAATTTT
>Ga0115567_10001964_pt1 | contig 20485 bp, 13 predicted proteins | sample COGITO_mtgs_1204_2_FD_88679 | JGI IMG/M metagenome (GOLD analysis project Ga0115567, IMG submission 88679) | Pelagic marine microbial communities from North Sea - COGITO_mtgs_120412 | ecosystem: Environmental > Aquatic > Marine > Epipelagic | place: Germany:Helgoland, sampling site Kabeltonne... | reverse complement strand
TGTAAGGTAAGCCGAGATATTTTAATTGGGTCGGCCAAAGGCACGTATTGCAGTAAAGAGAGAGCAATACCATGCGCTTGATGTTCAAAACGGCTGTAACCACGACCATGATGAGCAATGAATGGATGATGCTGATCACTGTCTTTCACTGGTGCCGCTGTGGCGCCAAAAATAGCAAGGGTTTCTTCATCCCGCACATAAATCGCCTCGCCAGATGGGTTAGAGACAGGATCATTACTCCAGGGCGTAAGTTTATTCTCGCGAGAGTTTTCCGCCCAGGTATAGCCACTGCCTTCTGCTGCCACATGAAAACCAAAATGAGGGTTGGCAATCACGTTAATCCAGGGTGCAGGGGTTGATGCGCCTTGCTCAAGAATCACTGTGTATTCTTCGCCATCTTGACCGAAGCCGCCCCAACCGTTAAAAAATTCAAGATTTTGCTTCAACAACGCAATAGCTTTGATCACGGCAGGGTCTGCTACATCAGTGTTAAGACTGGCTGATCCAGCCACAATATCAGTCGCTGAGTGCCAGATCGGCGGCGCAGGCAATCGATCGATTTGCTTACGAATTGACCCACGACGAGCGATGAGAATGACTCGAGCCACAGCTTTTAATAAATCTCGAGCTTCAACACTTAACAGGTCCGCACGCAGCATCTGTACTGCGCCTTTGACCTGTTCACGACTGGAATCTTCAACCAGGCGCGGCCGAGATTGACTGATGCGCACCGCAGTCTCAATCGCGATTTGCAATTCTTGCCGATAAGATGATGCATGTTCATTAACAATAACTACATCAACCCCTACCCGCTTCATTCGCCAATACTCATGGGCTCGCAAGACCTGTTTTACTTGTTCTATATCTTGAACGTCATCAATGTGCAGTAAAACAATAGGCAGATCACCAGAAATAGACAAGGTCCATAGATCTGACTGACAGGCTAAACCTCGCAACACAGTGGCTGACGCGGCTCGAAACCGAGGGTCAGCGTATAAAATTGGTGAGGCTAGACGTTGAAAATCTGCAGCCTCTTGTGAGCTAATGTTTAAATGCCGTAATTGCACCTGCGCCTGGGTCCAAGCCAATGTTTTAGCACGATCATAAGCACTACGATCATGGTGCCTGTCAATTAAGTCTAAAAGCTCCGCTCGTGATGATGCCACTACAGTCCAAAAAGCCAAGCGCACCACACCACCAGCCTTGACATTAACACTGTAGCGTAGCGAAAAAATCGGGTCTAGCACTGTGCCAACTGTGTTTGAAAGCGTTGGGCTCTCGCCACTAAAAGCCGCGGCTGTGTCAATGGAATTGCCTCTACCAATAAATTGTGATCGGCTCGACTCATATTGGGGATCGGCAGTGATATCGCCTTCTACTGTGGCAAAATGTGCAGCCCACACTGTTGGGTCCTGCGCCGATCGCTTACGCCTAGTTGCTACTAATGCGCCATACTCAGCAATATACTCTGTCTGCACAAACATTTTAGCAAACGCAGGATGTGCATTGTCTGTGTCGGCGGTGGTTAACACTAATTCTATGTACGATGTAAGTTCAATATGACGTGCTTTGCGACCAAGATTGGCCAAAGATACCCGTCGAACCTCACCATCATCTTCGCCTGAAACCACTACATTCATGGTGGTGGTGAGACTACCATTCTGGTGAACAAACTCAGCGTGATCCTCTTGAAATTGTCCAGCAAGATACTGACCTACCTCACCAAAGGGTTGCGCAGTGCAGGACCAAAGCTGTCCAGTAGCAATATCACGCAAAGCAATAAAACTGCCGAATTGATTACACGTGGCATCTTCATGCCAGCGTGACACTGCTACGTCCCACCAACGACTATAACCTGCGCCAGTCGCCGTCAGCATAACAACATAGCGACCATTTGAAAGTAAATGGGTGATGGGAGTACCAGCGGCACTCGCCTCGAGTTGCCGCACCGTTGGCGGCTCGCGTGTCGACGTCAAAGTCGACACTTTGACTTCTTCGGCTCGAGGATGGCTGATTGATACGCCGCGAGGCATCCGTTCTTGCAGTAAAAGCTCGCACGCTTGAATCATTGGTTCACTGTGAAAACGCTGCCGCATCTGGCCTTCATGCAAAATGTTGGCGATAGCGACAATGGTCATGCCTTGATGGTGAGCCATAAAATTACGAACAATAGCCACATTACTTTCAGCGGGCAATCGGCTGGCGGTAAAGTCTAGCGCTTCGTAGAAACCATAACGCCCAGCTGCGCCCATACTGGCTAAGCGTTTTAAATTGTGCACCGCCGCTTGCGGGTCGACCATGGCCGCCAAAGCTGTGGCGTAAGGCGCTATTACTTTGTCTTCAGCGAGCCCTCTTTTAAGACCCAGCCCAGGCACGCCAAAATTAGAGTATTGATAGGTAAATTCGATATCTCGCGCATTGTACGCTGACTCTGACACGCCCCATGGTATGCCTAAATCCCGCCCATAATGTTGCTGATGCTGCACCACCAGCCGATTGGTTTGTTCGAGTAAACTGCCCGCCGGAGCGCGCATAACTAAGGATGGCATGAGATATTCAAACATTGAGCCAGACCAAGAAATCAAGGCTGAACCATTGCCCAATGGCGTCGCGGTCCGTCCCAGTCGAAACCAATGCTTGGTAATAACATCGCCTTTAGCAATAGCGAACAAACTCGCAAGCCTGGCTTCTGACGCCAATAAATCATAACAACTTGGATCAAGACTGTTTTCCGCCATCGAATAGCCAATCGAAAATAGCTTGCGTTCTGGGTCAATTAAAAAGCTAAAATTCATATTCATGGCCATGTCGCGCGAGGCTTTGGCAAGTGATGTTAAGCGACTTATTACAGTGGTGGGCGCATTGGATATCTCAAGCCGATCTCGCTGGTGCTCAATCAGAATCTTTTTAATAGCATCAAGCCAAAAAATGCAATCTACAGAACATGGAGTATGAGGCAATGCCCGCGCTAACTGACTGGCTTTTTCCGTGAGCCTAAGCACTATGGGCTCTAGAGCATCAAATGTTTGCAAGCTATTGACTCGATCACTGACGTCATTGAGCACCGCTAATAATGGATGCTCACGACCTGGCGCCGCACTTGTCAGAGCTTGACGCGCTAATTCCAGATTATCCAACACACCAGCTCGCACAGTGCGCACTTTTGACGCAGTACTTGAAGACGATAAAAGAGCAGTTTGTTGCCATTCATCACAGGTATTGGCAAGCGCTATTAAATGGCCTGCTAAATTACCACTATCAACCGACGATATGTAATCAGGTTTAAGTGTCTGCAAGGTCTGGGTTTGATACCAATTAAATAAATGCCCCTTATACTTGGGCATCTTATGTAAAGTAGCAAAGGTAGCTTCAAGCCGTTCAATTGTGTCTAACAATCCCGCCCAGCCAAAATCATAGGCGCTGGCTGCTGACAATAAATACAAACCAATATTAGTCGGTGACGTGCGGTGAGCAACCACTGGTTCAGGGTCTTCCTGAAAATTATCTGGTGGAAGCATGTTGTCTTCTGGAGTGACAAAGGTCTCAAAGAAGCGCCAGGTTTTACGAGCGGTAAGCCGTAAAAACTGAGCATTAGCAACAGCATCACTAGCCTTATCATCAAGTAATGCCACTGCTGGCGAACGACTTACATACATGGCCAACATGGGCGCAAGACACCAAAGCAGCGCCAAAGGTGCAATTGCCAACCAAATAGAATGCTGGTTTGCAAGCTGATTAATCAGCACGGGCAACCCGCAAACAACCAACCCAAGCCCAATCGAGCCTGCCATAGATCGATAAAAACCCAACCCAGTAAGCCGCGGCGCGCCAGCCGAACGGGCAGCAGTAGCCCATTCCAATAGATTACTGCGAGTCACCCAGAGGCGTACGAGTGTAAGACCAATAGCTTTGATTGACCGAAAACTTTGATCAGGTAAAAAAGCAATTGACAGCAGAGTTTGACTACAAGCGAGCCGTAAATCACCCAACCATAAGCCAAAGTGATGACGTGGATTAATCCCTGTTCGATGAGGCATAATTGAGAATAAACACGGCATAAATGCAGGGATTGCGATAGTGGCTAACACAAAGCTGGTGGCGAGCCAGGCCAAAGCCGGTGGCAACAACCAGCTTAGCATCAATGCAAGCAAGGTCGTAGGCGCCACTAAAGATCGCCGTAGATTATCAAGAATTTTCCATCGACCAAGCGCAGAAGCACCAGCATTGTCTGTGCGCTTTTTAAAGATCCAAGGCAATAACTGCCAATCCCCCCGAGTCCAACGATCTTGTCGTTTCGCAACAACATCATAGCGAGCGGGAAATTCCTCTACAACTTCAACATCCGAAACGAGGCCCGCTCGAGCAAAAATACCTTCAAATAGATCATGGCTCAACATGGTGTTGTCTGCGACACGATTTTCCAGTGCCGCGACAAATGCATCCACATCATAGATACCTTTGCCAGTGAACGAGCCCTCACCAAAAAGATCTTGATACACATCCGACGCCGCCGCCGTGTATGGATCGATACCACCGGGAGCAGAAAAAACCTGCTGATAAAAAGACCCTTCAGTACCGATTGACAGTGATGGCGTCACTCGAGGCTGAAGAATGCCATAACCAGCAATCACCCGCTGGGTTTTGAGGTCCAATTGCGGGCAATTTAGCGGGTGCGCCATCTTGCCAATAAGACGTAAAGCCGCTTCTCGCGGTAAGCGCGTATCTGCATCAAGGGTAATCACATAGCGCACGTCATCAGGCACCCAAGGCGGCTCACCATTGCTCCCTACAAAACTTGTATGAGTAGCGCCACGTAATAGCTGATTAAGTTCGTGCAGCTTGCCTCGCTTGCGCTCCCAACCCATCCAGACTTTTTCGCTGGGGTTAAATAATCGTCGTCGATGTAATACTAAAAAACGCGGACCGGCTGGGGTCGCTGGATAGCGCAGGTTTAAGCTTTCAATTTCAGCAGTGGCCAATGCTATTAATGGCCCATCCCCGGCAAGCTCTTCTTCAGGTGCATCAACCCCATCGGTTAACAATGCGAAGCTAACATCACCGTCGATGCCGCTTAAAAAATGCACCTCTAACCGCTCAATCTGGGCTAATAGATCAGTCTTTGACGTGAGCAAAGTGGGCACAGCAATGAGGGTTCGCAACGACGTAGGCACGCCTGATTTGAGTTCTAGTGCCGGCAGAGTCATTGCACCAAATCGCCAGTTCACCAGGCGATTAACGATGGTTCCAGCCACATCTGTCGCTGGAATAAATCCAACCAGCGTCCAAAGCAGCCACCATTGGACCGAAAGATCAGACACGCTGGGAAATAACAGCGCCAATGCTAAGTACACCAAGGCTACCACTGCAAGTGTGCCACAGTAACCGCCGACACCAAGCTTGACATGAAACCGTCGAATTCTTAATCCCAGAGGGGGCGTATAGTCAATAGACTCTTCTAATTGGCGACGCCCCTGATCAATAAGGTAATAACCAGGATCACTCAACCGGTTTAATTGAACTTGATCAATAGCGCCATGACCTAAGTGTGGCAGTTGAGCTATATGCACTGCGCGCTGTGCGATGTCCACTTCCGATAAGTGTGATCCTCTAGCGAGCTGCTCGATGGCACTGCGATACAGGTTTCGAGTTGGGAAGTCCATACCGGCAAATACGCTATTCTCGCCCAGCTGTTGATCAACCAGACTGACTTTCTCAAACAAGTCTGACCAATCAATATCAGAAATCAGGCGCATGCTGGTCATCACATTACGGATAGTGACGTTCGATGCACCTTGACGCTGTTGAGTGCGTTGCACCACTTCTTCAACTGTTAAATCTTGTGCTTGCAGTCGCTTTTCTAGCCACTCTAAAGCTGGAGTGGTGTTTGGGTCTTGATCTCTTAAGCGTTTGACCAACTGAGCGGCAAAAATTTCCGATAAAGGGCCTGGTGACCTCGAGGCAATATCCTCTTGTAAGGCAGAGTACTCTCGACCAGGGACCAACAGCTTCTCAACTAATTGATCCGCGTCCAACCGTTTGGCTCGACCACGAGTGATTTGATCAGTTAAGCGCCGTAGGTTTTCAATCAAAACAATACGCAAAGTGATTGCTACTGCCCACAATTCACCAATGGTTAAAGGCTGAGTTTTTTGATAAGCATTAATAAAGCGAACCAAAACATGGGGGTCGAAATGACTATCAGTATGGGCAACATAGGCCCACACCATGCCAAAAACTCTTGGGTACCCAGCAAATGGACCTTCGGCTAGTTTTGGCAATTGCCGGTAATAGCCCGCCGGCAGATCATCTCTTACTTCTCGGATTTGCTCCTCAACTAAGTGATAATTATCCAGCAACCACTCTGCCGCTGGCACCACGGTTCGGCCAGCTTTTAACTCAGCCGCACTCTCTCTATAGGCCACAAGTAAAGCGACGGAGTTTTTATTGAGTCGAGTTTGCAACGATAGCACCGCCGGCGCTGGATCCACCACCTGCTGCGCCTTTGCTAAACTGGTCGCATGCTCTTCAAGCCGCTCTAGTCCAAATAACTCCTCCCGAATCGGCGCAGTATTAGACCAAAGCGAAGCCCCATGGCGTCGCTCCCAAAGGGAGGCGATGGTTTTTAACATAGTGGGTACCCGACAGTAGTTGTACAATAGTTTGATGAAAGCCAGTAATTTCATAACATTCATTACAAATATACTATTTCAGAATGAAAAACAAGCGACAAGAGAACTCTACAGCATAACTAAGCTCACACATCAAAAAGTCTTGAAGTCTGATACTGGTTGATGCAGACTAATCCACAACATCTATACCCATAGCGTTATGGGTATATAGACACTTTCAATGTCCTACATCAAAATAGAAAGGAATAAGTTCATGTCAGAAAAATTGAAACACGCTATGTTAGATCCAGCAGATATATACAGTGACCCAGTCGACGTACTCAATGATAGTGAACTTTCACAAGATGATAAACGGAAAATTTTAAAGAACTGGCACGATGAAGTACAACACATTTTAGAGTCAGGCGCAGAAAATATGAGTGTTGAGGACGAGTCGACGCCGAAAGAGGCACTGCTGCAAAAAATAACCGCAGCACTTGATGGATTTAACTAAACGCTTTGGGTACCCACTCACCAACCTAAAAAGCTGATGCATGTCCGGTTCATCATCGGCTTGAGTCTTGGTTTGCGCCTGTTGTTGTATCTGTCGCACTGCTCGTAAAATTTCAGCCACGGCTCGGAATAATTGGCGAGGAATAGGCGCTCCCGCCTCGCCCTGCGCATAGAGTGCTCTAGCGAGTGGTACGTTTTCAATAATGGGAATATCATTGTCTTTACCAATGTCTTTAATACGTTTAGCGAGAATATCCTCACCCATGACTACAATCTGCGGCACTTTATACTCTGTGCCGTCATAGGCAAGGCCAATAGCAATATGAGTTGGGTTTGAGATAATAACCGAGGATTTTTTGACAGCTTTTGGCACGTCGTCATTCATGGTAATTTCCCGATGAATAGATTTTCGACGACCTTTTATTTCTGGATTACCTTCCGTGTCCTTGAACTCTCGCTTAATTTCGTCTTTGGTCATGCGCAGGCCTTTGGCATGTTCGTACCGTTGAAAAAGTACATCAGCAATAGCGAGAATCAAAAAAGCGATAGACGAGTAAGTCGCCAATTGTAGCATCATAAATCCTAGCGATGGGAAAATGCAGGTTTCCAAGCAGCCTGGCATTTCAAGCAAATCACGAACGTTGCTTTTAATGACATAAACACAAGCCACCACGATCACCACGAGTTTAACCAGAGATTTTAAAAACTCGACTAAATTACGTAAACAAAAAATACGTTTAAAACCGGCAATCGGACTAATTTTTTCCAGCTTTGGCATTAAAGTTTCACCAGACCAAAGCGGGCCTATTTGTACGAAATTTGCAAACACGGCAATCACAATACCAGTGATTGTAATTGGCGCGGTAATTAATACCAAATAATAAAAGGTGCTTTCTATCATGGCTGATAAAGCAACGTCAAAATCCTCTTGAATAAACGATGCGGGTAATAAAATAAACTCCATTAGGGCATTCGTCAGTGAATTACCAAATGCATATAAAACCCCGAACATGGATATCACCAGTACAGCACTCACCAACTCACTACTACGAGCCACCTGGCCTTTATCCCGTGCGTCTCGTAATTTTTTTGGGGTGGGTTGTTCGGTTTTTTCTTCAGCCAAAAAATACCTCGTGCATTTCCAAGAAGATCATTTCCATTGTTTTGGTGTTTTCGCCCAGATAGTAAAAAAATAAATTAATGTACATCACCATTAGCGCGAGTGACACCGCACTTTTAATAGGCATTGATAAAATAAATACGTTCAACGCTGGCGTAAATCGATTCACCAACGCAAAACTAAACTCACTGATAAACATACCAAGCACAATAGGGCCGGACAAGACCACCGTGACCATCATTAAAAAATCAAGCTGATCTAAAAAGTAAATGGCTCTTTCTAAATCCAAATTAAGGGAGAGGTCTAATACTGGCCAGTGCACATAGCTCATATACAACATTTTAAAAAAAATAAACACAGTACCGCTAATAAAGAACAACACCACTACTGCTTGCTCAAGTAAAATACCAAGTGGGCTGGTTTGATCACCGGACAAGGGGTTTAACGTTGACGCAAGGGTTGCACCGCGTTGGTTATCAATAAAAAACCCAACTGACTCTACCGCCCAAAAAGGAATAGACACCAGCAGCCCCATCACTACACCTAAAAAAAGCTCTTTAGCAAGAATTAAAATAGCCATACTGTAAGGTAAAGCATCTACGCCTTGTAAAATTTTATAGTGCATAGGAATAAGCACAAGTGACATACTGACAAAAAAACCATTGCGAATCACAATACCAGTGAGCATTTTTCGACTAAAAAAAGGCACCACAGAAAAGCAGCCAAGCAGCCTTGGCATCACCATGGCTAAAGTAATAAAAAGCTGTTCTATTGCTGAGTAATTGTCTAACTGCAACATTGGCAGCCTTAACTACCCACTCGTGGAATCATTTCTAAGATAGTCAGCATATAATTATACAGCTCAACGCCCATCCAGCGAGCTGTAGCGTATAAAGTAAACAGCAATGCGGCCAACTTAAAACCAAAGCTAATCGTTTGTTCTTGAATTTGCGTGAGTGCTTGTACAACACTGACTAGCGTGCCCACCACGGTTGCCACTAAAATTGGCGGCAACGACAGCATCAAAGTTAACATCAGAGCACGAGCTGTAAAATCGAGTAATTCTGCTGAGGACATGGTCGGTTTCCTTGTTAAAATATTGCCAACGCCTATTTATATACTTAGCGCTACTTTCGATCGTTACCTAATGACTAAGCATATGTCAGCACCAATCCATGCAATAGTCGAGCCCAGCCATCCACAAGTACAAACAGCAACAGCTTAAAAGGCAGTGACACTGTCGTCGGCGACACCATCATCATGCCCATGGCTAAAAGTATGTTTGAAACAATGAGATCTATCACCACAAATGGTAAATACAACAAAAAGCCAACCTCGAAAGCTTTGCTTAGTTCACTAATAGAAAATGCGGGAATCAAAATTAACATTGAATTTTGATCAATAAGATCAAAGTCTTCAGGTGGCCAGAGGGTTTTAGCCGTGTCTCGAAAAAACACCTTCTCAGTTTCATCAGCGTGCTTTAACAAAAATTGCCGAAATGGTTCGCCTACGGCTTCGAAGCCCTTCGTCACGGTTTCCATAGTTTCAAAAGAGATACCAGTTTCAACCACTATTTCATAGACATCACGGCCCACTGGTGCCATGACGTACACTGTCAAAATTGATGCCATACCGTAAAGAGCCATGTTCGGCGGAATGCCCTGCACACCAAGCGCGTTTCGCAGCAATAACATCACCACGGCAATTTTCACAAAAGCCGTGGTCATGATAACGAAGAATGGGACAATCGACAGTGCCATCAACGCTACCACTAAAGTACTGGGTAAAGTCTCTAACGAAAACATACTACTCCTATGACGCCGGGCTTTATTGAGTCACTGACGCGAGCAACTTTGTATTAATTATTATTGTAAAAAATGCAGTAAGCGAACGCCAATTTGATTGTCTACGCGCACGATTTCGCCCTTAGCGAAAGGTTGCCCATTTGCTAAAACGTGGACACTTGATTGCCGCTTAGGCACGGTAATCGACTGGCCTTCATTCAATTGTCGAAGCTCGGCTAAGGTCATTTGAACTTGGCCGAGTTCAAATGTCATTTTTACAGGCAAATCTTTGAATAAATCTTGGGCTTCGTGAAATCCCTCAGCAGACTCTTGACCAATTTTTTCTGAGTCTGACATTGTATGATTAAAATCTTCAAGATAGCCATCAAGCACAAGAGAATCATCCATATATACACCCCGCTGCTGTAATGTATTCGCCACGCGAACAATACCATGAGTTTGGCCTTGCGCCTGACTGGTTTCAATCATTATAAGATCGTTGAGTTGCACTGACTCAAGCAAAGTCTGCGCAATAAAAAATTCATCGAGAATAAACATCACAGGCATTTGTATGGCGGCAATAATAGCATTAGGTGCTAATTGAGCATTAGACTGGTGGCTTAGCCATTGACAGGCATTTGGTAAAAAATCATGATGTATTGCAACTTGCACTTGTAGATTAATCCAAGCATCTTTTTGAATGTAGAGCTTCGCCGTGGCTTGGCATAATTGATGAGGTACATCAAAAGGCTCAAGCACTTGAATCCGCAAGGGCGAGACATCAAATACCTGGGCAAAAAATGCGTCTAAAAAGGCGACACAAACACTTTCTTTAAGAGCGCTTGAAAGCTGCTCCAAAGCATCAGGAATTGCAAGCTGCCCCATGGCAAAATCAATACAATCCAACCCAATCTGCAAATAAAATTCAAATTGTGGCAAGGTGACTCGAATATCAAGCGGGCTCACAAGGGCGACCGGCCTATAGGGTAGACCGTATAATTTAACGGGGCAATCGCCGAGCTGTCCTTCAAGCACCCGACCTTCGCACAATAAACGATGAAATTGATAATCTTGTTGATCGAACACCTTGGGCTTATAAGACGACAGAAAATCTAAAGGCTGGTGAACACTGGTCAGCGCCTCATCTGCTTCGAACATCCACTACTACTCCATGTATGATTATCCCCAAAGATCGTCATCTTGATCTTCAATTTCAGGCAAAGACTGCTCGCCATGGCCCACACCATGCTGGCCTAACTCTTGTCCGCTTGAATGAAGATCAATCCTTTGATAACGAATGTGCACAGCGTCTACCTCGCACCGCGTTTGAATCGCCTTTGATAATTGAGTTTCGAAAGTCTGAGCTAATTCGTAAAATTGTTGATCTTGTATAAAAAAAGAAACATGAATTATGTTGTTTATTTTTTTTACAAAGAATCTAGAGCCGTTGATCATATCACCTTTAAGATCAACTGTAACCCCTTCAGATAAACCGAAATTACCTTTAACTGACCAGATCGAATCGATCATTCGCTGTTTTAGATATTGATATATTTTTGCGACAGCATCTGGCAATTCCGCTAATGGCACTGGCTCATTTTTATCAGCACCATCCTCTTGTTGCAAATTTAACCAGGCATCGAACTGTGGCACGATCAATGGTTTGACCTTGAATGCCATGGAGTGTGGTAACACATGAGTGGCGTGCCGAGCGCGTTGTTGTTGTCGTTGTAATGTCCATTGCTCGAATAATTTTTTTAATGCACTTGGATCAAGTTTGCCTTCTTTTAAGGCTCGACCAACACTGCCTTCTGGGTAATGCTCTGTTGATTTTTCAAGTGCAGCTTTAAGCTGGGCCTCTTCAGCGCTTGCTACTGGCGCCCCTGTAATATCGTCATACTCATGTAGTGCATCACCAGGCACAGTACCAGGCATAATTTGAGCGTGATGCTTAGGCAGGTGCCCAGCAGCATCCTGGTCAGCACCTATGGTTGTCATATTAAAAACACTGACATCGTCAGCGACAGGCAAAGGCTCAGATATATCGTCAGTAAGATCGATCTCATCAAAAATACTGCCTGTTTCCACTTCATCCGTAATGCTGCTACTGGACAATGTTGCCTGTACTGCTTGAGACGACTGGTCTTCATCGCCTTGCTCGTGCTCTTGTTGCTGGCCGCCATCGCCTTGCATGCGACTTTGCACAAGCGCCTCCAAAGAGAGGTCGCCGTGGGCCAAAGGCTGTGCTAACCCAGGTCGAAGCATATGGCCAAAAAAGCCTCGAGCTTGCTGAGTATTATTGCGTAAAAGTGTGGAGCGATCTTTGGCTTTTTTTGACACATCTACATCTTGTCGTTGTCGCTGATGATCATGACGTTTATTTGCGTCTTCACCAACAGCTCGCACAGGGCTTGCCTCTTTGTGAGACATTAAAGCATTAAAAGCATCTTCCATACCCTGGCCTGGCGTTTTTGATTTAGAAGCAGCTAACTCACTTGCAGTAGGTTTTTGAGTGGTAATAATAAAATTGGCCATACTACACCTTGCTCTGAATTTTGATAGTTCATCTTACACGCAAACTTTAGGTATTTAACCCAAAGCGTATATTAAAGTGAAGATTAAAAAAGTGGTTTTGTTTTAAAGTCTTCGTATTCTTGCTCTTGTAAACGCTCAGCTTTTTGGTGCTGGGATCGTTGTATATGCTCCCCCACCTGATCGTACTTTGCCATATCACGTTGGGCTGCTAAAAGCATAGCGCGTGCTTGCTGTAATTCTAATTGTGCTTCGGCAAGCTGTTGTGTAGCCTCTTGTTCTTTTTGTTGGTAGGTCATCAAACGCTGATGCAAAGTGGACAATGTGTGATTGACTGTACTAATTTTGCCAAGCGTAACACCGCCTTGATCTGCCTCTTCTTGATAAAGTCGCCTCTTTTCCGACACCCGATAAGCAGCAAACTCAATTCGTGCTTGTTGAGTTTCAACGACTAATGTTTCAGCTTTTTGTAAGTACTGTTTTTTTTCTGCTACACATTCTTGCGCAGAATCGAAACGCCAAGATTTTACTTTTTGAAGTGTTTTAAACTGACCAGAATCCATCACCATAGTCACTAGAAATACCTCCTTGTATATAGTCACTGGCGCGTAATTAGAGCACAAGCGCTTGTAACTTCTTTGTCAATTAAACATTGAGCAAAGCCTCAATACCTTCATCCATGGGTATTTTTTCATGCAAACCTTGCCGTAACAATTGATTGATACTTTCAATTTTTCGAATTGCTTGATCCGCAATCGGATCTGAGCCACTTTTATATTCACCGATGCGAACTAAAAGTTCTATATCTTGAAATTTAGCCATCAGCTCACGAACCTTTTGGGCAGCGTTCAAATGAGAACTACTGACCACCATATTCATCACGCGGCTCGCACTGTCTAAAATATCGATGGCTGGGTAATGACCAGCAGCAGCAAGCTTGCGAGACAACACAATATGGCCATCTAAAATAGAACGGACTTCATCAGCCACAGGTTCAGACATATCATCACCTTCAACTAATACCGTATAAAGACCAGTAATCGAGCCTTTCTCACCTTGGCCGGCTCGCTCAAGTAAACGGGGTAAGTCGGCAAAAACTGACGGTGGAAAACCACGTCTTGTAGGCGGTTCACCAGAGGCAAGACCAATTTCACGCTGAGCGCGAGCAAAACGAGTGACTGAATCCATTAACAATAAAACTCGTTTGTCTTGATCTCGAAAATACTCAGCAATAGCGGTGGCCACATAGCCGCATTTGATACGCTCTACTGCAGGTCTATCAGATGTCGCAACCACAATAACAGCGCGCTTCATACCTTCTTCTTGAAGCTCGCGCTCAAGAAACTCTCGAACTTCTCGGCCACGCTCACCAATAAGGGCAATCACCGTCACGTCAACGTCAGCGCTACTGGCAAGCATACCAAGCAGGGTAGATTTACCCACACCAGCCGCCGCAAAAATACCCATGCGCTGACCCTCACCACAGGTCAGCATAGTATCAATAGCTTTGATACCAAGGGCTAATGGCTTGGTAATAAGCTGACGCTTAAGTGGATTTGGAGCTTGCGCTAACACCGGATAATATTCAGTGGCTTCAATCGGTCGACTCGGATCATCAAGCGGTTCGCCTAAGCCGTTAATAACGCGGCCTAACAGCGAATCGCCCACAGGCACTTTCAAAGTTTTACCGGTAGGCACCACTAAAGTCTCACTGGATATACCGTTCATTACCCCCAAAGGTGTGAGCAGAGCTAGATCTTCACTAAAACCGATCACCTCGGCCAGCAAAGATGTACCTTGGCGGCGATTTTCTAAACGACACAGTTCGCCAAGAGTCGCATTAGGCACTACCGCTTTAATAATGGTGCCAACCACATGAACAACACGGCCATAAGTTTCCATAAAACGCATTTCGGCAAAGTCTTGATCAAGTGCGTCGAGCGAGCCAAGTAATTTTTGCGAGTTTTCTTGCAGAAGGTTTAAATTTGGCTGGCCCGTCATAATCAAGGTTTCCATAAAGACATGCTGCAATGTCTAAACCTTAACGCTTTCTATTAAACGCTTTTGGTCTACACCTCGTTTTAGCATAAACGGCCGTATAGGCAGTCCCCTATAGAACTAAGGTTGTAAAACCATTTAAAAACGAACAAAAAAAAGGCTATTTAAACAGGCGTTTTTCGAGTATTCATCACAAGCACCAGAGCTTGAACAAGACCAATTGCTAAGCCAAGCACTGCGCCAAGTACAGGCGCAGGTATTCCAGCGCTACTTGCGACTCCCATGTGATCTGCAAATGCGCCCCACCCGGCACCAGCAGCTGCTCCTAAAGCGCAGGTGCCAAGCCCTCTTTTTAACTGGCCAGCCACGGTGGATGCCGGCTGCACAACACCTTGCGCAAAGGTCGCTACATTTAATACCGAAGCAAGGCTTGCACCAATACCAATGTAACAACTCACAGCAGTGCTTGAACCAAGTACCGAGCCAGATTCGAAATAAGAGCCAATTTGCTTCACACCTGTGGAAAGACCATCTTTAATTTTACCAAGCCAGACTTGGCTACCAACAGCATCTCGAATCAATAATCCTACGCCGGTGCCGATAACACCCATCAATGCAAGATTGACGAAAGATGCTTTTGGTAAAAATCGGGTAGGCGTCGTACTTCGCATACCTGTATTCATTGGCACTGCTTGGCTGGGATTCTGAACAGGTAAGATCGGTGAGACTGGTGCCGATGGCGAAGCTGGGGTGGAAAGGCTACGGTCAAGTCTAGCTAAATCGCTCATGATATGTATTCATCCTTAAATAATCAATTTTTAGGCCCAAATCCTTGGCTGGGGTCAATTCTGATAATACTATAAGTCTACTGTTACGTAAGCAAGCCTTGCTCAAAGCTAAAAAAATAGCATAATGCTATAACTAACTTTTTTTAAACTCCTATTAAAATAATAACTCTTTAAAGGTGAACGCTATGAGCATATTCCCACAACCCATGCCATCAATCACGCCAAGCTTTTATCAAAAAGCGTCGGCTGCCGCCCAGGTAAAAGCAGACCATAACGCCACAATACTTACCGAGCTTGCCAAATTTTCATCACAAATTAACCATACTCATGGGCCTAAAATTTCAGAAAAAACGGCCGCTACCATGCGCGATGCAGTGACCATGACGAGTCAAGCCTTACAAGGCAATAGCAAAGCCTTAATTACGACTGCAGCCAAGACACCAAACGCCGGCACCTTACAATTAAAAGGCTATGCCATTGCTTTACTTGTACCTCAGTCAAAATCTACTGGCTTAAAACTACGCTTGGCAAGTCAAATCCTCAAGCGACAAATTGAACACACTGCATTAAATGAAATTAAAAAGATGGACAGTAATGCTGCACAAAAACTGGCATCAAATATTAAACTTAAGCCGTTAGCAGAAACCCAACCTTATGTGTTTGACATGATCGCTGCAGGCTCAACCACGCATAATACACTTGGTAATGTCATCAAAGCCGAGCTCTGTCGAACATCAGGTTTTTCTGCGAGTTATAACGACATAAATAAGGGTACGAGGATAAACGATATGAAACTTAAAATTCAAACAGCGTCCTCGAATGAGAATACAGCGGCGAATCAACGCCAGCTAAAAGTTAACGTAACACTTGATCTTGGACGCAACACAGTGGCAGCCAGTATTGATGTTAAATAAAGCTTTAAACATCAAAACCAACCATCCGCCGTGCATTTGCCACTTGCAAAGCAGCGCTGTCATCCCGCTCGGCATAACTTTCAAGCATCTGATGAAGTTTTGCTGTTGGTACTACAACATCTTGCGCTTCTACTTTACCGTTTTTAAATTCTGCCGCTGCGTTATCACCAAGCACATAAAGCATCAAATGTTGTAAGAGTAGATCGGATGTAGCGGAAAAATCGCTTGTCAATTGCTGCTCAACACGCTTTGCCGAGTCTTGGGGATTAGCATTGACAAGCTCGACAAAACTATTTTTATAAAGCATTAAAGGCTCGGCAAAAGCTTGATGATTTGCCGATTGCACCGCTTGCAGCATTTGGCCTAAACCATTACGGTTGCTTTGCATAAACTGACAGCTTAGTGCGTCGTTTGAATAGTCCACTACTTCAATCTGCCGTTGCTGCCCAGCCTCTCGCAACATTTTCAGCATTTGAATTGATTGGTGCCTGTTATGACTACTTTCGACCCCTCCGCACTGGCTAAGTATTGGCGAATCGGATTTGCCAAGTGTTGGCACTGAAAAAGCTTGTCGGCCTAACATAGCAACACCCGGTTGTAAATTGTGATTGAGCTCATGAATGATAATTTGTACATTTTCTGCAAGTGAATCCTGTGACATGACTACGGCCGTCTTAATGAAAAGCCCATTGACTTGATCTCCACCGGAAATATACGCACGGGCATCTCCAGAATAATCCTTCATCTCAATATAAAAAGGCGCAGCCTCAGCCCCGACTGGACTTTGCTGAATATAGGCTGGCACTCGAGCTTCAAATAAGGCCTGACGTAGGCTTGGGCTTTCATAAGCCGCTTTTATAAGTGTCACAAGTTTAGGCATAGCTTCAATCTTGTTGCCTCTCACTTCAAGCACATGTTGACCAAGATTTATTCGTTGAGTTGATTGCGACATAATATCGTCGGATGATTCTTGCTCTGATTCTACGATATAGGCGTCAACATCTGCTGATTTTTGTGATTGGTGTATTACCGGCTGCACATCAAACCTAGCTGCGCCAACCGTGACTTGAGATAGTTCTAAATCTTGCGCAACAGTATTTAACCAATCTAAGCGTGGTGTTTGACCAAGTAATGAATAAGTTTCTTGTGTTTGACGCATATTTGCTTGTAATGTGGCTTGAAGACCCGAAGATAACGTGCTAAAGGGCTGATGTTTTAAATAAGCTTGAGCCACTTTTAAGCCGGCCATGTGCTGTAGAGCCCCTTGCGGTGATTGGATAGCGTCGAGTAGACCTGGCAAGGATGAATGCACACTGTTAGGCTTTGAATTCGGATCACAAAAACTTGTTAATAGATCTTTTAACTGGCGGCTAGGATCATCGGTTTTCTCGAAATCCTCAAACTGACGATCAAGTAGAGCAAAGCCTAAATCCACGAGCCCCATATTTGTATAATAGGTAGCTCTACTCATTGCCAACTCAAGCTGATGCTTGTCCGACGGTGCTAGGTCCAGCTTGTTTAAAAAAAACACTTGCTTCGGATCAAGTCGAAAACACGGGTCTGTAAGAGCTTGCTGCCAAGGTGCCGCGCTTGATAGATCCAAGCCTGGTACATCACGCTTGGCATCAGTTAAAAAAATTCTCGGTGTGGCTAAACTTGTTTTTATATCTTCTAGTAGTTGAAATCCTTTGATAACCAAATAATGAGGCGTTTTGGGATTCAGTGCTGTCTTCACCTCACTTTTATTTATCTCATCTGACGCAGCATTAGCGTTTGTTCCATCACACCCAGGTTGCACTGGCTCTACGCCAAATAAATTCGCTTCACATGATTTAGAACTCTTGACGGCATGCTCTTTACTGATGTCTGCTGACAGCTTGTCTTGTTCAGCGGTTGGCTCTTCATGTAATTTACTGGCCTGCATTAACAAATTGCTTGCTATTGCTAGAACTCTTGGCACTGGCAAGTTGTTGAACCAATTGTCACCGTGAGTTGTTTCTACATCGTCAAGAACTTTAATAAGAGCCTTGGAACGGTCTGCACGATTTTGTTGCTCACTTGTAGGATTTTCACTTTTAGAGATGGCGTCGCTAAAACGCTGATGCTCTTGTCGTAAAAACTGGTTCAACCCTATATTTTTTACAAGGTCGCGAACCACCGGCTGCAATTGCTTATTATCAAACGTAATTGCAAATTGAATGCTCGTGCCCTTAGTAGTGGCATTGATTGACAGAATAATCGGCTTTAATAGAGCAGTTAAAGACTGCAGACTTTTTGTTAGAGGACTGGGCTTTTGGTCAGATAGCTGGTCTGCAAGTTGCTCTAAGTCATTTTCAAGCCTTGCACTATCTATGGTCGAATGACAATTAAACTTGTGATCAGGTGTTTGTAAACCATGAGTAAAATCACTATAGGCGGTTGAATTAGAATTGGCACAAAGATTGGCAAGTGATAAAACTTTATCATCAATAAGGTTCGTCACTTCAAATTCACCTAAAGGTAGGTACTTATCAGAGCTTGGTTGTTGAATACAGCCTTGCTCAACAAACTGACGAAACTTGGCTGGCATCTTATCACTAAACTGTGAATCCAAGGCTGCACGAGGTCCTGCGAGTAGTATTGGCTTTTTTCGCATAACACCAGCGGTAATGCCGGCCGAGAGACCTGCAGTGCTTAAAAGACCCAAACCAAACACTGCGCCTATTGCTCGCTTCATTTGTTTTGAAAGACCGGGCGTACGATTAGCATCTGGCAAAACGGTAGTGGACGCTTGATCTCGCATATCAATCACCGTCTCAGCACTGGCGGACCTCGCACTTGAAACCGGGTTGACTGAGACAATTGCCCTTAAACTAATAGCTGTAGCCGATTGAGATTCAGAAGCCGACGCCGACGCCGCTTTGGGTGAGTGCACATCATTAAGGTCATGGCTTTGAGCCGGAGAGTCAGTAATTGCAAAACTCATATTTGGTGCCCTTTTAAAAAACGCAGTGATCAATAACCTCATTGACTCGGAAATAGCCAATGTCAAAAAGAGATCATAGCAAAAAACAAACACCCAATAGCAAGTTATATACATTGTTACTTTAGGTAATGCTCACCAAATTTGTAAGCGAGGATCGGAAGTCTCAGTAAGATCTAGAGCCTGGTTATAGGCCAGAAGTGCCCTTTGTGATTGAGGCGTTGCTGTTGAGATCTGAGCAAGCCTAGGTGAATTGTACACAGCTAATACTTTATTGGCGTACTCTGGATCGGTTGCATAACCTTTGTCTGCCAGATTGTGTATGTAACTGGCTGGATCTTGCTGGCTCTTGATAGATTTATCAGTTGTCCCGTATCGCTTGCCAATTAAGCCCACATAATCATCAAAGCTTTGACTGATAGACCCATAAGCTCTAAAGTCGGCGCGTTGTTGTACAGTGTGCTCACCCACTACTTCCGTGGTCAAGTGAGAAGCTGCGTCGCCTTGCCAACTGGCACCAGCTTTGATACCGAACAGGTTAAAACCATGGTTGGAATCTTTCAAGGTTTTACCCCAGCCAGTTTCCAGAGCAGCTTGAGCCACCAATAATTTTGGATCGACGCCCAAAGCCTTACCCGCTTGAATGGCATAGGGCATGACCGCCTCTATAAACTCATCAGGCTTACCGGCAAAATCAAGGGGGCTGGTTTTGTTTACCCTTAAAGCGTCGTGACTTGGCATCACAAGGCCTGGCTTGGCCTCAGCAGTGTACGAACTCGTCACAGCAGTTCTAGTAATTGGTAAGCTGTTCAGTAAGGTCTTATCTGCCGGCATAAGCTCTGGCTTGTCTTGCTCTGCAGCTGGCAAATAAGGTGTTAATTGTTTGACGAGCATGTCTGCCAGCCCAAGCGAGCCTTGTTGACTCAAATCTTTTGATAGTTGCCCATCTAACATGTCGCGAAACATGTCTTGTTCGCGACTACTAAAAGGGTTGTCCTTGGACCAAACCTTTTCAGCCGCTCGCATAGAATCGAGCATCATCTTTAAATACAAGGATTCGAATTCTTTAGCAACAATGTCTAAACCCTCTTTGGTTTGCGCGCCAGCGGCTTGCTTTAAACCTTGCAACTGCTGAATATCGCCCACAAACTGAGATTGCTGATTGGCAGTCAAACCGGCGTGAGTGTTTTGAAAATCCATAGACTGTACTTCTCTATTGTTCTAAATAATGACCAAATCAGCATGTAAAGCGCCTGCTTGCTTTAG
>Ga0115567_10001961_pt1 | contig 20493 bp, 15 predicted proteins | sample COGITO_mtgs_1204_2_FD_88679 | JGI IMG/M metagenome (GOLD analysis project Ga0115567, IMG submission 88679) | Pelagic marine microbial communities from North Sea - COGITO_mtgs_120412 | ecosystem: Environmental > Aquatic > Marine > Epipelagic | place: Germany:Helgoland, sampling site Kabeltonne... | reverse complement strand
TGCAAAAACTTCAATCTTCTCTCGGAAATGCACTTGGTTTGAAACCAGCAACAGCGGCGAAGCTGACCGAACTTGTCAAGGTATTTGGAGTATTTCATACACCAGTAATACTCACTTGATTCAAGCATGTCCGATGTGTTTCTGTCAACTGACCACGGTGTGGATGTCCAGGCCGTTCAGACCGCGCCAGTATCCAATGACGGCCTGCTCGCACGTGTGGGAATGTCCGCAAACGCACAGGACGAACTTCTCGATGACGGCTTTGGTGAATTTGAAGAACCTTCTGAGATTGAATCGCGCTCTCTCAGGTTTTTGTGCACTCTATTGAATCTTGTGCAGATTTGTTCCGCGAGCTGAAGTGCCCTGTGCAATCTTCTGAAACATTCTGTGATATTTACAGCGCTGCCGGGGCTCTGGGGACTGCTTGGCACGCATTGATCGCCCATTCCGGAGATACACACATTTACGCAGATGACGTGGGTGGCGATTTCGCACGAGGACAACGTATCGAGCACCAAAAGCTGATTCAAATAGCTAGTTCTGAGATTGCTTCTCGACTCTTTGGGTCCGGATCTCAACCAAGGGTCGTCTTGGAACCAATCAACCCGCACGGAAGCCCACAAGGTCAGAGAGCCAAACACGTTCACAAGCTCTATTCATCAGTTTGTCACCTGAATCAGTTTCGAGGCCGGGGTCACTGATCTGTGTGTCATGCTATACTCAGATTCACGACTGCCGCTTGGTTCTGCCGGTGTTGTTGGAACGATCGTCCCTTCCTTACCGGCTCTCAATTCCGCACCACTATCACCGAGCCTGCAATCGTTCGCAGCACCTTTGTCGCCAACATTGTCACCATCATTTGGATCTCGGAATGGTTCGACTCTCTTTGCATCGACTTCGCTGCACACCACAAGCACAGTAGACAGTGTTCTCTCCCCTGGCAGGCGCAGCTCGTTGAGTCCGCACCATGTATCACGAGCTGAAGGAGATGGGTCTTTGTTTTTTGGCGAGCTGCCACACGACTCAGGAAATTCTGACACGGGGGTTCCGGACCGAGAGGTCGAAGGCTCAGAATGGGGCGAAGGGGATGCCTGGTCAGAGGTCGGAACCATGAGCCAGTCGGGGGCAGTTCCGGAATGGAAGGTTCCAGATGCAGCGGCTGTCGAATGGCTGGAAGGAATTGGCGGTAGTGTGGAAATTGCCAAGAATCGGGTCAGAGCACTGCGACGAGTCGAGGACTCACTGGGTTGCGGAAATGTGGAAGGTCACAGCCCAGCATCTGCCTGAGCCCGTGTGTTACCTGAGTGTGTTCGACCTGCACTCAGCACTTTGTCCTTCATGACCGATCCACAGGTGCGCTCGCAATACTTCCCGACCTTACCATGATGATCCCTTCCTCTTCGGGCGGGGCTTAGTTCGGCACACACGCCGAAAATTGTTGCCGTACTTTGAATGAACATACAGAACCTTGAACTCCCGCCGTATGCGTTTTTATCACACAGAAACGCACCCGCACACGAACACGCACGCACACGTACACCACTTCTCAACAACAAGAGTTACAAGACACGTTGATAGCCCGTCTGCGTTCCAACTGTCCAAGTGCTCACTCTTCTAAATGGACCGGCGTGTGCAAAACAATTTTCGACGACATTCATCATCGTCCACCAGTTTTCGTACTCACAAGTTGAAACTTGCCCGCTCCGAGGAAATGAACTCTGATTGACAATGGATTTTATTCGTGGGTTGTCTGATACTCGTTTAGACGCCCAATCTGTCGATGACAAAGCAGCTTTTAGATGCGTCTGCATTGCTGTATCAAGGGAGGGGGGCGTTGTGGGCGAATTTGGGCGCGGCCGTACCGTCGACTGTACCGTAGAATCCACCGAACGAACGACATGCCGCAGGACGAGGCGCGGTTGGGCCTCAGAAGCAGCTTCAACTGCTGCAACAGTGACTCCAGATACATTGAGGCCAACGACTTCGAATTTGAGCTTACATATCGCGCCCGATGAGGGTAGCGGTGCATTGGGATGCAAAGCAACTGCTCCAGAAAGCTCTGCATATTTGTCCAGGCGTGGGACTTGCCATCTGCAAAGTTTTGTGGTTTGGCCAAACACTGCAGTGCCAGCGTCGCCAGAGCACGCCAATTTTGGCACAGCCACGATCGACTCGGGCATTGGAAACGTGACGTCCACATTCTCGCCGTGCCCCTCAGCCACTGTCATTCTCATCGTAAACTTACAAAAGCCATCCTCAAACATAAAGTGCGGGTCCAACTTGATCGGGGGAACGATCGAAGCCATGACGCTGCGAAGCACCTTGAAATTGCAGAGCTCGATGACGTGCTCGTTGTCAGGTAGGAAGCGGATGACTTGCTCGGTGCGAAAGCTGTGCTGTTCGACGCGGGGGTGCAACTTACACTCCTCGAGCAAGAAAAGCTTGTCAAGCCACATCGAAAGTTGACGCTGCTTCATCAGGTGAGTCTCTGCTGTAATGTGACAATCAAGCTCACACGAAGTGATTTCCCCTTGCGCCGAAACGTCCATATCGAAGTCTTCGACCATTTCGAGCAGCACCAACTCGCTTGTCGTCGCCTGCGTTGTCAGATGGGCCGGTCAGAATGGCATCATGACAGCAGTTCAAAACAAATTCGTGTCGAGACAAAAGAGGTGGTAGTGTTGCGGACCGGTCTTCCTTTGACGGACATAGCCGACGGCCCGGCAGAATCAGCCTGCTGTGTATCCTGGGTGGCAATGGCCTTCACTGCATCCTTGCGCTTTTCTTCCTCCCGTTCCCATCGTTTCTGATCCCACAAGATACGCTCAATGACATTCCAGTCATGCGCATCCTGAATCTCCATGAGCAAATCTTGTCCTGACAGTGGTACTCCCAGGCGCTGGTGCTCCATCTCCTCGAATTGCTGAAGCCTCATGGTGCATGTCTGCCGTTGGGAGTGCGGCTGTAGTCAGACCAACAACATCAAGGACATCTGCCCGATTACTGCGAGGTTGCATAGATGCGTGTAATCAGCGCAAATGTCAAGAAATTCAATACGAGATAGTTGCTTGGCTTGCACGGGATTGACAGGGAGTGACCTGTTCGCCAACCGCGCGGAACGGCACTACTTGAGCGCCAGGTGTAGCGGGCGGTAGGAGTGGTAGCTTGTGCACTTCTGGACGGGCGATGATGCCCGCCATGTCACAAAATTCTTTAAAATGAGTCGGCGAACCCGGTGGTGTCACGATATCCCAGTCGCGGACCTGCAAGAAAACAAGTATCTCACCATCTTCTCCTCCAGTACCAGCACGGCATCCCGGGCGACACGGCTTCTACAGCGTAAAGTGGTCAGGACCTCCGGTTTCGCGCTGATGACATCACGCGGAACGCTTACGAGTGGTTGCATAGGGTTTGGGGTCAGCTCCTCCTCCTTCTCCCGGTCCTGTGATACAGCCATGCCTTGAGATCATCAGATCACAAGATTTGGAATGCAGCACAAAGCCATTCAAAGAGCTGCGAAGTTGGCAAATATGATGGAATACGCACCAGATCTGACTTCGATGCCAGCCATTCTGCGGGAATCAGTGGGCCCGCTGTCGTTGGGCGGAGACCCTTGCCCTCCCACAGAACCTGTTTCGGCAGGCATGGCATCACCAGCCAGGGGCCCAGCGCCGGATCGTTTATACACAGGTGTATGTGCAGTGTTCTACATCCCGCGCCCGTCACTGTGATTCTGGTGGGCCAGGCTCTTCTAAGACACGGCTCCGCCTGCAGCGGCGTGGACAGATGGAGAGGCTTCGGCTGCAAGTCAAAATTGGTCGGGAGGAGCAAGGAAACTCGCTCATGGCAACTCAAACGATGGAACTTGAAATTCGCTAATTGCTGAGCAGATCAAATGCCGACAGCAGCAGGTTCAAGGTCGCTACCTCCGTAACGAAGGTAGAGGCCTGCGCCATCCTCTGTTTGCCCTTTCGACCTAGCCTCCAAGGCACCCCTACTTCCAGCGGCAAAATCTCACAGTTTTTACTGTGAGGTTTTACTCGACGCTTCGCCATGAAGGTGGCAGCGCTCCTTCGCCAAGGCTAGGCCCCTGCATTGCACTTTTGTGGCAGTTGCCTCTGCCAATCGAGGAAACGACAAGCCGTGCTTTGGCTGTGCTGGGCACACTATATTCTCGGGAAGGGATACAGAGGTGGAGAGCAAAGGCACTGTGCTGCACCACCAGCTCCCCGGCGACGCTGCCCCATACACCCTGGGACGCAATTGCGAAGGTTTCCAGCTTAACTGCTGGACACTTGGATTGATTTAGGAGTATCTGTGCGGCCCATAGCCCTCGTGACTACGACCCTGTGGCTGTGTGACTTCCAAAAGAAGGTGCCATGCGAGGGGGGCATCGGGTTGACGATGCGGAGAGCCATGCTGGTGCGAATCGTCGTCAGGGTGAAACAAAGGAGCATGCGATGGTGGGACTCCGGGTGGTGAATTCTCCGGGTTACTCTCAGGATGGCACTTCGTCACGCCACCAACTCATTGCGAACAGACCAGATGGTGGGCCCGTGATGACGCGGGATGCAGGAGCATGGCGTGAACAGTCCTCTCACAACATGGCATTCTTCGAGGACGCCCATTTCGTTCGTTCAAGTAGAGCGCACTCGCCTCGACATTTGTGCTGCGTGGAAATGGGTCATCCCAGTCGTGTGGAAGTTGATGCCTGTTGGACGTCAGAGGCGCACGAGGACCGAGGCCTCATGTCAACGTTAAAGGGAAGAAGCAGAAATCTTAGAGCACTGCTGATGTTATTTTCTACCTTTGCAATCTCAGTTCTTTCGTTTGGAAGGCCAGGGGGAGTCGTATCCGCACCAGTGCGATCACTTGGGCTACTGGCGAGTGTTGTGTCATCACTGCCATTCAGTACCGCGACACATGGAGTTCTTCTTCGGGGACCTCCCCCAGCTCAAAATTTTACGATGGCGACGTTTATGCCGGAGGAAGACTTTGAATCATGTTGCAACATGACAGACTCTGCACTACTAGATGTAGTGCTGAGGATTCCTCTATCCATGGAAATGATGATGCTATTGTCGGAGGAAAACGTTCTTGGACTTCTCGACACGGCCGCAGAGCAGGAGCCCGGGAGCAGCTTTCTAGTCTCTGTAAAGTCGTTGGGATTAGCTTCAACTGATATTCGCGCGTCTGTTGTTGTACCTCTTTGGGAGGCAACGTATGTTGCACAACACATGGAGGCAAATTTCGACTACTTACAGATGTGGTCTGGACCTGCACTTGGCATTGGACAGATCTCTGTACGGTCTGTTGAGATCGAATGGCCCCAGTACCCTGAGCCGAAGGGCGTTAGTGGAAGCGATACTCGCACATCAATGGTGTGTTCCGTTGCACCCAGCAGGAATTTCTGGGGTTGTCTCTCGATGGAATTACTGCAAACCAGTTGTGGAGATTTGGTCGATGAAACTTGGCAGAACTTGGGGGAGGAACAAAGAACGCCAGTCGGTCTTAGAGAAGCTTTTGCAGGGCAAGCGTTGCTTGATCCGATTCGCCAAGCGTGCTGCCGGCCTTATCCCGTTGTTGAGCAGTGCGTAAAAGCTCGTGGTGACCTCCTCTCGTTCGAGGCGTACGAGAACTGGGTCGCTGATGTTGAGGGTATTTTAGGCGCTTTTACGGAGGTGACTGTAGTTCCACCCGGACTATGCAGTGGTGCCCGGCCGCACTTTCAATATTGCAACGATGTGAGGGATTCGCTTGGGCTTTGCTATGTAGACGGGGGAGAGGGATTAGTAATTCCACAGCCCATTGCGAACAAGTATGATTGCGAGAAGGATCAAGTTGCATTTTGGCGGGGTGTTTCTTGCTCAAGTGCTGCCCGGAGGCTTGTGGGCGACGACATGGAATCTCTCGTCGAAACCCTCCAGGACGAAGGTCTGCTAGAAGAATACACGGAACAGTGTTGCGGGGAAACTTCAGCGGAGTTGGCATGCGGCAAGAACGTGTCGTGTTTCTGCGGACCAGAGCAGCGCTTTCTGGACTTCGAAGAGGTTTGTCCATGACTGTACCGCCACTAGATTCCGACTGCTTTGCAATAATCGTCGACCGGCCGCCCGTGACGTGTTGATCGAATGGCAGGTTTGGGTATGTATGGATTTCGACGAGTCTGTTCCGGTCAAGGACGCCCAGGACGAAGCCTCCTGCCTCGCCATCGGTTCTGCGGTGTGGAGGCCGCTGTCGTGTGCTGCGATTTTTTCGGGGGGGTTGCGGGCGGATGAAACGTGCGAAGCAATTCTGAACAATTTGCCACCAGACTTGGTGTTCAACATCTCTGAAACCTGTTGTGGTGAGACGCCTCACATTGAGTCGACAGTGACGTTGCACTTGCGCATTCGCCTCGGTCTCTCATCACGCGTCTTTGATGTCCAGTCATCGGCATTTGCCAATTTTTTGGCCGAACATATCGGTGTGCCATCATCTACGGTGCGAATCGACTCTCGGCGAAGTCTTCGGGCCCTTGGGCGGCGACGGCTTGTTGCGACGGGCGTCGAGGTTGATGCCCGAGCCCTTGTGCCGCAGAGCCGGATTGGCTCCGCTCTGGCGGACACGGCCAATGGAAGCCTCGCCGCCGCAGCTGCGGGAGGCTGGTTCAGCGGCCTTAAAGTTGTTCATGTAGAGGTGATTGAGGAGACGGGGGAGTATGCTCCGAGCGTGCTGAGGACGACCACACGAGGCAATGCTGTCACGGTTTGGGAAAATGCGGGGGCAACACTCATTTCAGGGTTTGTTGTTGACATTCTCAAGGGCGTGCTGGATTCTTCCGGATTGGACGTTGAGGCCCATCAATCTTTGGAGTTCCGCTGTGCTGTTGCCGAATCTTCGATGTACGGGTCAAAAAGAGCAGCATATGGACAGCCTCTGACGAAGACCGCTTTGTGGGAAAGTGGTGGAGGCATCCTGGTAACTCCAACGGGGGAGCTTGCATTCACACTGGGTGCCGATGTGCACGGGAGTGCTACGGTAGAAATAGTTGCGGTTGACAGTGGCGGTGTAGAGTTGCAGGAAACTCCCCTCACGCATAAACCCAATTTTGGTTTAGCTTATCTTGTCTTCGGATGCCGTAGTCATTGTTTAGGTGATTTTGTACTGCTTACGGGTGTGTAGTTATCTGATTTCAATCATTGGTCGGAACCACCAATTTTGGGTCGGGGCTGACAAGGATTTGATCACGCAGGGTGTCAATCATTCGTACCCGCACATCTTCACTCTTTCTTCTGTCAATTCATATATGAATGCCACGCTATCGATGGCGCGAAGATCGAGTGGCGCTGAGATATTTGGCAACGCATCGGCGAGGTACCGATTAAGATGTACCCTGCTTTGATGGAAACTCCATTTGAAACTTTCATCAGGCTCTTCCTGCATTATCCTATGGGTTTCCTCTGATATTGACGGGGAGTGGGATTCAGATGGGATTTGCGAATGGAATTGGCCAACGTTTTCGGAATCGACGGAAGCAGCGTCATTCTTGACCTAAAACATGCAACTTTATCAGAAGTCGGAAATCAGAATGAATCAATGTAAGTTTGATATGAACGTGAGCTTGTACACCTGAAAGCGGGGGTTCTCACACCCCTTTTCCATGTTGCAGGAGTAATGTTTCAATGCAAGTGTTGTCAACTTCGATGAGCGACACTGCTGTGCTACCCTTGCTGCTGAGGCAATGGGCAAAGTCAACTGAGACCCGAAGGAAGTGGCCAAATGTTACTGTCTCGGATGTCGGCACATTTGTGAGAAATTTCGGGCGACAGCCTTCCTTCGCGGTCCCGTCCATTGCGCCGGTGTATGGGATCAACTACACTGAGGACAATCCGTATCAGCGAGAATTGTTCTTGTCAGGTCTATTACTTTTGCAGAACCGAAACTCGCGATACATTGGGGCTTTTCTGACCACACATCTGTTTGATGGTGACCCTCAAGACTGCTTGATGGTGACCCTCAAGACGTTTGATGGTGACCCTCAACTGTCTGGTGCGGCAGATATTTTCGGTCCTGAGCATAGCGTTTTGAACTCGGAGGGGAAAGAGACTGTTGTCTTTGATCAAACGCCTTTGCGTTATCGCATGAGCGAGAAGGTGTCAAGCCAAGTTAGCCCTGTATTCACTTGAAGTGAGCACAATGTGTTTTGATCTACAGGCGTGCTGGTCCATTGAACCCTCTACTGGAACAGGACCCGTGGATCAATATTATGGCACAAAATGAGTCCAATACTTCAGTTCTCGTGCAAACTTTCACTGCAAGTGGCGTAGACAGGCGGATCATTGATCACGACCCTATCATTGATGTCGTGTGCAACCCGACTTGCATTACAGCAACACTTCGCCTCTCCAAGCGCCCAGATCAGTATGGAGAGGTGGAGTATCTTGTTCAGATGCGCGGTACGAATGTTGCTCACCGATATGTGCTAAAGCTCGTGTTTTCGGCGCCCACTCTCTTGATTGTGGATGAGAATCAGGAAAACACGTATTTCCCGCTTTTTTTATCTTCTGTGTGGTCACCTGTGGTTCCGGAGCAAGGGATTCCACCGGTGTATTCGTACCCTTGTGACTGGGAGGTGCATGAAGACAAAAATACTGAGAACCTTGTGTATGAATTGGCATCGGAGAAGAGCCTTCAGGTGCTTCAAATTTTTAAGGTCTCTCTACTGTCAGGCGAAAAAGAGCTTTTTATGAATACTCCACACATCGCCTTGGACACGAATGGCACAGGTCATCTTGACTTTGAGCTTCGGCCTTTCGCGAATGGCAATTCGACGATCCTAGTCAACTCGTCTCGTCTCGGAGACGCTGCACTCGTTCCTTACCTTGGACACGGTGGGGCGCTGCGTCTCACGGTGATTGTGCGTCCAATCAATCAGCGACCCTCATTTTCGATGGTACAGAACATCACAGTATTGCGCGACGAATATTCAACGCACCCATACCGCTCTGGAAGCGACGTGATGCTCATTTCAACTGGAGGACCAATCGATGAGGAGTCGCAGAGTATCACATTCTTCGTCGTTCCTGCTCCGGGTTCAGATGGTACAGCAGGCTTCTTATTACCTCCTCGAATTCATCCGAACGGAACTCTTGAATTCCAGACCGCACAATATTGGTTCTTCCCGGATGGAGCTGCATTTGAGGTTACGTTACTGGACTCCGGGGGTAGTTTTCATGCTGGTATCAATTCGTCGCTGACCGTGCTGCTCAAGATATACATCGACCTGGTTAATTATGCACCATCATTCTCCACCCTAGCCGATACATTCACTATCGGAGAGCTGGATGCAGCACGCGGCATTAACCTTCAGGTAGCAAACGATATATCGACTGGCGCGCCGATCGGCCCTGAGACCGCTCAGGCGCTCACCTTCGATATGTATTGTTCTTCCACCGGAAGTTTAACCATCCTTGATGACACCAAGCTACTGTCAAATGGTACTTTGGTTTTCCACACTGCCTCTGGTACCTTTGGCCAGGGATCGTGCTCTATTGTACTTCGAGATGACGGCGGTGTAGAAAATGGTGGGGATGATACGTCGGAGGTTCAAACGATAGCCCTGATGGTAGAAGCGCAGAACGAAGCTCCCTCTTACGAATTGGCACGGTCAGTGGTGTCAGTCATAGAGGCTCAAGTCACGTCAGCAGCTACAATCACCGTCCCGGGGATTGCACATGGCATGTACCCAGGAAATGAGGAGCTTGATCAGGCGATGACATTCTCGCTAGTACCGGTCTCGAGCAAGGTAGCCCCGACCAAAACCTGAATGAATCATCATCCGCCCTTCTGGATAGTTCAAAGGTTGGGGGCAGTATGCGTGTTTCCTGACATCGAAGTGTACTTGCAGGTACCTTATGGCTCAGCAGTCAACGAACAGTCAGATGTCTTCGGAGAGCATGGTGCGGACACTCAGCTTTTTGCTGCAGGTTCTTTTGTGGAGATTGATGCGATGTCTGGGGACTTAACTTTTGAAGTTGAACTGTTTCACAATGGCGAGGTCACCTTTCGGGTTGAGCTGCGCGATGATGGAGCACCAAACCACCCCCCAGCCGCATCAGAGGCTAAATTTCTGAGCATCAGCGTGTTGCCCGTCAATTCTGTGCCTTTATTTTCTCTAGCTGCGGAGCAAGTGTCTACGATGCAGGATGTAGCACTTACTCAGGCTGAGTTTGCGATCAATGTCGCAGCAGGGCCCTGGCAAGAACACGACCAAGAGCTTTCTTTTTCTCTTGCTGTTGTCGCTGGTCCACGCGGTGTGGATCTCGTTGCAGATCTCACATGCACGGGTCAGGATGCGAACTTGTGCGCATCAGGAGAGGCGATACTCCACTTTGTTCCTGTACCTGGGCGCTTTGGCACGCTGTTCTTTGACGTAACACTGCGGGACAGTCTTGGAAATGAGACTACGCAGCCTTTGACGTTGGTTGTCAGCAATGTGAACGATCCGCCGAATTTCCGCTTTGCGTCTGACAAGATCGTAGTTGATGCCAACGAGGGTTGCGTAACATCGGAATTGGGTCGAGATGAGTGGCTTTTTGTTGACAAGGCCAAATGCGTTCTGAACAGCGACTTGGTCTTCTCGCGAGTGAATTTCGCGCAAGGCATAACTTTTGGGCCATTTGAAGACTGCAACGAGGCTGACCTCAGCCGCCAGGATTGTGGGCAAGCTGGCTGCCGTGACTACGATCCGTGCGAAGAGCAGACTGGCAGCTTTACAGTCGTGCCGGAAGACGCAGACGCTGCCGCGTCGGTATTCGAGGTTCTACCAAGCATAGCGCTTGACGGTCATATCGAGTTTACACTGAAACGAGGGGTGCTATTTCGCGGGGACGTGTACTTCAATGTCACTTTGACCGACGCCTCTCCGACTGGCGATCCCACATTTACGCAGGCTACCTCGGAGGTCAAGCAATTTGCGATCGCCGTCCAGAACCGCGCACCATCCTTCACGCTGGTGTTCCCAAACATCACCGTCGACGAGGATGCAGGGCCCTTCTCAGAGCAGATTGCAGTGAACGTCACGTCTGAGGGGATTCCTACTGAAACGGAAATCTATCAGGCTCTCACCTTTACGATTGCTGTTGCTCCGTCTGATCTCTTCGAAGTGCCACCAGTCATGTATTCAAACGGTACGTTGACGTTCAAGGCAAAACCGACGCATTTTGGTGTTGTGGCCGTCAACATCACCTTGACGGACAGCGGTGGCATGACTTGGGGTGGTGAAAACTCTCTGACGATCCCGACCGAAATCATCGTGCTTCCCAGGAACCATCTTCCGACCTTTGACGCCGCCATATTCGCTCGGGTCAACGAGAACATGCCAGCTGAATTCACCAACTTTGCGACCAACATCGATCTCGGCCCACCGAACGAAGTCGGTGACGGCTGCCCAAGTGCCGGGGACCTGCGCAGTTTACTCGAAGCGCACTGCATGCTGCAAACAGCAACGTTTATCGTTGTTGACAATTCTGCACCGTCTTTGTTCGCCTCTACGCCCGTCATCACAGCAGAGGGTACCTTGGTGGTGAATCCAATGCCAGAAGCTTCGGGGACAGCAAATGTCACCGTGCAGCTCGTGGATGATGGCGATTATGATGTCAGCAAGGATCCTCAAGGAGTGTTGCGCCAATCCGACACGTTCCCAAGACATACGTTCACCATTCGTATTGATGCCATTGACCAGCGCCCGGCGTTTGAATTGCCCTTTGCCGTTACCTGCGACGCTGTGGCCGTGGAATGCAATTGCTCTTCATTTCTCCCGCCGACCCTCTCGTCGTCTGCGACGTGCCTGCCGCGCGACGCAACTACATTTAACTCACGGGTAGCCGTGCTTGAAGGTGTCGGTAGCGTCGCGAGAACCATCCGTGCCGTTGCGACGCGTGTTACGACCCAGGAGGGTTACGCGCAAGGTTCGACGGCAGTTCTTGAATACTCCTCTGCAGAAGAGCAGCTCACTATGCGCGACGTTGGCTCGTCTCCTGTGCTACGGCAACCGGCATTCGAATTTTCTGTGGGGCACGTCGTAACACCCGACTCGATCCCGGAAAGCAACGGTCGATTTTTATACTCTTTTGAGCCGGAAACGGATTCGATCGCTGTGTTCGCACTGCCGAGTGGTGTTGAAGCATCGCCGGGACTGGTTGAGCGAAGGGTGAACGGTGAACAAAGGCTTCGATTCATTGGCTTTCCCGGTGCTGGGGAAACTGCAAACCCATTTGCCAACGGTCACCAACCAAAAGTGCTACCGATTGCGGACGTTTGCGCCTGGGACACATTCAAGGCTGATGGACGCACCTATGCCATTGCTGCCAAGGGCTGTGGGCGTGAGCTTGCCGAAAAGCTCAGGGAAGAACCTGTGATCGCTTCTGGTTGTACGCCGCTGGTGTCGGGTTCCAAGATTTGTGATGTTCCTGGGTTAGCAGATGTCACGGCTGGCCACTGGGACCTTTCCAGCGCAAGCACGGTGGCGACAGATCCTGTGCGAGGTGAGCAAGTTTTGCAAAGAGACACATTCGGCGCAGGCATCTCGCTTGCGTGCGGCAATGAGACTTGCGTGTACCAACGTGAGGCACGAACGGATCAGTCCTGCTACGAGGCGTTTGCCACCAAGCTTGACCCCGGAACGTTTCGAGACGATACCAATAATCTAGGGGCAGCAGTGATGGTGGGCCGCCCGTGCAATTTGCTAAGCGACTTGGATCGTTCCGAGAACATTCACTTGTCGGTGCTGAACTTTTTGGCAAACAACGGCGAGGACGAGGCGCTGCAGTTCGACGGTCTGAATAACATTGGTCTGTACGTGGCAGACGATATCTCAATGTTCGTTACTAATTCGCCACAAACCTCCCGGCTGCCAACTGGGCACATGGCACTCGAGGTGTGGTTTACTGTTGCAGACGCTGCCACTACGTATGCTGGCCTCGCTGCAGTTCAGCAGGACGGCACGCTATGCAGCAAGGGTTGGTCTCTCACATACGGCGTACGTCAGGGGGTGGGCGGCACAGGATTGTCGGTATTCGCTGTAGCGTTCTCCATTTCAGTCGAAGGCAATTCGCCTGACTCGCATGGCGTTCTCGACACACTAGAGTATGTCTTTCCCGCGCCAGTCAAGGAAGGGGTCTGGTACCACGTTCTGGCAGGTTACAATGGGACCCACGTGGCAGTCCACGTTGACGGCGAACTTGGCGCAGTGCGAAAGGCATGCGCCGCGCCGCCTTGCGGGCGCATTATGTACCCAATTGGTGACCCGATCTGCAAGGCGAAGACGCCGATGACAATTGGCACATATGACAATCGTATGACAGCTGCCACTGCGCCGCACAAGGGAATGATCAAAGCAATTCGCCTCCTCAAGGCAATGCCGAAATCGGAGGAGGTTCGTGCCATGTACCAGCTACGGTCACCTTCGCTTAAAGGTTCGCCTGTGAATCAGCTTGAATACTGGATGGCCGGAGAGCGTGGGAAGTACCGGTACGTGGTCAATTCAGAGGACGAAAATGCTCTCGAATACGCGGAAAGAGTTGTGGCCTCGCCCTCGCATGACTATGCGCCAGCTGAACAGCCGGTTGAAATCGAGATCATGGGGCGCTTCGGCGAAGAAGCCGCATTCGAATGCATACTCTCATTGGAGGGCGAAAGCCTGCGCACGGCAGGGGTCACAAGTTGCACGTACGTGTGCCCGACGGGCTTCCACGACACCCTCGTTTGCCTGACTCCCTTATGGGAGCCTGGGCTATCCCGCGCGCGTCTTTCGATCGCGCGCACGGCGGTCGGGCAGGCGCCTCGGCCGCTTTGGCAGAGGGTTTGCATGGAAGCCGACTGCGGGATGGACGATCTTCGTGACCGCGCAGACCACTCTGGCGAGTGGATGTATCACGTCGACCGCACGCCCCTCATCTTCCACGAAGGCTTTGTGGGGACTCCGACGCACCTTCGCTTCACCACCGAGTCGGCGCTCTTCCGCGTCGACCCACTGACTGAGACGCTCGTCCGTGTCTCCCACTTTGGCGCTGTTGTGGACTGCCGCGGGCGCTCGTGCCGATTTGGCCGCCGCACCTGTCAGGGTGGAGACGACCACGGTGTTGCGTGCACCTCGGACGCGGATTGCACAGGGGTCCTGCAAGTCGTCCCTGCGAGCTCAGGCGTTGGGGTGGACCCAGTCGCTGTGTGTGCTGGCGCCGCCGACGAGGCCGCGTGTCGTGCTACAGCACAAGACGTTGCGCCGTACTGCAACACACTCGATCCGTTCCGGATTCTAGGCGCAGCTGCGATCACACACGCACGCATAGGGGACGCCGACTACTTGCTCGCAGCCAACTTCTGGGACGGCACAAGCCGTGCTGTCGATTCGGTGCTCTTCGACTTTAACGCCTCGACAGAAGCTCCTGCCTTCCGGCAAGTATTTCCCACGGTCGGCGCCAAGCGCCTTGTGCACCTCCACATGGGTGCCTTTGACTTCGTTGCAGCCGTGTCCCTGCTGGGCGAAACCCGGATCTATCGCTGGGACAGTGACATGCGCGTTCTCGACCTCGATGCGTCCGTGGCACTGCCAGTGCCCGGCGCGGTTGACCTGGTGCACTGGGAGGTGGGCGGCCATGACTACGTATTGATCGCAGCTGACTCAGATCCCTCGGGGCCCGCGGGCACTAGCGTGTATCGTCTCACATACAACCCGGTATCGGGAGCCCCGACTGGTGCTGTGTTTGTGCAGAAACTTGAAGTGTGGCGTGCGCGCGCAGCTCTGCACTTCGAGCAGAACACGACTCATTTCCTCGCTGTTGCGGTTAACGATTCCGCGCCCTCGCTGCTCTTTTCTGCTTCCTTGCCAGACAGTGACGGCGCGCTTGCTCTTTCACTTGAGCAAGAGCTCGACACGCAGCACGTGGTTGGCCTGGACCTGTTTGATTCCGTGGCACTACACCTGCTCGTCACGCAGCGCGACGCCGCCACGCTGCTCTTACGTTGGGACGGCGCGCGTTTCCGTGGACGGCCAACGATCGCGACCCCCTTGGCAGACTCGGCGGGCGGGCAGCACCTTCTCGTCTCGGACGGCTCGAGCGCCGCACGGCATCTCAGCGTGGCGCGTGCTGGGTTGCCGCGTGGTGACTACATGATTGTCGGATCGCTTTCAGGCGTGTCTCTCCTACAAGGCGGTATCGACGAGGTGCAGGCGCTTGCAGGGCCTGCTGCAATCGCGCTGCACGGGTCCCGTGCATGGGTCGCCGCCCCGCTTGCCGCGGCTGTGCTCGCGTTCGAGCGCGACCCCATCTCAGGGCGGCTTCTGTGGACGCGACTCGGTGGGTTCTACACGAATCGAACGCTTGAGGCGTACTTGGACGATGCCATCCGTGAGGACCTTGCCGCAGCAGGCGTTGAACCGCATGGGGACGAAGGCACGGCGAATGACGGCTTCCCTCTTCATGGCGTTGCCTCTGTCGCTACGTCGTCTGATGGATCACAGCTCTTTGCTGTGAGCCGGGTTGACAACGTTCTTGCCGTGTTTTCCGTAGACCCTTCGTCTTGGCGCCTGGAGCTCTCACAGGTCCTGCGTGACCGTGCCACGTATGGCGGCCGTCTGCTCGATGGCATCGGTGGGGCTGCAAGAGTGTTGGTGCAGGGCTCCACTGTTTACGTGGCTGGGTGGGAGGATCAGGCTCTGGCGGTCTTCGAGCAGGGTGCCGGCGATGCTGCGGAGCCACTTGAGTACGTGGACCGGGTGAAAGAAGGAGAGCGCCTCTTTGCCTTGTTTGATGACAGAGTCGACCCCGCAGCGCTGCCCGGCGAGCTTCCTGCCCGCCTTGGTGAGGGCAGACCGTGGGCGCTCTCAGCACGCGACTCCAAAGCGTTTCGCATCGATGGAGAGCTCATCCTTGCTGTGGCCTCGAGCGAGGCGGACCCGTCCAGCGGGGGTGGTGCTGCCACCATCTACCGCTGGAACTCAGAGACGAGCGCCTTCGAGTTTCTCCATGAAAGCGAGGGTGACACCGGGGCGGCAGCAGTGGCGTATTTGCGAATCGAACACGCGGGGGTCAGCGAGGCAGAACACTTTCTTGTTGTTGGGAACTCACACTCCCAGCCTTCTGGCGCCGGCGGTGTCAACGTGCACCTCTGGAACAGCGCAATTGGACGTTTTGAGCATCACCACACTGTTGCGGCTTCTCCAACCTCACCCGGAAGAGAATGCACCGTGGCGCTGAGCTTGCTGACGCTGCGCAGCGGGCACTTTCTCGTCGCTGGAAATGCGCGTGACGAGTCGGGTTGCGACGCACCCAGCATGGTGTACCGCTGGGACGACGCGCGTGTGCGCGACGCTAACAACGCAACGGCGCCGCGAGTTCGCGGCTTCCAGTTGGTTGACAAGATCAACACGCGTTACGCAGCTGATCTGGCGCTGCTGCCGAGCTCCACATTAGCTGGCGCAGAAACGCCAGTGCTGTTGGTTGCTGACTGGCGTTCAGCGCCCGGTGGAGGCGAGGGCGAGAAAAGGAATCTTGGCCGCGTCCTGCTGCTTGCATTCGACCCTTCCTCAGAACGACCTGTGGGGGACAACGTGCCGCTGCAAGAATTTGAGGCCAACGGTCCGTACTCGCTCGCCGTGTTTGAAATTCCCGACGTTGGAACACTGCTTGCTGTTGCCTGTCGCCAGGACAGAACCCCCTTCTCTGACGGCGACTTCTCTCCCTACGATCAAGATTCATACATCTACCGTTGGAACGGAGCTTCCTTCGAGATGTTTCAGAGGCTCGACGCGAGCCTGCGGTCGACCTACCAAAGTGGCGTGTCCGCGACGCAGGCCATAGCGTTCTGCGCAGGCCTGTGTGTCACACAGGACTCAAGCGTGCCTTCGGTTGCTGGCCTTCGCGGCGCATCTGCGGTGCTTGCTTTTGAGTCTGAGGGTGAGTACTACCTAGCAGTTGGGCAGTCCGTCTGCGAGCCAACCGTGAGTCGAGAGATCTGCATCGACAGGTGGGCGCAGCCACAGAGTGCTTTGTTGCAATGGAATCGTGTGACAGGGCGCTTTGGCGAGTTGCTAAGTATGACAGACAAAGACAACATTCGTCTGCGAGGGCGACCCGTACGCGATGAAGAAATCGGCCTGCATGAGTTCCAGCTTCGTATCAATGCGGGGCGCGTGCGCGCTTGGGAGTACATCGAAATCAAAGACGAGCGGCGCAGAATGCTGCTCGCATCGTCCCTCTCCCACGGTGCAGTACTATACGACCTCGCAGTGCCCAAGGTTGAAGGCCTTCGTGGCGTTGTCGATTTAGTTTCTGATCCTGCGTCATCCTCTGTCCTCACAGCCTCAGTGCTTGATCACCGGTTGGCGGCACTGCGCCGCGTAACGCTCCACGACTCGCTTGGCCGTGCACCAGCGGCCCCGTGCTCCCCAGCTGGCGGCGCGCATACGTGTGTAGCCTTCGTCCGATCTCAGGCGCTTCCTTCTGGGCTGCGTGGTGCACAGCAACTCTTCTGGAGCACCCCTGAACGACAATTTCTCAACTCGATCGAGCCGGCGTCTCCAGGCATGCAGCTTGTCGTATCAGGCGGGCTGTCGCGTGACGAGCGGTTGTGCGGTTCGCTCGGCGCAGGTGTCGATCGTGCTGCTTTCGCGAGTGGACCAGTGGACTGCCAGGAGCTGTCGTTCCGTCTCGACATGGTCGAGACCGACAATGCTCGCCTTTTCGAACAGCCGCCCAAGATTGGGCTCTACGGCGAGCTCACCTTCACGCCGCGCGACTTCGAATTCGGTTACGCGGAGTACACTGTCACGCTGCGGGAGTCTGGTGGGCTCTTCGGTGAAGCCCTCGCATCCAGGCTGCGCGAGTCGGAGCCGCACGTGCTGCGCGTCGAGGTGCTTCCGGTCAACTCTCCGCCGACACTCGTTCCGAACGACGTGACGATTGGCGAGGTGCTCGGGGAGTCCACCGCTGTCCTTGCCACCTCGCTCTCCGCCGGACTCCATGAGAACGAGCAAAACCTCCATTTTGACTTCACGTTCTCCAACCCGGGTCTGTTTGCCACGCCGCCGAGCCTTCAAGTCGAGGGCACCGAGGGTGTGCTGCACTTTCGGCTTACTCCTCTGGTGTTTGGTACCACCGAGTTCCAGCTGTCTCTGATCGACGACGGCCCAGACGGCACGCCTGCTGGTGACCGACGCACAAGTGTGCTGCATCGTGTGACCTTCACGGTGCTTGAAACAAACTCGGCGCCGACATTTTCTCTCCAGCCGCAGCTGGACCTTGTGCAGGCTGCAGGTCGCCAGTCGCTGGAAGGCTTTGCAACGGAACTGAAGCTTGGCGGTCCTGAGGAGGATTCGCAGCAGTTTTCTTTCTCGCTCGCAGGGGTATCGCGGATCAAGGGCGTATGGCCCGCTAGCGGGCTATTTGTTCCCGGCTCGTTTGCGATTGACCGCAATGGCACACTCACCTTTGAGACGGCCGATGACGTGAATGGCGACTTTGAGGTAACGGTGCGCATGCGCGACGACGGCGGCACGCAGTACGGCGGCTTCGACTCTTCAGAGCAGATTTTTCTGATCTCCCTCTTGCCCGACCGACCGCGCTTCACACACCTTGCTGCGCTTCTCGCCCCGGATGACGGCGCCCCCGTCGTTCGCCCCGCCTTCTTCACGGCACTTGACCCGGGGCTCTCAGACGGCGACGTTGTCGCCTCATACGCTGTTGTAGGGACCTCGAACCCGGGTCTCTTTGCGCCTGGCGGTGAGCCTTCAATTCTTCCGGACGGCACATTCTCGCTCACCGTGAAGCCTTTCGAAATCGGCTCGGCTGTGGTGTTTGTGCGTTTAACGCTTGAGGGTCCTGGCGCGGTCTATTCTCAGCCAACCTCCGAGCTACACGAAGTGACGGCGACAGCGAAGTCGCTGCTGCGCCCACCTTCCTTCGACCTCACGCCGGTCCTGTACGCAGCGCAAGATGGTGGTCCGCAGTCTGTGCCGGGCTTCGCCCAAAACATCACTGCAGGGCACCCCACCGAGCCAGCCTTCAACGTTTCCTTCACTGTCTCCACAGCTGGAACACATCTCTTTGCGGAGTCGCCGCGAATTTCGCCGAATGGCACCCTCACATTCACGGCGGCGCCTGGCGAGCACGGAACGGCGCGCGTGCTGGTGCAGATTGGGCAGAGCGACCTCCCCGCCGGGGAGTCGCCCAACCTCGGGGAGGCCTCGCTGGCGGCAGAGATCCGAGTGCTCCCCGCGCCCATCCTCGCCTCTGTGCAGCCGCGCATCGGCCCCACCCGGGGCGGGTCGCTCGTGACTGTCCGCGGGCTCTACCTCGGCTCCTAGTACTCCCGCGGCTACTCGGCGCCGACATACAGCGGCATCTCGCTATCGCTGGGGGGGCGTCCGTGCGCTGCCAGTGCGTACGTATCTGACACAGAGCTGGTCTGCACGGCGCCCGAGGGCAGCGGCCTGAGCGCCGTTGCGCTGGAGATCAATGACGGCGTGGGCCCGCGCCGCTCGGTAGAGCTGCCCGCGGCGTTTGCATTCAAGCAAGTCTTTCTCGGCGGCCTCCTCGGCGCCAGCGCTGCAGCAAGCACCGAAGGGCAGTCCGCGGACGGGGCAGTCGGGCTCTTTGCTGTGGGCCCAGCGAGCAACGCCTCGGACAGCGCGGGTGCAGCCTCGCTCGAGGCTACGCTGCTTCGCCTGCCGGGCTCGGTCCTTGCGATTGCGACGTTCCACGGTACGGCTCACATCGGCGGGTCGTTTCCGACAGCGGAGTTTGGCGCGGGTGGCGCGCAGCGTGTCGGCCACGTCGTGTCGTTCGACGGCGCTGCGCTCGGTACGCTCGGACATGGCGTCGATGGCGCTGTTGCGGCGCTGGCCGTGCACCAAGGGAGCCTGATCGTCGGCGGACGCTTCACGCTCGCGATGCAGCCGCTCCGTGCCGGCGCCGTGCGCACTGGCGGCCTCGCGGCGTGGGACGGCGCGGCTTGGGCGCCAGTCGGTGGCGCGAGGCTGGAGGGGGCGGTGGAGGCCCTTCACTCAACGGGCACGCTGCTGTACGCCGGCGGGCGGTTCCAGCGGGTGGGAGGACGCCCCATCAGCGGGCTGGCGATGATGAACGCGTCGGGGGCGTGGGCGGCCGTTGGCGGCGGCGTGTCGGGCGGGTGCGTCCAGGCGCTAGCGGTCGACGGGGAGTTTGTGTACGCGGGCGGCGGCTTCTCGCGCGCGGGCGGCGCGGCCGGCGTGGTGGCGCACGGCCTCGCGCGATGGGACGGGCGCGCGTGGACCGCGCTTGGCGCGTTCGACGGCGCAGTGCACGCGCTGGCGCTGCTCGGGCGCGAGCTCTTTGTCGGCGGCGACTTCACGTCCATCGGCGGGCGCCCGCACGCGCGCATCGCCCGCCTCGTCTCCGGCGTCTGGCAGCCTCTCGGGCGCGGCGTCGACGGCGGTGTCCACGCCCTCGCCCGAGTCGGGCCCTGCCCCTACAT
>Ga0115567_10001959_pt1 | contig 20520 bp, 15 predicted proteins | sample COGITO_mtgs_1204_2_FD_88679 | JGI IMG/M metagenome (GOLD analysis project Ga0115567, IMG submission 88679) | Pelagic marine microbial communities from North Sea - COGITO_mtgs_120412 | ecosystem: Environmental > Aquatic > Marine > Epipelagic | place: Germany:Helgoland, sampling site Kabeltonne... | reverse complement strand
GAAGGAGCTTGCTTCACTCATTAAGGCTGGTGAATACAAAAAACTTATTGCTAAGTAGGTTTTTTTTACTTAGTTTAAAAATACATTTCTGTGCCCGTGTGGTGGAATTGGCAGACACGCTAGACTTAGGATCTAGTGCCGCAAGGCGTGGAGGTTCGACCCCTCTCGCGGGTACCATTAGAGAATCATGAGAGTAGTTTTACTATAGCACGACTAAACTTGTTGGGTTCGTTGTGCACTGCTTAGGGTTAGGACCTGAGAGCCCACCAATTATTCCAAGTGGTACAAGTTCAGTGTCCGAAACAGCAAAAAGTGCGCAACTTAGATGAGCATTCCCGACTCGGTTGAAAATAGAACACTGAATAATCTCAAAAACACTTTTACTTCCAAACAACCCTTGCTTAAGTTGAGCCTCTGCCAGGCTATTAACAATTTCACCACTATAGGAAAGGCTTTTTCCTCCTCTAAAGTTTTTTAGAGTCACAGTGATTTGATTGCTTTGAACTTTTGTAGTTATAGACATTCCGCCTCTGCCATTTAATTGAATGCCACAGGTTCTAATATGTCTTCCAGTTTGGACAATGGTTTGGATGGGAGGATTCACTCTTGTTTTAGGTCCATTCACAAACAGATTGGCGTTCCATTTTTTTGTTCCTTCAGGGAAGGCAATATTTGGAACCACTCTTCCGCCCGCATCATCACCTTCTAAAACATCTAACTGGCAATCGAACCCATGGGGATTAGTTCGACAGTTTGCAAAAGCTGACGTTGTGACAAGTGCAGCACTCGAAAGAATTAAAAAATATACATTTAGCTTTTTCATTATAGCCCTTTTTAGTTTTTAAATTATGTATTTAATACATAATTTTTAGCACTTACTTCATGAGCGATTCAAATTTAACACTGACCTATTGTAACCTTTATCTGACGTGTACAAAGTTTGTATAGGCTTAGATTTGTGTGGCTTCTTACAGATCCTTCATTTGAGTGCTGATAATTTTTTTTACACTATGACCTCACTACATGAATTTACAGAAAGCTTCATTTACAGAAAGCTTTTGTACAGCACTTTTGTATAGGCTCAAAATTGTCACCCCAATTGTAAGGACTTCTTGCTTGAAATCTGAACTGTCATTTAAAAGCCTTCAGAAGCTGGCCTTTGAAATGCAATGTATATGGTGATGTTAATTTTAAATAAGGACGTATTATGAAAACACAAAAAACATTAATTCTGTTGAGTTTGGCGATGTCACTTTCAGTAGCCCCTGGCTGTAAGAACAGTTCAAAGTCTACACCATTTGATGGGGAAGTGACTCAGGAAATTGAGATTACTAAGTCTCAAGTAGCTGTAGGTTTAAAAGCAGAGGCTGATGCGGCAATGGTTACTTTAAAAGAATCACAAGAGGATCTAAAAAAAGCTAAGCAATTCAGGGATGATATTAAGATCGAAAGAGATCAGGAAAGCAATGCAATCGATAAAGAGATTTTATCTGTTCAGGTTGAAGGTTCAATAAAAGAAGTCCAAACATTAGAAAAAAATGTTAAAATGGCAAGAGACCTTGTTGTAATGAAACGAAAAAATCTAAACCAATCCCTTAAAGAAATTTCCGCTGTGGATCAAGCCTTGCTTGGTGAAGCAGATGCTGAGTTTCAAATGGATTTTAATAACAGAATAGGCGTTGATCAAAAAATGAATTTAAATGAAAAAAAAGCAGTGATGGAAATGTCTTTAGATGCTGCAAGAGAGCTCACTAAAAGTTCTGAAGCTAAAGTTCAAGAGCTTAATGAAAGGCTAAGCATTTCTGAAGAGCAACTTAAAAGGTTAGGGTCTGCTCCAGAACCAGTCGTTGAGCTAGAAAGTAGAAACATCAGAACTTTGATGAAAGATATTGACGATGCAAATAAGATTTTGGCTGTCAACATGGCTCATGAAGACATGTTGGTTAGATTATTTAACGATATGTCACTTTAATTTGAACATCAGTTTAAATTTTTTAAGTAAATAAAAAAACGCTCCTAAATGGGCGTTTTTTTTTGTATAAAACATTTATGAGCTATGCAGAAAAAGATCTAAAAGAATGGCCGAAAGAAATTCATTCTGAGTTTGAGAAGGATTACTTTAAAAAACTTCAGGCCTTTCTTGAAAAAGAGCGAGCTTCAGGGGCCGCAATTTTTCCAGATGAAAAAAATACTTTTTGTGCTTTCCAAAAAACCTCCTACAAGGATGTTAAAGTTGTAATTTTGGGTCAAGATCCCTATCACAAACGGGGCCAGGCGCACGGTTTGAGCTTTTCAGTGCCAAAAGGTGTTAAGAGGCCGCCATCACTCACAAATATTTATAAAGAACTTAGCGCACTTGAACTAAGAATGGATGGAAGTCTCTTAGACTGGGCAGAGCAAGGTGTTTTCTTGCTCAATTCAGTTCTCACTGTGCGAGAGGCTGAGGCGGCCTCTCACCGCAACAAGGGGTGGGAGCGGTTTACCGACTTAGTTTTAAAATCATTAAACAAAAGCAGCCAACCCGTGGTTTATCTGCTCTGGGGCTCCTACGCACAGAAAAAAGCTTTTTTTTTAGACAATAAAGATCATTTGGTTTTAGAAGCTCCTCATCCATCGCCCTTGTCAGCTTACAGAGGTTTTTTGGGCTGTGGACACTTTAAAAAAGCAAATGATTACTTAAGAAAGAACGGACTTGAGCCAATAAAGTGGGTTTGAAGAGCTCTAGATTTTGATCAGAATTTAGTTTTGAGATAGTTTGTGGAAATGCGAAAACGTTTGCCCACAGCTTTTCAGTGGATTTTTCTATTTAGTTTGCTTGCACTTACATCTTGTTTTGAAAATGATGAGGAAACAAGAAGATTTGTTTTTTGTTCAGAAGGAGCGCCAATAAGTTTCAACCCACAACTTGCCGGGGATGGAACAAGTTTTGATGCCTCCTCTCAAACTCTTTACAACAGACTTGTGGATTTTGAGCCAGGCTCTACAAACCTAATTCCCTCATTAGCTAAGTCTTGGATTTTTGTTAATAGTGGTATGGCGCTTAAGTTCAAACTTAGAAAAAATGTTGATTTTCATTCGACAGATTTTTTTAGTCCCACCCGTAAGTTCAATGCAGATGATGTGGTTTTTAGCTTTTCAAGAATGCTCAACAAAGAACATCCTTTCCATAGGGTCAGTGGTGGAGGGTATGAGTATTTCAAATCAACCGGTCTAGGTGATGTAATTAAATCAGTCGATAAGATCAGTGACTATGAAGTGCAGTTTAACTTAAAGAACCCTAATGCTTCGTTACTTGCTAGTTTAGCTATGGATTTTGCAAGTGTTCTATCAGCAGAGTACGCGGACATGCTTAGTGGACTGAAGAAGATGGAAAAAATTGATTCACAGCCTATTGGCACGGGGCCTTTTAAATTTCAAGATTACAAAGAAGGAGAAGAGATAAGATACTTGTCTCACGATAATTATTTTTTAGGAAAATCTGCCATAGAAGAATTAATTTTCTTGATAACCCCGGACACAAATGAGCGAGTGGACAAATTAAAATCAGACAAGTGCCAACTAATTAAAGAGCCTTCATTAAAACATTTACCGGAACTGAGCACATTGTCTACGGTCAAACTTGTTAAGATCAAAGGGCTTAACACGGGATACATAGGGTTTAATTTAGAAAACCCTAAACTTCAAAATAAAAAACTTAGACAGGCTATAGGTATGGCGATGAACAGACGCAGTTATATAGAATCCGTGTATCTGGGGCGAGCAGAGATAGCCAATGCACCTTTGCCACCTGCTATATGGGACCTTGGAAAAGATTTAGAACCAATAGAGTATGATTTAGTACAAGCAAAAAAAATGATTGAAGAGTCGGGAGTAGACATTCCTATAACTCTAACGCTGTGGACACTTCCAGTCTCAAGGCCCTATAACCCAAACGGTCAAAAAATGGGCGAGATGATGCGCAATGATTTAAGACAAATAGGAGTAGACTTAAGACTTTCAACATCTAGCTGGCCCGATTTTCTCGAAAAGTCTAGACAAGGCAAGCATGAACTCATCGAGTACGGCTGGTCTTCTGACAATGGTGATCCCGACAACTTTTTGTACACACTTCTTTCTTGTGATGGGGCCGAGGGTAAAAGTAATGTGTCCAGATTTTGCAATAAAGAGTATGACCGCCTCGTGACTAAGGCGAGATTTGTTTTCACTAAAGAAGAGAGAAGGTCTTTATATGAAAAAGCCCTGAAAATTTTTAGAAAAGAACTGCCTTGGATCCCAATAGCCCATGCAAATGTTTATAGAGCAATGTCGAGTGAAGTAGTTGGCTATGTTCCAAGACCCGTTGGCACAGAGTCTTTTTACGGATTAAGTCTCAAATCTTGGACTAAAAACATTAAGGCGGGTGCGGAATGAGTGTTAAAATGCTTGGCCCTTACGGGGAAGAAATTGTTTACATTGATAAATTTCCCAAAAGTCTTTTAAAAGAAAAAAATTCGTATTGGTTTGTAGATTCCATTTTTAAAAAACACCAGACGTTCAAAAATATTAAAAATATAAGTTTTGTTAAAGCTGGAGAAACGGCTAAGTCTTTTGCTTCACTTGAGAGCAACTTTAAAAAATTACTTTCAAAAAATGCCAACAGACAAACAAAAGTTTACTGTGTTGGTGGAGGCAGTTTAGGGGACAGCATTGGTTTTTTAAGCTCTATATATATGAGGGGGCTGAGGCTGGTTATGTTACCCACCACTTGGCTTGCATGCATCGATTCATCAATTGGTGGTAAAACAGCCTTGAATGGCTTTGGTTACAAAAACATAATGGGTTCTTTTTATCCCCCTGAAAAGCATGTCTATATTAGAGAATTGATTCAAACTTCATCTATTAAAGGCGCCGAAGGAGAAATTTTTAAAACATTGATTTTAAATCATAATAAAAAGTGGGCTAAAGAATTGATGTTTTCTTATAAAGATGAGGGCATCAAGTTTTCTGATCTGGTACATTTTGTAACTTACAAAACGAATCTAGTTAAAAAAGACCCGAATGACCTAAAGGGAGTGCGTGCGGTTTTAAACCTTGGGCACACACTGGGACACGCTCTTGAACTTGAAAAAAATCTTTCTCATAGCGAAGCTGTAAAACAGGGTGTTCTTTTTTCAACCTGTTGGAGTGAAAGAAAAGGAATCTTGTCATCCAAAAAGAAAGAATACTTTGAAGCTCTCTTAAGTACTCAGCTTGCTAAGATCTCTGCAGCTAAGTTAGAGAAGACACTGCTGAAAGACAAAAAAAATACAGAAAGAAAATCGTTGAACTTTGTTTTTGTTGGAAACAAAGGATCTGTTGTCGAAAAAATCTCAATCAATAAAATTGTCCAAGAGTATCAAAGGCAGTTAAGTGAGCAGTTAAAGAATGACTAAAGTAAAGATTTCTTCTTCAAAATCTTTGGTGAATAGGTATTTGATCTTAAAAGAAGGCCATCCGATGCTTGATCTTAAGTGGTTTTCTAAAGCGGAAGATGTGCTCAACCTAGAGAGTGCTTTGAAGTCCGTAGCATCTAATAAGACGTTTGAATTAGGAGAAGGGGGAACCACCTTAAGGTTTTTTTCAATTTATTTATCAAGCTTTAGTGGTGAGTGGGTTTTAAAATGTAAAGAGAGTCTTTTAAAGCGTCCTCAAACAGAACTTTTTTCTGCACTTAAAGCTTTAGGAGCTGAACTTAAGCAAACTGATTCTAAAACATTGATTCTAAAATCTGTTGGATGGAAAAAAAAAGAAATTAAAATTGAGATGAAAGACTCCACTCAAATACTCACCGGCTTAGTTTTGGCAGCATTGTCGAGGGGTCTTCCTCTAAAAGTGAAACTAAAAAATGTAGGTCAAAACTCTGATTACTTCAATATGACTCTAGCTTTTGTAGAGACCTTAGGTTTCTCAATCTCTTTAATTGAAGATTTTGTAGATGTTCCACCAAAACAAAAGATTTTAAATTCACAAAAAAGTTTGATTGAGCCAGACTGGTCTTCTGCTGCCTTTTTAATGGTTTTAGGGGCACTAAAAAAAGATCTGTGTGTCGAAGGCTTGAATGCGCAGAGCCTCCAACCAGACGCAGTTATCAGAACAGTCTTAAGTGAGATAGGTGCGGACACAATTCTTGAGGGCTGTGTGAAACCTGGGGAGCTTCCTTACTCTGGTTTCACATTCAACGTGCAGAAATGTCCTGACCTTTTCCCAGTGCTTTCTGTTTTAGCTTGTTTTTGTAAAGGAAAGTCAAAAATTTATGGTGCTCCTCAGTTGAAAAGCAAAGAGTCTAATCGCATTGATCAAATGCACAACATTCTCAGTCTTTGTGGTTATAAGAATGAAGTTTTGGATGATGGAATGCTTATCGAAGGGTGCGGCCTTGAAATTCTAAAGGACTCCAGTTTTGATTTTGATGTTTCAAAAGACCACCGCCTTTACATGGCTACTGAAATTTTAAGTGCAATGGGGTATAGGGTCAAAGCTTTGGGCTCTGATTCGATTTTAAAAAGCTTTGCTGAATACAAAGAACTTAAAAAGGGTGCTCTTTCATGTTTTTTTTAATAGGTCACAGAGGAGTTGGAAAGAGCTCACTTGTTTCAAAAATTCCTGGTGGTGTTGATTTAGACCAGCGCATCTCTGAAAAACATGATATCAATTCTTTTTTCGAAAATGGAAATGAGCAGGGCTTTCGCGATCTTGAGAAAAGCACTTTGAAGTCTATCTTAAATAAGAAAAAAACTCAGGTTGTTGCTCTTGGTGCTGGATTTGAATTGGATAAATTTAACTTTCCTGAGGATTCAGTTTTTATATGGATTCAAAGACGCTCAGATCTTAATGGGCGTGTGTTCTTTGATAGACCTAAAGTCAACAAAAACCTTAGTCCTCTTGATGACTACTTTGATAGATTCGAAACAAGACAAAAGATCTACAGTAAGCACGCTGGTCTAAATCTAGAACTTTTAGAGGGTGCTGAAAACGATTCTGCTTTAAAACTTCTGGAGAAGTGGTTCATTGGTGAGACCTGTTTTTCCGCTAAAGCCTACTACACAATAAAATCTATTGAGGATTTAAAATTTTATTCAGGCAATATTGAGTTGAGAACGGATTTTCTGACGGAGGTTGATGTCTTATCTGTTTTGAATAAATCAGATAAGAACAATTATATTCTTGCTGTCAGGACAAAGGTTTCAAAAGATTTTTTTGAAAAAGTAGCTAAGTGTAAAAATCTTAAAATTGATTGCCCAATAGATAATAAAAAACTTTTAGAAGAGCTTATTGAAAAAACAGAATTTAAAAACAAAGTCTTGCTTTCATCGCATGAAAAAATCTCTTTGTCTGATCTTGAGTTTGCGGCTTCTAAAAACCTTCATTTGAAGTGGGCTCCACAGATTTTAAGCTTAAAAGAACTTAGAGAGTCCTATAATCTTTGCGCAGACAGAGACTTTAGTTTTCTTCCAAGAAGTGAAGAGCCTGATGGTCGATGGAAGTGGATGCGCGAAAGCTTGTTTTATAAAAACAAAATAAACTTTTATAGAACGGGCCTGACCGAGTATATGGACCAAATAAGCGTTCATGATTTAGATGTTATCAAAGACCGCCCACAAAATCATAAAGGTGCTGTCTTAGGGGAGGATATATTTCTTTCTAGATCGCCTGGTTTTCATAGGAGCTTCTTTAAAGAAAGGTTTTCAAGTTTTTACTCGGGAATCCCCCTTAAGAGAAATGAGTTTAACAATGAAAATTTTGATTTTATAAGATCTTTTGGGTACTCGTTTTTTTCAGTAACAGCGCCCTTTAAAGATCAGCTTGCTTTTTTGGGGTGTGAGAAAAGCCTCAACACTATTTCTACTGGAATAGATGGCCTTTATAAGTTTACTGATACAGACCGGCTAGCTTTAGAATTTTTAACCGAGCAAATTTTGAAATATAAGAAGCCTCTTATCTGGGGATCAGGTTCTATGGGGAAGGCTCTTAAAGAGCTAATCGGTGATAAGGCTAAATTGATCTCAGCTCGACAATATGAAAGTTCTGTGCTTGAGGGCTTTGACGCTCTTGTTTGGTGTGCGGGCCCTAATGCTTTCACTCCTAAACTGGCTAAAGCTCCTTACTGCATTTTTGATTTAGAATACAAAGAGCAGTCTAGAGCTAAGCAAGTTGCTATTGAATGGGGAACTTCATATATTTCAGGTGAAGACTTTTTTGTAAGTCAGGCCAAGGCTCAGCAGAGTTTTTGGTTAGAGACAGGTGAGGAAAAATAAATGACAGGCAATCTATTTGGAAGTTTATACCGTGTGATGAGTTTTGGTGAAAGCCATGGAGCTGGATTAGGCGTAGTCGTTGAAGGCCTGCCATCAGGACTTAATTTTGACGAAAAAGTATTGAATGATTTTTTGAGCCGCAGAAAGCCGGGTGGAGCACTTGTTTCATCTAGAAAAGAGCCCGATCTGTCAAAGATTTTAAGCGGGGTTTTTGAGAATAAGTTTTTAGGAACACCGGTGACATGTGTTTTTGAAAACAAAGACGCCAAATCTGAAGATTACAAAGACCTACCAGAAAGAAGAGGCCACGCAGACTCTGCTTGGTCTGATAAGTACAAGCATTTAGATCCAAGGGGAGGTGGCCGCTCATCTGGACGAGAAACAGTGTCTAGGGTCGCGGCCGGGGCTTTTGCAAAGATGGCTTTGAGCCAGTCTTTCCCTGAAATGAAGGTCAGAGCACTGGCCAGCTCAATTTATAACATTCAAGATGAGCACTTAGCAGACGAGGCTTACTTCAGTATGCAGTCATCTGACTTGGGTTTTGTTTCAGAGGTTCAACATGAAAAAGCAGTGTCGTTGCTTACAAAGGCCCAAAAAGACGGAGAGAGCTACGGCGGTGTGGTTGAGCTGAGGGTTCAAAGTCCGATAAAATCCCTTGGTCAGCCTGTATTTGGAAAGTTTAAAGCCGATTTAGCATCTGCAATGCTTTCACTGGGGGCTGTGAAGAGTTTTTCTATAGGTGACCAGGTTGATCTCTCACAAGTTAAAGGCACTGATTTTCACTCACTTCCCAAATCTGTATATGGAGGGATCCAGGGTGGTCTAACTAGCGGAGACACAATCAAGTTTTTCTGTGAGATCAAACCTACATCATCTATTTTAGATGTTTCAAAAAAAGGTAGACACGATCCTTGTATTGTTCCAAGACTTTTAGTTGTTATAGAGTCTATGGTTTGGATGGTTTTGATGGACCACTGGCTTCAAAGAAAAACTGAAATTTAAATAAAGTTCATTAAAAATAAAATAAGGTTGCTTATGTCTAAGGTTAAAAAACTAAATTCTCTAATTTTTATTTCACTTGTAATTCTGCTCACATTCACAAGTTGTGTTTCTCCAAAAAAACTTGATCAAACTTTTTCAAACCATCCACTTGCAGTTGTTCAAGGTTCTACAGACCAGGATGAAACTTATATTTCTGTTCTTTCGCAGTCTGAAAGTGGGCCTTTAGAATTTGTGTATACTGAAGTAAACGGTGAAGGAAAAAAAATTAAAGTTTTGAGTTATCTAAAAAAACTTTCCCCAGATAAAAAAAGAACTATTGAGCAGGTTTATATTAAAAACTTAGATCCTCTAAAAAATTATATGTTTTCTATCTACGATGCAAACGGAACCCTTTTAGACGAGAGAGGGTTTAAATCACTAGATTTAAATAAAAAGAACGCGCGGATAGGCGTTGTGTCTTGCACGGATGACCGTATTTCAGCAGCTACAGAAATGTGGACTTCATATTTAAATAAATTTGTAGATGTAAATTTCATGATTGGTGACAATGTTTATGCTGACCGTTTAGATGATAGTACGGCTAAAACGGCGGATTCAGACCAGCTTTGGATGAGGTACATGCAAACTTGGGACAGACTTTACTTTTACCACTCTTCAAGTTTATCACCGACTTACTACCTTTGGGATGATCATGACTATGGTCAAAATAGCGGTGGTAAAGACTATGAGCATAAGGATGCGTCTTTAGATGTTTTTTGGACATTTCATCCGGGTGGAGAATTAAAAAACTCTTATCAAAAGACACTTGGAGCAGGTTCAGTCTTCAAAGCTTTTGATCAAGAGTTTATTTTTGTCGACGCCAGATCCTTTAGAGAAAAAAAGAAAGGTTCACGTTGGGGAAAGAAACAAACTGACCTGGTTTTAGAAAAAATTAAAAAATCAAAAGCTAAACGCATTTGGCTCATACAAGGAGATCAGTTTTTTGGAGCTTACCATCCGTTTGAATCTTTTGAAAAAGATCACCCGCATGACTTTGCTAAACTCCTTAAAAATTTAAAGAAGACTGGAAAAAAAATACTTTTTGTAAGTGGTGATCGACATTTGACTGAAATCATGAAAATTGAAAAAGAAGTTTTGGGTTACACAAGTTATGAAATCACCTCAAGTGGTATGCATGCTAAAGTGTATCCAGGCTCATTTAAAAAACACCCTAATCCTAGGGGTGAAGTGGGGGCCTCAGGGGTCTTTAATTTCACTGTGCTGGGTTTAACAAGTAGAAAGTCAGAAGAGAGAAAACTTAAAGTGACCTCATATGGTGCAAAAAATTGGATACACTACTCTAAAGAGATTGAACTTTAAGGCCTAGGTGGTTTACAAAGGCTTGAAATAAAGACTCTTTCCTATAAAATCTGACGAGTATGGACAAAGCTCAAATTCTTAATGATTTAGAAGAGACGCTGACAAAGTGGACTAAAACTCCAGTTGGAAGGCGCGCTTTTTTACAGACCATGCCTCTTCTGCTTGCGTCTTGCGCAACGGGAAATAGATATAGAGAGGGCGACAACAGTGGTCAGGCTCTAGATCTGAACCCCACAGAAGAGAGAAGAATGGCAGATGAAGTTTTGCCTAGTATGCAAAAGCAGTACCCCCCTCTTAGAGATCCCGAAATGCAGACTTATGTTTCAAATCTTGGACAAAAGATAACCGCTGTTAATGGCCTCAATGGGAATCCCTATAATTACAGTTTTCAAGTTGTTGAAACAGAACAGGTCAATGCCTTTGCACTACCTGCTGGCCCTGTATTTGTAACGGCGCCCCTCTTAGCACTTTGTGATACAGAAGCGGAGCTTGCTGGAGTGATTGGGCATGAGATTGGTCACATCAAAGCAAGACATACAGCTGAGCGCATTTACCGACAAGAGCAGACTAAAGGCAGATCAGTAGGTTACCTACTTGGTGGGGGAGTACTGGGTGGTGTGATAGGTTTTGGTTTGGGCAGGCTTATTTGTGGCTCTAACAACAGTTCATGTGTTTCCAGAACTGTTCAACTGGGTGCTGCTGCAGGCGCTGGTGGTGCACTTTTAATTTCTAAATTTGGATTTATGGCTCATTCAAGAGAAGATGAGATGGAGGCTGACCGCGTAGGCTTTAAAGCATCTGTCCAGGCGGGCTTTAGTAAAAATCATGTCGGCAATTTTTATGAGAAACTCTATGAGATGGATCAAAAGCAAAAATCGGGACGCGGAGTTTTGTCTTCTTTTTCTGACGCCTTAAGCACTCACCCGCCAAGCGCGCAAAGAGTGAGACAGGTTTCTCAAATGACAAATGAGGCAAGTGGCTTTGGAAAAGGTAAAGTCTCTTCTAGAGAGTTTGACCGCATTAGAATGAAAGCAGTAGATTTAGTAACAAGCTAGGAGACTATAATGAGTTCAGTGTTTACAAAAATTATTGATGGTGAGCTTCCAGCTTATAAAGTTTACGAGGATGAAAAGGTCGTTTCTTTTCTAGCTTTAGATCAAATCAACATGGGGCACTGTTTGTTGGTTCCTAAAAAAGAAGTGGATCACTTTTTTGACATCGAGGATGAACTTTACAGCCACCTTTTTTTAACTGCAAAAAAAATTGCAAAGGCTATAAAATCAACTACAGATTGTGTAAGGGTTGGTGTTGCTATTCAGGGTTTTGAGGTGGCGCACACGCATATACACCTTATTCCCGTTTCGGCCCCTGCAGAGTTTGATTTTAAAAATCAAAAAACAAGACCTGCAGAAGACATGCTTCTTTTTCAAAAGAAAATCATAAACGCTTTGGAAAGATCATGAATAAAATAAAAAGCCTATTGTTTATTTGTATTTTTATTTGCAGCTTGCCAGCTATGGCAGCTTTGCCATTAGATTTTGGACTGCGTATCAACAGCGGGCGTTTGCAGTTTGTTGATCAGATCGAATTTAAAAAGTATGTCGAGACTGAGATTTATGCTCAATACTATATTTCGAATATGTGGGCATTGCGCTTAGGGGGCTTTGGCCGTTTTAGTGACGAGAGAAACTACGGAGGCGCCCAGATAGCGGTCCCATTTATATTGGATGTTAACCGCTTGAGTTTGGCCACTTATATGGCTCCAGGATATAGATATATGAACCGTGGTTTTTCAGCCCCGACATTAGAAAGTGGCCTTAACCTTAAAATGATAGGCAATCTAGGCATTGGCTACCGCTTGATCCTCAATGAATGGGTAAAAAACGGGCTTAAAACAGAGGGGCAGTTTTTTCTTTCGCTAGGTTTTTAAGGTTATTTAATTTAAAAAATTTGGCTTAATTTAGGGTGAAACCAAGTGGATCCTCTTAGGTCTGCGGCTTGATAAAATCCAATTTTATTCTATAGATTGATGCTCAACTGCTTATCTTAACTGGGATTTGGTTTCAAATTCGAACTTGAGTTTGGAATTTAAATTGAAACTTAAATAGAAAGCTAATAAAGGGAGATCTTCAAATGATTCAGGTACTAGTTGGCACAAATCGTGTGGGATCTCGTTCAGAACAGTTTGCCCAAAACATCTGCAAAAAGTTTAATGAAAACGGCAAAAAGGCAGAAGTCATGAGCCTTGCAGAAATTGACTGGTCAGAGATGAATCACAACACTTACGGTGCTGACGCTGTACCAGCATCAATAAAAAAGATGATGTTGAAAATAAATGCTTGTGATGGCCTCTACGTCATTTGTCCTGAATACAATGGCTCTTTTCCTGGCGCTTTAAAAATGTTTATAGATTACTGGGATTACCCTGTGTCATTTGAAAAAAGACCTGTCTGCTTAACAGGGATGGGTGGCCTCTTTGGAGGTTTGAGGCCAGTTGAACACCTCCAACAGGTTTTTGGATACAGAAATGCCTTTATATTTCCTGAACGCATTTTTTTAAGAAATGTATGGGAGACTATGACAAAAGAAGGTGAGGTCGCTGATGACCTCACAACAAAACTTATTGATCAGCAGGTTAAAAACTTTGCTACTTTCATTGAGGCTATCAAAAAATCAGGACTTCACTGTAAAAAATAGAGATAGAAAAGGATAAAAAATGACTTTAGAAAAAATTTTTACTCAAATGTGGGAACAGTATTCAAAACTTAATTCCCAAGCCCCCGAAATTCATTTACTCTTGTCTAAAAAAGGCGATCAGATTCTAAATGATCATGTGGCCTACCGCTCGGTTAACTTACCAGGGTTTGGGATTGATGTTTTATCAACTCCTTTTCTTGAAAGAGGGTACAAACAAGTCGGGGAGTACAATTTTGAAGCTAAGAAACTTTACGCTGTTCACTTGGAGCACACGGATTCTAGCTTACCCAAAGTTTTTATAAGTGAACTTTTGTTAGAAGAAATGTCTGAAAAAACTCAGAAAACTTTTAAAAATTTAACAGAAGGAATTAAACTTCCAACGGATGAGACCGTTCTTACTTGTGGCAGACCATGGGAAGTAAGCTTTAAGACTTATCAAGATCTTTCAGAAGAGAGTGAATATGCCGCTTGGCTAGCCGCTTTTGGATACTGCGCAAATCACTTCACTGTTAACGTTAACAAATTAAAAGCTTTTGAAACTCTTGAAGACCTGAATGCTTTTCTTGAAAAGAACAATTACAAGTTGAATGCAAGTGGCGGTAAGATTAAAGGATCTGCGGAAGTTTTTTTAGAGCAGTCTTCTACAATGGCTGATGAACTTGATCTTGAGTTTAGCGATGGAAATCATAAGGTGCCTTCTTGCTATTATGAATTTGCGAAAAGATATCCGATGGCATCTGGTGAGCTTTACCAAGGTTTCGTTGCAGGCTCTGCTGATAAAATTTTTGAAAGCACTAACAAGCAATCATAAACTGAGATTTAAAGAACACTATAAAAAAAATACCAAACAATTGATCAGCCTTTGGGTTGATATCTTAAGGATTCAAAAATGAAATATTTATTTCTAGCTCTTTTACTTACAACTCTTGGATGTGAAAAAATAAAAATTGATTTTAGCAAAATCATCAATCCTAAAAGCAGAGTCAAAAAAGAAGCCAATTTAGAATATGGGTCAGATATTTTAATTCGCAATGCAAAAGTCTACACTGTTGCTGGTAAGACATACGACCAGGCCAGTGTTTTGATTAAAAACGGTCTGATTTACAAAGTTTCTACGAAAGAAATAAAAGTGAGATCTGACGTAAGAGTGATAGATGCAGAAGGTCTTCACCTCACTCCTGGAATCATTGATGCGCACTCTCATATGGGTGTTTACCCTATGCCTTCGCTTGATGCTCACTCTGATGGAAATGAAATGACAAACAAAGCAACCCCTCAGGTTAATGCTAAGGACAGTTTTTGGCCACAAGACCCTGCTCTATGGAGAGCATTAGAAGGTGGAGTGACCGTTATTCAAGTCTTGCCTGGCTCTGCAAATTTGGTTGGTGGTGAATCTTTTATAGCTAAGATGATTCCTAAAACAACTGCTAGTGAAATGCGTTTTGTCCAAGCACCTCGTGGAATCAAAATGGCCTGTGGTGAAAACCCTAAAAGAGTGTACGGACTAAAAGGTGGACCCTCTACAAGAATGGGAAACGCCGCAGCCTTTAGAGAGCTTTTTCAAGCGGCTAAAGAATATGAAGGTGTTGTTGAGACTGATAAAGATGAAAAGCCTTTAGTGAGCAAAAAACCAAAAAAACTTGATTTTAAAAAGCAAGCATTGAAAAGAGTCTTAGAAGGCAAAACAATGGTGAACCTTCACTGTTACCGTGCGGATGACATAGCCACAATGATTGAAATTTCAAAAGAATATGGCTTTAAAATTAGAACAGTACATCACGGCCTAGAGGCGTATAAATTAAAAGACTTACTGGCTAAAGAAGAAATTGCTGTGGCAACTTGGGCTGACTGGTGGGGTTTCAAAGCTGAGGCCTATGATGGAATTCCACATAATGTGGCACTCCTTCAAGCTGCCGGAGCGAGACCTATCATTCATTCTGACTCTGAGGTTGAGGTTAGGTTTTTAAACGTTGAGGCTGCTAAGGCTTGGCGCTCAGGTGCTGAGTTAGGTTTAAAGATTTCTGAAGAAGAAGCTTTGTCTTGGATCACTAAGAATCCTGCTTGGGCTTTGGGTGTGGAAAAGTATGTGGGAACTATTGAAGTTGGAAAGCATGCTGACTTGGTTTTATGGGATGGACATCCATTGTCAATTTACACTAAATCTCAAGCGGTTTTCGTAGATGGCAAAATGGTCTTAAATAGAAAAAGAGACATAAGGCCTATGAGCGACTTTGAATTAGGTTACAGAGACATAATGTTCTATGACGGAAGAGACTTTTCAAAAGTCAAAACTGTTTCTGAGGTAAGCCTTCCTAAATTTTCTTCAGATATGTTTGAAATGCAAAAAAGTTCTTCAGGAACCTTTGCTCTTAAAAACGTGAAGACGTCTATGAATCAAAGAACAAATGTAGACGTGCTTGTTGAAAAAGGCGTGATCTCTGAAATTGAAAAAACAGGCGCTTACAAAAACTGGCCCACACGTCTTGTAGATGGACAGGGAAAGCTTTTGACTCCAGGTTTGATAGAGCCTGTTTCAACTTTGGGACTCTTTGAAATCGGAGCTGAGAAATCTGCAAGTGACAGGTACAGCAGCCTTTCTTTAAGTCAGGTTGATTTTAGGGCTGAAGACTCATTGAATATGGGCTCAGTGCGTATTCCCATCACTAGAAAAGAAGGTGTGACCACAAATTTTTCTTTTGTTTTTAGCGGCTCTCTTATTCAAGGCCAGGGTGTCGGCTTTGATCTAAGTGATCAAAGTTCAAATGATTTTGATGGAAAGGGCCCGCTTTTGTCATCTGTTGGTAAGGGTATGAGTGAAAAATACAGTTCAAGATCTCAAAGGTGGAAAAGATTAAGAAGGCTTGCAAGAGAGGCTTACAAGTTTAAATCGGGCAGCTTGGACGACTTTGAAAAAGTGCCGCTTCTTTCGAAAGAAGATTACCAAGAATTAAGCGTTTATTTTGAGGGTGAAAAACCTTGGATATTTGTGGCGAATAAACTTCAAGACATTGAAACACTTTTATCTTTTATTAAAGAAGTTGATAAAAAGTATGGCTTTAAAATTGATCCTATTTTAATGGGTGGAGCTGAGTCATGGCTTGCTGTTAGAGATTTAAAAGCATTGAGTGTTCCCGTTGTCATTAAACCGACTGAGCTTGTTCCTGCTAATTTTGAAAGTTTAAGAACAAGAGAAGACCTCGCAGCTTTTTTAGTCGATCAGGGTGTTGATGTTGCTTTTACTGCAGGGTCTACAGATTTTGCTGCTGTAAGAAGAATGAGACAAGAGATGGGCTACGCAGTTAAGTATGGTCTTTCTTGGGATGAAGCTTTAAAAGCCGTAACCGAAACTCCTGCTAAAATCTTAAAGCTTGAGGACAGAGGTGTGCTTAAGCCGGGAATGCTTGCAAACTTTGTTGTCTGGTCTGGCGATCTTGCCGAACCTTACCACACAGCTGAAAGAGTCTGGATCAAAGGAAAACTCCAAACTTTGAAAAACAGACAGCGCATGCTTGCTGAGAAGTATCTTTAGGGTTTGATTTAATTTATTTATAATTAAACTTTAACTTTAACTTTAACCTAAGATTAGCAATCAACTGGTCTAAATGCCATAAATCGTTCTAATTTATAAATATTATTTGTTTTAAATTATTTTTTTATGATTTAAGTAATCTGGTAGAACGTTATTTATAAAATTAATAAGGAACAAAAAATGGCTCTTAAGATAAAACTTATTTTGGTTGTGACACTTTTGTGTGTTTTTAGAATATCATCAGCTCAAGAAAAATTTGATAGTGATGGTGCTCCATATCTAATTGATGGAAAGCATATGAATAAAACTAATGTAGTGTATGTGGACTTTTCACCTGTAAAACTTAATCAGGTAGTTAAAAAAAGTGGGCACGGTGTTTACACTCGCGGTGGTGGAGCAGTTGTACTAGGAACGATCGTTCTTACTGGTGCTTCTGAGTTTTCAATATCAAACGATGGTTGTAGTGGACAGACTTTAAACGATTCTGATTGTTATTTTGAAGTTAATTTTGCACCTACTAGTGAAGGAGCTTTCACTGGAACAGCGACCATTCCATGGACTGATTCAACCTCAACAGGCACGATCACTTGGTACATTAGTGGCAATGGAGTCATCACAGATAAGCCTCCAAAATGTGAAGCTCAAGCTTCTGGATCAATAATTAGAATAGATAATTTATCGGTAGGCGAGTCAGTTCCACTTAACGGCACTGAATTTGATCTTATTTACTCCTCTGAATTTGCGGATGAATACAACGCTGCTATTGAATTAACCAAGAATTCTTTTTTTGGACCGGAGATGATTTTTATTTCTTCACAGCATTTTTTTGATACTGTAAGTGAAAGGATCTTTTATGGCCATGGCACTTCATCTCCCACTAACTATGAGGTATTAGGAAGCGGAAACATTAGAGTTGTTTCTGGAAGCGGTGAAGAGGTTTTTATATTCAACTCCAGCGGCAAGCACCTTGAAACCTTAAGAGCTTTAACTGGTACAACTAAATATACATTTACTTACGACGGGTCGAACAGACTTAGTGAGATTACGGATTCATTCTCTAATAAAACTGAAATAAATAGAGATGTGAGCGGTCAATTAACAGAATTTAAAGCCCCTTATGGTCAAACTACAACGGTCACTTTAAATGCTGATGGCTTGGTCTCCTCTATTACAAACCCAAATTCTGATACATACACATTTACTTACAACACCAGTTCTGAACTTTTAGAAGAATTTGAAAAGCCGAATGGAGAGATATCAAACTTTACCTATAATGTTAGCGGTATGCTAATCACTGATGAATCCAATGCCGGCAATTCTTTAACTTTAAATAAAGTAGATTTAGTGAATGGACAGAAAATCACAGTAACTACTGAATCTGGCCTGCAGACAGTTTATGAAAATACAATTACAGCCTATCTAGATTACCAAAGAAAGAAAATTCATCCTTCAGGTTTTATCGACTACTACAGGGAATATGTAAATGATGATGGTGGAAAATCTGTTAATGCTATTTATTCTGATAAAACAGTAACTACGAATGATGAAAGATTTGGTTCTTTTTACAGAAGACCCTATTACAGAGAATTAAAAATGGAAGGTGTGAGTTTGTTTACTGATTTTACACAGACCGTATCAAATCAAACTGATATTTTTACATATGATTCTATTACAAATACAACAGCATCTGCAGGCAACACTGTAACAAGTGTTTATGACTCTGCATTAAAAAAATTCACAACAACAACTGAAGAGGGGCAGGTTTTAAAAAGAACAATAAACAGTAACGAGCAGACCACTCAAACTCAATTAGGAAGTGATAAGGCCTGGGATTTTACTTATGATCTCAATGGTAGACTTTTAAATATAGTTCAAGACGGTAAAAAAGGTCTTACTTATGTCTACAATTCAGACGGCTATGTTGAGAGTGTAACAAATGATAGAAGTGAAGTTACTAATTACACTTACGATTTATTAGGAAGAGTGGAAAAAGTTGAGCTTCCCGACACTCGTATTATAGAATATGAATATGATAGTGTTGGAAATTTAACGGGCATTACCCCTCCAAGTAAGCCAAAGCACTCCTTTATGTATAATTTAATGGGTATTGTAGAAAAGTATTTACCCCCTTCTATAAGTGGCATGCTGAATAAAGACACTGTCTTTAGCTACGATGTCGACAAAAGGATTGCTAAAATTGAACGCCCCGATGGACAGGAGGTAAACTTTGTTTACGCTGCAACAACGGGTCTTTTAACCGACGTTGAACTTAGCCTTACAGACTCTTATACCCACACCTACAATAGTAGAGACCTTATTTCTAAAACAGAATCTCCTGATGGTCTTTTCAATGAATTTGTTTACTATGGCAATCGGATATCAAAAGAGGAGCTTTGGGAAGATGGGGCTGTTCCTGTAAAAAAACAAGAAATTTCTTACAGTTTTAATTCAAGGCACGTAAGAGCAACGCGACAGGTTAGTGGTGGTGGGCTTATTAATTACACCTACAATGGAGATGAAAGAATCAGCAAAGCTGGAGATCTGGATATCACCTACACCTACCCTTCAGGACGTGTTGATAAAGTGAATTTGGATAACATAGAAGCTTCATACACTTATGATGCTTACGGTGATTTAATTGAATATGAAGCCACTAACACGGCAACTTCAACGCAATTGTATAAATACACACTGGTTAGAGACGTGATGGGTTCAATCATCGGTAAAACCGAAATCATTGGTGCTACAACAACAGTCTTTTCTTACACTTATGATGCGGCTGGAAGATTAACTGAAGTAAAAAAAGATGGTGTTTCAGATAGCACTTATACTTATGATAGCAATTCAAATAGAACCAGCGGAGTGGATTCAGGAGTGAGTTTTACAGCCACTTATGACAACCAAGATAGATTGGTCACTTATAATTCAAAGTCTTATGAGTATAATGAAAACGGAGAGCTTAATAGAATTGAACTAAACCCAAGTGATGACATTTTATTTGATCATGATGCTTTAGGAAACTTAAAGCAGGTCACACTAGTAAATTCAGATGTTATTGATTACTCACTAGATGGAAAGCAGCGCCGAGTGTACAGAGAAAAATCAGGAGGGAGCACAAGTTTTGAAGGCTTTATTTATGATGGGGCTTATAAAATTGCTGCAGAGTTTGATAACACCGGAACAGTGACTAAAGACTATGTTGGTGTGTTGAATGTAAACTCAGCTGATTATATGATTGATGGAGCAAATAAATACTTTTTCATAAAAGACCACCTAGGCTCCCCGAGGTTAATAGTGAACTCATCAACAGGAAGCACAATACAAGAGATTAAGTATTCAGTTTTTGGCAAAATACTAAGCGATTCAAACCCTGGGTTTCAGCCTTATGGATTTGCAGGTGGTATTTATGACCAAGACACTGGGCTTACAAAGTTTGGCGCTAGAGATTATGATGCAGAGATAGGTAGGTGGACGTCAAAGGATCCGATCTTGTTTAACGGTGGTGATACTAATCTTTATGGGTATGTTTTGGCTGATCCGGTTAATTTTATTGATCCAACCGGTAAAATTTTTCAAGATGCCATTGCGAAACGAGCTACGCCTGGCCAACAGGCTGCAATTGGTGGTGCGGCAGTTCTGTATGGTGGTTTATTACTGAGG
>Ga0115567_10001957_pt1 | contig 20522 bp, 26 predicted proteins | sample COGITO_mtgs_1204_2_FD_88679 | JGI IMG/M metagenome (GOLD analysis project Ga0115567, IMG submission 88679) | Pelagic marine microbial communities from North Sea - COGITO_mtgs_120412 | ecosystem: Environmental > Aquatic > Marine > Epipelagic | place: Germany:Helgoland, sampling site Kabeltonne... | reverse complement strand
GGCGGGGGGGGGGGGGGGGGGGGTGGGGGGGGGGGGGGGGGGGGGGGGGGGGGGGGGGGGGGGGGGGGGGGGGCAGCGACATGGTTGGACGGGGCGGGCAGCGCAGAGGGTACGGGACGCATTGCTGGAGAGAGTAACGCTGAAGGGGCGAGCAGCGCAGCGGGGGCCGCGGCTGTTCAGGGCGCAGGGGTCGTCCAGGAGCAAGGGGCGAATGAGGTGGGCGGCAGCGGGGGCGAATGCTCAGGCGAGGGGCATGCGGATGCAGCAGCACAAGAGGAGGCAGGCTCCGAGGTTGAGGGTGGAGCTTCCCAGGACAGCGAGGGGGCAGGGTGCCTCACCGGTGCCGAGCGAGGGGCAAATGGGGCTTTCGCTGAGGGTGACACTCGCGGACGCCGGGGCAAAGGGCGGGGGCGGCGGTCTGGAGCTGGCAAGTTGGGCGACGAGGCAGTGGCTACTGCAGAACTGGGCGCAACCATCGAGAAGCTTCTCGCTGCACCTGCGGATGGGCCATAGCGACTGGGCTTTTGCGAGAAGGAAAAAAACATTCCTGGCCCGGTTTACAGTTTGCAACACCGAAAGCTTGACCCCTCCGCATCGGAGAGATGCGCTGGTCGCTCAGCCGAGCGCCGCCGCCTCGCCCTCCTCCTTGGTCTCTTCAGCCTTCGTCTCCGCGTTCTCACTCTCGCCCGACCCCTCGCCTGACCCCTCGCCTGACCCCTCGCCCGTCTCCCCTTCAGGGACCGCCTTGGCCTCTGTTTCAGGCATCTCTCCCTGCCCAGAGCCAGGAGCCTCCCCCTCCTCCCCCCGCTCCTCTTCCTCCTGAGGCATCGCCACGGTCGGGTGTGAGATGCCTGGAGCGACGCCGACGTCGAGCTCGTTCACAAGCACCTTTTGCTTGGTTGCGAAGCGCGTGAGGTCGACCTTGACGTCGCGCGCCATCATGGACAGCCCGTACTCGCGCTTGCGCAGCTGCGCAATCTCGCCGAGCACCGCGCGGCGCTCGCTGTCAACCCGCTCGTACTGTCGGTCCGCCTCCCCAATCTTCTCAACCACTGCGTTCAGCCGCTTCAGGTTGTACGACGCCTGTGAGTTCTTCCCCAGTTTCCCTGCCCACGGGTGCGCAGGTTCGCCCTGCGCCGCTACCGCCGCCTCGTTGGGCTCTGCAGGAGTCGCTTCAGGCCCTGCACCCGTCGCCGGTGCCGCATCACTGTTCTCGTCAGCGGGCGCATCGCCTAGCATCGTGGTAGGTCCCGCAGTTTGAGCCAGCTGCAGCTGCCGCTGCTGCACGGCCAGGCGCTGCTCTGCCTGGAGCTGTGCTCTCCGATCGCCACCGTCGTCGCCGAAGTAAGCCCGAGTGCCGCCGGGCGCGTCGAGGTCCGGCACACTGTTCGATGTCAGAGCCAGAACACTCTGAGGTGAGCCGTCCCCATGCGACAGATCTCCCCGAGATAGGTCCTCCGCAGACAGCGCGACGACCGCGAGCGCAGCGGCACACGCCTGCGGATAAATCCAATTTAGGTCCAAACTGCTGCAAAATTCAAGGAGAGCATGCGTGACAACATCTCTCCGCAATGAACCATGGGATAATAAACGGAGATCACCATCACTCCAGCCACCACGACTACAGCCCGCCGCCAAGGAGCGCCCTGCGCCCCTGCCTCCGGCATGATCGATGGGCTAAAACCGGTGCCAGATGACATTTGACATTTTTGGTCTAAAAGTAAACATAAGTCAAGTTTTCTCAAATGTGGACAAAATTCAAAGGATCGGTTGCCTGGGCTTGGGAGCAGGTTCCGCGTCGCTTCCGCGTCTCATTCCTGACCCTGTCCAGCCGCTCTGCGCGCTGTGTGGCCAGGCGTATAGTTACGTTTGGGTGTGTGAGGCGTTCGGGCAAGTCTTGGTGAACGGGTGGTTGGTAGCACCATGATGCTCCCCAGGCGCGGGGCGAACACCTCCGCAGCCAAATCAGAGACGCTCAAGGAGCGGGCGCAGAAGAAAAAGCCGACCCTCGATGAGTTTGTTGACAAAATGGACTGGTCTGGAGGGCTGGGTCTGCTCCAGTTCGAGCGCAACACGCAGGAAAGCATCGGTGCGGAGGACACCGATATGACAATCATGTGGATGGCTTATTGCGCATTTCACCTCGGGGACTACAAGAAGGCTATTGGGTTTCTTGACGAGCTCATCAATCAGCCGCAGGCAGAGCCCGTCTGGAATCTGTACAAGGCGTGCTGCCTCTTCTATCTTGGACAGTACAAAGAGGCCTACGACACGACACTGAAGACGGGCTCTGGATTGTCTGGGCATCCCGGACGCCTGCAGAACCGTCTGCTCTTCCATCTCGCGCACAAGCTTAACGATGAAAACAAGCTCATGATCTACCACCAGAAACTCACGGACGATACCGAAGACCAGCTCTCTCTTGCGTCGATCCATTACCTGCGCAACCACTACCAGGAGGCGACAGACATCTACAAGCGGCTTCTGCTCGAGAATCGTGAGTCGATTGCGCTGAACGTGTATGTCGCCTTGTGCTACTACAAGCTGGACTACTACGACGTTTCAGTTGACATTCTTCAGGTTCCACCTTTCAACTTGAGCGGGACGCCCGGGTTTTCTGCAATCTGATGCGTCGCAGAGTGGAAGTGCTCCTGACACCTGTTCTCTTTCTGCGCAGGCCTACCAGCAGGCGCACCCAGACAGTGTGGTTGCCATCAATCTGAAGGCATGCAACCACTTCCGCTTGTACAACGGAAAGGCCGGGGAGGCAGAGCTGAAGCCGCTCGCCGACAAGCAAGGGGTCTGCGCCAGCCGTGCCTCCTGTGCCCCGTGAGCACGCGCAGTGTCAGGGTGCTGACAGCCCAGAGCCTCGCGCTCCCAGGTTTCAATCACGCAGTACGACAACGACCTGATCAAGCACAATCTCTGCGTATTTCGCTCCGGGGAGAACGCGCTCCAGGTCCTACCGCCGCTGATCGACGTGATTCCGGAGGCGAGGCTGAACCTCGTGATCTACTATCTGCGGAACGAGGAGTTCAAAGAGGCCCACAACCTCATGAAGGACATCGAGCCGTCGTCGCCGGAGGAGTATATCCTCAAGGGGGTTGTCAACGCCTGCATCGGGCAGATGGAGGACAACAGGCGCGCGCCGCCCTGTTTCCCATGCCAACCTGCGCCTGCGCGGGCCTGCGCAGCATTGACACGCGCTAGCGGCAGCAGGGAAATGCTCAAGACCGCGCAGCAGTACTTCCAGCTCGTTGGGGCGTCGGCGAGCCATTGTGATACGATCCCTGGGCGACAGTGCATGGCCATGTGCTTCTTCCTGCTGAAGCAGTTCGATGACGTGCGTCCCTGCCCGGCCCTCGAGCGCGCACCAGTGCGCGCCCGCGCGCGGCTGTTGTTGCCGCAGGGGTGAGCTACTCGCCATGTGACGATACGTCACACCAACCATTAATGAAATAATGTTGCGCGCGCAGGTGTTGATCTACCTCAAGTCGATCAAGGCGTACCTCTTCAACGACGACGACTTCAACTACAACGCGGGGCTCACCAAGTGCTCCGTCGGTCATTACAAGGTCGCGCTCCTCCGACGCAGCGCGCAAAAAACGCACACGCGGACCCGCGTTTCTGTGCGCAGAGGGCGTTGCCAGCTGGACTGGTCCCTGGATGAATCAACCCTGATGCAGGATGCGGAGGAGCACCTCATGATGGTGCAAAATCCAAAGTACAAGATGGAGTACACGTACATGATGGCACTCGCGCGCTGCCACATCTACAACGGGCAGGCGCGCAAGGCATGGGAGCTATACCTGAAGATGGAGACCTCGCACGAGTCGTTTAACCTGCTGCAGCTGATCGCCAACGACTGCTACAAGATGGGGCACTTCTTCTACTCGTTGAAGGTGCCGTGCCCGCAGCGTTACCCTCCCCTCCCGCCGCAGCGCTCTGGCTCACGGCGGTTGGCGCGTGGGCGCAGGCGTTCGACGTGCTCGAGCGGCTTGACCCAAACCCAGAGTACTGGTCGGGGAAGAAGGGAGCCTGCGTTGGGGCCTTCCAGAGGATCGTCGCGGGCAAGGAGCCGCGGGATCTCCTCCGCGACATTGTGCAGCTGCTCCGCAACACATCCAACCCCCAGGTGCGTCCCGTCGAACTAACCGCGTCTCTCCCGTTAGTACGACGGGAGGGACGCGGCGTGTCCGCTCAGTACGGGGGGAGGGGGGCGCGGCCAGTGCGCTCTGTTCGTGCGTGGGCCCGGGCGCCCTGGCACTGCACATGTCCGGTTGAGATTCCCACCGGTGAGACGGGTGCTTGGCGAGCAGGTGGAGTACATCATGCGCACATTCAAGAAATGGGCGAAGGAGAACGGCGTCAAGTTGAACTAGTGCGTCCATGCGAGGCCTGGCAGGGCAAGATTTTGGCGTGGCTAGGGCCTAGTGCAGGTTCGCGCGCGACCAATGAAAAAGAGAGGATCAGGACCGGGCATGCCGCACGCAGATCAACCCAGATAAATTCACTGAAATCACGGGAGCGAGGATGATGCCTCCACGGTAAACGCGGACCTCCACAAACCCAGCCAAACACCTAGCCACTACCAGTGACTACTTCGCGTGACCTTTCTCGGCAAGCTCTTACGATCCGGAGTTGCGTCTGCGGATCACAGTGTGCCGAAATCGCTGTTGGGGCTCGGTCGGCGAGGACCCAAAGTACGTGGGAGACGGCGCCGAAGGAGATTGCGAAGAGTCGGAAGCACCGCCGGGCCGCTGTGGAATCGGAGAGCCGAAATCACCGGCGCCAAACCCTGGTCGAAATACCATACACGGCGGAACGAGCTGGGCTCTGCGTCGGTTGCGTCGCGGACTGGTTCTTCTGAACATCTGAACGACAACTTCCTCGTCCCATGCCACATGTGTCCCAGCAATGTCCTCATCGCCGCGACTTGCTGGTGGTGTTTGCCCACGCCCGCTGAGCGCCTGTATCACTGTGCTAGGCCCAGGCGACGAATCACCAGAGCACGGCGAGTCAGGTCTGCTATGGTTCTCGTCCAATCCAAGTCTTCTGCGTATTGCAGGGTCGAGCGGCAGGATTTTCATCAGATTTGCGGGCAGCGGTGAGTTGGGACCATCTTGGTGGTTCGGCGCTTGGTGCAAATGCTCACATGCGTAAGATCTTCGTGCCCCGCAAGCGTCTGCTGGAAGATGCAATTCGGTGCTGCCGCCCATCAGCGTGGCTTCTCCCTCCCGGTGGAGAGTATCTGGGCCTGTTGATTCAGACGATTTGCAGCTTCGAAAGCGTGCCTGCTCTAGGCCACGACGCAAAGTGGCAATGAGCGCGTCGTCTTCCTCCTCGTCGAAACAGCTTGCTCTCCGCAACCGCGGCCGGCATTCCATCGCACGTACTTGTTCCAGCATCGAGTCATACTCCCGCGTGGCCTTGTCGCAGGACATAGATCGCCACAAGCGCCTGAAAGTTTTTGTCAATCAGTTGCAATCTCGCGGATCTGGCGCAGGAATTGGACACTCCGGCCTTAGAAGGCTACGTCTAGTAGACGTAGCCTTCGAAGAGACGTGAGATGTCAGCATTTATTCCCCAAAAGACACACTTTCGCCCTGTTTCGGGGGAAAGCTTGAGTGGTCAAGCCGAGCAAGACTGCTTGGCGAGTCCTTCGTGACAAGGGGGCGCGCGTTGCCGGGGACATCGGCGCACAGAAGCGCCGGCTTCAGATATCTACGTGAACCGACGGGCAGCTCGTGTGTGTCAAGACGGCGCGCAAAAGGGTTCGCGGAAGAGGTGCGGGCTGGCACAAAGGTTGCGGATATTAAACGCTGCTCGGAGACTAGGTGCCAGCGTGCGCAGCCAGCACGATTCGGCGCGGCTTTCAGTGGACGACGCTCGCGCGTTCAAAAACGAAATCATACCAGCTATGTGCACGCGCAAGTGGAGAGGCATGCGATGCGCCGTGTTCCTTGTTGCGCTCCTAGCAAGATCAGCCTCATCCGAAGAATCCGACGGCGAGATGGCGGGAACCTCTGCGAGGGAGCTAGACCCAGATTCATCAGATGGGGTGTGCCGTGTCGTGAGCGTGAAAGGGATGACGACGGACTGGGTGCTTGAGGGCCATTACCACATCACGTCGTCAGGTTTGTGCCAGAGCTGCAGGAACTGGGAGCATACAAGCCAACCTCTGATGATTGCGAAGACAAAGGACGGCCTCTGGTACGAGCCCACGCCTTGGAGCCGGTGTCCGCACGAACATAGTGTTATCTCACTGGCATGCGGTTGGCAGGTCCATATACGAGGTTGGGTACCGGACTGGGAATCAGGTTGGGCCTCCCGACTTCTTCTCGCGCCGCGCGTACGCTGATTCGGCTTCCGTAAATCGGATCGACGATACTGCCCCGTTTGTCGACTCCTCTGTTCTTCCACCTGCCAACGGATGGAATGCACGCGACCATCGCAATCGTTGGGTTCGTGTGAACGATGCGCGGGTGTCCTGCGTGTGCCGCACTGAGACCTTCCAAGACGAGGCCTCGTGCCTTGACTTGGCAGCCGCGCAGACGAGCACGGGAGTCGTAGCCGCATCTGGCGGATTTGGAGTCCTCTTTTGCTTCTTTGTTGGTATCTGTGTCGTCACTCTCTTTGGACGCCGGAATCGCGCCGCGCAGTTAGAAGCTCAGCGCCGAGTGAGAGAGGGGGGCTCTCCGCACCTCGGGAGTATCATGCTGCGTTCGAATACTGGCTTGTCAGCGCTCGGAGAAAGCCCAGACACGTCGGTGTCAGGAATGGTCAACTCGGTTATGCCCCATCTACGGCACTATACCTCCCCAATTCTCGTGTTTTTGTTCCATGACCGGCTGCCCATTTCACACATGGCTGCCCATTTCACCCGACGATTGCGACGGGCATGCGCGGTTCAGCGGCACTGAAGGATTTGCTGCACGCACGCAGCCGGCATGCCCAAAGGTCCGTGCGGCTACAATGCTGGAGACTCTTGGGCGCGTCCGCGAGGGCACCCTCTTCATTCGTTACCGTCGCGGCGGCATCAGGTTGCGACTTGCGCCCACGCCACTGTCTTTTCAAGCAGGCAATCCACCCCTGGCAAATTCACGCTATAGGCTGTATCAGCTCTGATAAATGAGGTGGTGGTGCAGTTCTGGGGGCAAGGTTGCCACGGCCGCCACGACGATCCGCTGGTATCGCGAAAAATTCGCAGATCGCGAAGTCGAGAATGGAGCAGAGGAAGACGATACCTGCTGCGTTTGCTTCGAGCACCGCAGTGACGTCAAGCTCATGCCTTGCACGCATCAACACTTCTGCCGGCAGTGCATTATTGACGCGACTTGCCGCTGGTGCGCCCGTCGCCCATCGAACACCAACTCCCAATGATAGGGACAGCCACCTCTGAACCCTGGACGAGTTCGCAGAGCTGCTTGTAGCAAGCAGTTCACCTTTTCGAGGTTCCAAATCTGTTGCACTGACGGGTTCCATGTACCGGTCGCCAGGTGTTACAACGACCATATCGAATGCCCCATCTGCCGGGCGCCGGTTAAGGCGATCGTGTTCGACTCGGACGTTTTCCCAGCAGCGCTGGACCCCAACGCTGAGCCATTAGACGGCAATGGTGGCACTGGCGGCACCGTCATCGATCTCTCAGAGCATTTTCGCGGCACTCATCCAGAGCATGTTGAGACTGATGCCTCTGAGCGGCCAACAGCCGACGATCGCACCGACGACCTCGTCACCGACGTGCCCCCGTCGCCGGCACTGACCAATCTGAATGACGGATCGCCCCCTTCAATCGGCACACCATCCCCATCCTCCTTCAGAGAGCGGCTGGAGCGTGCAATCTTACCAAGTGGCGGAACAGAACCGCCTGCGAGGTCACCGTCTCGACTGTCCTCGCTCACGAGGTCGGGATCACGAACGTGGGGCTCAGTGCTTGGTCTTAGCACGCTGGGGCAGACTGAACTCGATGCTGGTGACGCCGTTTCATCCTCTCTCGTCTTCTCGTCAGATCCTGACCCTCCAGTGATTGCCTTCATTCCTACCCCGCGGTCATGGCAGGAACCCGAATCGAACCTCGCGCAAGAGCTCCAAGAGCAGGAGGCGCAGTCAGGAGACGAAAATGTCTAAGGGAGCACAATTTGAGGCGGGTCGCGAGCGAGGCTATGAAGATGTGTCCCACCGCGACGCCTGGTCCACTTGGCCAAGGCGTTCTGTGGTATTTTTTTGGTATGTTGCGTGGATAGGGGCCATGCTCTGGCCCAGAGTCTGTCAATGTCAATTCCTTTCCATCACCCGTCTTCTACAGTTGCCCCCACCCCCGGTCGTACCTACAAGCTCTCTTTGATTGCTACGTTGAGCTTGTGCCTGTCGCGGTCCTTGACTCGGTTCCGCGCCTGCTTCAAGGCGCCTCCTGTCGTGAGAGGCACCGAGCCCTGCTGCGGCGTCTTCTTGGCTCGTACACCCTTCTCGCGCCCGCCCCCACGTGGTGCCGGGCGTCCCGAGTGCCGCCAGGCGCGCCGAATGTCTGCGTCCCGGTCGTATTGAGACGGCTCAGCGACTGCCCCTCCCGCGCCCTCCTCGCTCTCCTCGCTCTCGTCCCCGCTGCCGCTGCCCCCGCCTTCCGCTGCACCAGCGCCCGCCTCTTCACCCTGGGACTCCTCGCCCTGACTGTGCAGGGAAAGACGTGTGAACGCCTCCCCGCCCACGCTCACGCTTTCTGGCCCTTGGTCGGGCCCTCCGACATCACCCTCCTCCTGCCCCGCCCTCGCTTCCTCCCCAGTATCCTCGTCGCTCTCGCTCTCGCTCTCGCTCTCGTCTGCGCCTCCCTCGTCTCCCTCCTTGCCAACGTTCTGTCGGTAATCTTCGAGTGCAGCGTCGAGCGCTTCGTTGTCCTCTTTGGTGAAGCCGCTGGCAGCGACTTTTTTGTCGAGGTCGTCGATGCGGTCAAGACAGTCGTCGAGAGTCGGAACTGACGATGCCTGGAAGTCGTAGCGGCGCTCAAAAAAGAGGCGCAGGCACTCCACGTCGCGTTCAAAGTAGTAGCGTGCGTTTGGGTGCGCAACTGACACCATCTGTGGGAAGTCGATGACCTGGGCCCGCCTCCTCTCGTGAGCGATGCCGTTGCTCAGGTGCAAGGTAAGAACGGAGGGCAAGAACGGTGCAGTCAAGATTCTTACAGGGCACAGACTAGCATACCGTGAGCTCCTCTTGTTCGTTGATCATCACGTTGAATTCGTTGAAATCGCAGTGGACAAGCCCGCAGCGCGCAAGGCGGATGTGCAGCTCCATGAGCTTGGCGAACACCTTTCCGGGGTTGCGCAGAGCCCTCACCTGGGTGAGCGGGTACGCATCCACGAGGGACATCACGACAACGTGTCGATTCTGGTCGACTGGAAGAGGCACAGGAAATCCAGCCTCGTGCAGGCAGCGCATGAATGCGATCTCCTTCTGGGCTGCGAGCCGTGAAAGGTACAGCCAGTTGGCGAACTTGCGGTGCTCGTGGTAGTCGCGCTTCTCCTTCACTTTGCGGAATGAGGTACGCCCAAGGCGATGCATTTTGCAGACGAGCGCATTTTCCTCATCGTCATCGAGCCCGATGAACACGTCGCTCTCCTTCCCGACACCGATCTGGCGGCCAATGGCGCGAACGACGCCACGCTTTGCAAGCGTGTTGAAAGCCAGGTAGTCATACCCGAGTGAGTTTAGCGAGTAGCCTGCACCCCCGCGGAAAATGAGGGAACGGTACATCGGGGGAAATCTTTCGGCCAGCATGTGCGGTCTCGTGTTCCTGTACAACGAAACAAGCCTTCTGGAGAGAGCGGGCACAGCGCACCATCGTACTTCTTTCGGTCGTGGCGCAGCAGCTTTCCGCGAAGCAGCGTAGAGAGACACTTGAACGCGCCGCCATGCTTGAGAGAAGCGATTGAGGAGATCAATTCCACAGGAACTAGATCATGATTTTTCATGCCCTGCTCAACGGCTTGCAGCACGCGCAGCTCGTCTTTTGACAGGTAGCGCAACCCGGCAACGTCCATGCGCCCCATTGCGGTAAGCGGGGGAAGAAATGTGAAGAAGGTCGCAAGAAAAAGATGCGTAAGGAGCGGCTGCAGCGCTCCCCACAAGAGCCAACGCGCCGCAAAGATCGTGTCCCGCCCGCTGTGCAGCCTGCTCACCAGCCGGTGAACTCCCACTTCACGTGGCTTGTTAAAACCTTTGTAGTGTTGGTCTTCTGAGGCGGGCCTAATAAGCAAAGTTGACTGACAGGTCTGCTTAAGATGCTATGTAGCATCTTGCTAAAAACACCAGAGGTCATATGACCCTGTCTCAAGGGCATTGACGTGGGTCCTCTGCGCAGTGTACCGGTGCGGGGCTAGCGTAGACGCGGCCAGAGGCAAGAACTGATGTGCCGACCAAAGGCGAGCGGGCGCATCGCCCAAGACTGTCACAAAAAAGTGGCGGTGAATGACGCCAAAGGCAACCTGACTTCTCCCATCGGTGCGGTGATTCGCTGGTTCCGGGGAGCCAGCGAAGCGCAGATAGGCGGCAAAGTTGTAGACTCGCAGCCGACCGACTTGACACCATCGAACAAACGGTACTTTCTCCCTGGCTCTGCAGGTAGTTAGATCCTATGGGGAGCGCGTAGCGTGGCAGCACGAAGTAGATGCTGCAACACGGCCAAGCGTCTGTGATCCTCACTGTCTGCCCCAATTGCAGCGCTCTCCCAACAGAGCACGAGGTGTACAATCATGTGGCAAGGTACGCAAAGCCAGACGATGTCATCGCCACATGGGTTACTGTGCAGACTGTAGTTGTCTTCTGGTCGCTGTGGTGGATCGCGTGCACGTACGAAGGCCCTCTGAAGTGGCCAGTCGTTTTGGCGTGTGCTGCCATTGCCGGTGCGCGCCTCCCCCCTTCCTTTGCATACAGATGTCACCACTACAGACATTTGAGCGCATTTCCGGCACTTTCGAAGTGGTGGCGGCGTGATCCCGTAGCGAGGTGGTGTGGCTTCTAGCAGTGACCCTTTGCCCGAGTCTAGGGACGGGGCCTTGTAGCACTAAGCAGACCGACCCGAGCGTGGCATTGCGCACTGTCTGGGCATGTATTAGTTGAGCCCGCATTCACTGGTGTGTTGAGATGTGCGCTGGTGGTGGGCCACGCTTGATGCTGGCCTGGAAGCAGAACGTGGGCAGCACGCTCTTGCGCTCGTCCGACTTACTCGTCTTGCGGCCACAGGACTCACACGGACACGTGTCTTCTGCGTGTTCCACGACATGGCGCACCACTCGTTCTTCTCCAACAAGTTCATGAACCAGGCGGGGGTGATTCCCCGCCCTCGCGTTGCCTTCCCACATTCCATATCTTGGTTCCGCACAGAAGCTGGCGCGCTGACTCGCGACGCGCCGCAGGCAACCTTGCTCGGGTGGATCGTCTACACTCCCTACACGGGCTGGAAGAAGGGGCATGACTACCACCACCGCCACTCCAACAACACCGAGCGGAAGCAGTTTGCGCAGACCGCGCCGCTCACGGCGCAGCAGTTCCTGCAGCTCACGCCGCTTCAGCGGCTCGGGTACAAACTCGTGTACGGCCAGTGGTCGCTCGTCTCCATCACGCCGACCTTCTACTTCATCGTGTATCAGGTGCGCCTCCCTGGCTGCTCCCCCCCGAACCCCTCCCCCGCGCCCCCTGATCCGGCGCAGCGCGGTGCTGACTGCGCCTCGGCGCGCCGCCTTGCGCAGCGCCTGATCTCCGCGTGGTACGAGAACCTGATGGTGGCGGCGTACTGGACCTGGCTGTACTCTTATGGGGGAAGCCGATTCATGGCAGTTGACGTGGTCACGATGGTGCGCGGCCCTGGGGCTCTCTGCGCTGCCCGCTGCGGAGTGCCGGCGCTTGAGGCGCCCCACGCTGACGCGCGAGCGGCGCTGCCCGGCAGTTGATCGGAGCTTCGCTCGGGGTGTTCCTGTTCCACATCCAGCACTCGTTCGAGGGCGCGTACAAGTCCAACAACGCGCAGTACTCGCGGTAGCTTCCCCGCTACAGAGTTGCGTGGCGAGGGGCCCGGGGCAGGGCGCGCGGGGGCGCGGGCGCTGTGGCATGTCCGCGGGCGCGCCTCTGTGGAGCGCAGGGTGACGCCTTGGCCGGCAGGTTCGAGAACGGCCTGCGCGGCAGCTCGTTCCTCATCATCCCCGAGGCGCTCAAGTTCTTCACGGCGGCGATCGAGTACCACCACGTGCACCACCTCAACACGCGCGTCCCGCTTTACCGCCTGCGACAGTGCCACGAGGAGGGCGCCGCGCTCTTCGCAGGCGTCCCCACCTTCACGCTCCCCGAGGCCTGCGCGCGCCTCCGCCACGGGTTGCGCCTCGACGAGACGCGCGAGTTCCTCGAGTGCTACGACGACTACGTGGTGGCAGAGGCGGTCCGCCGCGCTGCGCGCCGCCCCGCGCCGCGCGCTCGCGCCCAGTGAGCCGCGGGTGCGGGAGGCTGTGGGCCCGGGGTGGGACGGGCAAGGTAGAGGGTCTCGCGAGGGGCGAGGGGAGTGGGGGGGGGCGTGTGCGAGTTGGGGGCACTAGTGTGTGCGTGGGACAAGACAGCTTGTCTCCCAAGTCGGGCGGCGCTCCTGCGTCTGCGTGTGCGTGCCCGCCGCGGGGCATGCGAGGGGCCCTGCTGCAGCGCTGCCAGCCCCGGGAGCAGTCGTGCGTCGGCGAGGCGTTTTAAAGTCAGGAGTAGTGCCCCTTGGCCTGCTGGATCCGTTCGATCCACTGGGCCACCGTCTCCGTCGAGTCGACCGCGCTCTCCACGTTGGCCGTCAGGTCCGAGATAAGGCACGCACCGACGACCTCGCCGCGCGGGCCCGGCCGCGCGACGGCGGCGAAGACCCCGCGCATGATGGCGCTGAGGTGCAGCGGAGCGTTGGTGTCGGCGACCGCGGCGACGAGCGCGGTCGCAGCGTCCGCGGGCGAAACGCCCTCCGGAAGGTCGCCTGCGCTCGTCCCGACAAGGAGGGTGGCGCGCGTGCTGGCGCCGGCGAGCGCGAGCGCGCCGAATCGCACGCACACCTGCGGGAGGCTCAGCGCCCCCGCCAGGTCGACGCGCAGCCGCTCCTCGAAGGCGGAGCTGCGCCCGCGTACGTAGTGCAGCAGGTTGCGGTCAAAGAAAAGGTGCACCTCCTCCCCCCCGAGGTGCCCTCCCGACGCCCTGCCGCGGGGGGAGCCCGAGGACGCCGCATTCAGCGCCGCGCATTTCACCCGCCGGGGCCGGGGCGGGCGGGCGGACGCACCCCCCGAAGAGCGCCCTTGGCGTGGGGAGAGGAGGCGGGCGGCAGAAACGGGAAGCCGCGGACAGCGGGGCGAGGGCCTGGCGGCTGTCGGCGCGCACGAGCGGCGCCGCGAGGGCGGAGGCGGCGCGGAGGGGGTCCTGTCCCCCTCCGTGGGAGTGCCGGCGGCGCGGCATGGGGTGCTTCGCGAGGCAGCTTGGAGGGGAGCTGCGCGGCCCAGGGGAGGCTTGAGCGCCCCTCGCACGCGCGTACTCGCCCAGGGCGAGGAGCCGCGCGAAGCGGTCGCGGATGAGGCAGAACTCGCCCGCCTGCCGCTTACGGAGAGCGTCGCGCAGAAGCGTGCCCCTGCGACGCGCCCAGCGCAGTTGGCGGAGCGATGGACTGGCCCGCGCTGGCGAAATGGTCTGGAGTAGTGTGTGGCATCACCAGTCGCCTGAGCAGAGCGCGTCCGAGGTGGCGATCAAGACTCGAACGTCGCCGTAGCTGCTTGCAACAATGCGACATACCTTGCCATTCCCCGAGATCCTCAGCCGTGGTTTGACTTCGGTAACAGTGATGCGCGTGGGCCGCCGGCGCGGGGAAAAGGAGCACCTCAGCAGGAGTGCACAGCCGCCCAAAAAAATACCCCCGCGCGGCCGCGCTCACCAGCCTGGTTCCTGCGTGCCGAGCAATGGGGCCAGGAGGGCGCGCCCAGACGGACCCTGACCCGGAGATGATGAACGCCAGGCTCGGCGCGTCGGCGGACGAAGGATCTGCGGCGGTTCGACGCATCACGCGCCGGGAGCATGAGGTGATGCTGGAAAGGATGGTGTAGGGGACAGGGGCAGGGCAGGCACCGTAGAGGGTGGCTCCAGCTTTGAACACGCGGAATTCGAGGTTGTAAGAGAGTGCAATCAGCGCGTTCCGCGGAAAGGCCGCAAAGGCTTCCCACTGCGTTAGGAAGTTGATTTTGGTCTCGAGCGCGGCAAAGAGCGAGGTGGAGTGGAAATTGCCGAGCAGGCGTTGATAGTCATATTTTCTCAACACTGCCAGCTCGGCGCCAGTGTGCGACGCGCGCACAGACGCGGTTCGCGGCTGGTCGAAAAGCAGACCGAACTCACCGAATGCGCAGCCCTTGTGCAGGACCGCCATCGGCGTGTCCTTTTCCGAAGACACCGCTGAGGACACCTCAATGAATGCCTTGCCGCTGACGAGGATGAACCATTCCTCTGAGGGATCGCCTTCACGCACGATTTCCGCATGGGCCCTCACGGAGCGTCGCCGCACGCATTTTGCAACTGCAATCACCACCGAAATCGGCAAGTCTTGCAGCGCAGTGAGCGTCCCGAAATTGAGAGTGATGTTTTCCACATCAGGCGTCAGTCGGGCCTCTGGGTCGATCTTAAAGGAAGCGGCAAAGTCCGCTGCGAGAATTCGCCTGTCGAGGCTGGAGCCAAGGTCCGCAGCCCACGCCTTGGCGCACAGTTCTTCTCCTCCACGAATCAGGCCCGGCAATGCTCGAAATCGTCTGTTGCGGTTAGCATTAAGCCTGACTACTTCGTTTAGTTGTCTGTCGCTGGATTCTGTGCGTGCACACGGTGTAACCTTGGTGTCTGGCGGCATGAGAACCGCTTCTGTGCGCGCGATTAGCCTGGTCAAACGACGTTTCGGCTCGTTTGACCAGGCTAAATCGATTTTGAACTTGGATTTTTGAATGATTTGAAGAGTTTTACACGCTTCTCGTTTTCACTTTCTCCGGTCGTGCACAAGTACTGTTCGGGACCCAGCTCCGGCAGCCTATAGCAGCGTCTGGCACTGCCTGGAGGTTGGCTCCTCTTGGAATCGATGCTCACTTGACGCGAGGGCATCCTCGAGTGTTGTACCGCTACAAGGTAGGCGTGTGCCGGCTGGCAGGGTCTCGAAGCAAGGTAGGGGCGGGGCGGCCAAGGACGCTCACTACTTGGCAGGAGAAGAGAACATGCAGGCGAACGATGACATGCTTCCTTACTTCCAGGTTGCTCCATTTGCTGGTCGCATGTGTACTCGGGCCTGGGCGAGGCCTCCCAACACGCTGGCGCCACTGACGCCTGTATTGCCGCGCAGTCTATGGTCGAACAGCTGTCCTCCTCGCCAGACTGGCGCCAGAAGTTCAAGCTTTACTCCAAGGCCTTCCTGGTCTTTGTTGCACTTGTCATCTTCTGGTACGCACACTACGAGATTCTCGGGGACATGCTCATCGGGCGGGTCGTCGAGAGGGTCGCACCGGCCGCCGTGGTTTGCTTCCGCCCCGACGCGGATGAGCATGTCCCCGAGTCTTTTTCCGCGGCCCACGCGATTGCGATTGCTGATTGCCTTGCACGCTTCTGTGCTGCTGAATAGTGCACCGCGTGCCGAGATGTCCCTCTTTGTTCCCAGCGAGCGCTGAGCAACTGCATGCACCAGCAGGATGACGCTGCGGTAGCGGACGGCGGTGGGGAGGCAGACTCTACAGAGGCGGACGCCATGACCGAGGAGCTGGATCGCGTGAGAGGGATTGTCACGCTCATCGTAGGCCAGTTCTGGTTCTGGCTGGGGGTGCTGCTGCTCGTTGCGACTCAGGTTGGTGCCCTCCCCCCTGCCTGCAGTGCGCACAGCGCCTCGCGGAAGTACCTTCTCAACGGTCTGGCTTCCGTCGCAGGAGCTGGGGTCGTGCTTCACGGATAGCGAGGAGGAGAGCGTGCCGGCGTCCAGCGAAGAAGCGCTCGGCGACGCGGGCGGTAGCAGCGGTGCAAGCGCCAATGGGCGGCGCCTCTCCGACATCTCCGGGGCCGCCGAGTCGACCAACACGCGGCGCTCGCGGCTGCAGACCATGCGCGACGGGTGGCGCACGCCGTGGCGCAAAATCGGCGTGTGGAACTGGAACTGCGCGCTCGGGGTGCTTGCGTGGATGGGCCTCGACCTGACATGCGACGCGATGCACCTTCTCCTGCGCGACTCCGACGCCACGCGTTTCTGGGTGCCCGCCCTGCCCGTGGCGCTGCGGCTCTGCCCGGCATGCCGCGCGGGCGCAGGCGCCTCCCTTGCGTCCGGCGTGCGAGCTTCCTGCGGAGTAGCATGTGCCTCTGTTTCCGTGCGCGCAGCACCGCCGCGCCGCGCGCCCTGACGCTGTGCCGCGCGCAGATCAACGTGTCCTTTGTCGTGCTCGCCAACTTTATCATCATCTCGCTCAACCAGGCGCCCCCACCCCCCCCACCCCCCCGCTCGTACTAATCGGACACGCCGCGTCCCTCACCCCGTACTAATCGGACACGCCGCGTCCCTCACCCCGTACCAGATCGCGCCGCCCGAGCCGAGCAGCGCGCGGGCGACGCCGCGGCGGGGGCGCATGCCGCGCCGCAACGTCAAGATGTCGCGGTTGTCGAACAAGACGTCCACGCACTCCCTCGGTCCCGCCCCTCCGCCCCAACCGCACGCGGCGCGGCCCCAGCGTGCATGGGCCTGCCGAGAACCCGCACCCTGCCCGCATCAGCGGCAGACCTCTGTGTACCGCAACCTCTGAGTACCTGTAATTTGAGCCATTGACACGGCCACCTCCCACGTGAGGCGTCGCCTCACGTGCGCCCCGCCCCGCCCCGGCAGAGGAGTCGGGGCTGTCCAGCAGCCCTATCACGGAGTCGTCTGGGGCGCGCGGCCGCAAGCGCCGGCTCGCGGTCCGTATGTTCCGCAAGGTGCAACGGCTGGGCGGGCGGCTGCGCGCCGCCGCGCTGCCCGCGGCCGGCTCGGCTGCGCCCGCGGCCGGGGTATTTGTGGCACTGGAGAGTGCGGAACACTCTGCGATCATTGCGGACGCGGCGGTCGAGCGCCGCGCAATCCTCGCCATGAACGCTCCCAGCGGGGGGTGGGGGACGACCACGGACAGCGAGGACGAGCGCGGGCGGCGCGCGCAGAGCGCCGTGGCTGCAGCGACGCGGCGCGGGGAGCCCGACGGCGGGTGCGGGGGGCTGACATCAGACGAGGGGGGGATTCGGGTGGTGTCGCCCGCGGGCGTCGATGGCCCCGGCGGGGCAACGACGTTGCGGGGCGTCACTGTTCAGGACAGCCACTCCGGGGACCGGGGCGGGATCGAGGAAGAGTACGCGGGGATGGACGGGGCGTCTCTCCACTCGCCGCGCCCAGTGGAGGGTGCACCGGCGCTTGCGGCTGGGGCGAATTTCTCGGTGACAGACGAGGAACTGAATGAAGGGCGATAGGGTGGTGCGGGTGATGCGGAAGAGGAGAGCTGGTGGCGTGGATGCGGGCGGTGTAATGAAGGTATAGGCAGGTGCAGCAAGCGCGCGGCGCTGCCCCGAGCGGGGTTACAAGATTGCCTGTACTGCCTACGCGTGCGGTCCGCCGCTGGAGCAGCCGTTGGAGCTCAGCCGTTGGAGGGGATCACGTCGAAGAAGTGGAAGACCTCGTCCGTGTCGAGCACGGCGATGTCCGCGCGGCAGTGCGCGCAGCGCACGGGGTGAAACGTGTCTCCGTCGACCTCGAGCGTCTCGGTGCGCACCACCTCGCAGTTCTGCGCGAACATGGCGCGGTACTGGTGCTCGTGCTTGGCGTGCCGCTGGCAGTCGAGGCACACGATCGAGAAGCACCCGGGGCAGCTCAGCACCGCGTCGCTGCGCAGCGTCGGCGGTCGCATCGCGCGCCCGTCGCCCTCAAACCCGTCCGGCTTCACCCACGTGCTCTCACCGCTCGTGCTGTTGAAGTAATACTCGTGACCGCTCGGCGCCACGTGAGCCGTCCAGCCGCCGCCCGCCCCAGCCTCTGCTCCGCCTGCCTCGCCCGCCTCGCTCTCGCCCGGATCGCGCTGGGTCTTCTTCGGCTTTGGTGGCGCCGCTCGTGCCGCAGCACGGTGCCCCGGCAGGTGCCGCCGGCGCCTATTGTCCACAAACTGCTGATCCAGATCGTCCATGTCGGGGTCGTACAGGCCCTCCTCGTCTGCGCCCACGTTTCCTGTCAGCCCCGTGGTGTCCTCCTCGTCACTGCCACCCTCGCCCGCATCGCCTCCGCCATCTGCACCAAAGTCGACTTGCTTTGCGCTCGGTTTCCAGCTTCCCTGCGCTCGTCGCTGCGCAGCTGCCTCCAGCGCGTCTAGCCGACCGCCTCCGGCACCATCGCCGCAATCCATGAAGCGTACCCCACGAGACGGATCCTTGGCGCGACCGCGAAGATTTACTCCCCCTATGCCCGCGTTTGCCCGATCCACATCCATGTCGTCCTCTGCAGCAGCCTCATCCCCGCTCTCGTGCGGGCTCGACGCGCTGGAATTGCTCACGGACGACTCGCCCGAGTCCTCCCCACCCTGCATTCGCAAAAAGTCGGGAATGTCCCAAGCATGTGCATGGGGAGCCTTCTCAGCTGGTGCATCAGATGCGGAAGCATCGCCTGAAACGGCGTTGCCCGCCATCTGTCGGTGCAGGAGAACCCCACAGCACGCTTGCTCGCCCACTTTTTCGCCGTCCACTTTCCTAAGTCAAGAGCGCATTTCGTCGGGTTTGCAAGTTGCGCGCTGCGTGTCCAGCGCTGGCCGGCTGCTCTGCAGAGCGCTCCGCAGTCCCTGGAGCAGGAGGTGCCGGAACCTTGCCTGATGGTCTGTCCTCAGAATAGGTTGTGATCGCATCCTCCCAGCCCTGCGGTGCTGAGACCAGTGCCAGGAGGGCTGGCAGTGAGCACCGAAACCCGCCGAAGCCCCCGCTGCCGTACTGGTGACGAACATGCCTCTGCAAGCAAGAGGCCGGGTCACGCGGAAGCAGAAAGGAGCAGAATCGGCGCTGACCCCCGGCGGCGGTTTGAGAGAAGCCCTGCTGCAGGAGGATGACCTTTCCAAAGACGCCGGTGAGGCTGGGTTTGAGTTCCGGGATTCGCCGTCGCAGAACCCGGACCGGCCTGCAGCGTCGCTGTGCACAGATGCGCCACCGTGTCGCACTCCCGTTGGCTACTGCCCTCCCGCATTCATTCCAGGCGAGGGCAGCGAGGAATCGGCTCCGAGGAACCCGGTTGCTGGGTACGGTGTGACCGCCGTGACCCCCATCATGGAGGTCCTCGCGCGCGTGCCCAAGCACACGCAGGGCATCGTCGCCATCCCCGGCTCCGAGAGAGGCGTCGAGGCGGTCGGCGAGATTCTGGGCGAGGACGTGAGCACGGCGCTTGCCGCGGCCGGCTTCTGCTCGCTGCTGGACCTCTTGCCCGCCGGGGGGCGCGAAGGCTTCGCCGTGCCGGGGGGAGACTCTCCTGGAGCCAAGGAGGAGCGGGGACGCGCTGCGAGCTTTGCCCTTGCAGGCAGCTGCGGGGACCGCCGAGCCGGCGTGACGTATGCGCAGCTGCGCACAATGCTCGCGCGCGACGTGCTGGCAGAGCTCGGCCTCTCGCGCGGCGCGCGCGTGGGTGTGCTGCTCCCCAACGGCCCCGAGCTGGCCGCGTGCCTCCTTGTGCTCATGGCGCGTGCCGTCGCGGTGCCCATCAACGCCCAGCAGACGCCTGCTGAGGTCCGCGCCGAGCTCGCGGGCACGCGCTGCGTCGCGTTGGTGACGCTCGCCGCTGCGCCCGGCGGCGCGTGCCGCTGGGCCGGCGCGGACGCGCGCGCTCTAGCGGAGGAGCTCGCGCTGGTGCACGTGGAGCTTCGTCCGGACCCGCACACGGCGGGGATGGTGGAGCTTGCCCGCGCCCGCGCCGGCGGCACGGGCACCGCGCGCGCGGCGGGCGCGTGCGGCGGGGCGGACGCGGGGCTGAACGGGCTGGGGGACGTGGCGCTAGTGCTGCACACGTCTGGGACGAGCGGGAGCAAGAAGCGCGTGCCGTACACGCTTGAGGCGCTCGTGGTGGGCGCCGCGTGCATCGTGCACTCGTGGCAGCTCGCGCCCGCCGACGTCTGCCTCAACATGATGCCGCTCTTCCACGTGGGAGGGATCGCGCGCAACCTCCTCGCGACCGCGCTCGCCGGTGCGGGCGTCGTCTGCGCGCCCGCGTTCGACGCCGGCGCCTTCTGGGAGACGCTCGCGCTGCGCGCCGTGACGTGGTACTACGCGGGGCCCACGATGCACCACATGCTCCTGGAGGAGGGACGCGCGCGCGGCGAGCTCCCGCCGCGCGGGGCCGCGCCGCGCGGGGCGCCGCGCCGGCGGTTGCGCATGGTGGCCAACGCGTCCGGGGGGCTGGTGCCCGCGCTGGCGGAGGAGCTCCGCGCTGCGTTCGGGTGCGCGGTGCTGCCGTCGTACGGCATGACGGAGTGCATGCC
>Ga0115567_10001955_pt1 | contig 20526 bp, 15 predicted proteins | sample COGITO_mtgs_1204_2_FD_88679 | JGI IMG/M metagenome (GOLD analysis project Ga0115567, IMG submission 88679) | Pelagic marine microbial communities from North Sea - COGITO_mtgs_120412 | ecosystem: Environmental > Aquatic > Marine > Epipelagic | place: Germany:Helgoland, sampling site Kabeltonne... | reverse complement strand
CGGAGCCCTCGAAGAGCATGTGAAAGTGGTTCGCTTCCGTCTCGCCCTGTCTGATAATGTACTCGCCGCCATCATACTTTTTCGCTACGAGGACCTGCAAACACCCACTACAGCGTTCAGTAAACTGTGAGCCCCCTTTGGCTGGGTTGAGTGACGGCCAAGAGAAAGGTGCTTCGATTTCTTCAAGCGCTGTTGCAAGCTTTGGTATGCCCGTGGCTGTTGCGCATCCACGTATTGTTGCCAATCGAAAGCAGCGCAATAGAATACTTTGATCACTGGCACTGGCAGATGGCAAAGGTCGGACTAAAGAGATAAATGACGCGCGTGTGCTCACATCGGCAACTTTTCCGCGCTCTTCGTCTGAAAGGCCCTGCAGAACGGGAACCTGCAGTGCGCCCACCCCGTCAACACTCAACATGCTGAATAGTCGCGGGATGGAGCACTGTCGCGGGCAGAGTACGTGGTGCAAGAAGGCGAGATAGTCCTCGCGGCGGCTCTGCCCCGTGGATCGTAGAATGCTCGTAAATGTCGCAGAGTCAATCGCAAAGAGCCGCATGGTGTCCCGTGCCCGCACAGTGGCCGCACGGGGACAATGGTACATGAGCGCGAGCTCGCCAAAGTACCCGCCCGGACCGACCTCGAGAACAAGCGTGCCGAGCTTGTCTCCAGACGCACTGTGGGCCTCTGAGCCCATCCCTTCAGCTTCTGTTGCACTGCGCTCCCCTTCTGTTGTTCGAGACTTCTTTTGCACCTGCAATCAATCGGAACGCCGCAATCACGAGCCAAGAACTGAAGCCACCTCCACTCCTTCATGTGGCCTAACGCCAATGTGAGATATCATACCTTGATGAAGACGTCAGCATGTCCGCCACTCACAATGTAGAAGTTGTCGCCATCCTCTCCCTGATGGATAATGATCTGCTCAAAACCCCAACCACACGTTTTCAGCCCGCGCTCAGACTAGCGAGGGTGCGAGGAGAGGTGCGATGCGAGGCCGACCGATACTGTGTAATGATCAAACAGGATAAAGGCGTCAACCTCGCCCTCTTCTGCCATCACCTCCTTGAAAGCCCCAACCAGATTTTCCAGCTCGCGTCCGCGGACCTGCAGCAACGTCCATGCGTGACCTTGGCACTCTCTGCCGTCCATGTGATACAGACCCGGCACATCCTTTATGCACATCAGCGTTGAGACGGATTCAGGCCCAGATAGAGGGTACAACATAAATAGATGGCTTCATACCTCCTGAAAGATGCATATTCCCATCAGAACGTCGCGCACTGCACTCTGATCCTCCGGGCTCTTATCGTGGAATGGCATTTGGTACGCGGTCGGCGGCTGACAACCAGATGGAGCGGCGCTCACGCTGGAGCGACGCGTCCGCGTCCGCCTCTGTTTCTGCTGGTCAACCTCCTCGCTCAAGAAAGTTGTCTCCATACCGTCCTCCAGGAATCGCAGCGCCTCTTCTGCCAGTGGGATCTGGATATTTCCTGCCTCTGAGTTGTTGCCTGCTCTGCCGCCCGGAGGGCTCGGAACCTCCATATCCCCACCCCACACCCAATTGTGATATCTGAACAAAATATTTGCAGAGTCTTTTATTTTTGGTTGACATCTCTGCTGATGTTGACTTGAGAAGAACCCCTCAATTCAAACGCATCCTTGCAGCAGCTCAGAGCGGGAGCGTCTGAAGGGATGGCGCAGCAGGATGGCGCGGCCCACAAGGCCACTATCCTCTTCAATGCCTGCAAAGATGAGCGAATGCGCTGCGATAAGGGTTTCAAGCAGGTAAATTGTCGCCCCACCGGGTCATGCGTCCGCGCTGCAACAAGCTCGTTGGACCCTGCGAGGGTTCTGTGTGGCGTCTATGCGACCCGCTTTCGTTTGCTGCCGGTGCCTGGGTGAAACATGATCTACTCCCCCAGAGTTTGTCTTAGTGGTTGTACGCAGCGCAGCTTTTTGCGCCACAGGCATGAGAGTAGCGTGATGCTGGTTAGCTGCAAATCGGTCGGGCTCTTGTCGCGTCGATCGAATGGTCGGAATGCGGGCCAGCTACCGTGTACCAGGGTCTAATGAGGCCCGATTCCGCACAGTTGACAAGGAGGTTGAAGGCGAAATTCGATGTCCGAGAGGTAATTTCCGCGCAGGATCAGTGCCTCTGAAAAGACTTCAACGCCCGCAGACCTGTAGGGGTTGAGATGGTCAACCTCTGCTAATCCCTTACACTGGCCATGCTATTTGCAGCCCTACGACACCTGCCCAGCGCGTATGACCAGACTGAAAATTCCCTAGCGCGACTTTGCGTTTGGAAAGCTGACAGTCTCGACGCGTGGGATATGGGTCGACAGAACAAGGACGGGGTGGACGAGAAGTCGCTTCAAGGGGCGAAGATCGCAGTATTCGGGGGCCCACGCCAGAAGTTCAAAAAAGCTGAAATCGATGCGGTGTGTTTTATTGTCAATATCTTCCCAGCATGCGTGCGAGGAGTATACAGGCCATGACTGATCGGGTAATTTTGCAGATCAAAGGGTTCCTCGACAGGGGAAACAGCGTGGTGATCATGCTCGGGGAAGGCGGGGAGAGCAAATTCAACACAAACATCAACTACCTGCTCGAAGATTATGGCATGTTTGTCAATCCTGACTGCGCCGTGCGGACGGTCTACTTCAAGTACCTGCACCCGAAAGAGGTGCTTGTCACCAACGGGATCTTGAATCGCGAGCTTTCGCGGGCAGTGCGAAATCACTCCTCCAACAAGGAAAATGCCGGCAACGACCTTGGAATGACGATGGGGGGGTCTCTGACGAACAACACGATTGGCGATAGCAAGTCGCAGATGGCTGTGCTCTACCCCAACGGTGCGACGCTCAACGTTCAGAAGCCTGCGATCCCGGTGTTTTCAACAGGCACCGAGGCCTACCCGTTGTGCCGCCCTGTGGTCGCAGCCTACGATGGGGAACTGGTCGGACAGAGTAAGAGAGGGCGGCTGCTGGTGATCGGTTCAGTGAAAATGTTTGATGACGAGAACCTGGGCAAGGAGGATAACGGCAAGTTCGCGGACATTCTCTTCAACTGGATGGATCCCTCGGAGGAGCTGAAGCTCAATCTAAAGGATGCAGACGAGGACAACGAGGACATTGTAGAGAACCAGTATGTTCCGGACACGGGGGCGCTCGCGTCACGCAGGCGTTACTGTCTGCAGGAAGCCGAGGAGGTGCCTCGCGACCCGTCGGCGATGTTCGATCACACGCTCTTCCAGTTCGACACGGACAACATTCCTGAAGTCATCCAGCTCTACGAGCAACTTGACGTTAAGCACGAACCTCTTTCTCTCATCCAGCCACAGTTTGAGGCGCCACTTCCCCCGCTGCAGCCTGCGGTCTTCCCTCCAGCGCTGCGGGAGCCGCCGCCGCCGTCGCTCGACCTCTTTGACCTCGACGAGCACTTCGCGTCCGAGCGCGTGCGCCTCGCCAAGCTCACCAACAAGTGCAAGGACCCAGACAACCTCGACTACTACATCCGACAGGCGGCGGAGGTGCTTGGCGTGACCGAGAAGCTTCCTGAGGGCAAGCGCTCCGCTAAGCACTGTCTCGAGGTGATCCTCCGGGAGCTTGTGAACTGGAAGCGCCTCAATCCAGAGCCGCAAGGACTCGCGGGCATGCCTGGCGCCGCTCCTTTCGGTCAACACCTGTAGGTGCTGTGTCGGTGGCTTGCTGCGTTACATAAATGGTGTGTTGTTGGAGGCGCAACAGAGCGGTCCAAGAGGAAGCTTTCCGTCAATCGCGAATGCACCATTTGAACGTGATTCTGTCTTGTTTGCCAAGAGAAAATCTGTCGCTCCCTACCAATAAACCTCTGTGCAACCGCCCTTGCGACTTCCTCTGCCTCCACACAACATCACCCCTACACTCTACAGCCCATTTCCGTCCGCGCGAGTCGGCTCACATGCCGTCGCCGCCTTCCCGGTCTGATCCTGCGTGCGCTTCGTCTGACGCTGAATCCGAGTTGTCTTCCCCGTCTGGGAACCGCACCTGCCATACAACTCGAGATGTCAGCGTGAAAACAAGCCAACATCTCGCCCGTTGCGCAGGCCCTACACTGCTCTCAGGGCTACTCTGCTCAGGAAGTTAGCGCGCAGGGTCGGACTGCACCTGTCTTGAGCTTCCAGTATTCATGCGGGCGACCTGCTCCCCGCCGCCGGTACTGTACTCCACACCCCTATTACGCGGGTACACACCATCGTCACCCCACTGCGCTAGCACCGTAACCTGCACCGGAGCCCCGAGTCCACCGGCGAGGATCATTTCGATCGGCAGGGCGCGAGCTGCCTCCGGAACCAATCGCCACTCCGCGACCGCCGAGGGAAACTTGTCAGGACACGCGGGACATTGCGCCGTCATCGCCATCGCGACAGCTGGGCCAGCACCGACCGTCTGTGAAATCGCCCACATCTGCAATGCGCTGCCAGGAATCGGCAAGTCGGCTCCGACAATGATCTTCGCAAGCGTGAGCGAGGTCGTTGAGTCTACCATTCTGCAGTACAGGGGAGCAGGGGCCATGGTGTCAGACACCGTATGTGCCCCTGCCGCAGGCTCTGGTCGAAAGACCCCCTTGATGTTCGTGAACAGAGGGTCTGGCGATGCTAATAGCAATTCCGACGGAAGGTGCTGGCTCCGCGCATGCGTGAAAATCTGCGCCATCGCCGTGAGCACAGCATTTGCGTCCCTTGTCTGTTTTGGCGCCGCCACGGGTGAACATGCCAAGTTTTCGGACAAATACTGAGACAACCACTCCCACTGATCAACACGTTCCGCCATCAATCGCGCGGCGCGTGAGTCCGTTCCAGCGAGTACAAGCGTCTGTGCATGGCGTTTCGCAGTGAGGAGGTTGCGCGTGATCGGACGGAGGCGGTCTTGAGTAGTTCCCGCCTCATTGCCACCACTACTGCGCATCCACTCAAGCCACTGCGTCACCACTTGCTCACGAATGCCGTGCACCTGCTCTTGAGTCACGCAGCCCCGCCATCTCGTCTGGTTCCCCCATTTTGTGTCTGCAGCGTCGATTGCGAGGAAGTGCACAACCACTTGCGCCGCTTGCGACTGGCGTACACGTCCAGGTGGGTCATTTGAGTTCTTGTCGAGCTGTGAAATGAGATTCGTAGCCGCGTCAGAGAGCAATTTGGGCTCTGCACGACGGCACATCTCGAAAAGCAGTGGCTCCGAATCGAGCCCAAATCCACCCATGGGGTCAGATTCGCAGAGGCGCACAGCCACAGGCCGCGAGCCTGCATTGATCATGCTCTCAGACATGCGCGGAAGTGGCGGATCGCCCTTTAGCAATAGCGACAGCGTTCGTAGAACCGAGTCGAAATCCGGGTCCGAACGTCCATTCGATTGCCAAGAGTTGGTGGATCCCATCGCCGCAAGCTTCACAAGATTTGGAATACCCGGCGACTTCGGGCCGAGATAAAGATGCAGCAGCAGTCCTACAACGTCCTTGCTGCGCATGATGTCGCGAACCTGCTGACTCACTTGCGTCAAAGCCTCGAGCACTGCACCGAAGTTGCCCATGTGCCGCCACGCATGGCTTGCAGCAGGGATCGCTGCGATGATAGCGTCGACAAGATCTGCAAGCAAGTTCAGCGCTTCTGGTATGTCCCGCATCCGCGCACCCAGTGTTCGTACCGCGTGGCACAGAAGTGAACAAAAAACGGTGCGCACTTCCTCAACGGGGCAGCACACCACTCCGCCCTCCAGCGGCGAAGGCAGTTCGTCGGTTCCTCCCTCAGCACGTATCGTCATGCGGATGAAGCTCGCGCAATGCTGCGGAGACTGCGACAGCAGAGACATGAGAGTTGAAAACCAGTCCACCTGACTGCCGTCAGGCAACTTGTTCATGCGAGGGTGTAACTCAGAGTGTAGCACGGAGCGGTAAAAGACAGACAGTGCCATCGAGAACTCCTCGGCTGTGAGTTGTCCACGCATCTGTTGGATAGCGAGCACAAAGTCGAGGGTGAAGCTGGAAAAGCCGTCGTCGAACAGCACCGCACGGCGCAGCATCTGCTCATTCGTGTCCAGTATCTCGTCTACACCCGCCGCTGCCTCCACTTGCGCGGGGGAGGGAGGCTCTCCAACACTTTCCTCGTCGATATGCACCGCCTCCATACCATCTGAAACACCCTGGTCGAAACGTGCAGTAGCCCCGCTTTTGCTTTCTCGTTGTGGAGTTGCAACCACAGAGTCCTTACGCTGGTAGAAGAGCATGTAGGCAGACGCCGTCTTCTCTGTCTTGTACACACAGTTTGTCCACTTGTTCACCGTCGTCTGAATGCCCCCAAAGCACTCGCTTTCGAGGTCCGCGAGATCAAACTCAGAAACTTGGTCATCGTCGAGCTTAAGCCACTTTCCTGACAGTGGGTCCTTAGCGAAAGAGTAGTAGTGCCCAAATGAGAACTGCCCCGAGTGCACCACAATCCCTTTGAGCTCGTAAAGCGCGTCATCGCCCTCCAGTAGCATTCCCGCTCCTCCCTCACAATCACCCTCGCCGTCTTCTCCACTCTCACCCTCGAAGCTGGAAGGTGGAGGCTTCGTGTAGGGTGCAAGGTTGAGAATCATTGGGAAGGCGAGGCGGTCGTTGAGCTTTACGAAGCCATTGCCCTGGAACTGAAAGCGATTCATCTGAACGCAAAGGGTTTCTGGCATGTTTTCGCCATCAAGGAAAAGAGTTCGGCGCATCGCACGCTTGATCGGGCCTTCATGCGTGGCTCCAGTGCGCAGGGCTTCTTGCTGTGCTTGCAGAGTACACTGCTCGCAGTCAACGCGCGAATCTCCCGTCATCAATTCGCCTGCCAACTGGTCTTCAATTGCCTTTTCGAGCGTCCCCATCCGCTCTACATTCACCTTGAACGACTTTTCGAAGACCCCTGCGTTGACAGGCTTGCGGTGCGGACACTCGACAGAAACGAGCTGCGAGGAAACACGCACACTGAAACAGCTTTTTAGAACTTCCTGGTGCTCTTTACCTCCAACTTCGCGCTCCAAACGCTCAAGGAGCTTGTCGAAGAACTCACTTGAATCGTTCTGCGACGTAACGCGAAAATGTAGCCCTAGATCTCGACATGCCTCGACAAGCTGGATAGGGTCGAACGATTGCATCTCAGAGTCAACCATGAAACGAAACGTCCGCTGCAGCTGCCGCAAGAGGTCTCCATGCGGTACGGGGTCCACACGCTCAGGTCGTTCCCCCTGTTCGCAAGCGACACAAACCCGCGAATCCCAAGTGTTCTCAAGCGTGCAAATCGGGCAGTGCCACATTTCCTCTGCCTCAGCTGGCGGAGGAGCCGCAAGTGGTGCAGTGAGAACGCATTTGCGCAGTGAGTCGTCCAGGAATAGCTGCTGCATCATAGCGTTCATGTAGCACGTTGAACCTTGATTCTTCAGGCCAACACACGCAAGACGTCTGCGTTCCACAGTCGCTTTGTGCTCCCAGTCCTCCTTGGGCGTTGGATTGAGACGGTTCCATGACACTTTCACGGGCAGGCGTGTGGCCATCGTGAAGCTTGCAATTTTGTCAGAAAGCGACTTCATGAGGGATGGCGCATACTGCGTAACAGCCGTGAGTAGCAGGGCCCAAGCAGCTGCGCGCATCTCGTGCTTCTCACAAAGCGGAACCATCTGCAGGGGACTTGCACCGAACGAGGTGCGAACACTGAGCCGTGCAGAGAGATTACGCGGATGGTTCGGCATTCGGACGAGGAACACGTTGTAGAGCTTCTCCACAAGCTCCTCTGCAGACTTGGCTACGTCTGCAGCCGGAAGGATTGCTGGGCGCTGCATGAGCTGGTGCATCAGCACCATGAGCTCAAGCAACATCTCCGGGGCGAGGGTGACGGTGTCCGCAGAACGGAGTAGTGCAGAAACCAGCATCAGGGTTTTCCTTGCGTGCTCGCCTTGCTTTGTGGTATACTGGGCATCGAGAAGCAGTTTCGTGAGTAGCAAGAAAAATTGTTTGCACGTAGTGCACTGACTGTGCGCCGATGACAGACAGTCGCTCATCAAGCTAACGACTCGGTCGCCAGAAGCTGGCGTGACCTTCGCCATCTCAAAGAGTACTTCCGACACAGCACTGCGCACGGCCAACTCAGTGTTGTTGAGAAGAATCCGGTGTACCAGGACCCCCGCGTCGGATGCCATCTTGGAGCCCTCCTGCACTTCCAAGTCCCCAAGCCCTAGCCGCTGCAAATCATTAAGGGGACGCGGCGCAAAGAAACGGTCCAGTGACTCCACCTGGCCGGGATCAGTGAGCTCCGACGCCAGCGACGCAGTGAGCACCTTGCAAGCATCAACCATAGTGTCGACTGGAGCCCTTTTCGATGACCCAAGCATGATCACTAGTTCCATCATTTTCCCCACGACCTGCCATGGATCCCCCAGCTGCATTCGCGCCAAGCTTCCACCTCTCCCGCCCTGCTGTACCACCTCGGAGGTGGCACACAGTCGCATTACGCGTATTACGATCGGAAGGCCAATCGAAAGCAGCATTGATTTCTGATGTTCAGCTGCGTCATCAGTACCCAGCTGCGAAAGTGACATGTGCAGCTGCTCCTCAAGACGCACGACAGCCGGCATTCCACGGTTGCCTAGAAACGTGCAAAGAAAGGACGACGCTCCTTGCTCCGCAAGCTTTGAGGAACCATGTGGGAGTATCTGCGCATCGACTATTTGGAGAGAGTAGAGAGAGTGCCACAGACTGCGATTGAGCGCCTCCTCCCAATTCCCCTCGTGCCTCCGAATACGCGTTGCCTCCTCTGCAAGTGTAGGAAGCGTCATGAGCACCTCCCAAACGAGCATCTTCACATCGACCGGAACCTCCGAGCTGTCCATCATTCCAAGAAGCACCTGGTAGTAGTGCGCGTCGCGGGCAATCGTGTCTGCGATTGAGCCTGCTGCCATTTGCAGCTGGGGCTGCGGCTTGTCGTACTCGAGTTTTAGCTCTGCACCATGCTTCACCCCAAGCTCCTCAAGCGTAGTGTTCGGACCACGCACCAGCGGAGTTCCATTAAGCGTCACTACGAAACGGGCTGCTTCTCCCTGCAGATTTGGAAAATTTGTCCCAAGCACCTCATCCAACGCCTGCCGCGAGTGAACCTTCACTGCACGGGTCTGGGCCTTGTACGCGTCCTCCTTGACGTGGATCTGTATAGTCATGACCTTGCCACGTCCACAAAATCCGTGGGCACGAGATTGCGTCACTTGGGTGTAAGAAAAGATATTCTCACAAATGCGCAGCTGGCCTTTCAGCAAGCTCTGCACCAGCTCAAGGCAGCGCCTCACTCGAAGCCTTCCTTCATCAGACTTTCCGCCTACTGCCTGCTCGAGCACGCCCGACGCGCTCTGGGAGCCGAAGATCTTGACTAGGACAGTATTCTGGAAGTCAGCGGGCATATGCCGCGCAAGGTCAAGCAGCATCATTGCTGCCTTGTTGGCTACGAGATCATCATGGCTGTGCAGCGCAGCACCCCAAAGAAGTTCCATACCTGCGAGACTATCAGGCTTGTGAATGGCCTTAATCTCATAAGGAAGAATGTTGACTGACAGCTCATCTTCAAGCAGGTGCCAATCGTGCAAGTCAGTCCAGTCGTGCGTGTCCTCCTTGCCGGTGTCATCCCATCGCACAGTGTGCCGCTGGACCTTCGGGTCCGCACGATTATTTGGCGGCATGTAGTGACAAATCGTCCCATTGTGCATCTTCTCGTCCTTCCAGAGCACTCGCACACGCCGCCCAACGAATGAAGCCCCGTTAATTTTGCACCCGGACTTTTGCCCATCACGGCCTGACGCCCGCCACGAGTTCGAGATGTTGTTCACGTCCGCAAAGAACGCCTGGTAGCAGTTGAAGCCGTGCGCGCGCATCGCGACAGGATCCATACGGCAAATGTATCTGTCAAATAGGTACTTTGCAACGTCTTCATCGAAAATACCACCCGAGTCTGCCGCCAGCCTCAACCAACGGAGACAAGCCTCCGTACACCCCCCAAGCGCCTCCCACAGTAGATCAATCTGGCGCGTATCTAGCGACAAATTGTACTCCTTCTCAGAGGCATTCTCCAGAAGGTAACGCAGTTGTAGCAGTCGAGTCCACAGCTGTGTGTTGAGCACTTCATCTGAGTCCATAATTGATCGGTCCATAGTTTTGGATAGTGATCCCAGATTTGTCATGCAAGCCTGAACCACATCATACTTTTCTTGCAGACCGTGGATGCAGGCCTCTCGTGTCTTATCGCCGCGCTGTGCGAAGTTATTGCGCGGAAAAAGGCGAATGACTTCCATCAGAACGGCGAAAGCGCCCTTGATCGCACGCTGTGATGCGGAAGGATCCTTCACGATGTTGCAGCAAAGGTCCAGTACATGGTCCTTACACAGCTTGCCCTGCCCCGCCGACCCATCTACCTCCCCCCAAGTCGATTGCAGGCAGTGAAATAGCGAGTCTTGCACTAGCTTCGCGAAGAGTTCAGGATCCTCGCAAAAGGGCGAGAGGAGCGCCGCAACAAGCACGTCCATGGCCCTCGTGGCAACCTTTCGCCCTTTCATCATGACATCGACAGTGGTATAAAGTCCGTGCAACTTGGACGTGTCGAAAATGGCTGTTACAAGCTCGAAAGCCGCCTGGAGACAGTCGCTCCCGCCACGTTTGAGCGAGTTCAGCAATGTCGAGGAAGAAGGGCGCGTAGCTGAGGCTCCTCCTCCAGGGGACGCTTCGCCGCTTTGCAGGACTGAGGGAACCTCGGGAAACATTTCCATAACCCTGTCCAGCACATACCGTGTCCCTTTCTTATCTAAATCCTTGAGGATAGCCATGATAACCTTCTGAACTTCCGCGCGAACACTTCCAACATGCATCAGCGCAGAATCAAGGATCACATTGAGACGAGCCTCGTTGAGATCAATCAGCGAGAGCAACGAGACCGACTCTGACACGATCGTCGCATGTGCGCGTTCCCCAAAGAGATCCTCAATGACCTGGTTTTCTTCCAGCCATGCGCACGACGCACTTCCGTTGTTCTCCTTGTACTCTTTATCGCGCTTGACAACATGTTCCAGAAATTCGAGTGCGGCTCGGCGAATCGCCCAAACTCCGCTTTTCGTCGCTCGCAGCGCGATCTGGCGAAGTGCAGCCTTCAAGCGTTGCTTGAACTGTTTGCGCGGGTTCGAGTTGGTCGAAAAAAAACCCTTGATGAGCGATGGTGACTGCTGCTGGGGCTGATTTTCCTTGCTGAAATGATGAATCAGTTCCATGCACGACTTTCCTGCATGTTCGAGCTCTTTCGCATCCGCCTCCTCCAGGCGATTCGCCACCCGGTCCAAGATAGTGCTGGGTGATGAATCCGAATATTCCCCAATGGAGTCCATTCCCTTGACCATTGACAACAGAGACCGCCAAGGCGCCTTGTCCAGCAATGCGAGTCGCTTGTTAGGTCCACCTTCGTCCCTCCATAGTTGCACCACCTCGTTGTGCAGCTGGAGCGCTTGTTGGTGTGCTTCACGATTGGACTCGCGTGAAAACGCGTAGATAGGCGAGGTGGGGTCCAGCGCAACATCAAGGGCGTCAATCAGCTCCGCTGAGCCGCGGTTCAGCGCGTGGATGACCAGCTTGGCAGCGCTTCGGATCGCTATTTGGAAGAATTTGGTCTGGTCCTCCGCCGGGTGATTACCCTTGCGCCTATTGGCTCCACACCAGTCGTCCCATGCAGATCCCGGTGGCGGTGGGCCGTGACCATATGGTGCAGACGGAGGATCACCTTCACCGCAAAATGAGGGGAGCCCTTTCGGGATGTACTTGGCAGCGAAGTCCTGCGACTGCGGAGTGTTGACACACTCTAGAGCAGCCTGGAACGCCGCAGCATAGTCACACCAGATTATTCTTCGCTTTTCAGTAACCTGTTGGTCCAAGACGATGCCGATGCACGTTAGTATTCTTTTCGGCTTACGAAGAAACCTTTTCATGTGGGGGTCATCCTTGGTCCCCACGGAGCTCGCAGTACTCCCAGCATTTCGCAGGAACAAAGCAAAAACACTTCAACCAACTCTAGCTGGCTAGCAGCGCAGCATTAAATCACCCAAGAACGGCGCGTAAGGTGTGGGTGCACCTTTTTGAAAGCAGCTGCATGCTCCTTTGTCATCACCATGGTAGGATCCTGGTTTGCCGCATCTAGGTCCCCCACTGCACCCGCGGACCGCACGATCACCAACATACCTTGGGGACTCAGTTTGAACAGCAAGACACTACAAGTCTTACAGCGACTTGTCCTCATGACAGTACAGAGGGGGTGCCCAGGGAGGCCTCTGCGCCCGAGGGTTTTTCAACCTGAGTGACTCGGCGTCAGCGCAATTCCCCCTTCAGAATTCGACGCAGACGCACCCCCGACATCCTGCTCCATTCTTCAAACCAACAACCAGCCAGAGGGAGCTAGTGTGGCGAACGTAGCTGCAGACGCCCCCACCTGCGCAAGGGGTTTTCAGCGGTAGTCGCAAACACAGTGTAGCGGCATGCCTGAACACCGTACAGCAGGACAGCCACAGTATCGAATCATAGAATGTGATTATGACCCTACGAAGTGCAGGGTGCCATTCCCTCGGACAATTGTCCTTGTGACTTCCCATGGCAGCGGCGCACAAGATCCTAGGATTTGGCGAACCATGCGGAAAGCCGCATCTTACAACTTTGATCAATAGCTCGGGAACATGCTGTAACAAAACCTCGCGGCAGTAGGGCGTCCTCGCTGATTTGCGCCTCAGAGCAGCGTCACAAGGTGGCGTTTGGCCCAGCGACTCCTCCCCTGTCGCGTTGCGCTTCACCGGGAGGATTTGGAGGACCTTCTTGACCTGTCCGCTCTTCATGTGATCACTCAACCAATTTCGAGAAAATTGACTTTTGGGAAGAGCAAAGCTGGGATTGGCTCCAACTCCGCGCGGCTCGGCCCCGAGGCGGGCCCGCCAGTTCCCAGAGGCGGTCTCGCTGCGCGACGACACCCGCGGGGGCCGTTTGTGTACGACGACGAGCATGTCTTTCGTTCCGCCGCAGGCTAGGGCCAGGACCTTCATTGCGATTCTTGCGCTGGCTACCATCGCACAAGCGAAGCTCGGTAAGGTTCCCGGGCTAATGGACTCTGCTGAAGACCAGTCTTTTAAACAGGTTTTCGCCACGAAGCCATGCAGCCCCGGAAGCTGTGAGGGGGGCAGGTCGGGTAGTCCGTAGAGAAAATTGAGCCCCGCAACCAACGTTTGACGATTATGTTCAACCGCGACTGCCTGATAGGCGGATGTAGACGCAAGTGGCGAGCTATCGCTTGACGAGTACAAGAAGATGCTCAGTGCGACCTTCTCGAGCTTCGGTCAGGCCGACAAATTCGAGGGCCAGGACGCGCAGATCGCCGATACGTTCAAGACTATCGACAAGGACGATTCTGGGGGCATTTCCTACAGTGAATGGCATGCGCTGGTGGTGCAAGGGCGCCAGAAAGCGGAGGAGGCCGAGAAACTTCGACAGGCGGCGCATGAGGAGCAGGTGCGCCTATCGTTTGACATGGCTGACAAGGACAAGAACGGCGTGCTGACGCAGGCCGAGTTCTTTGAGGGATTTAGCAAATATGGTGCGAGTTTTGCCACCTCGCACGTTTTGTTGAGACGTCACTCGTAGTTGGCCCCTCGTGAGCTTTTGTACTCTTCTGGCAGGGTACAAGGAGGAGCAGATCAACGACTTTTTTGCCAAGGGCAACCTTGATGGGGACGCGACACTTTCGTACGAGGAGTTTCAGCATGCCCGATCTGCACAGGCCAATAAGTGCGCACTGCCCTGCCTTTAGATGAGTGCATGTGATGAGCACTTACCGATTCGCGGGGTCCAGGCAAAGCGACGCTGCATCCGAAGAGCAGCAGCGGGCAGAATTCAGGGAAGCAGATACCGACGGAAACGGCGAAATCTCGAGCTCTGAGTATCTCAAGACATGGCAGGACTTTGCTAGGGAGATGGGTCAGTCCCTGACCACCTTGCAGCCTCATTGCAAAGGGCGCGCGAGCGTGAAGCTGCTCGGGGGGCTCCCAGGTGGTGCGGAGGCGCTGCATGCAATCAAGCCAGAGGAGATTTTTGATTCCTTCAACAGTTTCGACCTGGATGGGAGCGGCAACATCTCCGAAGACGAGTGGGTCCAGGTTCTCCGGGCTAACGCAGCGCGTGCCGCAGAGATGCAAGCCCGCCAAGCCAAGGCCGAGCTGTGAGGGACAGCTTGAGTACCGAGGCGCATACCCTGTGCAACAGCAGTTCCAATCGCCCGAGATTCTCTCGAGAGGCCAGCGACTAAAACACTCTGCGGCTGAATCGATTCTGTGCATCAAAAACCCAAACATGCGCTGCTGTGAGACTGCTGGTGGAGCGTGCGAAGCCCCGCCAGGGTATCACGTAGCGAGAGAACGGTTGGGAGATGCTGGCATGATGGTGAGATTCAGATCTGGGCGCTCCTCCCCCTCCGTCTCCTCATCGAGGTGGATCTCCAGCGCTCGCACGCCCACCTGTTCCAGCCCATCAGCATCCCGGTCGAGACACAGGCGCGCTCGCGCTCGCGCAGCACGGGTGAAGTAGTTTTTGGAAGGGACTGTAACCGTGAGCTGGATACCGCTCCCTTCCCGTTGGCCTTTGTGCGCCAGCATGATTTCCTTGAACGTGTCAAAATCTGCGCAGCTCACCAGAACGTCGAACACGTCGCTCGCACGCATCTCTTCTTCCCGTGCACTGTTCGCCGAACACGCGTCACAGTCAGACAGGCACCATCTAAGGCAGTATGGGGCATCCACTTGAACTGGTAGCATCCCTATGAGCGGTACAAACGGTGCGGTGGTGCCATGGTGATGGCGCGCACATGAGCTGCTCCATGAAGACTGTCATCGAGAAACGTTGGACGCTCTCCTGCAGCCGCTGCTCCAAGTACCCCTCCACCAGTACAGTCTGGCCCGTCTCAAGAAAATTTCATTCAAACTATCCAGCGCTATGTACCAGAGATGACCTCGCGGGTGGGACGGCGATAGCGCGTGGTAAATGGCAACGCGTGCGAAATTCAGAATACGGGGGATGGACACACGTATTTGGCGAAGATCTCCATGTATATTAGCTTGTTCTCGTCGGTATCCTCAAAGTGTGTGCAGTATTCCTGCACAAAGGCATCCTGTTCCGCATTCCGTTTCAGCCTAGCGTGGATCTGACGCTAAGAGGCCAGCATGCACTTTGCGCAAGCTCGTGGGGTAATGCAGGTCCAGGTGTTGGGCGAAAACGTGCCTGCATATTCTGAAACTCGTCATCCATAATAATTTCTTCAAGTGTCCCAATCGTCATGTCAAAAAGATCTTCGTCTTCATTTTCACCGCCCATGCTGTCCGTGCCGCTTCAGCGCATGAGAGTGCACTGATAAAAACGATTCCCAAACGATTCCCATGTGACAAGAAGACCTGGAACGCTTCCCTATCTGGCAACGGACGGCACAAACCTGACGTAGGATAGATCACCCTCTTCCCCGACATCGTTCATCTCATCGAAGTCATCCACTGCACGGGGCCAAAGGGACAGCACGTTAGAAAAGACGTCGATACGGGACTGCAGGCAACGTACCCACTTGAGTCACACTGGCTTGGGTCTGACAGCATTCACACGAGGTGAATAACATATCAACCAAGCGTAAGCAGAGAGACACGGTAGTACCGATGTCGATGAAATCCTCTCCGTCCCCCGTCTCGATACACTCTGAAAGCCAAGGTGATGTGAGTCAACAAACGCACTCGCTTCGATTAGGCAGCACAATTTCTTCGGACACGGCAGCCAGAAACCGGGGCGGGTGGATGCAGCACACCATCGCACTGGAATGATGGAAGCAAAAAATGTATGGGGTCCACTACAAGCCACGCAGCTGGAGCTGAGGGATCCGCAGAAGTGCAGGCATGGTGCGGCCAGTCACCATCTACAGTGCCGGGACATGGTGCGTCGTCATCATCATCATCATCATCATCATCATCTCCAAGATTTTCGTAACGGTGGGCCTGCGCCGGTGCTGCACCCGCTGCGGACGACATTGGGCTCGCTCAAGCGCAAGGCCAGCGGGACTCGACTCCTGTGAAAAGGTAATCGGTTCGCCTGCAACTTTACAAACGGTATCTCCCTTGGTCTTCGCTGGACCGTTCGGGTACCTGCGCTGATCTGTGATCTAGCTCAATTTTGCGCTAACCACACGCTGCGGAAAGCACTTTGACGTGTAACAGGAGCACGATGGCGCAGCAGTCGCGACTGCGGCAATTGCAGAAGTTCGCAGACGCGCAATGTCTTCCGCTCGGCCTCGTGTTTTCCATGGCTTTCGGGGCATTTGTGCCAGCGATAGGGGTAGCGTTCTCAACTGGAGATGTACTGGCAATCATCTGCGTCGTCGTCATATTCGTAGTCAGCGGACTCAAGCTCAAGACGGCTGAGGCCAAAGAGGCGATCGCAGCATGGCAGGTACGCGCACAGCGTGCAACGAAAGGTGTGGCGTACAGCTGAATACTGATTGCACGCAGACAACTCTGGCCGGGATCATTTCGATTCTGCTGCTAACCTGTATGCTGGGGTGTCTAATCACACTTCCCATACCCTTCGCTGTATCCGAGTTCAAGCTCGGAATGGTCCGCGCCCTTTGCCCGGGAAAAGGCTGCCTCTGGTCACTGTGGGTTGTAACCTCTTGAGAATGACTTCGACTCTTAACTGTGTAGGTGCTTGGTGGAACTCTTCTAGCGTGGTTAAACTCTGCCAAAACCTCCGCAGATCATTTTTTTTTGCATGCCGTGCACTATCAACTCTGGCGCAGTGATGGCCAAGCAAGCCGGAGGAAACTTTGCGATGGCACTGCTCTTGACCGTTTCTAGCAACGTTATCGGCATCTTCACATCACCTGTCTTGCTATATCTATTTGCGAACGTCGACGGTGTTGAGTTCCCGGTTTTCGTCCGTGCCCCTGCCACCATCGCCGTCCACAGTTCAGCGCCCCTGATCCGGGGCTTCCGCGGGGTGGATGTAGGTCGGGAGCCTCCTTTGGAAACTCGGCTTGACCGTCTTTGTACCGCTCCTCGTCGGCAAGGCCCTCCGGGAGCTGCCTGTTCGCGACTACGCAATCCGCCGAGCGGTCCGTGCGCGCAACATCCCGCGGGTGCCGCGCCGAGCGCTTTCTTGATCGCAGCACTCAGTGATTCGGCGCCTGCGCGGGCCTTGGTGGAGAGCAGGTCGACCGATATAACAAAAAAATCACGCTCTGTGCCAACGGGCTGCTCATCATGGTCCCGTGGATGAAGTTTTCGAACACTGTAGCGTCTGGGGCTCTTGCTAATGCTTCTTTTGTCGCTCTGCTAATCGTCCTCGCATGGACCTCGCTCGTCCACCTCCTCTTCCTTGGCGTGAATCTCGCCATCGGACGCGTTCTGAACCTCTCAGAACCCATCCTCAAGGCAGCTCCCTGGCCCTGACGCCTCTTGTGCTTGGAACGGTTCCGATGGCACGTCTGCTAGTGAGTGACAGGGTCTGCGAGGCAGGCACTGGTGATGGTCGGATCGTCCAAAACTCTGCCGATGGCGCTGACAGTTCTCACGTTCCTCGGGGATTTCGGCGGTGACGCAGGCCTCGTTGCACTGCCGTGTATCATCGGCCACCTCGGGCAAATTGTCTTCGACGGGTTTCTCGCCAGCTGGTGGGCGCAGCGCTCTGCGTCTGAGACCGAGCTGCTCCCCGGACCAGACGCCGATCAAGGCAGCGCGCCGCAAGAGGCTCCTAACGTGCCACCAATGCCCGCGGGCGAGGAGCCGGCGGAGGACCTGGCCAACACGCATTTCGGCAAAGAGGTGGGTGGCGCGGAATTGGGGCAATCGTGCGGTGATCGCAGTGGGAAGGCCACGTGAGAAGTGCTTGCGCGTGGAGGCTCACTGTTGGCCACACGGTCTGGGGTCGTGTACATATTAGGATTCGCGTGTATTCGTACATTCGACGACGAGATTAGCGCGGCTTGTGTTGTGGCGCTGCTTGCGTCTCAATTGGACACGCCGCGAAGCAGGAGAACCGCAATGTCCCGGTCGTGCGTGCTGTTGGCGACGAACGCCATGGTTGGCCGCCCGTTCGGTAACGAGCGCGACGGGAGGAATGAAAGAAGCAGAACCTTATTGCGAGTTGCAGGGTCGCTGCACACATCCGCCGAAAGGCAATTCATCTCGAGTTTGCACTTGATCTCCGTTTTGTCGGTCTCCGCGTGCTTGATCTTGATCACACCACCCTCGATCAGGAAGCGTTTCGTAACCGGTATGCGGTCGAGGGCCGCGAGATCCACAAGTCCCAAGTAAAATTGGTGTGGCTGCTTCGCCATGATCGCTCGCATCGCGCCCGTGACCTCATCTCTGGTTGTGTCAGGAATCACAAGGGGATCAAGCACGTGTTGGTAGGTCGGCCCAGTGACACCGTCTATCCGTGCCGGCGTGATCAAGATCCGGATCCTCTTGTGCACATCCGCCAGCGTCGGCTGATATGCGAGCAGTTCTGTGGTCTGGTAAACGCCGCCGAGCAACTTCAGGGTGGAGCGGAGGCAGGAAGGAGGGGGGGCACGGCGCAGGAGAAACGACGAGGCAGGCCAGGCACGAATGGGAGAATGGGTTTCTGTGAGGGAGAGCACCTGCAGGGAGGCGAAGTCTTGGTCACGCTCGCCGATGCCCTCCTTACCATCAATCTCGCGGAACCACTCGACAATCGTCCGACCCTCTTGCCCCCCTGCGTACTGGTAATGGATACGAACGGGGTCCGTGTACTCCTGCCGAGGATTCATCTCAATCTTCCAGTCCGTCAGCCGCGGCAAGAGATCCTCCTCCTGGCCCGCCACCGCGCCAGCACTTGCCGCACCGCCCGCCGCCCCCGCCGCGCCTTCCGGGGCATCAACAGGGAATGGTGTCTCCGCCTCGACCGGCTGGCCCTCCTCGCCGCTCTCGCGCACAATGGGCCGGCCCACCACGCGAAGGCGGTGCCCCACGTCCGATAGCTGAATACAGTACGAAGCCTTTTCCGCGCCAGGGATAGGGGTACCACTCGGCATGCGGTACCATTGGAATACGCACGTGATCGCAAGTTTTTTGGCTGCTGAAGAACGCTTGGCGAACGCCGTTACCTTTTCGCCGATCAGAACTTCACCACGAATCTCGCAGTCGGTGAGAAACACGCGGCGCCCAGATGCGTCGACCTCGTCTTTTCGCTTCTTCTTCTTGGAACTCGTCGAGCTCAACGGCGTCCCCGGTCCGCTCCCGTATGCCGCGTAGCTGCCATCGGTTGAACCGCTCCGAGCACCCGCCTCGTCACTGCCCCCGGCGCCCGCATCACGCTCGCGCTCCCGCCCGCGCTCGCGATCGCGTAGCTGCTGGATGTATGCGATGCGCTGCTGCTCTTCTGCCTCTGCTGCTTGGCATTTTCGCTCCTCCTGAATGCGCGCCTGCTCTTGCTCGTCCGCGCGTGCAAGTGCTAATTCGTGAGCCAAGCGGCGCTCCTCTTCCGCGTCTTCTTCTTCTTGGCGGCGCCGCTCGGCTTCTCTCTGGCGGCGCCGCTCCTCAGCTTCTTCCTCTTCGCGCTGCCGCAGAGCTCTTTGCTCCTCCTCGCGCTGTCGCTCCAGCTTCTCTTGCTCCTCATGCTGCTGGCGCTCCTCTGCCTCCTTTCTGCGAGCCCGCACACGCTCCTCCTCCTCCTCTCGGTCGCGCTCGGCGGCTTTACGAAGAGATTCCTGCTCCCGCTCCTGCTCTGCCTTACGCTCACGCGCTTTCGCCTCCTCTGCACACTGGCGATCAAGCCTCCGCTCCTCCGCGAGGTCCTCTTCGGCCTTGCGCCTCTGCTCCTCCTCATCTTTGCGCTCGCGGTCACGTGCCGCCTCCTCCTCCAGAGATGCTCGCCGCGCCTCCTCGCGCCTTTTCTCCGTGGACCGCCGCGCCTCCTCCTGCCGCACCTCCTCCCGCCGCGCCTCCGCCTTGCGATCGTTTTCCTCTTCCTCCTCGCGGGCACGCCGTTCCCTGTCCTCTCGTTCCCGTGTGCGACGCAGCTCCTCCAATTCCTGGCGCCGCCGCTCGCGCTTTGCCCGCTCTTCTTGCTCCTTCTCCCTCTCCCTCTCCCTCTCCCTCTCCCTCTCCCGCTCCCGCTCCCGCTCCCGCTCCCGCCCCCTCTCCCTCTCGCGGTGCTTTCCCCCCCGCTCGTCCTCCTCCCGCCGGCTGCTCGACTGCCTTTGTTCTTCCGGGACCGAATCTTCCTCAGAACCCGAAACCGATACGCTCCGACGCCCCGCACGCGAGCGAGATGATCGCTTTTCATGCAGACGCCCATCTTCATTGCGCTCGCGCGGCGTCGTGCGCTCGCGCGGCGTCGTGCGCTCGCGCGGCGTCGTGCGCTCGCGCGGCGTCGTGCGCTCGCGCGGCGTCGTGCGCTCGCGCGGCGTCGTGCGCTCGCGCGGCGTCG
>Ga0115567_10001949_pt1 | contig 20565 bp, 12 predicted proteins | sample COGITO_mtgs_1204_2_FD_88679 | JGI IMG/M metagenome (GOLD analysis project Ga0115567, IMG submission 88679) | Pelagic marine microbial communities from North Sea - COGITO_mtgs_120412 | ecosystem: Environmental > Aquatic > Marine > Epipelagic | place: Germany:Helgoland, sampling site Kabeltonne... | reverse complement strand
GAACCTTCGACCCCGGATCGGGTACACACCGCACGCGTCGCATCCCTCGGCCACGTGCACAAAGGTGTCGGGGTCCGGCCTCGGGATGGTATTCGGATCGATACCCTCGGGGACCGCGCCGGGCAAAACGTCTTCCTCCTCCTCGTCCTCGGATCCGTAAACAATCTCCGGCTCCTCGTCCTCGGATGCGTGCGATCTCGGGTCGAAAGTATACCGATGCGGCTTCTCGCCCCGTGTCGCCGCCTCCTCTCGCGCCGCCGCCGCATTCCGCGCCTCTTCGGCGAGTGGGCTGGCCTCGATGACGGTCTGCATCAGCTTGCACACGTCCGGCATCTCGTCTCCGACGATCCTCATGCAGCATTCGGGGTGTGGGCACACGCTCGTGGACCCGGCGCCAAAGGTCAGGTGACTCGTCGCGCAATGTTTGCACACGGTGTGCCCGCAGGTAAGAACGCACGGCTCCCACAGGCAGTGATGATGTATGCCCATATCGCACTTCACAAAGTCACATACGAAGCGAGTCTTGAAGTCAGAGTCGCCCGAGGTCTCGGGTTCCTGTTTCTCCAGTAAGTCAAACACCTCTGGCCCGTTCCCTTGGCTGATTAAGCGCATTGTTTTCTTGTCTCTTTTATTGCACAGCTCGAGGGTCCAGCCGACACCGAACAGCTCCGATTGGCCATCGTTCGGGCTGAAGTTCCCATCCTTCTTCTCCTCCTCGTATTGTTCCCTCAGCCTCTGAGCGTACTCTTTGGGATACGTCCTCCCCAGATATGCGTGGAGATCATCGCAGACCGCGGGGAGGTTGTTGAAGGGCCTCCTGCAGGTGGGGCACGCGCTCTTGTCGAAGACGTCCATGCTCTTGTGCTCGCACCAGAAGCAGAAAACGTGCCCGCATGACCCCACGACGGGCTTACACACCATCTCAAGGCACACGGGACATTTCCAGTCCTCGATACTCGGGGCGGTCGTACTCGCCATCGCTCTAAGATCTGAAAATATTGTTGACAGGACGCGAACTGAAAGCGATTTTTCCGAGGTCTCAGATCTGTCGTCGCGCAGAGTGACGCTGCGCTAAGGAGCGGTCACCGAGATTACCATGGGGGAGAAGGAAGGACTCAAGATCGAGAAGAAGGGCGACGCCGAGGTCGCCCAGGTGGAGGCCGACATCGTCAAGCTCAAGAATGAGGCCGCCCAGGTGCGACCACGCCCGCCGTGACCTTTCAAAGCGTCATCCCCCCTTTTCAACCCTCCCCTTTAAACCTCTCGAGGAACCCGACCCGACCGACGCGCTGACCACGCCGCATCCCTCCCCGCAACGCAGCCCGGTGCGATGCTCACGACGATCGAGAAGATGCTCGCGCAAGAGAAGACCTACCGTCTGGTGCGTTCGCCGTCCCCCCGCGCGGGATCCGCCCAGATCTGACCAACCCGCCCGTTGGTTGATGATCTTCGCCCCAGTTTTGATCCGCGATCTGACCCCGACCCCGTCCATTTCCCCCTATTCCCGCAGCAAGCGGACTTCGTCGCGACGCCCAGGTATTGCGTCGGTATCATGCAGGTGCTGCACGCGGCCGGCGACTGGAAGGGCATCAACGAGCACATCGTGCTGCTCTCCAAGCGCCGCGCGCAGCTCAAGCAGGCCATCAGCGCCATGGTCAAGGAGGCCATCACCTACATCGACAGGGCGCCCGACCTCGCAGTCAAGACGGATCTCATCGAGACCCTCAACACCGTCACCTCCGGCAAGATCTTCGTGGAGGTTGAGAAGGCCCGTTTGACCCGCGCGCTCGCCAAGATCAAGGAGGAGGCTGGCAAGATCGACGAGGCTGCCTCCATCATGCAGGAGGTTGCGGTTGAGACGTACGGGGCGCTGTCCAAGCACGAGAAGCTCTTCTTCATCGAGGAGCAGGTGCGTTTGTGCCTCGATAAGGGTGACTACATCCGCGCCCAGATCCTCTCCAGGAAGATCAACGCCAAGTCCTTCGACGAGATTGTCAAGGCTGAGAAGAAGGCGGCGTTTGAGGCGGCGAAGAAGGCTGGCGAGGACGTGAGCCAGATGGACCTGGACAAGGACATGACGGAGGAGGAGCGCGCCAAGGAGGAGAAGAAGAAGAACGCGAGCGTGGAACACGCGGAGGGTTACTTCGAGGCGACGGACCCGACCATCCCGCCCGTGCCCGAGCTCAAGCTGCGCTACTACAACCTCATGATCCGCTTCCATAGCCATAGCAACGAGTACTTAGAGATCTGCAGGTGCTACCAGAACATCATGGAGTGCGAGGGCGTCAAGGAGGACCCCTCGAAGTGGACTCCGGTGATGAAGAAGGTGGTCTGGTACGTGGCGCTCGCCGCCAACGAGCCCATGCAGCAGTCCCTGCTGCATCAGATCTCCAAGGATGCCAAGCTCGCCGACCTGCCCCTGCACAAGCAGCTCATGAAGCAGTTCACCACGAAGGAGATCATCCACTGGGACACCCTCGCCGCCGCGTTCGGCAGCGAGATGGCGGCGGAGGCGGACATCTTCGGGGGCGAGGATGGGGATAAGCGCAAGAACGACCTCAGGCAGCGCGTCATCGAGCACAACCTGCTCGTCATCGGCGCCTACTACTCCCGCGTCGCGCTGTCGCGGCTGGGCGAGCTCCTCTGCCTCCCGGCGGATGAGACGGAGAAGCACCTCTCGGACCTGGTGACGTCCAAAAAGGTGAGCGCCAAGATTGACAGGCCGGGCGGTGTGGTGGACTTCAAGACCCAGGCGCAGGGCGCGGACTGGCTCCTTAACCAGTGGGTGGGCAAGATCGACAAACTCCTCAACACCCTGGACAAGGCCAACCACCTCATCCACAAGGAGGCGATGGCCCACAAGGTATCGCTCGAGGCGTGAGAGACGTAAAGTGGACTAGGATGATTCGTTGTGAAATATGTCGTCTATGGGTTGCTACTCCCTTCCGTTCGATCGTCCCTCGGTATTCGGTCCGCGCTCAGCCCTAACCGCTTCTCGTCCTTCTTCGCCGGCGCCTGGTGATTGGCGTCATCTGTTGGATCCCCCTCGGTTTGCTTGCCGTATACCACCGCGGAGAACTTCCCTGATGCGTCCGGCATCGTGCACGCGTTCTCACACGCCACTCTACACGTCTCCAGCGCTCCCTCGGCGATCGCGCTCGTGGTCGCCCTCTCGCACGCCGCCAGGCAACCCGACTCGCACGCGTCCTCCCTGGTTGTGTACGAGCCGAGGGACCCTTGCGTGGCTATCGCCTGCTTGTCGACCCCTTCCACGTGCGCGAACACCCTGATGTTGTGCTGCGCCATCGTCGGGTCGTCATCGGGGCTGGAGGAGGTGACCAGACCCCTGACGCGGATCCAGTTGAACATCCCTGCCGCCCTCGAGATGCGCCCTCAGCAGTGGCCGGGGTTGACATTTCTTAGCTGGATTTCGCTATCCGTTCAGAAGCGCCCCGCTGCGCGACACTCTCGACGGCGGGGTCGATTCCGCGTCACAGCTCGAAGTCATCCGTCATGTCTTCCATGGCCGTCGCCATGAACACGGTGCCCGCGATGCGCCGCGCCGTCCCCGACTCGGGAACGGCGCGGCGAACCTCGCGTCCTCGTCATCACGGAAACGCGACACGAAGGATGAGGAGGGTGCCGTCGTCACCGCGGTTCGTCGCGTCGGTGGGCACGATCGAGCGACGTGAGGAGTTGAAAGGCATCCAGACCGGGTTCAAGCGCGGCGGCATGCCCCTCAAGGATGGGGCAACCCTCGCGGCTCGGCTCATGGAGGGGTCCGACGTCAAGAGCGCGACCGAGGTCATGACCGAATCGTTCAGGGGATCCCCGGACGAGCGCCCGAGAGCACGCGTCGCCAAGTACCTGCTGGATCAGCTCGAGTCGAACCCCGACGAGGTCTGCCTCGTCGGCGTGGACGAGGCATCGGACGAGGTGGTGGCCATCGTCACGCTCTCGTTCTCGCAGGCGGCGAGGGGCGGAGCCGACGCGGGCGCCAGAGGCGGAGCCGGCTCTGGCGCCAGGGCCCTCCCGTCCCCGCCCGACGCCCCGTACCTGTGCAACATGGCGGTGAGGGAGTCCGCGCGGGGGAAGGGGGTCGCCAAGGCGCTGCTCGGCGCGTGCGATGAGCTCGTGGTGGAGATGGGCGGCGCCGACGTTTGGCTCCACGTCCGCCGCAGCGACCCGGTTGCCACGCAGCTGTACACCGGAGCCGGGTATCGGATAGAGGCGACGGAGGAGAAGAAGGCGGTGATGTTCTTCAAGCAGAAGGGCGACGGGGTGGCGCTGATGCGCAAGGAGCTCGTGCCGGGGGGTGCCAACTCGATATTCGCGTAGCCAAACGAAGTGTCAAAGGCGTTAAAAACTAGTCTGCGTTGTTTGCTATACTCGCTAACCCGATGATCACCCGCTGCCCACCCTACCCAGCCTGCTGTCCGTCTTCGGATCGCTCGTGTACTCCTGCATCTGCACCAGCAGCGCGTCCACCGCCGACTGCAGCACCCGAAGGTCGTTGACGTGCAGCACCCGGAGCACGTTCACCGCCGCAGTCACCGCCGGACAAAACCCGTCGCAACCATCCGGGCCCAACGCCACCCCACTGGGAAAGTCTTCGGGGCGGAGGTTCCATCGCTCGTCGTTTCGGGAGGTTCCATCGGTACCCTCGGTTACCTTGGCCTCAACCTTGGCCTCAACCTTGGCCTCAACCTTGGACCAGAAAGGAGCGACGAACCTCTCCACCGCGTCGACGCACGCATCCGCTAATTCCTCGACGGTGCCGCCCGTCCCCGTCGTCGTTGGTTGATCCACGCGCGTCGTCGCATCCACGCGCAGCGCCGCCGCGAGGTCATCCAGCCGGGATCTGAGCGCAGGATCCGCGAGGCCGCGCATCCTCGGCCGAGACGCGTCGTCGTCGTACCCGCCCGCGCCGGTAACCCGCCCCCCCGCGGAGGTCTTCTGTCGCTTCGGCGGGGGCGGGGCGGCACCGATGGATGCGAGCTTGAGGTCCTTCACCACCGCTCCAAAGTCCACGGCGTTGTCCCTGTAGTCCAGCGCGACCGCCTGCTCCAGGAGGTAGTCGAACACCCGCGATGTCTGCGCCGCGTCCGTGGCGTCCAGCTCGCACCCGGTCTCGGTGACGAGCGACGCGAACGCCGAATTCCACGCGGCGGCGGGCGCATCCACCGCGCGCAAGGGCCCGCGCGCGTCCATGGGCGTCGCCCTGATCTTGGTGTCCTCCAGCCACACTATAAACTCGCGGAAGGCGCGATCATCGAGCGTGAGTGCCGGGACGCCCTTGGCGTACCCGAGCGCGTCCACCGCCAGCGCCCGCACGCGCGCGCCGAGCACCATGCTCTCGCGCCTTCGCCTCGAAGTGTGCGTTCCGCGGAGAATTTCGGTCTCGTTTCGTTTCGTTTCGTTTCGTCGAGAGAGGAAAGGTTGTCGAGGCGCGCGGGGCTTCGAGGTCGTATCGCGGTCGATCGGGCGGCGCAGACTCGGGCGCGCGACGCCGATGTCGATGGCCAATGCCATAGCTTGGCCTGCGTTCCCCCGGCCGCGAGTCACCTCGCGCGGACCCTCGCCGGCGGGCACGCCGGAGTCAGGGAGCCCGGCCGATATCGACGAACGAGCCACGACGAACGACGCAAAGGGCGTGGAGGGTGGGCGGAAAGACCTATGCGGGCTCTCCCCTTCCGGCACCGACGCCGTATCCGACCCGCTTGACTCGCATCCGCTGAGATCTACCGTGCCCGATGCCCACGCGGGCCTCGGCGGCGCGCGTGCTTCGCATCGCGACGGCGAGTACGCCAAGTTCCGCGCGGTGCTCCGCAAGAACTTCGTCCTGAAGACGAGGGGTTCGCAACTGTGGTGCACGATACTGGAGGTGCTCGTCCCCGTCGCCTTCATCGCGCTCATGTGCCTCCCGCGGCTCTTCATCGCGGACGAGTCCGTGGAGATGACCCTGCACCGCCCGGCGCCCATCCAAAGCCTCACGTGGAGTGGCCGCGTCCCCGGCGGACCCACCGGCGACGGCCCGTACAGACTCCTCTGGTCGCCCAACGCAAACCCCGACGCCAAGCGGGTCGCGGAATCCGCCGCGATAGACCTGCTCTGCGGCGGAGGTTTCATGACGCAGGTGGCGCTCGCGTCCTCCATCGAGCTCAACCAGGACGCCATCGCCGAGCACGGCATCCTCGACATACCGGAGGTGCTCGCGGGGTGCAGGAACGATCCAACCGCCTGCGCCGGGTTCGTAAAGCAGAGGGGCGGATACGACGGCCTAGGCCGCGACTCGTTCACCGCGAACCCGCTCACCCTCAACTGGCTCTGCACCGAGCAGTGCGTCACCGACACGAAGTGCTACAGACCGGTCATCGAGGAGTTCCTCATCGGGTTCCCGTCCGAGGCGAAAGCCATGGAGCGCGCGCTCGAGCTCGCGGAATGGGGCCGGTCGGTGGTGGCGGTGGTTTCCCTCCCGCCCGATCTCACCCCGACTGACCGACGCATCGAATACACCATACGCGTCAACGCCACGGACGTGCCCACGGGCGACATGGGCACCAAGTGGTCCACCGAGAAGTTCGAGCGGTGGGTCGTGGGCGAGAACGACCGGTGGAGGCGGTACTGGAGCTACGCCAACGTGCAGAAAAGCTTCGACCAGGCGCTCATGAGTCTCACCGCCCCGCTCGACCCCGCGGATCCGGCGCCCCGAGGCGTACGACTCGCGGCCTCGGTCAAAGGCTACCCGTTCCCGGCGTACAGCACCAACCTCGGGTCCACGTTCGCGTCCGTGTTCTTCGGGCTCGTGTACGTGTTCACCTTCTGCATCACCGTGGTCGTGGTGGTGAAAGGAATCTGCGTGGAGAAGGAGCTGAGGATCCGGGAAGGCATGAAAATCTTCGGTCTGAGCGACCTGGCGTACTGGAGCTCCTGGTTCGTGACGAGCTACGCCAGCCTTCTTCTCGTCAGTTTACTCGTCTCGCTGGTGGGTATATACCCGTTCAGGTACACCGACTGGACCCTGACGTTCGCGTTCCTCGCGCTGTGGACCTGCCAGCTGGTGGCGTTTTGCTTCTGCCTCACGACTTTGTTCTCCAGCGCGAAAGTCGCCGCCATCGCATCCGCGCTGGTGTACGTGGTCACCTGGGTCCCAGGCGTGAGCGCCGTGGCTGCCGATAACATGGGCGGCGACTCGTGGATCGCATCGTGCGTCATGATGCCCGCGACGTGCGTGTACATGTGGGGATGGGTGGTTTCCATACTGGAAAACGCGCAGATGGGCGCCACGTGGGACACCGTCTCCCTGAACCTCCTGGACGGCGCCGAGATATCCGCGAGTGAAGGCACGGGGACGTTCTCCGGGGCGTTGGTGCTGGGCGTCACCGCGTGTAACACGGTGGCGTACCTAGTGTTGGCGTGGTACCTCGATCAGGTGGTACCCGGTCCGTTCGGGCGCGTTCGGCCGTGGTGGTTCGTGTTTGACCCCTCGTACTGGCTCGGGAAAAAAACGTCGGCGGCGGCGGCGGATGCCTCGGGACCCCACGACACGGCGAGCCTTCCCGACGGCGTTGAACCCGTGCACCGCGACAAGAACGACGACGGCGCGCCCATGATCAGGGTCAACAAGATGGTCAAAACCTTCGGGTCGAACAGGGCGGTCGACGGCCTTTGCTTCGCGGCTCGGAGGGGGCAGATCACCGCGCTCCTCGGGCACAACGGCGCCGGGAAGACCACCACCATCTCCGTGCTCACCGGCATGATCAAGCAGGACGGAGGCGCCGCGATGATCGACGGCGTCGAGACCGACATGCGATCGATCCGGAAAGACCTCGGCGTCTGCCCCCAGTTCGACGTGCTCTGGCCCACGTTGACCGCGAGGGAACACCTCGAGCTCTTCGCCGTGTTCAGGGGTGTGCCCGAGTCCGAAATCACCCGCGAGGTCGACGACAAGATCGCCGCGGTCGGTCTGACGAACAAAGCTGAGTGCGAAGCCGGCGCGCTCTCCGGCGGGCAGCGCAGGAAACTCTCCGTCGCCGTGGCGTTCGTGGGTAACCCATCCGTCGTGATCCTCGATGAACCCACCAGCGGTATGGACCCTAGGAGCCGCCGATACACCTGGGAGGTGATCCGGGGTTTCAGGCAGCGCATGGGAACCACCGTGCTGCTCACCACCCACTTCATGGACGAGGCTGACATACTCTCCGACCGCGTGGCGATAATGTACGACGGCAAGATGGCCTGCGTCGGGTCCCCGCTCTACCTCAAGACCAAATTTGGGTCCGGGTACCGCCTCACGGTGGTGCTCGGGGACGCCGCGGATGCCGCCGCCGCCGCCGCCGTGGACTCAGTCGTGTTGAGCCGGATAAAAGGCGCGACGCGCACGTCGAGGGCGGGATCCACCGCGTCCTACGCCGTCCCTGCGTCCCAGCGGGCGTCCTTCCCCGACGTGCTCAACCGGCTGGAGTCGCGGCCGGACGTGGCGGCGTGCGGCGTGAGCTGCTCCACGATGGAGGACGTCTTCCTCAACGTCGCCGAGTTGGAGAAAGGCATCGCGACCGCGTCGACGGCGTCGACCGCGTCAACGGCTTCGACAGAACCCGAGGACGCCGTGCAGGTGACGATGCACTCGGAGTCGTCCACCCCGGATTCCAGGGTTCACGGGTGGGCGCTGTTGTGTAGGCAGTTCCACGCGATGCTGTGGAAGCGCGCGATCCACGCGCGGCGGGACAGACTCGGCATCGTGACCATGTACGTGGTGCCCATTCTCTTCGTCGTCCTCGGAATCGCCGTGTCCAAGATATCGAACGAGGCGTTCGAGGATCCCCCGCCCTCGGTCATGGACAGGAGCTTCCTCGGGAACCTGCCCACCGCGTTCTCGGCCCCGATGTCATCCATGGACGTGGCGAGCGTCGTCGATCACCTTCCGCCGGCGGAGGTCATGCCCGTGCCGCAGAGCCCGGGCACGTGGAGGTGCTGGCAGCCGTCTCCGGTGGTGGACATCTGCCGCCCCGATGAAATCGACCCGATCATCCCCGGCTGCCCCAACTGCACGGCGCCCGAGGACTTCGCGGACACGATCGACGGTTTCCTCCTCGCGAACATCCCGGACCAGGCCACGTGCGCCAACCCCGAACACACGGACAACGCGAGCTGCACGGCTCTGCTCGTGGACTCGGCCGCCGGGTTCGCACCCCGACCCGACGGGATAACCCCCACGGGTACGCGGGAGGTTAACTACACCGTCATGGTATCGCCGACCGCGTACCACGCGTTGCCCGCGTCTCTCGCATCCTTCCACGACGCCGTGTTCAAGGCTCTACACCCGGATTCACCGAACGCGACGCTGGTCTCGATCAACCACCCGATGCCCACGACGTCGGAGCAGAAGATGGAGCAGGCCATGCTGATGCACCTCGTCGTGTCGCTGTGCGCGCTGCTCGGGCTGGCGTGCCTCTCCGCGTCGGCGTCCGCGTTTCTGGTGTGGGAGCGAAGCTCCGCGTCGAAACACCTGCAGATGGTGAGCGGGCTGAACCGATCGGTGTTCTGGGCGGGTGCGTACGCCTGGGATCTCATAGCCTTCGCGCCGCCGCTCGCCATTTTCCTCGTTATTTTCGCAGTGAGCGAGGAGGAAGCGTACACGGGTGAATCTTTCGCCGTCGTCGCCGCGGCGCTGGCGCTGTTCATGCTCTCCGCGCCGCCACTCGCGTACGTGCTCCACTGGCCTTTCGAGAACAACATGGCGTGCCTCGCGGGTCAGATGGGAACCTATTTCTTCTTCGGCGTCGCGCAGATCATCTGCGCCGTGGTGCTCGGCGGGCTGGGCGAAGCCGGCGTTGACGACTCGGAGCACGCGTGGGACGCGTTGCAGTGGGCGTTCCGATGGCTGCCCCACTACTGCGTCGCGCGAATCCTGTTCAACCTCGCGGGTAACCACGCGGACGTCAAGCTCGGCCTGGTGGATGCCAAGCCCAAGGGCCCGTGGCACCCGGAGGTATCCGGCAACAATCTGAGCGCGATGGCCGTGTGCGCCGTGGCGTACACCCTCCTCAACCTGGCGCTCGAGTACGGCGTGTTCACCGCGGCGTGGTGGCGACGAAGGCTCGGTACCTCACTCACGGCCTCGACGACACACGCGGGAGACGAGGACGAGGACGAGGACGCCGGTGTCGCCGCCGAGCGCGCCGTCGCGAACGCGGACCCCGGGCACTCCTCCGGCCGGTCTCAATCGGCGCTCGTGGTGCGGAATCTTCGCAAGCGGTACCCCCGCCGCGGACACAGCTGTGCGGACACGGCGCCTTTCATCGACGCCGTCCGTGGGGTGTCCTTCGCGGTTCCGTCCGGCGAGTGCTTCGGTTTGCTCGGCGTGAACGGCGCGGGGAAGACGACGACGTTCAAGATGCTCAGCGGTCAGTTCCCGCCGACTTCTGGCGACGCGATCGTGACCCCGCGGGGGGAACCGCGCGGCTTCAACATCCTCGCCGACCTCGCGAGGGTCCGGCAACACGTGGGGTACTGCCCGCAGTTCGACGCGTTGCAAGGGTCGATGACCGCGGTGGACCACTTACTCCTGTACGCGTCCCTGCGGGGGTTTAAAGCGTCGAGGGCGGTGTCCACCGCCCGGGATCTCATCGCCGCTCTCGGGATACAAAAGTACGCCCATCTCCCTGCGTCCGGGTACAGCGGCGGGACCAAACGTAAGCTCTCCGTCGCGATATCCCTCGTCGGGGACCCGGCGGTGGTTTTCCTGGACGAGCCGTCGACGGGGATGGACCCGACGTCCAGGCGACAGCTGTGGGGGGTGCTCGAGTCCACCTGCCGCCGCCGAGCGCTGGTGCTCACGTCGCACAGCATGGAGGAGTGCGAGGCGCTGTGCCACCGCGCGGGGATCATGGTGGGTGGTAGGCTGCGCTGCCTGGGGCCCATACAGGGTCTCAAGAGCGAGCACGGCAGTGGGTACTCGCTGGACCTGCGCGTGGGCGACGGCGCCATCGAGTCAGTCCGCGGGTTGATCGAGGCGCGGGTGCCGGGTGCGACGCTCACGGAGGATTGCGCCACCCGGCTGAGGTACAGGCTTCCTTCGTCCGCCGTCGCGAAGGTGTTCGCGCTGCTGGAGGACGGGTCGAACAAAGGGCTGGTGCAGGACTATCAGCTCGGGCAGACGACGCTGGAGGAGGTGTTCCTGAGGTTCGCCGAGGGAGGGGAGGTTGAAGAGGAATGAGATGAAGGTGGACGACGAGGGAGCAAACGCCTGATGATCGAAATTGTCGACCTCAACCTGCACGTTACTCATCAACGCCTCACACGGGCTCTATACCGTGTAGGGCAGTTTTATCATCTTGTGGATGAGTAACGTGCAGGTTGCAGCGCATCATCAGGCGTTTGCTTCCCTTTGTCGACGCGCCATGAAATGGATACGTATCGGATCACAAGTGAGCTACTCGTCGCTTTTCTCCTCCTCCGCGGCGTCTCCACCCTTCGCCGCCTTCTTCGCAGCGCGCTCCGCCTTTTTCTTCTCCTGCGCAGCCTTTTTCTCCTCCTTCGTCAGCTTCTTCTCGAACAGGGAGTCCACGCCGGGACCGGTGGACTTGGCCACTGGCGCGGCGGGAGCGTCGCCGTCGCCGCCGCCGTCGAGACGAGGCCTGGACCTGGGTGGAGCCTCGCCGGGCTTGAAGCTCTCCGGGAGGAGCGCGGCCGCTCCCGCGCCGCCGCCCTGCCACCCGAGCATCGGCCCATCGCACAGCATGCCCTCCGAGGTCACGCCGCCCACCATGGCCTTCTTAACCTTCGACTCATCCTTGAGCGATGCCCCGATCGTCGCGACGACGACCCTTTTCCCGACCTCGACGTTGGCCGCGTTCGTCACGATCGTCAGGGGCTCGTCCTGGCCCACGTCGACCTTGAGCTCCTTCAGTTTATCCTTGCCCTTGACCCCCTCGCACTCGAGAACGAGGCCGGCGAGGTAACCCGCGAGATCGTCCGCCATCTGTCTGTCGATCGCGGCGCACGCGCAGAAAATGTGGCGCGGGGGTTCGGCGCGAAAAACAAATTTTCAATCAAAAATTTCTCCACCACTCTCCGCTCGCCAGCGTCGTCGCCGCGGCTGCCCCAACAGCCACTAAAACCGCCCCCACGCCCCTCATCGCCGCCCCCGATGACCCCGCGTATTCCGTCATCACCACCGTCCACGCGCCGGTATCCACGTCGAACTCCCACACGTCGTTGCGCATGTTACCGCCGAACACGGTGAACTTTGAGCCGCTCGGGTCGGGCGCCACCGCCGCGTGCCCGCTCCTGGACGCCGGCACGTCCGCACCACCCGCCGGCTCCAGCCGATGCCACGTCCCGGCCGCCCGCGTGAACTTCCAGACGTCGTTGGTATCGCCCCGGCTCGGGTCGTACCCGCCGAACACGTACAGGTTTCCCCGCAGGACCACGCCGACGTGGCCGGTGCGAGGGGACGGAACTGTTGAGTACGCGGCTGTGTCCATCGGCCCGACCCCGCCCTCGTGCAGTCGCGTCCACTTCTTGTCCGCCATCTTGTACTCCCACACGTCGTTCTGTGTGCCCGTGGGTGACAGGCCGCCGAAGAGCACGGCGGTGTCCGAGTCCACGAGTGTCTAAAAGTGAAGTCGAGAGGGACGGATGCGGTCAGAGGTGCCCGAAAAAGAAACCGTTGTGTGCTCGTTTCGGGATGTCGCCGGGCGGTGCAAAGGCGGGGTCGTATCGGGGTGTATCCGGGCACGGGGCGCACCAGGGATTGGCCCGAGCGCTGGCTGGGCTGGGTACCGAAGCGGCCCTCCACTTCGGCGTTGGCGTTGGAGCTCACGTCCACGTACGACCCGCCTGATGCGTCCGGCGCCGGCGTTTGCCCGTTACCGCCCGTCACGAGGAGCGCCATGGAGGCCACAAGCAGCGCCAAGGCGTGGGCTTTCACGGGTGCGCCACCGGAACCGCGTGACATGGTGCCTCGATACGTACGCACGCGGGTGCGACGCGATGAATTCGCGCGACGGGCTTCGTACGCGGCGTCGAGTGCGACGTTCGTCGCCCTCTGAATGCTCTTTTTGGTCCGCTCGAAGGCTTTTTTCTTTACCCATAATAATCGACAAACGCACTAGTTCCTAATTCAATTCCTATCAATGCGCGATCCGCATTTCCCTATTTCTATTTTCCTCACGTCTACTAAAACATACGAAGGATCTTTTCGTCAGAGAGTCCCTGCGAGCCAGAAGATCGTTCATGACAAACTTTGATGATGATTGCCGCCATCACAGTTCACAACGCGCGCCCGTCCAAGGCACGCATCGCCTCGCAAACCCTAAGGTTCGTGAGCGACACTCACCTCTCCACGCATCTCGCGGGTTAGGCACACCAGAGGCTCCCCCGCAAGGAGAGGAACCCTCGCCACGCGCAATCACCATGTCCGCAGTCGGCTCCCTCGCCGCAGTGCCAACCGTCTCCGGTCACTCCCTTCGCGCTCTCAAGCGCGCCTCCTCGAAGGCTTCCAAGCCCGTCGTCCGTTCCGGTGCGTGAAACGCGTGATGTCCGACCGAAAACGCCCTTCCATCCCGTGAAACGTAACCGCGCGATCACCCAAAGGCCGCCGTGCGCCGCCGCAACCCCGCGCCTTCGGATGATATTTCAAGATCCGTCCCGGTTTTGCCGCCGCTTCGAGGCCGTCGTCCGGCTCGAGAACCCTTTTGTGACAAAATATCTGAACAATCCGCGCCCCTTCCCACTCCCTTCTCTCGAGCAGGCGTCAGGGTCAGCGCCATGGCCGAGGCGGATAAGTCCCGCGTGGGACTCTGCGGCCTCGCCGTGATGGGCCAGGTGAGTCTCCGTCCGATCCGATACCTAACATCGACGCGCACATCGCCTTGGAATCGCCGCCGCCCCGAAAAGATCATTTTGACGGCAGCGCTTTATGCTTTTTAGGCTAACAATTCAATTCCCCCGCCCGCCCGATCCGCAGAACCTGGCCCTGAACGTCGCCGAGAAGGGTTTCAAGATCTCCGTGTACAACCGTTCGGGCGACAAGACCGACAATGCCGTGGCCAGGGCCCAGAAGGAGGGCCTCGGCGAAAACCTCGTCGGCTTCAAGGAGATGGGCGAGTTCGTCCAGTCCCTCGCCAAGCCCCGCTGCTTGATCATCCTCGTCAAGGCTGGCGCCCCCGTGGACGCCACGATCGAGGGCCTCTCGCAGCACATGGAGCCCGGCGACATCATCATCGACGGCGGTAACGAGTGGTACGAGAACACCGAGCGCCGCGCCAAGGCGCTCGAGGAGAAGGGTCTCCTCTACCTCGGCATGGGCGTCAGCGGCGGCGAGGAGGGCGCCAGGAACGGCCCCTCCATGATGCCCGGCGGCTCCAAGGCGGCCTACGACGTCATCGAGCCCATCATCACCAAGGTGTGCGCGCAGACCGACAGCGGCCCGTGCACCACCTACGTCGGACCCGGCGGCGCCGGCAACTTCGTCAAGATGGTTCACAACGGAATCGAGTACGGCGACATGCAGCTCATCTCCGAGGCGTACGACGTCCTCAAGACGGTCGGCGGCTTGACCAACGCCGAGCTCGCCGCCGCGTTCAACGAGTGGAACGCCGCGGAGCTGGACTCGTTCCTCATCGAGATCTCCGCGCTCATCCTCGCCAAGGAGGATGACCAGAAGCCCGGGGATGGTTTCCTGGTGGACAAGATCCTGGACAAGACGGGCATGAAGGGCACGGGCAAGTGGACCGTGCAGCAAGCCGCGGAGCTCTCCGTCGCCATCCCCACCGTCGCGTCCTCCCTCGACGCCCGCTTCATCTCCGGCGTCAAGGATGAGCGCGTCGCCGCGCAGGCTACCTACGCCGCCGCGGGTCTCGAGCCCGCGGATGCCAAGGCGTCCACCATGACCGCGGAGGAGAAGCAGCAGCTCGTCGACGACGTCCGCGCCGCGCTCTACGCCTCCAAGATTTGCTCCTACGCGCAGGGCATGAACCTGATCCGCGCCAAGTCGACGGAGCAAGGGTGGGACCTGGACCTCGGCGAGATGGCTAGGATCTGGAAGGGCGGCTGCATCATCCGCGCGCGCTTCCTCGACCGCATCAAGCAGGCGTACGACAAGGACGCCGACCTGCCGTCCCTCCTCGTCGACGGCGAATTCGCCAAGGAGCTCGTGGAGCGCAACGACTCGTGGAGGAACGTGGTGACCAGCGCGATCAACGCGGGCGTCGCCACCCCTTCCATGTCCTCGTCCCTGGCGTACTTTGACTCCTACCGCCGCGGCAGGCTCCCGGCGAACCTGGTGCAGGCGCAGCGCGACTTTTTCGGGTCGCACACGTACGAGCGCACGGACATGGACGGCTGGCACCACACCATCTGGTCCGACATGAACTCCGCGGACTCCATCACCACCGACGGATACAACGCTTAAGTGCAGATCTCCGGTGAAAATTCATTTGTGTTTTAGCCCGGTTGGGCGACGAGTCAGCCTCCTCGGTATACTAACCGAGGGGTGGACCAGTTGATTTTAGACCTTGTAAGATCCTGATGTAAGACTTCGATTTGACTAGAGACTAAAACACGCTACCGAACCGATCAGCCTGCCCGTACCCGCCCGGCTGCTTCCTCTTCACCCCCGAGGGTCCCGGCGCCGAGGGTCTGCCCGACGCGGCCGATCGCTGCCGCGGCCGCTCGTCCGGTCGTTCCCACGCGCTTCCAACCCCGCCGCCGTTCGCCGCATTCGAAGTACCTCCTAAACGGTCGTCGTTGTTGTCAGCACCATCGCCATTCGACCTGTTTGGACCCGGGTTTGGTCTGACTGGCGCCAACACGTCGTGAAGCGACGGAAACGTGGGCATCTCCTCGACTCGTTTGGGCCGTGGATGCTCCTGGAAGTACTCGTGCTCCAGCGCCTGCGACGCGGTGCATCGTCGCCTCGGGTCGTACGTCAGCAGCCTGTTCAGCAGGTCCACGCCTTTCTTACTGAGCCGGTTGAAATCGGTCTGGAGGTAGTTGTACGGCTGCGCCTGCGCGGCGCTTATGCGGTAGCTGCCGTACTTGGGCAGGGTATCGAACCCCGGCCAGATCTTTTCGTTTGGCGTGCCGAGCAGCTTGTACATCATGTCCAGCGTCTGTGCCTCCTGTTTACCCGGGAATAAGGGTTCGTGCTTTAAGAGCTCGGCGAGGATGCACCCGACGGCCCAGTTGTCGACGGCGGCGGTGTATTGCGCGCAGCCGAACAACAGCTCGGGCGCCCGGTACCACAGCGTGACAACCTTGGGGGTGTAGGAACCCTCGTTTCCTGGTTGGTAGAACCTCGCGAGGCCAAAGTCGCAGAGCTTGAGCTCGCCGCGGTTGTTCAGCAGCAGGTTGCTGAGCTTGAGGTCCCTGTGGAACACCCACCGTTTGTGTAGGTACGCCACCGCCTGGAGCAGCTGCAGGCACAGGCACTTGCTCTCCGCCTCGGTGAACGGCACCCGCATCGTCTCCATGAGCCTCGCGAGGTCGTGCTCGCAGTACTCGAACACGAGGAATATCGCGTTTGGCTTCTTGCCGTTCACCACCCTGAGCAGGTTGACGATGTTCTGGTGCCGAGAGGACTGGAGGATCCGCACCTCGCGCAGGGCGGTCACGGGCACGCCGTCCCGCTCCTTGTCCATGCGCACCTTCTTCAGCGCCACGACATCGCCGGTTTGTTTGTCCCTCGCGCGATATACCACGCCGTACGTGCCCTCGCCGATGCGTCCTGGGGGATGGAACGGGCGTATCGGGTGTCAGGATGAGGGATCGGGCCCATCTATCGGGATTGTCGCGATGATTGACGAGGGTTAGCACGCGACGCGACGCTCACCTATCTTCTCATAGTTCTCCAGGTTCTTCGACGCCATCGTCCTTTCCTACGGTATTGTTGTTCAGGCTACCATCCGACGAATTCGACGCGTGTGTTGATGCGAGAGATTCGCGCGGTGGTGTGTGCGAAGCGAAGAAGGGATTGGTGAAGGGAAGACGGAAGGACTGACGAGGATTTTGAGGAAATACGGTGTCGGTGTCACAACCACTAGTCTTCTAAGTTACAGTCTCACTCCGCGGGGGCGGCGTCCGCCTTGGGTGGCAGCGCGTCGGACTCCTTGGGGACCTCCTCAGCCTCATTCATCACCGCCGGGGGAGGCGCGGGGACGTACGGCGCGTTCTTGATCCCGTACCCGACGTAGCAGTTTGAAAACTTGGGACCCGCCTGGTACACCGCAAACGCGCCGGGCCACACCATGCTCTTGATCGCCACCGTCTGGTTCTTCACTCCCACGACGTTGGAGCTGGTGCACGACGTCCACGCGGGCTGCTTCTGGGCGCTGCCGTCGATCTCCTCCATCACGCAGCTGCCCCAATCCACGCACTCGCTCTCGGTGTCGCCGTCCAGGGTGACCAGCAGCTCGGGGTCCACGTCCGGCTCGGGGGGATCCACGGCGGGAGCGTCGGGATCGGCATCCTCGGGCGGCGTGTACTGCTCGACGCGGCCCTGCTTCTTCAGGTACCTGTAGCGGTGGCTCCAGTTCACCGGCTCCCTCATCTCCTGCAAGTCCTCCTTCTCCTCGAACGCCGGGAGGTCGGGGTAATCCTCCGTCCCGGGCTGCACCAACTTTTTGGGCTCCTCGTCTTCGCCAACCGCCACCAGGTACCCAGCCGGGGAGACCACCGTCGCGGAGACGATCCGGCCAACCTGCGCTCGCAGGTACATAGCCTCGTCGCCCGGGAACGCCGGGTAGGACCACACGGGCGCGGTCAGGTCGCCGGTGAAGTACTTCTTAATCTTGCGCGCGGCGACCACGGCGGCTGGGGTGAGATCGGGCAGTCGGGTGAAAGCGCCGCCGAGGTGGGAGCAGACAAAGTAGGTGTACTCGTTGGATCCCTCGCCGGCGGGTTCGGGCGGGACTTGGCCGGGCGGGGTCTCCGGCGCGTCCTCCACCGGTTCGTGCTCCTTGATGGACGTCTCGAAGACGTAGTAATCGCCGTCGGTGCCGAGCACCTTGCCGAAGAATCGGACGGTGGCGCAGTTCTTCTTGGGATCCTCGCCGAGCCTCTTCGCGCAGAGCATGACGCCGTACATCTCGGACATGGAGAGGCCGAGGCCGACAGCCTCGTACATCGCCGCGTCGCCGACGATGTTCTCGGACTCGAATTCGTTCAGGAGGTCCTCGGCGGGCTCGATGGGTTCGCCGCTCTCCGGGTCGATCTCGCGCTTGGGGGCGCAGTACAGCTCCTTGAGAGCCACCGCGGTGGCGACGTTTTTGGGATCCGCAGCCATGAGCGGGGGGTCCGCGGGCTTGAACGCGGTCTTCTTCACCATCACGGACGTCTCCAACAGATCGACCGCGTCATCGGGCTTCTCGTCGAGAACCTTGCCTGTCGCGATCGCGGGTACGGAGGGAGGAAGGTCAGCGGGGCGGGCGGGAAATCAGGGGCTGGATGCCGAATCAGGGTGCTAAAAATGGGTGATAATTGACCCCGGCGGGGCACGCACCGACGACTTTGGCGAGCTGTTCGTACACGGACTCCCCGTTCAGGTTGGTCTTCTGCAGGAAGGCGATAGCTTCCTGCAGCTTTGGGTCCTGGGACGCCATGGCGACTTTCGGTCCCGGCCACTGTCGGGCGGGCGATCACACGCTCGTCGAGGATGATAATGGCCGAGCTCTTCGGTGAGTGGGGCTCAATGCAGCACGGGCGATCGTGTAAAAAAGAACACGACGTCAGTCCAATTTCCCATACGGAAAATACAAATAAATTGTTAAAAACACGACGTCGTCAATCTAATTGCCCATACGAAAATAAAAATAAACTTTCCTGACTCTTACAAACTCGGAAATCTCGCCGTTACGAACTCTTCGATATTTCCCGAACTTTTCGCGGGATGATGACTCGACGAGTCTCATACTCATACCCGTGCGCCGGGGGTGTGCAGTTCGGACGATACCGGGTGTCAGCGGTACCACGGTCTACAGGGCGCGTCAGACGTAGTCATGGCTCACGTCTTCGTCCTCGGCGCCGCGGTGGGGACCATAGTTGGTGAGTCATTCAAATGTACCGTTTTTCGTGTCACCATTTTTTCGCGACAACGTCCCCCTCCACGACGCGACGAGCGCGGGGCGTCACCACGGGCTCTCGGGCCCGATACGACGTCCCAGTCGATCGACGGCACATTGGCCATCCCTAACGCCGGCGTCATCGCCCCGATATCGCGTCACCGACCCCTCTGACCCCTCCTTCCCCCTTCGCGTCCCAACAGTCCACATCAAAAAGAAAGTCGGAGGTGGCGGGAACGATGAGGACCTCAGCCCCGAGGAGCGCGCCAAGCGCGAGGCCGACGCCGCCGCCCGCGTCGCCGGCATCGAGTCCCTCCTCCGGGATCAGGCCAAGAAGCTCGAGGCGACCAAGGCTGCCGCCGACCTCGCCGAGAAGAAAGCCGAGATGGCTGACTTGGAGGGTGAGCTCCTGAAACAAAAGCTGGACGCCGTCATGACCGAGAAGAACTCGGTGGAGCGCATGCTGGAGGAGATGGCCAAGAAGAAGGACGCCGCCGAGATGGCCACCGCGCGTGAGGCTTCCGAGAAGGCCAAGTACGTCGACGAGAACAACGAGCTGCTCAACAAGGTGACCGTGCTCAACGACGCCCGAGTCGCGGACAAGCACCAGTACGCCGTGCAGGTGTGCAAGTACAGAGACGAGCTCGTGGCGTACACCGAGAAGACCCCGACGGAGTTCTTGGCCGAGATCCTGGCGCTGGTGAGCGACATGGACAACGAGGTGGACATCGAGCTCGTGGATGCCGAGGTTGCCGCCGCGAGGCTCGGGAACAGGACCCGCGTCGCGAAGGAGGAGGAGCTCAAGATCTGCTCCGAGTGGACCCATAACCCGGCGCTCGCGATGGCCAACCCGCACAAGCTGATGAGGCTCGCGTCTAGGACACGCGCGCTCGCCGCGCCCCCGAGCACGTCCAGCGCCACCGCGTCCACGTCCAACGGAGGAGGCAAGGTTGTCAACGCGAGCGGCATCTCCGTTTCCACCACCCCCGAGATGGCGGCTAGGCGACGCACCGCCCTCGGCGCGCTGGACCAGAACGCCGCCACCGCTGCCGCGGCTGCGTACAGCGGCAGCGCGATGAACAAGCTCCAGGACCAGCTCGATGCCATCGAGATGCGTCTGGACAAGGCTGCGGGCAAGGCTGCGTCGATGGGCGCGTCCCTCCTGGACACGCACTACGTCGACATCACGCCATCCGCGTCCCCGCTGACCTCCCCGAAGATGCTCTCGGCCAAGAAGATGGCGAGGTCCGAGAACGACGATGGGCTCGTGTTCCAGGGTGGTGTCGCGTCCAAGTCTATGGGCGGGCGCTCCAGCGGCCTCGCGTCCAGGGGCGCCGGCTTCCAGGCTAAGGCTTCGGTCAACATCGGCGGCATCTTCGGCAGCAAGGCTGCCCCGGCGATGACGCCCACGAAGCAGCTCAAGGGCATGGACGTGTTCGACGACTTCGAGCCCGCGCCCATGGGCCCCAGGCCCTCGCGTGCGATGGCCGTGCTCGGCAAG
>Ga0115567_10001948_pt1 | contig 20567 bp, 18 predicted proteins | sample COGITO_mtgs_1204_2_FD_88679 | JGI IMG/M metagenome (GOLD analysis project Ga0115567, IMG submission 88679) | Pelagic marine microbial communities from North Sea - COGITO_mtgs_120412 | ecosystem: Environmental > Aquatic > Marine > Epipelagic | place: Germany:Helgoland, sampling site Kabeltonne... | reverse complement strand
TGGCGACATGCAGGATGAGAGTGGATGGACCCCCTGCTTACATTCTTGAACGACGGCCTGCCGCACGTTAATTTGGATACATTATTCAGCGGCACACAGAGCAATCTTGAGCACCTGAGTCACAGAGACCCCGGAGACAGAGATGACTCTGTGTGAGTCTTATTGGGTAGAGAGAAAGGGGTGTGGGTGATTTCTGACCCTGTACCCCGCAGACTTAGACCCACTCGATGGTTCACCCCTGCATGTTTTTCTGACCCTTCCCTGACCTGAACGCAAAAGACCCCTCAGCATGGTGACTGAGAGGTCTTGTCGGGTGTCATATCCGAGGGATGTCCGAGTATCACCTCAGAGAAACATATGATGTGAAATCTTATTTAAAATCACCGGCTTCGGCACGTGGCCCCAAAACTCCGCTGATGGTCTCGTCATCCATGATTGCGGTGACTTTAATTTCAATCAAACCATTCCAATCTAATGCCCAGCTCGCCAGTGCACTTGCATCATCTGTATCACAGACGGCAAAGCCGCCAGACCCATCGACATTATGATATCTGGACAGCATTTTCACACCTTCGGGTGGCATGCCACCGGTAGCCATGAATTTCGTGATTGTTTCGTTTCGTGCTTGCGGCGCATGGGTCCACGCTAAAGTGAAAAGCATCACTGTTCTCCTAGTGAGATGACGAAAGAAGTCTGGATAACCCCAATGTATCACTTCTAGATAAGTTTTTCCAAAGTTCTGTCATTGGCGCCCTTTATCGCTCCTGACCATATCTCAGTAAATGTGACAAGGAATGACAGTGGCGGCCAGGTTTCTCATACGGAAAGTCTGACAGAGAAGATTCGGAATTGGTAGGGAGAATGGTGTGTGGGTGGATGCAGACGGCTTGATACGGGCTGCTAGGTACCACCTACCCCTCCTCCCATTGAGATAATGGAGTGTCTATTCTTTCCAATAAATCCAAATTGCTCCCCCAGCATGCAGACAGACCACTAATGAGTTCATAGAGAGCCAAAGGGGGGGGGCTTAGTGTAACTGCAAAACTGTCACACAGTTTGTCACACAGAATTAGCTCACACGTCACACAAGCCGCATTTATGAATGCTTAACTATCTGTTTTAAAATAACTATTTTGTCGAAAAACAAGTGGTGACCCCGAGTGGATTCGAACCACTGACCTACAGATTAGGAATCTGTCGCTCTATCCGGCTGAGCTACGGGGCCGTAGCCGTGATGTAGCCCAATGCAGGCGCAAGATGCAACTTGGCAGTTAAAGACCCGCTGCCGTCAGTTTCCCGACCCGAGCGGGATCGAATAGACGACGCTGAGCACCTCGGTCCCCGGGTTGGTGTCACCGATACTGGCATTCGAGAGATGATAGAACGACAGCCCGAGACGGGTGCGGTTATCGAACCGGTAAGACAGTTCGATACTGGAACGGAATTCGATTTCATGTCCCAGGTCGACGCCATCGCCGTCATCGTAATACCCGGCCGCGAAGCTGGGTGTCAGCACCCAGCGTTTACCGAAGAACACGTCGACCAGAACGCCGCCAAAGCCGTAAAATGCCGAATCCGTGGTCCCCATCGCGCCGATAAAAGGTTTGAATATCCAGATCTTTTTATCGGACCGGTATTCAGCGCGGAATTCCACAGCCTGATCATGATCCTGTACAAGATCGAACGCGCCAACCGAGACGGTCAGGAAATCCGGGTCATCTGCCGCCGCAGAGACAGGTGTCGCCAGAACAGCACACAACGCAAACGTCTTGAAAACTCTTAGTATCGTATTCACTGAACACAGCCCCCTACGCTGATACCCTGCCGGACGAAGCGCTTGATGCCGCCTCTTAACATGCAGTGTAGTTGATTTGTATACACCGTGAAAAGGCATGCCCGCAATTTCCGGCCTTCAACCGGCAAATTTATGCTTCAGACGTTCAGTCGACGTGACCAGCGCCTCGCGCACCCCGGAATCCATCGCCGAATGCCCCGCATCGGGCACGATAATCATTTCCGAGCCCGGCCAGGCGCGGTGCAGCTCATCGGCCGTCGTGATCGGACAGATCATGTCGTAGCGGCCCTGGATAATCGTACACGGCAGATGTGTAATCGCGCCGAGATTATCCAGGAGCTGGTTATCCGACATGAAATTGCCGTTGGTGAAGTAATGGGTCTCGATCCGGGCCAGTGCGTAGGCCATCGATTCCTCGCCGAAGGCAGCAACCGTTTCCGGGCTGGGATGCAGGGTGGAACACGCGCCTTCATAGCGGCTCCAGGCGCGAGCCGCCGGCAGGTGCACCTTCGGGTCCTCGTCGAGGAGACGCCGGTAGAAACTGGCCAGAATATCGCCCCGTTCCTGTTCCGGAAGGACCGATACCAGGTTGCGCCAGGCTTCCGGGAAAACCGTTTTCAACCCATAGAGAAACCAGTCAACCTCGCTCGGCCGGCCAAGGAATATCCCCCGGATCACCAGTCCGAGACAGCGATCCGGGTGGGCCTCTGCATAGGCCAGCGCCAGGGTGCTGCCCCAGGACCCGCCGAATAGCAGGAACTGCTTGATGCCGAGATGTTCACGGAGCGCCTCGATATCGGCGATCAGGTCAGCGGTGGTGTTATCGGTCAGTTCGCCCCGGGGGCTCGAACGCCCGGCGCCCCGCTGATCGTAAATAATAATCCGGTAGGTGCTGGGGTCGAAAAACCGCCGATGCACGGAGGTTGCACCCGCACCGGGACCGCCATGCAGAAAAATCACGGGCAGCCCGCCGGGATGACCGGATTGCTCCCAGTACATCGTGTGAATACCGTCGAGTGCAAGTCTGCCGGTCTCATACGGTTCGATTGACGGGTAGAGTTGATCGCGGAGGCGCCGCTCGATCACGTTGTAAGCTCCGGCTAGAATTAAACCGCCATCGCCCGGGACAGGCGATGGCGGCGGGGTATATTACCGTCGGAAAAGACCGAGGCAAGGGCGAACCGGAATGAACGGATTATTCAACAAGCCTGCTACCGACCGCCGCAGGGCAACGCCCTGTCCCGGGACCGGCTGCCTGCGGGCAATGACCTTTTACATCGGGATCGCGTCACTCGTTGTTCTGATTTCAGGCCCGCCGGATGCCGCCGCCCGGAAGCTTCCGGCGCAAAACCCGGTCGCCGTGAAAACAGCGACCGTGACGGCGGTTGTTGATGGCGATACGGTCCGGCTGAATACCGGCGCGGAAGTCCGGCTGACGGGCATTCAGGCACCAAAACTGCCGCTCGGGCGCAAGGGTTTCCGCCCCTGGCCCCTCGGAGCCGAAGCAAAGACAGTACTCACAGACCTCAGCCGGGACCGCCAGGTCCGTCTGGAATATCCGGGGCAACCCCATGACCGCTGGGGCCGTCTTCTCGCCCAGATGTATGTCGGCAAGACCTGGATTCAGCGGGAGATGCTGCTGCGGGGTCTTGCACGCGTCTATACGTTCCCGGACAACCGCACCCATGCAGCCGCACTCTATGCCGCGGAACGCACGGCCCGCGCGGCGGGCCGGGGTATCTGGGCACTGGACTGGTACCGCATCATCGATGCTGCGGATACCGACCGCCATATCGGCACCTTTCAGCTTGTCGAAGGAACGGTAAAAAGCACAGCCATCGTCCACGGGCGGGGCTATCTGAATTTCGGCGCGGACTGGCGATCCGACTTCACCGTGTCGATCGCCCCCAGACACCTGAAACTGTCTCGCGCGGCGCGTATTGATATAATCGGCATGAAGGATCGACGGTTGCGCGTACGTGGCTGGCTGGTTCGCCGGAACGGTGCCATGATATCCGTGACGCACCCTGAGCAGATTGAAATCCTGACCCAGTGAATCCTAACCCAGTGAGTGAAGCCGTGAAACGTGTCCTGACCCTGATTCCGTCCCTGGCCGCCGCGGGGCTGCTTGCCGCCCTGCTGGCCGGCTGCGCGAAAAACCCCGCCACCGGCGGCACGACCTTTACCGGCGGGCTTTCGCAGGCCGATGAAATCCAGATGGGACGGCAAAACCATCCGAAGATCATCAAGGAATTCGGTGGTGAATACGGAACACCCGAACTGAAACGCTACGTTGACGGTATCGGACAGTTACTGGCCAAAACATCGGAACGATCGGACCTGCAGTTCAAGTTCACGGTGTTGAATTCCGATATCATCAATGCCTTCGCGACCCCCGGCGGTTATGTCTATATCACGCGCGGGCTGATGGCCCTGGCGGATAACGAAGCACAGCTCGCGGGCGTTCTGGCCCATGAAATCGGGCATATCACGGCACTCCATCATGCACGCCGGCACGGACAGTCGCTGCTGGCGAATATCGGCCTCGCGGCGGTCGGCATCCTGGCCGGCAGGCAGGCCGCCCAGGTCGGCCAGTTGGGTGCGGTATCACTGCTCCAGAGTTTTTCACGCGACAACGAATACGAAGCGGACGGTCTTGGCGTGAGATACCTGTCACGCGCCGGCTTCGACCCTGCAGCGATGGCCGGGTTCCTGGCGAAGCTTCGCGCCGATACGCGGCTGACGGCGCTGCGCCGGGGCGAATCACCGGATACGGTCGACCAGTTCAACTATCTGGCGACACATCCGGCGCCGGCCGCCCGCGTCAAACGCGCCACCGCTTTGGCACGCCAGACCAATGTCCGGAACCCGATGACGGCAAAAGATATCTACCTGTCAAAACTGGATGGCCTGCTCTATGGCGGCGATCCCACAGAAGGCTTCATCCGCGGACAGGACTTTCTTCATCCCAAACTGCGCTTTGCCTTTTCGGTGCCGACGGGTTTCCACCTGATGAATTCCAGCAAGGCAGTCCTTGCATTCGGCCCGAACAAATCGCGCATCATTTTTGACCGGGCCAGCAAACCTGCCGATGGATCGATGGAATACTACCTGAGCCGGATCTGGGGCGGCAAAATGCGCCTGCGCGATCTTGAAACCATTCGCGTCAACGGCCTCGATGCCGCCACGGCAACAACACAGATACGCACCAGTAACGGCACGTTCGATGCCCGGCTCACGGCGTATCGGATCGACACGCAGACCATCTATCGGATGATTTTCCTGACCACCGGGGCGGATACCAAAGGCCTCGCAACAGGCCTCCGGCGGACGACATACAGTTTTCGGACCCTCAGCCCCGCCGAGGCATCCCGCCTGCGTCCGCTCGTGCTCCGCATCATTACCGCCCGCCGGGGGGACACCGTGGAAAGCCTTGCTCGCCGTCTGCCCTATAGCGACTACAAGGTCGAGCGGTTCGAGGGCCTGAACGGCATTTCCCGCAAAGACCGCCTGCGTCCGGGACAGAAACTCAAGCTGGTGGTGACGGCGAACTGACACTGACCGGGATCACGCCGACGAATACCGTCACTTTGCTGCAAGGGGTCGGAAGGCTTACGTTCTTGTTATGACCGATGATCAACTGCCAATGCTGCCTGACACGGAAAAACGCAGACGGATAAAACCGTCCGTGACGACAGCGCTCGTTCTTGGTTTCGGCACGTTGATGCTTGTCGGGATGGTCATGGTTCAGGGCATTACCATGTGGAGCGCGCAGAAAAACACACGCGAGTTACTGGCTGAGAATGCACATTTCGCCGTTTTGTCGCTGGTCAGGGAAACGCGACGACATCTCGCACCCGTCCGGGAACTGACAGAATATATCACCCGGATGATCGATACCGGCCAAATCGATCTCGACGATCGCAAGACACTTGCGGAAACACTGCTGACGAGCATGGCCGGGACCGACCAGGTTTTCGGGATGGGGTTCATTTACCCGGATGGCAGAATTGTGCGGGTCCAGCGTGGACGGGGGCAGATATCCGATGAATCCCCGAACATCGACCAGTCATTGCTCCGCGCAATCAACGTCGCGCGACAACGATTTCAGCCATACTGGGAACAACCGATCTGGCTTCCGGAAGTTGAGGCCACGATGATTTCGATCCGATCACCGATATGGGAAGGCGATATATTCCGCGGAATGCTTGTAACCGCCGTAACGGTCAACGCGCTGTCCAGGTTTATCGCCAGATCCGGTGCAGTGCCGCTCGCGGATAACCGTTTCGTGCTGTACGGCCGAGACCATGTTCTGGCGCATCGCAACATGGAACGCGGCAAATTCAAACGGCAATCCGATATTCCCCTGCCCGCGCTGCAAGATGTCGGGGACCCGGTTCTTGCCAAACTATGGAGCTCTGAAAACAGGCGCCGGCTGTTCATCGATCTGGACGCACAGACCAGTGGCCACGGCATGAATATCAACGGCGAGAACTATCTTTTTCTATACCGGGAACTGACGGGCTTCGGGCCGGAACCCTTCACGGTGGCTATCTATGCAGGGCCCGAAGACGGGCTCGGCGACGAGTTCCGGCGTCTCCTGCGCGCCGGCATCGCAGGTATCGTTGTCATCCTGATCTGCGTTGTGTCCGCTATATACCTGGGGCGCCGGATAAGCGCGCCTATCCGGGCGCTGGCCGCCGGGTCGGCATCTATCGCAGAACTGGATATGAACCACATTGCCCGGCTCAAACCGAGCCGCCTGAGAGAGCTTGATGAAGCAGCGGATGCTTTCAATCGCATGACAACGGGCCTGCGCTGGTTCGAGACCTATGTGCCTCAGCAGCTGGTGCGCCGCTTGATGGCGCGAGAGACTCCGTTCGAATCAGAAAACCGCGCAATCACGGTGATGTTTACCGATATCGTCGGCTTCTCAACGTTGTCGGAGCACATGCCCGCTGCAGAAACGGCCGCCATGCTGAATGAACACTTCGCTATCCTCGTAGACTGCATCGAAGCCGAAGGTGGTACTGTCGACAAGTATATCGGTGATTCCGTCATGGCCTTCTGGGAGCCCGACGACACCGGCGTGAATGTTGACCGCGCAATCCGCGCGGCACGGCAGATACGTCGCCGCGTGACGGAAGACAATTCAACCCGCCGGCTCACAAATCGCGTCGCGCCCTGCGTCCGTATCGGTATTCATACGGGAGATGCGCTCGTCGGAAATATCGGGGCGCCGGGGCGCATCAATTACACACTGGTGGGCGATGCGGTGAACGTCGCGGCCCGGCTCGAACAACTGTCCAAATCAATCGGACAGGCAAGCGACGCCAAAATACTCATCAGCGATGCGACAGCGGCACTCGCCGAAGATCGCAACGGCCTGGTCTCTGTCGGCACACACGAAATCCGCGGGCGTGACGGCACTATCGGTGTGTGGTCGCTGGACGAAAACTACGGCACATAAAAAAAGCCCGTCACAAGGACGGGCTTTTTCCAAAATGCGTCTGGATCCTATGCGCCGCTCAGCACGGTCTCCAACTTTTCAGTTGCCGCATCGACATCCAGTTTTTCGACGAGAGCATATTCATTGACCAGCCTCTCAAGCGCAGCCTCGTACATCTGTCGCTCACTGTAAGACTGCTCCGGCTGCCCGGGGGCACGATAAAGATCGCGGACCACTTCGGCGATCGCCACCGGATCTCCGCTATTTATCTTGGCTTCATATTCCTGGGCGCGACGGCTCCACATCGTCCGTTTTGACCGCGCACGGCCCTTCAGCGTACCGATCACAGCCATCATCTTGTCTTTGGAGCTGATCTTGCGCAAACCGGAATCAGCAACTTTGTCGACGGGGACACGCAGCGTCATCTTTTCTGATTCAAACAGGATAACGAAAAGCTGCAGATTAAAACCTGCGATTTCCTGTTTCTCCACGCCGGTCACCCTTCCGACACCATGGGTCGGATAGACGACATAATCGCCACGCGTAAAGGGCAGCTTCTTGGCCGTCTTCTTCGCGGCCGGTTTTGCAGCAGGTTTGGCCGCGGGCTTGGCAGCAGCAGGTTTGGCGACGGCTTTTGGCGCGGCCTTCGCCGCGGAGGATTTGGCCGTTGCCGTCTTCGCGGCGGGCTTCTTTGCCGCAGCCGTCTTGGCTGTTGAAGTTTTTGCCGCGGGTTTTGCCGCCTTCGCCGCCGGTTTCGCTGATTTAGCCGCAGATTTAGCTGAAGACTTGGCTGCCGCTTTCGGCGCAGTCTTCGCTTTGGATTTAGCAGTCGTTTTGGCCTGTGCCATCGCTCACTCTCAATTCTAATTTCCGTTTGCCAATGCCAGACCGAACAAACTCAACCACTCCCGGAGACGGTCGCCTGCATACAGGCCACGTCAGCTGGACATCGGTGAAGGGCTGAGGAATATCTGTCCGTCTATCCGCCGGTCAGGCAGAAGGTGAGTATCACAAAAATAGGTGAAATAACAGCGTTTTAGCCCACGCCCCGCGAACCAGGCGTTAACCAGCCGATACTGCTGCAATTATACAAAAAAATGCTGCGCAGCCTGTAGCCGCGCAGCATCCGGAATTTCCTCGAATCCGCCCGAAGGCGGGAAGGTTCAGTTGCCCTGTCCGGGGCTCTCGCTGAAGTGTTCTTCGAATTTATTCTCTTTATCGCGCCAGGCGTCTGCATCCGCGGGCGATTCACCCTTCCGGGTGATGTTCGGCCATATTTCAGCGAACTTGCGGTTAACTTCGAGATATTTATCGGAACCGTCATCCGTGTCCGGGCGAATTGCTTCCACGGGGCATTCAGGTTCGCAAACGCCGCAATCGATGCATTCATCGGGATGAATGACCAGCATATTTTCACCCTCGTAGAAGCAATCCACCGGGCAAACCTCGACGCAATCCATGAACTTGCACTTGATGCACGCATCGTTGACGACGTACGTCATACTATTCTCCGTATTCGTTTAAGCGGGCATGGATAAGCTATCCGACCCGATGTGTTAAATCCCCGCGGCATCGTGCCGCAAATGCGTCCGGGCAAACTAGTATTTTTTAAAGCCCCAACCAACAACTTTTATAAATCTGCGCCACCGGCACTAATTTCCGGCATCAATCCGCGCACGTACCCGCGATCTGGCAATCCCGCTATCGCGGTCATCAACGTAGATAAGACCGGCGATCTGGCGCATCAAAGACGCTTCATGCGCCTCGACAATTTCGTCTGCATACACGACTTCCCAGAGCATCTCCATCAGATGGATACGTTCCTCGTAGGAAAAACCGTCCTTGATGGTACGGGTAAATTCGAGAAGCTGGACCGAATTCTCAACCCGCTGCTCGGCCGCCTGGATTAGCTCATGCGCCTCATCATGGCCAATTTCGAAACGATGTTCACAAAGCCACTCTATACGGTCGCGTTCGGCTGCGCCGAACTCGGCATCCGCCGTGGCGGCATACACAAGCAGTACGGCCGCCGCCAAGTGGAATTCATCCGGGGTATGGCCACCGGCTTCGCCGCCGCCAACCGCCTTTTTGACCTCGAAAAAGGCCTTAAATCTATCAAGCATATGGCGTGTTATCACAGGATCGCTGGGTCAGCAAATCACATAAAGTGTTCAGCACCGGATCGTGCAACGGCGCGGCGACTGGGTTATGGTCAGCGCATGAACACACCATCAGAAAAAGCCCGTCATTTTCCGGCCACCGCCCGTAACCGGGACGTGATTGCCGATGTTTTAAGACGCTACCTGCCGGCCACCGGCACCGTGCTGGAAATCGGCAGCGGATCCGGCGAACACAGTATTTATTTCGCCGGACTGTTTCCGAATCTCCGCTGGCAGCCGAGCGATCCGGACCACCTGAACCTGGAAAGCATTGCCGCCTGGCGCGAGGCTGCGGGAACTGACAACCTCTGCGCACCGCTACCAATCAACGCATCCGACGTGATCCTGCCGATCGACAGCGCGGACGCAATGATGTGCATCAATGTCATCCACATATCTCCCTGGGACGCGACCGAGGGGCTGATGCGGAATGCAGCGAAACTGTTACCCGCCGGCGCACCGCTATACCTGTACGGGCCTTACCGCATCGGTGGTGCTCACACGGCATCATCGAACGAGGCCTTCGATATATCGCTACGATCCCAAAACGAGACCTGGGGCGTGCGCGACCTCGAAGAAGTTTCGGCGGAAGCAGAGAAAAACGGGTTGGACTTCATCGAACGGATCGAGATGCCATCGAACAATCAGTCGGTGATTTTCCGAAAGACAGCCTAGGACGCCTGGTCGGCTCCAATTTCGGTATACAGTGCCTGCGCTTCCACGGCAGAGCCACGTCGCGTTCCGAGCCCCTCGACCCGGACAACGCGTATCTGTCTAGCCTGGGGGAAGGTCAGCACGTGACCGATGCGGACGATGTAATGCGCTTTACGAACAACCTGCCCGTCTATCCGGACCCTGCCCTTGGCGCAGACCCGGCTGGCAAGGCTCCGGCTCTTAAAAAAACGGGCATGCCACAGCCACTTGTCGAGTCTTATGCCGCCTTCTTCGCTCAAGAAAACTTGATGTCTTTCAGTTTTGCAAAGGGCGAGTTTTCATCAATCGGCACAGGCTTACGGGGTTTTTGATCCGGGCGCTTCGATTTGCCCTGATCGCCTTTTTTACCCTTATTGCCCGGTTTACCCGGCTTACCCTGTCTGGTGCGCTTCTGCCGCTCTACGCCCGGTTTCCGGCGCCCCGCCCATCTCCAGACCAGTTCTTCCACGGGTTCCGGATTTGTCGCCGGTTCGGGCGTTTCCGCCGCAACCGCGGTTTCCCCCGTTTCAGCCGTTTCAGCCGTTTCAGCGGTTGCCACCGCTTCCGCCGTCTTTATGACTTTTTCGGCAACGTAGCCAAGAGCCTCGAATACCGGGCGGGCATCGTCCATCGACAGGCCAAGCAGATTGAGCTGGGCCGCACCGATATTCATTTTACCGGCACGGGACTGGCGCTGAAGGTCAATCGCTACCCGGTCGAGCACATCAATCCGGACGGCGCGTCCGCCAAGCCTGGCATAACCGCAGGCTTCGAGGAAATCTTCGGGCAGATCATCTCCGGCAGGAACCGTCACAAGCCCGGCCCCGGGCGGCGGTGCCGCTTCGCGATCATTGTACAGTTTCCACAGCATCGCCCGCCACTGGACTGCCTTGGGTTTTACCAGCGACGGCACGAACAGCGTTTCCGCACCGATCCGGATGCCACAGGAACGGAGCGCCGACCGATCTTCCTTTGACAGTTCGCGCACATCCTTGAGGACCCGCTGACGTGGCAGCGATCCCAGCCCCTCGACGATCTGGTAGGCGAGGCCCCGGGCAACGCCTGTGAGCTCCGCCTTGCGCAGGGTCATCAACCGTTCCAATGCGTCGTCCAGCTGCGCGGAGACCCACGTCACAAGCCGTTTGCGCATACGTTCGCGCTGTTCCGCAGACAGGTAGTCGCTCGCCATGACGGCAACGCCCGGCGAAACAATATCCGCGCCCTTTTCCAGCCGCGCCACGGTCGCGCCGGCCCAGGAAATCGTCGCCGTATCGTCAATTGAAAAGACTGTATCAGGTGCGCCACACATCGCATCGACGCGCGCATCGATTTCGCTGCGCAACGCCTTGTTTGCCGCCGTCAGCAGGGCCTGTCGTCCTTCCGCCGCGGAATTGGCATCGGGAAGAAACCGGAAACCATCGAGATGTCCGACGAACTCCCCTTCGACCATCACATCGCCATCGGCGCCGACGACGGCCATCAGATCATCGCGGTCCTTCATACGAGAGAACGCCGCCGCCCGGCGGTCGACAAAACGTTGGGTAAGGCTTGTGTGCAGAGCATCAGAGATCTTGTCCTCAAGTTCACGGGTTCGAGTTTGCCACGTTTCCGCGTCGCGGAGCCAGTCAGACCGGTTGGAAATATACGTCCATGTCCGGACATGGGCGATACGGGCCATCAGGGTATCAATATCGCCATGGACGCGATCGAGTTGCGCAACCTGCGCCGCGACCCAGTCGACCGGCAGGCAGTCGCCGTCTGTCAGTTCACGGAAAATCCGCGAAAGAAGGCCGGCATGAACATCCGCCATAGTCTTTCTGAAATCGGGAATCTGGCAGATATCCCACAGCAGACGAACCACATCCGGCGTCGATGCCCGGTCAGCGATATCACGGTCACGCAGAAGCTGGGACAGGGCGATCTTGTCATCGGCATCACGGGCGCGCATCAGTTCCGGTCGGTCCGGGGGGCGTTCAAGCGATTTTTGCAGGCCCATACCGGACCTGTAATCCAGATCGGCATTGCGCCAGAAAACCCCGGTCAGTGGCGGAAATTCATGATCTTCAATGGCGTTGACCACGTCTTCGTCCATCGCCCCGATTTCGGCAACAGGCCCGAACGTGCCGTCCGAGAGATGCCGACCGGCACGACCGGCGATCTGGGCGAGTTCGGCGGTCGACAGTTTCCGGTAATTCTTGCCATCGAACTTTCGCAGGCCCGCAATCGCGACATGATCGATATTCATGTTCAGGCCCATCCCGATCGCGTCCGTCGCCACCAGGTAATCGACCTCTCCGCCCTGATACATCTCAACCTGCGCGTTGCGGGTGCGCGGGCTCAACGCCCCCAGAACCACCGCGGTACCGCCACGCTGGCGGCGCATCAGTTCGGCAATCGCATAGACTTCGTTGATCGAGAACGCGACAACAGCGCTTCGCCGCGGCAGGCGGGTGATCTTACGCGGGCCGACATAAGACAATTTCGATAGTCGCGGCCTGCTGATGAAGTCGGTCCCCGGCACCAGCGACTGGATGAGAGGGCGTATCGTTTCCGCCCCGAGAAACAGCGTTTCCTCTGTCCCACGCGCGCGCAGCAGCCGGTCGGTGAAGATGTGACCCCGTTCGGGGTCTGCACACATCTGGATTTCATCTATGGCGAGAAATTCAACCTGGCGATCCAGCGGCATGGATTCCACGGTACAGATGAAATAGGCCGCCCGGGGCGGGATAATCTTTTCCTCGCCCGTTACCAGGGCAACCCGGGCCGCGCCTATTTCCCGGACGACACGGTCGTAATTCTCGCGCGCGAGCAGGCGCAGCGGAAAGCCGATCATGCCGGAGACATGACCGAGCATCCGATCGATCGCATAATGTGTTTTACCGGTATTCGTCGGGCCCAGAACGGCCGTCACGATCGACCGTTGTTCGACACCTGACATAGGCGCAGGATGGCCGCGGACGGCCTCGCTGGCAAGGGGTTGAAATCATCGCGCCGGCACAACATATTCCGGCGATATCAGAATTTTCAAACGGGAGAAACGGGCCGATGGCAGAAGAAAAGCTGAGGTTCGAGACGGAGGTCTCGCGCCTCCTCCATATCGTCGCAAACTCACTGTACAGCCAGAAGGAAATCTTCCTGCGCGAGCTGGTATCGAACGCGTCCGACGCCTGCGACCGGCTGCGCTACGAAGCGCTGACCCAGCCTGACCTCATTGCCGATGACCCGGAATTCCGGGTCCGGATCAGCGTAGACAAGGATACCCGCATTCTTGAACTATCGGATAACGGCATCGGCATGAACCGCGACGGTCTGATTTCAGACCTCGGTACCATCGCCCGGTCCGGCACGACGGCCTATCTCGAAGAACACCAGGACGAAGACGGCGCCGATCTGAACGCCATCGGCAAATTCGGTGTCGGCTTCTATTCGGCCTTCATGGTTTCGACCGAAGTGGAGGTGATCAGCAAGCGCGCGGGTGAGGACCAGGCCTGGCGCTGGGTATCCGACGGCACCGGCGAATTCACCATCAGCGAGGGTGAGCGCGAAGGCCGCGGGACCACGATCCGCATGAAACTGCGCAAGGACGAGGACGAGTTCCTCGAAGAACCCCGCCTGCGCCATATCATCAAGACATATTCAGACCACATTGCCCTGCCCATCGTGCTGAAAGGCGCCGACGGCGAAGAGGAAGCGGTCAACGCAGCCTCCGCATTGTGGACCCGTCAGAAGAAAGACATCACGGACGAGCAATACACGGAGTTCTATCACCATGTCGGCGGTTTCGATGAGCCGTTCATGAACCTGCACTGGCGCGTCGAAGGCACCCTGGAATACACGAACCTTATCTTCGTGCCATCCGCGAAGCCCTTTGACCTGTTCGATCCGAGCCGCAAGCACGGTATCCGGCTATACGTAAAACGCGTCTTTATCACCGACGAAGCCGAGGGGCTGGTGCCGGCATGGCTCCGTTTTCTCCGGGGCGTCGTGGATTCCGAAGATCTGCCACTGAATGTCAGCCGGGAGATTCTGCAGAACAACCCGATGATCACACGTATGCGGTCGGCCATCGTCAAACGCGTACTGACCGAGCTGGGCAAGAAAGCCGACAAAAAGCCGGACGAATACAAATCGTTCTGGGAGAATTTCGGCGCCGTCATCAAGGAAGGGCTGTACGAAGACGCGGAGAACCGCGACGCCATCCAGAAGATATGCCGGTTCCAGTCGACAACCAGCGGCGACGACCTGATCAGCGTTGCCGATTATGTCGGGCGGATGAAAGAAGGCCAGGATGCGATCTATTACATATCCGGCGACGAAATCGACCAGATCCGCAAGAGCCCGCAACTCGAAGGGTTTGCCGCAAAGGGCATCGAAGTCCTGCTCCTGACCGACGCGGTGGATGAATTCTGGCTGCCCGCCGTCGGCGAATTTGATGGCAAACCATTTAAATCCGCCACCCGCGCCGGTGCCGACCTCGAAAAAATCACGGCGGACAAAACCGACGATAAAGAGGAAGACAAGCCGGAAAGCTTTGACGAGGGAAAGGTCGACGCGCTGATCGCGATGTTCAAACTGACCCTTGATGAAGAGGTCAAGGATGTCCGGGTGTCGGAACGGCTGACGGATAGTGCGGTCTGCCTTGTCTCGGACGAAGGCGATATGGACCTGCGGATCGAGCGGATGCTCAAGCAGCACAACCAGCTTGAACAGGCATTCAAGCGTATCCTGGAAATCAATCCGCGCCACCCGCTGGTAGCGTCTCTTGCAGAATCAGTCGGCAAGGACGGCGCCGGCCCGAAGGTCGAAGACGCCGCATGGCTGCTGCTCGACCAGGCCCGCATCATCGAAGGCGAGAAAGTGCCGGACCCGGCAGCGTTTTCGCGGCGCCTGAACAGCGTGATGTCGGCGGGGCTGGGCTAAACCGGCCGGTTCAGGCCGCATTCCGGTGCAGGACTTCACCGGCCAGATACAACGAGCCGCAGATAAGCACCCGGCCCGGCAGCCCTGAGAGGCTTTTCAGGGCGCCGTCCAGCGTGTCCATGGCATTGGCATTCAGACCGGCCGCATGGGCGATTGCCACCAGTTCGGCGGTCGGATGCCCCGGCGTCGTGCCGGGCAGGTCGATGGCAACGAGGCTGTCAGCCGCCCGGGCCAATGGTGCGATAAACCCGGCAGCATCCTTGTTTTCCTGCATCGCGCAGACCACGACCGTAGGCTTTCGCTCCCACCCGGCAAGAGTCTCTGCCAGCATTTCACCTGCGGCCGGATTATGCCCGCCATCGAGCCAGACTTCCCAGCCGGCAGGTGCCAGCCGCGTCACCGCCCCGGGTTCAAGGCGTTGCAACCGGGCAGGCCACTGGACATCGGACACGCCGGCGGCGAAATCCTCAAACCCGAAATGAAGCGCATCCCAGGTGCGCAATGCCGCAATAGCGGCACCGGCATTGGCGATCTGATGTGCCCCGCTCAGCCCCGGCACAGGCAGAAGGATTTCCCCCTCTTCGTCGCGATACACCATGGCGTCGCCGGTCTCGGGCGCCGCGAACCAGTCGATCCCGGAAATGAACAGCGGCGCATCGATATCCGCGGCCCGACGCTCGATCACGGCGAGTGCTTCTGCCGATTGCGGCCCGACGATGCAAGTGGTTCCCGCCTTCAGAATACCTGCTTTCTCGAACGCGATTTTGTCCACGGTATCGCCGAGGAACTGCATGTGATCCATCGACACCGGCGTAATCACGGTGACGGCAGGGGCCTCGATAACATTGGTCGAATCGAACCGCCCGCCAAGGCCCGTTTCCAGCAACAACAAATCCGCCGGGTGACGGGCATAGGCAAGGAACGCCGCCGCCGTCGTGATCTCGAAGAACGTGATGGGCTGGCCGTCATTCGCCGCCTCGCATTCCTCGAGAATCGAAAGCAACAGCTCTTCGCCGATCGGCGTACCGTTGAGCGCGATACGTTCATGAAAGTGAACAAGGTGCGGGGACGTATAGGTATGAACCGACAGGCCGGACGCCTCTGCGATCGCGCGCATAAAGGCGATGGTAGACCCTTTGCCATTGGTTCCTGCAACATGAATAACGGGCGGCAGGCGCCGTTCCGGGTTTCCAAGGGCTTTGAGCAGGCGCTCTGTCCGCGCCAGTCCGAGGTCGATCAGTTTTGGATGGAGCGCCGTCAGCCGCTCGAGGACGGCGTCAGTCCGGGTCAGGTTTGGAACCATCGTCTGCGCCATCAGCGCTGCCGACCCCGTCTGTCCCTGTGCCGGAATCAGTATCGGAAACTTCCCCGGCATCCGCTTTTATCTGGACAATTTCAGCACCGGGCGATTTACGCATCAACAGGTCGATCACCCGGGCAAGCGTGTCTTTGAGGTCATGCCGTTTCACGACCATGTCGATCATGCCGTGCTCGAGCAGATACTCGGACCGCTGAAAACCGTCGGGCAGCTTTTCACGGATTGTTTCTTCGATAACCCGTGCACCGGCAAACCCGATGATCGATCCCGGTTCCGACATGGCGATATCGCCGAGCATGGCGAAGGACGCCGTGACACCGCCCGTCGTCGGATCGGCGAGAATAACGATATAGGGAAGACCGGCTTCCTTTACCTGCTGCACGGCACTAGTCGTGCGCGGCATCTGCATCAGCGACAGGATGCCTTCCTGCATACGCGCGCCACCGGAGGACGGGATCGCCACGAAGGCGGCATCCTGCAACACCGCAAGCTGCGCGCCGGCCAGGATACCGTTGCCGACTGCAATCCCCATAGAACCGCCCATGAAAGCAAAATCGAACACGGCGATAACCGTTTTCTGGCCGCCGACTTCGCCATGGGCGACGATGATGGCATCGGTCCGGCCCGTCGATGACCGGGAATCCTTCAACCGGTCGGAATAGCGTTTGCGGTCACGGAATTTCAGGGGATCGACCACGTTCTCGGGCAGCTCGATTTCCTGGAACTTTCCGTCGTCAAACAACGTTTCAAGACGCCTGCGCGCCGGCAGCCGCATATGGTGGCCGCAATTACTGCAGACGTTCAGGTTATCTTCCAGGTCGCGGTGAAAAAGCATCTGCTCGCAGGACACGCATTGCAGCCAGAGATTTTCCGGTACATCGGATTTCGCGCCGACCAGCGATCTGATCTTCGGTCGTACGTAGTTATTCAGCCAATTCATGAAGCGTTTCCATTCCGCGCGGACCTTACCGCTTCGGCAAGTTGCGATACGTAACCCAGCGTGTCTCCAACGACATCGCCCGCGGGCACATTTTGTTCATTCAGGGCCCCGGCGACTTTTTCAACGATTGCGGTCCCCACGACAGCGGCATCGGCGACACCGGCCACATCGGCCGCCTGGGTCGGCGTACGGATACCGAAACCGACAGCAATCGGCAGGTCCGTCTGTTTTCTGATGCGCGCCACATTCGATTCAATATCGCCTGCCGCCGCTGAACTGGTTCCGGTAATCCCTCTCACGGAGACATAATAGACGAATCCCGACGCGTTTTCGACGAGGGTGGCGATTCGCTCATCCGTCGTCGTCGGCGCGACCAGACGGATCATATCCATCCCGGCGGCGCGGGCGGGTACGCTGAATTCGGCTTCTTCTTCCGGTGGCAGATCGACGACGATCAGGCCATCCACGCCGGCACTGCCGGCATCGGCGGCAAATCGTTCCGGACCATAGGCGTAAATCGGATTGTAATAACCCATCAGGACGATTGGCGTTTCATTGTCGGTTTCGCGGAACCCGCGCACCATGGCCAGGGTCCGGACCATGTTATGCCCGCCCGCCAGGGCACGGCCCGATGCCAGCTCAATCGCCGGGCCGTCCGCTACCGGGTCGGTAAATGGCATGCCCAGCTCTATGATGTCCGCGCCTGCGGCAGGCATCCCTGCCAGAATCTCGGTCGACAGTTCGGTGTCAGGATCACCCGCGGTCACAAATGTTACCAGACCACCCCGCCCCTCGGCGCGCAGCGCGGCGAACCTGGCCTCTATCCGGCTCACAGGTCCACCCCGAGCGCGTCTGCGACCGAGAAGACGTCCTTGTCGCCACGGCCGCACATGTTCATGACGAGGATATGATCGGAAGGAAGATCGGGTGCTATCTCCAGGACATGCGCCAGCGCATGTGCGGGCTCCAGCGCCGGGATTATTCCTTCAAGCTTGCTGCATAGCTGAAACGCATCAAGCGCGGCGGTATCGGTTGCGGACGCATACTCAACCCGGCCGCTATCATGCAGCCACGCATGTTCCGGTCCGATACCCGGGTAGTCGAGCCCGGCGGAAATCGAATGCGCCTCGGCAATCTGGCCGTCTTCATCCTGCAACAGGTAGGTACGATTGCCATGCAGAACCCCCGGTTTGCCGCCGGATAGCGACGCCGCATGGCGGTCCGTATCGATCCCGTCACCCGCGGCTTCAACCCCGACGATACGAATACCGTCATCGTCCAGGAACGGATGGAACAGGCCCATTGCGTTCGATCCGCCGCCAATGCAGGCGACAAGAGTATCGGGCAGCCGACCCTCGGCCGCCATGATCTGTTCGCGGGTCTCTATGCCGATGACCGACTGGAAATCCCGTACCATCGCCGGATACGGGTGTGGCCCGGCCACGGTGCCGATCACGTAGAACGTATCGTCGACATGGGCGACCCAGTCGCGCAGCGCGCCATTCATCGCATCTTTCAGGGTGGACGACCCCGTGCTGACCGGCACGACCTCTGCACCGAGCAGCTTCATGCGGAAAACATTCGGCTTCTGCCGCTCGATATCGACAGCGCCCATATAGACGACACAGGGAATGCCGAACAACGCACAGACCGTCGCCGTGGCGACCCCGTGCTGGCCGGCCCCGGTCTCAGCAATGATGCGCGTCTTGCCCATCCGCCGTGCCAGCAGGATCTGGCCCAGCGTGTTGTTGATCTTGTGGGCACCCGTATGGTTCAGCTCGTCGCGCTTGAAATAGATCTTCGCACCACCGCAGTGTTCGGTAATCCGCGACGCAAAATACAATGGGCTCGGCCGGCCGACATAGTGGGTCATCAGATTGTCGAATTCGGCGCGAAAGGCGGGATCCGCCTTTGCCGCCTCGTAGGCCTCTTCAACCTCGCTCAGCAGCGGCATAAGCGTCTCGGGAACATAGCGCCCGCCATAGATGCCGAAATGCCCGGTTTCGTCAGGTCCCGCCCGGTATGTGTTCAATGTCTCAGTCATGGGGAATGTTTAACGCAGGAAAACGCACAGGCACAGAGCTTATCCATAGAGCTTATCTTACGTGTTTTACAGCCGCCAGAAATGCCGCGATACGCCCGGCATCCTTGACGCCCGGCGCATTCTCGACACCGGATGAAACATCGACCGCCGATGCACCCGAAACCCGAATAGCCTCAGCCACGTTTTCGGGGTCGAGGCCGCCGGACAACATCCACGGCAATGACCAGCTGCGCCCTGCAAGGAGCGTCCAGTCGAACGAAACCGCATTTCCACCGGGCAATGCATTCGCCATTTCAGCCGGTGGCTTGGCATCGAAAAGCAGCATGTCCGCCACGTCCAGATAGGCTTCAGCAGCATCGAAATCGGACGCATCGGATACCTTGATCGCCTTCATGACCCGCTTGCCGGTGCGCGCTTTTATATCGGCGACCCGTTCCGGCGTTTCGCTGCCGTGAAGCTGATACATCGACACACCGGCCTGCGCATCGATCTCGGCGATCAGGGCATCATCGGGATCGACGGCGAGGGCAACCGGCACGATGCTGTCAGGCAGCATCGCCGACAATCCGGCGGCCTGCACCGGCGTTACGTGCCGTGGCGACCGCGGAAAAAAAACGAACCCCACATAACGCGCCCCGCCTGCAACACAGGCCTCTATCGCTGGCCTGTCGCTGACACCACAGATTTTGGCATCGATTGTCACGCGAGAGCTTCTGCGATTTCTTCGGTGATGCGCCGCGCAGCGCCGATGGGATCGTCTGACTTGGTTATAGGCCGCCCGATCACCAGATGATTGGCGCCGGCGGCGATCGCTTCGCCCGGCGTCATGATACGTTTCTGATCATCTGCGCCCGCCCAGACGGGGCGCACCCCGGGGACGACCAGCGCAAAATCCGCGCCCATTTCACGGCGCAACAGCGCAACCTCGTGCGGTGAGCAAACCACCCCGTCTACGCCGGACGCTTCGGTGAGGCGGGCGAGTCGGAGCACCTGATCTGCAGCCGGGCCCTGCTGGCCGACGGCAGCGAGATCCGCATCGTCCAGACTTGTAAGCACAGTGACCGCAACGATCTTCGGACGTTTCGCACCTGCCTCGGCAGCGGCGTCCCGCGCCGCTTCAAGCATAGCCGGCCCGCCGGACGCATGCACGGTCATCACCGCGCAGTTCAGCCGCAGCGCCGCGCGGATGCCGCCGGCGACCGTGTTCGGAATGTCATGAAATTTGAGGTCGAGAAAAATCTTGTGGCCG
>Ga0115567_10001945_pt1 | contig 20586 bp, 20 predicted proteins | sample COGITO_mtgs_1204_2_FD_88679 | JGI IMG/M metagenome (GOLD analysis project Ga0115567, IMG submission 88679) | Pelagic marine microbial communities from North Sea - COGITO_mtgs_120412 | ecosystem: Environmental > Aquatic > Marine > Epipelagic | place: Germany:Helgoland, sampling site Kabeltonne... | reverse complement strand
ACTTCGCTGCGCGCAAGAATCAGCAGATCCTTGGCAAATTTCGTGAGTGCTGTGTTCAGGCTGACGAGCCAGAATGCCAGCGCAATGATCCCGCTTCGGTCCACGTGCCAAGGCGGCCCGTCCGCAAGGCCGAGTTCCGTCGCCATGATCAATGATATCGCAGGCCCATGCGGTGCCACGGCCGTCTGTGCGCCGACCGCACCGCCGAATTGGATTCGAAAGCAGCGCTGTTGCAACGCGCCCAACTCGTTTTCCAGTGAAATAAGCGGTTGAGCCCATTGGGCAATGCGCAGACCCAGCGTGATGGGCGCGGCCATCTGTGTGCGGGTGCGTCCGGCCATCAGGGTTTGTGCATGCGCGCGCGCCTGCTGTGACAGCATGTCAATCAACCGGGCAAGCCGGGTTTGAAACACCTCAAGGCACTGCGCGGCCTGCATCATCGTCGCGGTATCGACGATATCCTGTGTCGTCGCCCCCCAATGCACCCATTGCGCCAGGTTATCGGGCAGGGCGGCGCGGATTTCGCTGACCAGTGCAGGCACCGGAACGCCCGAGGAAGTGATCCCGCTCCGCAAAGCGTTTGGGTCAGGGATAAACCCCTCCAGCGCACGGGCCATTGCGGCACCTGTTCCGTCAGGCAAGATACCAAGCTGTGTCTGTGCGCGGGCCAGCGCGATCTCGACCTCGACCATCGCACGGATTTCGGCCTGTGCGCCCAGCAAGACCGCCAGCTCCGGATCGCCCATAAGGTCGCCGTAGTGCGGCCCGGTCTGCGCCGATATCTGCATGGTTCTTTCCTCCCCGGCGGTCGTCTTACATGTCAAAGAAGACGGTTTCGTTCTCACCTTGCAACACGATGTCAAAGCGCAATCGACCCTCGCCGTTTTGTGACGCAATCAATGTCGGGCGGCGGGTCGCGTGTTCGATCCGCGACAGGACCGGATCATCCGCGTTGGCGGCGTCTTCGTCCGGAAAGTACATGCGGGTGTGCAGGCCGACGTTGATGCCCCGCGCAACAATCCAGAAGGTGACATGCGGTGCCTGCAAGCGCCCGTCGATGAACGGCACCCGGCCCGGTTTGACAGTCTGGAACCGGAACATGCCGTCTTGCATGTCTGTGGCGCATCGCCCCCAGCCGGTGAAGTTTGGATCCGCATCCCCGCGCGTTTCGTTGGTCGCGTTGAACAGGCCGTCCGCATCCGCCTGCCAGATTTCCAGCATTGCATCACGCAGCGGCGTGCCGGTGCCGTCAATGACCTGCCCGATGATCTCGATCGGTGTCCCTTTGACCTTGCCGGTTTTCATCTGCGCTCCAAGGTCTGCGGGGTAGACGCCCGTGATCCCGGCAAAGTTCGGTGTGCAGCCGATATGGACGTAGGGCCCTGCGGTCTGGCTTGGGCTTTCTTTCAGCAATATGTGCTTTTGCACCATATCAAAGCCCCTCCCAGCGGTTTTCAAAGAACGTCTGGCGGCGTCCGCGCAGCACCATGTCGAAGGTATAGACCCGCGCGTCCATCGGCAGCGTTTCTGTCATATCAAGCGAGGCGACCAGCGATTCAACCGCCGCGCGCGTGTCGATTGACCCCACGATGGGACATTGCCAGATCATTGGATCGCCCTCGAAATACATCTGGGTGATCAACCGTTGGGCAAAGGCGTGACCCATCAGTGAAAAATGGATATGTGCCGGTCGCCAGTCGGCCATGCCGTTGGGCCACGGGTAGGGGCCGGGCTGTACAGTGCGGAACTCGTATGCGCCGTTTTCATCCGTGATTGTGCGCCCACATCCGCCAAAGTTGGGATCAAGCGGGGCAAGGTAACCTTCGTTCTTGTGACGATAGCGCCCGCCCGCATTGGCCTGCCAGAATTCCAGCAACGTTCCAGCCACGCCGCGCCCGTATTGATCCAACACGTGGCCCTTGACGATGATCCGCGGTCCCAGCGCCATCTCGCCGGGTTTGGCGTAATTGAGGATCAGATCGTTATCGCGCGGCCCCAACATATCATGCCCGAACACCGGACCGGTCTGTTCACCCAGCGACGTCGGGAACGACAGCAGCGCTTTGGCCGGTGCGCGTGTCACGGAGGTTTTGTAGGCAGGTGTATACGCGTCCGGTTGCCAGACACGGTCGCGCACCAGATAGCCGTTGCCTTTGGGCGGTGTGGTCATCGCGTCTCTCCCTCCATTTCAGCATAAGTCTGTTTGGCCAGCTTCAGAGCGTGGTTCGCGCGCGGCACACCTGCATAGATTGCCACGTGCTGAAAGGATTCCAGAACATCCTGTTTGCTGGCCCCTGTATTGGCGGTGGCGCGGATATGCATCGGGATTTCCTCGAAATTTCCGGTCGCGGCCAGTAATGCCAACGTCAGCATGGATCGTTCGCGCCGGCTGATCCCGTCGCTGGCCCAGACGGTGCCCCATGCGCCTTCGGTGATCAATGTCTGAAAAGCGGCGTCAAAGGGGGACTTGGCCGCCTCGGCACGGTCTACATGCGCATCGCCGAGCACCTCGCGACGGGTTTTCATGCCTTGATCAAAACGATCCGTCATGGCGGGTCTCCTTCAATAAGTTCTGCATCAGTAGGGCAGGCCGACGTAGTTCTGCGCCAGCACGGCCTGGGCGTGGGTGTTAGATTTCAAAAAATCGACCTCGGCCTGCTGTATCCGCAGATCGAATTCTGTCTGGTCGGGAAAGTGATGCAGCAGCGATGTCATCCACCAGCTGAAACGCTCTGCTTTCCAGACCCGTGCCAGCGCCCGTTCGGAATAAGTGTCGATGCCGTTGGTTTCGCCGCTGCCGTAAAGCGCGATCAGACCCTGGCTGAGGTAATGTACGTCGCTCGCCGCAGTGTTGAGGCCCTTGGCACCGGTTGGCGGCACGATATGCGCCGCATCCCCGCACAGAAACAACCGCCCCCAGCGCATCGGTTCGCAAACGAAAGACCGCAATGGCGCGATGGTTTTTTCGATCGACGGACCGGTGACGAGGGCCTCGGCATATTCCTGCGGTATCCGTCGTTTCAGCGCCTCCCAGAAGGCGTCATCAGACCAGTTGTCGGGGCTGTCTGCGATGTCGCATTGTATATAGTAACGGCACAGGCTTTCGCTGCGCATCGAACACAGCGCAAACCCCGCGTCGGAGCTGGCATAGATCAGTTCATGATGCACAGGCGGGGTTTGCGACAGAATGCCGAGCCATCCGAAAGGATAGACTTTTTCATACTCGCGCCGCACATCGTCGGGGATCGTCTTGCGGCTGACACCATGAAATCCGTCACATCCCGCGACATAATCACAGTCGATCCGGTATCCGGTTCCCTCCACGTCATAGGTTACAAAAGGCATCTCCCTGTCGGCGTCGTTGATCATCACGTTCTCGACGTTAAAGATCAGCGTGCCGTCCATCGCCTCGCGGGCGGCATAGAGGTCACGTGTGACTTCGGTCTGGCCATAGACGGTCACGGTCGCATCCGCGTGTTGCGCGAAATCAATGCGAATCTGCTCGTTGCCGTACGAGATTACAGTGCCGTCATGCACCAGTCCTTCCTTGGAAAGCCTGTCACCGACGCCGGTCGCTTTCAGCTGATCGACCAGACCAACCTCAAGAACCCCGGCCCGGACGCGGCCAAGCACATAGTCTTTGGTCTTGCGTTCAAGCACGACGGTATCGATGCCGGCGCGGTGCAGCAGCTGGCTGAGCAGCAGACCTGACGGTCCGCCGCCGATAATGGCGACTTGGGTTCGCATCCGGTTTCCTCCCTCGCCGCAAAGTTACGCTTTCAGGGGAGGAAATGTAAATTCAGTTGTCAGTCTTTAAAGATCGCGAGGCCCAGCCATTCGGCGACCAGCGCAGGTGTCTGCGATCCTTCGATATCGACCGTCAGCAGGTTTTCGCGCAGCAGGTCGGTCGCACTACGGGCGGTGACGTTTTGCAAGGTAAATCGGCCACGCACACGCGCTCCTGCCCGGACAGGATTGAGAAACCGCAGTTTGTTCATCCCATAGTTGATGCCCATGACCTGCCCCGGCAGCATGCTGAAACAGTCATAGGCAAAGCGGCTGGCAAGCGACAGGGTGAGGAACCCATGCGCAATCGTGCCGCCAAAGGGCGTCTCTGATGCGGCCCTTTCAGGGTCTATGTGGATCCATTGGGTGTCCTGGGTCGTCTGCGCAAACTGGTCGATCATCGCCTGATCGACGGTGATCCAGTTGGACACGCCGACTTCGGTGCCGACCAATGCTTCGCTATCTTTAAGGGCGTTGTGCAACGATGACATGATGTAGTCCCTTATGCCGGATCGGGGCTGACGCGCACAAGGCGTTTGCCCTTGTTGTCGCCCGCGAGCAATCCGATGAGCGCGCCCGGTGCGTTTTCCAGCCCTTCGACGATGTCTTCCGTGACCTTGATCTGGCCCGCCTTGACCCAGTGCTGCAAAGCACGCAGCGCTTTGGCGTCGTTATGGGCGAAATCCATCACGATAAACCCTTCCATTCGCAGTCGTTTAACCACGATGACGCCAGGCACGTTGCGCGGTCCCGTGGGGGTTTCGGTGTCATATTGGCTGATCGCGCCACAGCAGATGACACGGCCCTTTTCGTTCATGAACGCCAACGCCAGTTCCAGAACCTTGCCGCCGACATTGTCGAAATAGACATCTACGCCGTCGGGGCAGGCGGCCTTGAGCGCCTTGGAAAATCCGGCGTCTTTATAATCTACGCAGGCGTCAAAGCCCAATTCATCTGTGACCCAAGCACATTTTTCGCGGCCGCCGGCAATGCCCACGACGCGGCATCCCAACGCTTTGGCGATCTGGCCGACATAGCCGCCAACCGATCCGGCGGCAGCGGAAACAAGCACGGTCTCGCCTGCGATGGGCTGACCGACGGAAATCAAACCGTGATAGGCAGTTTTACCGGCGATCCCGTAGACGGACATCAGATGTGACAGCGGGTCCATCTTGGGCAGCTTTTGAACTTTGCGGGCCGAGGCGACAACATATTCTGACCACGTGGCCTCTGCGGCAACGATATCGCCGACGGCCAGTTTGGCGCTGTTTGACTCCGCTACTTCGCAAATCGCATAGGTCGGCATGGCATCACCGACCTCTACGGCAGCGCGGTAGGTGGCCCCCTTCATCCATGACCGGTTCGCAGCGTCAATGGACATCAGGATCACACGCAACAGAACGTCGTCGTCACCGATCGTCGGCCTGGCCGCGTCAGCGATGCTGAAGTGTTCGGACGTCAAGGCTCCGGTGGGCAATTCCTTGATGGTGATGGTTCGGTTTGTCATGAAGGCTCCGTATGGCTAGATAAGGTCATTGTAAGGGAGAGTTATATGAAAGAGGCGCGGCAACACAGGTTCAGGCCCGAAAAGGGCGCGGCGGATTTGCTGTTGATCCGCCACGGTGAATCGATGCCTGCAGTGCGCGGGCAGAGCTTTGCGCTCAGGGACGGGCATGGCGATCCGGCGCTGCATCCGGACGGTGAGGCGCAGGCGGTCGCGGTCGGCGAGCGGCTGAAAAGAGAGCCTATTGCGGCGATCTACGTCACCACATTGCAGCGCACGCACCAGACAGCGGCCCCTTTGGCGCAAGCGCTGGAACTGACACCGCAGGTCGAACCGGATCTGCGCGAGGTGTTTCTGGGTGATTGGGATGGCGGGTTGTATCGGTTTCACGCCGCCGAAGGTCATCCGGCGTTTGAGCGTGCGAAAGCAGGCCAGGAGTGGGGCGAAATCCCCGGCGCAGAGACGACCGCGCAACTGCATACCCGCGTGCGTCGCGGACTGTTGCGAATTGCGCATGCCCATCCTGACAAGCTGGTTGCAGTTGTCGTTCATGGTGGTGTGATCGGCGCGGCGATGGCGATTGCCACAGGCGCGCAGCCCTTCGCGTTCAACGGGGCCAACAACGGGTCTATCAGCCGGTTGGTGATCCGGGGCGATTTGATGCTGGCGCGTGGGTTCAATGACAGCACACATCTGCCTTAGCCCACGGTCAGCACTACTTTGCCCATGACCTTGCGGTCCTGCATCAACTGCATCGCCTTTGCCGCGTCTTCCAACGGGAAACTGGCCAGGATTTGCGGCTTGATCTTGCCCGCCGCATAAAGGTCAAAGAGGTCGGAAATATTCTCTAAATGGCCCTTTGGCTCTATTTGAGTGTGCGCTCCCCAGAAAACACCCAAGACCTGACTGCCCTTGAGCAGCATCAGGTTAAGGGGAATCTTCGGGATGCCTGCGGGGAATCCGACGACCAGATATCGCCCCTTCCACGCCAGCGCACGCACTGCCGGTTCGGCATAATCCCCGCCCACGGCATCATAGACGACATCGACGCCGCCCCCTGCGGCCGCCTTGATCTGGCCTGAGAACTCCTTTTGCACGTCACGGTCCATCTCGCGCGGGTAGATGATCGTTTCATCTGCCCCATGTTTGAGACAGAAATCAGCCTTTTCCTGGGATGACACCGCTGCGATGACCCGCGCACCCGCCGCCTTGGCGAGTTCTACCGCCGCGATGCCGACACCGCCCGAAGCCCCGAGAATGAGGACGGATTCGCCTTTTTGCAGCATTGCGCGGTCTTTGAGCGCGTGATGCGACGTGCCGTAGGTCAACACGAAGCACGCGGCGTCCTCAAACGGCATTGCGTCCGGTATCTTGATGACTTTCGTCGCATCCGTGACGACATGGGTGGCAAACCCGCCAAAGCCGGTGAGCGCGAGAACCCGGTCGCCCGGCGCGAATCCGCTGACGCCTTCGCCGACCGCGTCAACCTCGCCTGCGACCTCGCCACCGGGCGCGAAAGGACGCGGCGGTTTTATCTGATAGAGATCGCGAATGATCAGGGTATCGGGAAAATTCAAGCCCGCGGCACGCACCCTGATACGGATTTCGCCCTTCTTAGGCTCGGGTGTCGGCGTTTCCGTCAGTTCCAGCGTTTCGGGTCCGCCGGGGGCTTTGCTCAGCATCGCTTTCATAATCGTATCCCTCTCTTGATCGCGTTTCAGTAGGGTGGGACGAAACTGTCTTGTCAATCGAATTTCGAAATGCAATTTTGCTGTGCGGAATGCAGGTCCGCAAAGCCGAGGGGGAGATACCGATGGAACCAGAGCAAGAACCGGCAACGTTCCGGGCCGAGTTGCGTGAGTGGCTGGCGGTAAATTGCCCCGCTGAAATGCGCGACGGCGGGAATACGGAAGAGTCGATCTGCTGGGGTGGCAAGCATTGGGAATTTTCCTCACCCGCCCAGAAAGATTGGTTGGCGCGCGCGGCGAGCAAGGGCTACACTGTGCCGACCTGGCCTGTGGAATACGGCGGTGCCGGTCTGAACCGGACACAGGAAAAGATTTTCCATGACGAGATGGGCCGCATCAATGCGCGGCCTCCCTTGCAGAGCTTTGGCATTTGGATGCTGGGGCCTGCCTTGCTGCATTTCGGATCGCACGATCAAAAACTGCACTATCTGCCACCGATTGCGCGGGGCGAAGTGCGGTGGTGTCAGGGATATTCCGAACCGGGTGCCGGGTCCGATCTGGCGAGCGTTCAAAGCAAAGGCGAGGACAAGGGCGATCACTGGCTGGTCAACGGTCAGAAAATCTGGACGTCCTACGCGGACCAGGCCGACTGGATATTCGCGCTGATCCGCACGGACCGTGAAGCGCCCAAGCATAAGGGCATTTCGTTTCTGCTGATCGACATGAATGATCCGGGCGTCGAGACGCGACCGATTAAGCTGATCTCGGGCGTGTCTCCGTTTTGCGAGACGTTTTTCACCGATGTGAAGGTGCCCAAAGACCAGATCGTCGGGGATGAAAACCGCGGCTGGGATGTGGCGAAATATCTGCTGACGCATGAGCGTGAAATGATCAGCGGCGGGGCCGGGGGTCTTGCCGGTGGCGGTCGCGCACTTGGCGCGGTCCTGTCAGAAATGCGTGGCGGGCTGGAAGACGCCACCCTGCGCGCCGACGCGATGCGTGCAGAGGTTGACGCGCTTGCGATCGGTCTGACGCTGGAGCGTTACAAGGATCAGGCCGAAGCCGGGACCGGGGCGGGCGATGCATCCGCGATGCTGAAATACGTCGGGACTGAATTGAACAAGCAGCGCCACGAGTTGATCATGTCGGCGGGTGGCAGTGACGCGCTGGCGTGGGATGGGCCGCTGGGGAACCGCGCCGGTGACTGGCTGCGCACCAAGGCCAATTCAATCGAAGGCGGCACAAGCGAGGTGATGCTGAGCATCGTGTCGCGGCGTGTACTGGGATTGCCGGGATGAGCAAACTTGTCATGAGCGAAGACGAAACGATGCTGGCTGACGCCGCGCGTGGCTTTCTGGATGGTGCAGCCCCGGTAAAGGCGCTGCGCGATCTGCGCGATGCGGGGCAAACCCATGATCCCAAACTGTGGGCCGAGATGGCGCAAATGGGATGGACCGGTGTTCTGGTGCCCGAAAGCGCGGGGGGGTCTGACATGGGCCATACTGCGGCGAACATTCTGGCGCAAGAAATGGGCAAGACGCTTGTCGCGAGTCCGTTCATTTCCACGGCTGTCGTCGCCGCGACAGCGCTGAAACAGGTCAGCGATAAACGTGCCCAAGGTGCATTGGCCAAGATCGCCAAGGGCGAGCTGACCTATGCCCTGGCTGTGGACGAAGGGTCCAAACATGACCCCGACAACACGCAGATGCAGGCCACGCGCGACGGCAACGGATTTCGCCTGAGTGGCAAGAAGTGTTTTGTCGTGGACGGGGGTCTGGCCGATCGTTTGCTGGTTCTGGCCCGCACGGAAGACGGGCTGACCTTGTTTGACATCCCTGCTGACAGAAGCGGCATAACGCGCCATCCGCAAAACATGATCGACGACCGTGACGCGGCACGCGTGGATTTCGAAAATGTAGCGGCCACCGGTGAGGATGTTCTGGGCCAGGTAGATAACGCGATGGACGTGCTGCGTCCCGCGATGCAGGCTGGGCAGGCAGCGCTTGCAGCGGAAATGACGGGCCTTGCTGCGGGTGCTTTCGGCATGACCACCGCCTATCTCAAAGAACGCAAGCAGTTCGGGGTGACTATCGGCAGTTTTCAGGCGCTTCAGCACCGGGCCGCCCATTTGTGGTGCGAGATTGAAGTGACCGCCTCGGCCATCTTCAATGCAGGTCGTATGCTGGATGAAGACCCCGACAACGCGACGATGGCGGTTTCACTGGCCAAGGCGCGGGCCACGGCGACGGCACAGTTGGCTGTGCAGGAGGGCGTTCAAATGCACGGCGGCGTAGGGATGACGGATGCCTTTGACATGGGTTTCTTCATGAAGCGTGCCCGCGTCGGGGCAGAATGGTTGGGTGATTATGGCTACCACGCCGAAGTGGTTGCCAAGGAACGGGGATTCTAATGGATATTCAGACACTATTCGGGCTTGATGGCAAAACGGCGCTGGTCACGGGCGGTGCCACTGGCATCGGGCGCATGGCTGCCGAGGCGCTGATGCGTGCAGGGGCGGATGTGCTGATCGCCAGCCGTAAGGGGGAGGCGTGCGAAGCTGTTGCCAAAGGCCTCAACGCTCTGGGTGCCAAGGGCCGCGCGACGGGGTTTGCGGGTGATGTCAGCACCGAAGAGGGTGTAGACGCGCTGGTGGCGCAGGTTCACAAACGCACCGACACGCTTGATATTCTGATGAACAACGCGGGCATTACCTGGGGCGCGCCGATGGGGGAATTCCCGTTCAAGGCATGGGAAAAGGTGATGAACGTCAATGTCGCCGGCCTGTTTGACCTGACGCAAAAGCTGTTGCCGATGCTGCGCGCGTCCGGCACCATCGATGACCCCGCGCGGGTCATTAACGTCGGCTCGGTCATGGGAGAGCGCGAAATGGGTGATGGTGCCTATAGCTACTCCGCGTCCAAAGCGGCGGTTATCCATCTGAGCAAGATATTGGCCAAGGAGTTGGCGGGGGACGCGATTACCGTCAACGCATTGGCACCGGGACCGTTCGTGTCACGCATGACCGCATTTGCCACTCACGACGAAGGGATGCGCGATGAGGTCGGCAAGGACGTGCCGTTGAAACGCGTGGGTCGCGACGAAGACATCGGCGGCTGTATGTTGTTTCTGTGTGGGCGTGGCGGGGCGTATATCACGGGTGCCGTGATCCCTGTATCGGGCGGTATCAACGTGATGAGCGGGCCGAACATATTCGAAAAAGCGCTGCCCTGATGGGGGGTATTCGGTTCGGTAACCGTGTGGCGATTGTCACGGGCGCAGGCACGGGCCTTGGCCGCAGTCATGCGCTGGCGCTTGCGGCGCGCGGTGCCAAAGTTGTGATCAATGACTTGGGTGTCAGTACGGACGGTGAGGGCGCATCGAGCGAAGCCGCCGAAGCCGTGGCGGAGGAAGTCCGCGCGGGTGGGGGTGAGGCGATCGCCCATGGCACGGATGTCTCGGACGAAGCCGGTGTGGCCGATATGGTCAGCAAAACCATGGACGCATGGGGCCGTATCGACATTGTGGTCAACAACGCGGGCATTCTGCGGGACAAGACATTCGCCAAGATGGATATGGCCGATTTCCGCAAAGTCGTGGACGTGCATCTGATCGGGTCGGCCACTGTGACACATGCCTGTTGGCCAATCATGCGCGCGCAAGGCTATGGGCGCGTGGTACTGACCTCCTCCGCCTCAGGCCTCTACGGTAATTTCGGGCAATCGAATTACGGGGCGGCCAAGGCTGCGATGATGGGGCTGATGAACGTGCTGCACATGGAAGGTGCGCGCGACAACATCCGCGTCAATACGCTGGTCCCTACTGCTGCCACACGGATGACGGCGGATTTGCTGCCTGCGGAAGCGGTCGCCTTGCTGGCCCCTGAAACCATCACTCCGGGGCTATTGTATCTGGTGTCCGAGGATGCGCCCAGCCGGGTCATTTTAGGCGCGGGTGCCGGCAGCTTTGCCCAGACGCGGGTTTACGAGACGCAAGGCATCACATTGACTGGCGATGATAATACTCCCGAAGCCGTCGCCGCGCGCTTTGCCGAGATTACCGACGCGGCCGGTCAGGAAATTCTGACTGATGCCTTTAGCCAGACCAAGAAATATGCTCAGAATGCAGCGAAGGCCCTTGGGCTCAAGCTGGACTGGGGCCAATGAAACACAACATAAAGGATACTTCCCATGCGTGACGCAGTTATCGTTTCCACCGCCCGCACCCCTATCGGCAAAGCTTATCGTGGGGCGTTCAACAATACTTCGCCGCAGACCCTTGCCGGTCATGCAATCGAGCAAGCCGTCAAACGTGCCGGGATCGAAGGCGGGCAGGTTGTCGATGTCGTTCTTGGCTCCGCATTGCAGCAGGGGCATGGTGCGGGCAACATTGCGCGGCAAGCGGCCATCCGTGCGGGCCTGCCGGTCACTGTGGCCGGCATGTCGCTGGACCGCCAATGTGCATCGGGCATGATGGCAATTGGTGCGGCGTCCAAGCAGGTAATTCTGGATGGCATGGATGTTGTCGTCGGTGGCGGCGTCGAAAGCATTTCGATGGTGCAGACGCCTGAAATGCGGGTCAAGGCGGACAGCTGGCTGAAAGAGCACAAGCCCGAGATGTACATGAGCATGCTGGAGACGGCGGAAACCGTCGCGGCGCGCTACGACATCAGCCGCGAGGCGCAGGACGAATATGCGGCTGAGTCCCAGAAGCGCACCCATGAGGCCCAGGAGGCGGGCAAGTTTGACGACGAGATCGTGCCGTTCCAGACGACCATGATGATGCAGGACAAGGAAACCAAGGAGATCTCCGAACACGCGGTCACGCTGGAAAAGGACGAGGGCAACCGCCCCTCCACGGATGCTGCGAGCCTCGCCGGGCTTCAGCCGGTGTTCAAGGATGGCATTCACATCAAGGAAGGCAAGTTCATCACGGCGGGCAACGCGTCGCAGCTATCTGATGGCGCGTCGGCGTGCGTGGTGATGGAAGCGAAGATGGCCGAAAAGAGGGGGCTGTCGCCGCTGGGCCGCTGCGTTGGCGTCTGGGCTGCAGGCTGTGAGCCGGACGAGATGGGGATCGGCCCTGTGTTTGCCGTGCCGCCGCTGCTCAAGGCGCATGGGCTGAAAATGGACGACATCGGTCTGTGGGAGCTGAACGAGGCATTCGCGGTACAGGTCATCTATTCCCGCGACAAACTGGGCATCCCGAATGAAATTCTGAACGTCAACGGCGGGGCGATTTCCATCGGTCACCCTTATGGCATGTCCGGCGCGCGCATGGTCGGTCACGCGCTAATCGAAGGCAAGCGTCGCGGCGTGAAATACGTCGTCTGTACCATGTGCATCGGTGGCGGCATGGGCGGTGCGGGTCTCTTTGAGGTTTTCTAATAAACGGGGCGGGTTTACCCGCCCCCTCACCGTCAACATGCCCCTAAAAGGAGCCGCCATGCCCCGTGACGACAGCCATCTGCCCAAAGCCCTGCAAAACCTGCGCATCCCGTTGATCGGATCACCGCTGTTCATCATCTCCGTGCCGGAGTTGGTAATCGCGCAGTGCAAGGCGGGGATTGTCGGCGCGTTTCCGGCACTGAATGCCCGCGAAGGGCAGGGCGAGCATCCGCTGCTGGATACGTGGCTTACCCAGATCGCCGAGGAACTGGACCGGTATAATCAGGAAAACCCAGACACACCCGCCGCGCCTTATGCAGTGAACCAGATCGTGCATCGCAGCAACGGGCGACTGGAGCGTGACCTGGAGATTTGCGTAAAACATAAAGTGCCGATCTGGATCACGTCGCTTGGCGCGCGGGTTGAGGTGAACGAAGCTGCGCATAGCTGCGGTGGTATCGTGATGCATGACATCATCAACAACTCATTCGCGCGCAAGGCGATTGCAAAGGGCGCGGATGGCCTGATTGCCGTCGCCGCTGGTGCTGGGGGGCATGCGGGTCAACAATCGCCCTTTGCGCTCATGCGCGAAATCCGGGAATGGTATGACGGACCGGTCGCGCTGTCCGGGGCGATTGCCACGGGCGAGGCGTTGTTGGCGGCGCGCGCCCTCGGGGCTGATTTCGGCTATACGGGATCGCCCTTTATCGCCACGGACGAGGCGAATGCGCAGGCCGAGTACAAGGAAATGATCGCAAGCTCGAGCGCCGAGGATATCGTCTATTCCTCTTTATTCACCGGTATTTGGGGCAACTACCTGAAGGGGTCGGTTGCGGCGGCGGGGATGGACCCTGACAACCTGCCACAGGCGGATGCGTCGTCGATGAATTTTTCGGACGGATCAAGCAAGCCCAAAGCGTGGAAATCCATCTGGGGCTCCGGGCAAGGCATCGGCGCGATCAAGGAGGTTGGTCCGGCCACCGGGATCATCGACCGGATGGAAGCCGAGTATCTTGCGGCGGGCAAGAAGTTGTCGGCCGAATTTGGCTGAACTGCTCGTTATACGCCACGGACAAGCGTCGTTCGGCGCGCAGAACTATGATGTGTTGTCCGATCTTGGCCATCGTCAGTCAGCCGCTGCCGGTGATGCGCTGCGCGCGGCGGGATGGGTGCCGGACCGCCTGATAACCGGAACGCTCTTGCGACAACGCGAAACACTGAAATCGATGGGATTTGATCAAGCCCCCGAAGAACACGCAGGCCTCAACGAGTATGATTTTCACGATCTGCTGACAGCGCGATTTGATGGCGTCGTGCCAGAACCCGTGACGCAGGACCGCAAGGTCCATTTCCGCACCCTGCGCGAGACGATCCTTGATTGGCAACTCGGGGGCTGCAAGGGCGCGCGCGAAAGTTGGCTCGACTTTGCCGGCCGCGTCGAAGATGCACGTAAGTTTGCCATTGAAACAGATGCGCGGCGGGTGCTTGTCATCAGTTCTGGTGGGCCCATCGGACAGCTTACCGCCACAGCCCTGAACGCCCCGGTCGCGCAGATGATGACGCTTAACCTGCAGGTAAAGAATACGTCGATGACAAAGTTTATCTTTTCCAACTCCGCATTTTTCCTGCATGAATTCAACAGCACACCGCATTTGATGCCTGAAGGTGTCGCCGATATGCTGACCTATAGCTAAGGACTGATCCCTATGAGCACCGATACGCAGACCCTCGATAAGAACGCGGTCACGGCCTATCTCGAAGAGCATCTTGCGGGGTTTCAAGGCCCTATCGACATCACGAAATTTCAGGGTGGGCAATCCAATCCCACGTTTCTGCTTGAAACGCCGGGTCGTGACTATGTTCTGCGCCGCAAGCCGCCGGGGGTGTTGCTGAAATCTGCCCATGCGGTTGATCGCGAATTTCGAGTGCAAAAGGCGCTGGCAGGGTCAGATGTGCCTGTCGCTGACATGCATTTGCTGTGTGAGGACGACGATATCATCGGATCGGCGTTTTACATCATGGACCATGTGCCGGGGCGGAACTTCAATGATCCGACGATGCCTGACCTGACAAAGGAAGACCGGGCTTCTGTGATCACAGAAATGAACCGTGTTCTGGCGGCCCTGCACAAAGTGGATATCGACATGGTCGGTTTGTCGGATTATGGTCCACCTGGCAACTATTTTGAACGTCAGGTGGGGCGCTGGTCCAAACAATATCGCGCCTCCGAGACGGAAAAAGTACCACAGATGGACGTATTGATGGACCTGCTGGTCAAGCGATTACCCGCAGATGATGGACAACGCACGCTGGTGCATGGTGACTACCGCATCGACAATATGATCTTTGAGCATAAAGGTACGCAATGCCGGGCGGTGCTGGATTGGGAACTATCGACCATCGGCCACCCGTTCGCCGATCTGGCCGGGGTCATCATGCAGTGGCAAATGCCTGCAGGCAGCGAGGGGCGGGGGCTTGCCGGTGTGGACCGTGCCGCGCTTGGTCTGCCAACGGACGCGGAATTTATCGCGGCCTACTGCGAACGACGCGGGCTGAAAGGTATTGACCATTTCGGCTATTATCTTGCGTTCTGTTTTTTCCGGATGGCCGCGATCATTCAGGGCGTGTTGAAACGGGCGCTGGACGGCAATGCATCCAACCCCGAACGGGCGATCAAGGTGGGGCAGTATGTGTCGGTGTTTGCCCAGAACGGTTTGCGGGCGCTTGAAGATGGCTGACGACGGGATGATTCCTGACGATGCGGACGCCAAGGACCGTAACTTCGTCACTGCTCTGGCGCGCGGGCTGGATGTACTGCGTTGCTTTCGCAACAACGAGGTGACGTTAACCAATAGTGATTTTTCCGAACGTACCGGCCTGCCCAAGGCGACGATCTCGCGGTTGACCCATACCCTGTGCGAACTGGACTATCTGGTTGCCGACCCACGTGCGGGTACATACCGGCTTAGCGCTGGTGTCCTGCAGTTGGGTTTCGGCGTGTTGTCGGGCATGGATATTTCGGACCGCGCCGAACATACGCTGCGGGCGCTGCGCGATGGACCGAATTCCTATATTACGGCCGCGTTGGGCGAACAGCATCGTCTTGATGTCGTCTACCTTGCCAGTCAGAAATCGCGCGAAGATGTATCCTTGGTCATGCGGATCGGATCGCGCCTGCCGCTATTCCATTCCGCCATCGGTCGGGCAATACTGGTTGGCATGAACGAAGAAGAACACGCACGGATTTTCCGTTTTGCCGGTGATCAGGACCCTGATATCGAAGCGGAAGGCCGCAAACAGCTAAAGGTCGCCAAAGCAGAATATGAGGAAAAGGGCTTTTGTTCTGCTTACGGGACCTGGCGCAGAGACGTGAACGGGATCGCAGTGCCGGTTAATTCGCTGGCGGGTGCGCGTGTCTACGGTCTGAACGTTGGTGGTCCGTCCTTTCGGGTAAAACGGCGCCAGTTGGAAAGCGCCTATGGACCGCTTTTGATCGCCGCTGCCGCCGCGCTGAGCATCCGAAATTAGACCGCCAGCCTTCCATGAGAATCAATTTATCTCTGCCGGACCGCTGTTCCACGATGCGGAACGGGATTTGGAAACTTTCATGATATGCCGCGCCGCAGAATAGGCCGAAAATCGAGGGATATCATCAGCTTTCCATGTTAATGACGCATTGAATTGTTGGGTATCGATGGTGCGTCAGCAGCGCTGACCTGTGGTTTATTGGCCCTTGCCATCGAAAAGACAGTTTCATTTATCAAAATGATATCAACGATGTACCGCACAAAGTCTCGCGAATTGTTGTCTGGCTGGTCCCTGTTGAGCCATGTTCTTCTCAGACCGGACGTGCCGGTGTAATTGCCTGTTCTCCCTTCGTCAGCCTTGACTTTATGCGGAGGTGTGTAAGGCTCTGATCAGGGTCCGGAAACTCAAAAAAACCGCAGTAATGTACCGGACTGTCCTTGGGAGGAATATAATGAAAAATATCACCAGATTGGGTGCCGTTTCGGCGCTTTCGCTCATCATTGGCGCGAGCGCGGCTTTTGCCGAGAACATCAAGATCGCGTTTATTGATCCGCTCAGCGGACCATTCGCCAGCACCGGCACAAATGGCCTGCACCAGTTTGAATTCGCTGTTGATCACATGATCAACGAAAAAGGCGGCATTCTGGACGGTCAGAATATGGAAATCGTCGCTTTCGACAACAAGATCAGCCCAAAGGAATCGCTGATCCAGCTGCAGGTCGCGATTGATCAGGGTATCCGCTACATCGCTCAGGGTAACAGCTCTGGCGTGGCGAACGCGTTGACCGAAGCCATCGACAAGCACAACCGCCGTAACCCAGACAGCCGCGTTCTGTTCCTGAACTATGCTGCCGTCGATCCGGCGCTGACGAACGAAAAATGCAACTTCTGGCATTTCCGTTTTGATGCAAACGCGGACATCAAGATGGACGCGCTGACGGACGTGATGGTCCAGAACCCGGACATCAAAAAAGTCTACATCATCGGTCAGGACTATTCATTCGGTAAGGCAGTTGCCGCCGCAGCCGTCGACATGCTGGGCAAAAAATCCGACATCGAAGTTGTGGGCAACGAATTGCACCCCATCGGCAAGGTCAAGGATTTCACGCCTTATGCACGCAAGATCGTGTCCTCGGGTGCGGATGCTGTGATTACTGGTAACTGGGGCGCGGACATGTTGGGTCTGGGCAAATCGGTCATCGAAAATGGTTTTGAGGGCCCGATCTATACCTACTACGCGGCCGGTTCCGGCATCACGGCGGCGTTTGGTGAAAGCGGCAAGGACAAGATCCGCCTGATCGCCCAGGGTGGCATCAACCCCATCGCCACGGAAGAAGCGCGCGAGACCTACGAAGCGTTCGAGGCCAAGTATCCTGACGGCAACATCGACCAAAGCCGTATCTTCAACGTGATCGGAATGCTGTCCAAAGCCATTGAAGAAGCCGGCACTGCCGACGATGTCGTCGCCGTTGCCAGCAAGCTTGAAGGCATGGAGTACGACAGTATGTGGGGCGGTAAATTGTTCATGCGTCCGCAGGATCATCAGTTGATCCAGGACATGCATGTGGGCGTTCACACGGACGAGAACATCGAATTTGACTATGACAAGTCAGGCTTCGGCGTTTTGACGGAATCGACCGTCGAAATGGCATCGATGGACAGCCCCACCAGCTGCGAAATGAAGCGTCCCGAATAGGATATCTTCTAGGTTCCGCGCCTTGGAAAACAGGGGGCGGGACCTGCCGTAGCACTGATTCTTGACCTATCCGCGGAGAACTCCATGGACCTCATACTCGTCAATCTGATCGACGGGCTGGTGACGGGACTGCTATTGTTTATGCTGTCTGCCGGTCTGACCCTCATCTTTTCGATGATGGGCGTTTTGAACTTTGCCCATGCCAGTTTTTACATGCTCGGCGCGTATTTCGCCTATCAGATCAGCATTGCGCTGGGGTTCTGGATGGGCCTGTTGATCGCGCCGCTGATTGTGGGCGTCATGGGCGCCGGGGTTGAACGATACGGATTGAGGCGGGTCCATAAATACGGCCACGTGCCCGAGCTTATCTTTACCTTCGGTCTGGCGCTGCTGATCGAAGAACTTGTGCAGTTTATCTGGGGCAAGAACCAGATGCCCTACCAGATTCCCGATGCGCTGAATTTCACCGCCTTCGCCATCTCCGGGAATTCGATCCCGGCGTTCAAGATTTTCATGATCTTCATCTCTGTCAGCATCTTTATCGGTCTGTTGTTCGTGTTGACGAAAACCCGTGTCGGCATGATCATTCAGGCCGCCCTCAGTTATCCGCGCACGGTCGAAGCGCTGGGGCACAATGTGCCGCTAATCTTTATGGGTGTTTTCGGTGTGGGTACGGCCCTTGCCGGTGTTGCTGGCGTGATCGCGGGGCCGGTGCTGGGCACGTTTCCCGGTATGGCGTTCGTGCTGGGGTCGATCGTATTCGTGACCATTGTGATTGGCGGGCTTGGCTCGCTTTGGGGGGCGCTTGTTGCGTCGCTGCTGATCGGGTGGATCACCACCTTTGCCAAGTCCTACAACATTGCAATGTCCGATATCCTCAACGGGATCGGGCTTTCGACGCCTGAGAATCTGGATGACAGTGTTTTTCGCGACCTGTGGACGGTTACCAGTCCGCAGATTGCCGATATCCTGCCCTATATCCTGATGGTGCTGATCCTGATTTTCCGCCCCTACGGCCTTTTCGGAAAGCGTGACGCATGACCCAGATTGAGAATGCCAAGAAAGAGCCGAAGGGCGCGAAACCCAAAGAGCAGATCACCACAGATCCATCCCGTGCGTCCGAGCGAATGCGCGCAGGCTCAATGACGCTGACCGCCGCACCCTGGATCATCGCTTCGGTGCTTGTGTGTGTGATGCCCTATATCTTCACGTCAAATTCCGCGATCACCATCATGAACCAGATGTCGATCACGATCATCTTTGCGCTGGCCTACAACATGCTGCTGGGGCAGGGTGGGATGTTGTCATTCGGCCATGCGGTCTATGCGGGCTTTGGCGGGTTCTTTTCTATGCACGTGATGAACTGGTCGGATTTCTTTGCCGCCATTCCACTGCCGTTGCTGCCGCTATTCGGCGGATTGGCCGGTATGAGTCTCGCCATGATCGTCGGCAGCTTCTCAACCCGCAGCGCAGGCACCGTGTTTGCGATGATCAGCCTCGGCGTTGGCGAATTGATCGCGGCCTGTTCGGTGATCGTCGTCGCCTTTTTTGGCGGCGAGGAAGGCATTTCAGGCAACCGCACGTATGCGGAGCCCTTCTTTGGCGTCAAATTCCTTCAACAGATCGATGTATACTACCTCATCGGCTTCTGGTTGGTTCTGTCAGCGCTGTTGATGTATCTATATTCGCGCACGCCTGTCGGCCGGATGTCCAATGCCGTGCGCGACAATCCTGAACGCGCCGAATTTCCGGGCTATTCTGCGCGATGGGTCCGCTATTACAGCTTTATCGCGTCAGGGTTCTTTGCCGGCATCGCGGGCGGGCTTTTCGCCATCAACTACGAGATCGTAACAGAAGAGAATTTGAATACCGCGTCGTCGGGTGTGATCTTGCTGGTGACGTTCCTGGGCGGGGTCGGTTTCTTTTTTGGACCGATCCTCGGGGCCATCGTTTTCACTTTGGTGCAAACGGTTCTCAGTCTTGAGACGGAGCTTTGGGCTTTCTACGCCGGGACGCTTTTCGTCGCTACGGTGATGTTCTTTCCCGGTGGCCTTGCGGGCCTAATCATGATGCATGTTCCGGCGTTTCGTCTGGGCAAGGCGAAACTGCTGATCGTGCCCTATCTCAAGACATTGCTGCCTGCCCTGATCGGGACGCTCGGCCTTGCCGGGTTGGTAGAACTGATGTTCCATTATCGTCACGCGGCGACGGGAGATGACGAAATGACGATCTTCTGGACTACCTTCAACAGCCATAATGTGCTGCCGTGGGTCGTGCTGATCGCAATTGCGGCCATAGGTTTGGGGATTGCGCGTCGGACGGCTCCCGCATTGCGCGATGCGTGGAACGAAGCCAATACAGCAGACGGAGGCACGTCATGACCCCGGCACTTGAACTAAAAGGACTGCGAAAAAGTTTTGGCAAGACCGAAATCATTCGCGGTATCGACCTGTCCATCGGCAACGCAGAACGACACGCTGTAATCGGGCCGAACGGTGCGGGCAAGTCGACGCTTTTCAATCTGATCACTGCACGGTTTCCGCCCACAGAGGGGTCGGTGAAGCTGCACGGTCAAAGCCTGATCGGGATGCAGCCATTTCAGATCAATCGGCTGGGCCTGTCACGGTCGTTCCAGATTACCAATATCTTTCCGGCGATGACGGTGTTCGAGAATATCCGCTGCGCGCTTTTGTGGTCGCAGGGCTATAAGTATTCGTTCTGGAGCATGGTCAACCGCAAGCGCGACCTGACCGAGGGTGCCGAAGCGATCCTGGAGCAGATTAACCTGAGCGCCCGGCGCAATCTGCCTGCGGGCGTGCTGTCATACGCCGAACAACGCGCACTTGAGATCGGAATTACCATCGCAGGTGGTGCCGACGTTATCATGCTGGATGAACCAACCGCAGGCATGAGCCATTCCGAAACCGACTATATTACCGATTTGATCATGAAAGTTACCGAAGGCAAGACGCTGATCATGGTGGAGCACGACATGGGCGT
>Ga0115567_10001944_pt1 | contig 20587 bp, 17 predicted proteins | sample COGITO_mtgs_1204_2_FD_88679 | JGI IMG/M metagenome (GOLD analysis project Ga0115567, IMG submission 88679) | Pelagic marine microbial communities from North Sea - COGITO_mtgs_120412 | ecosystem: Environmental > Aquatic > Marine > Epipelagic | place: Germany:Helgoland, sampling site Kabeltonne... | reverse complement strand
TCAGCCGCTAAAACAAGAATACAAGGAGCACTCATGGGACTCGGACTCTTACTTGCTTCTTTTTTAATTTTAAATTTAATTAATAATGATTTGGTTAAGTTGGATGTTGATATTGAGGTGGCGAGGAGTACAGCAGAACTTAGTTCTTTTGATATTAATTATAATGAATATTGTCTCGACACTACTACAAATCCAGTTGGTATAACTGGCGGTACAACAGTAATCCCTCGAACGAATAGAAGTAGTTGTTTTAGAACAGAAGCTGAATGCAATATGATACGTACTAGAAACGGTACATCTCCAAATACAAAATGTAATGCTGTAGAGAGATCTTTTGAGATCGCCAGTGATTCATGTAGTGGTGGATGTTCAGAAATTACAATTCCTGTCGCCGATGCAACAGCAGGGAGAGAGTCATGTGCGGGACAAAGAGAGGGACGTGCCTGTGTTGTTTCTGATTTAATCAAAGATGATTTATCTCAATTCCATGAATACGTGAGTGGAAACAATCTTAATGGATTTGTAACAGAGGGATTTCCACCAACGTACCAACATCAAAACCCTTGTCATACAAATGGTACTTGTGTTGACTATGACGTTCCAAATATTGAGAATAACTTTTTAGACATAACCTCAGTAATAGAGAGTGCAAATTATTCAAATTTATATGCTGTATATGAAACAAATAATTTATCTGAATACACCACATTCGTTGAGAATTATCCCAACTATGCAGGCAACGCATACTGTGGAACGGCGATCACAGGACCTCATTTCTCTGTATATTCTGGTTCTACAAAAAAAGAAAAAACACCTGACGAAATTAAAGAGTCTATCGCAAGATCAACAGCACGTTGTAGGCGTCCTGATGAATCTAGTTGATAATATATTTATATTTGTTATACTACCGCGCACTTACAACGCACGACTGAGTTACGACTAGAACCTGTTAAGTTAACTTACATTATCAATAGTATTACAACCACAACACAAGCCTGTGTATAGTGGTGTATTTTATTTTTTATAAAAACATATGTCAGTAGGAACACTACCTCAAAAGTATTTTTCAAAGGCAAACAAACCTTTGGAAGAGATGCCAAACTTAGTGAAGCATCAAACAGACTCGTATAAAAAGTTTATCGAACAGGGAATCAAAGAAATGTTGGGTGAATTTTCTCCAATATCAGATTACGCAGAAAAGAAATTTGATTTAGAATTTAAAGATGTTGTTGTTTCATATCCAGATTTTGATGAATTTCATGCAAAAGACAATAAAGTATCATATGATGCTTCTTTAAAGGTAAGCGTAAAACTTACTAATAAAATATCAGGATCTGAAAAAGAACAAGAACTATTTTTTACAGATGTTCCAATCATGACCGAACACGGTACATTTATTGTGAATGGAGTTGAAAAAGTTTTAGTTCCTCAGTTGGCTCGGTCATTCGGAATTTTCTTTACAGCTGATGACACAAAGTCACGGCGACTTTTTGGTGCAAAAATTATTCCAGCACGAGGATCATGGCTTGAATTTGAAACTGATACTAATGACATTCCATATGTAAAGATCGATCGAAAACGAAAAATTCCAGTAACATCACTTATCCGAATCTTTGGAGGAGGAACAAATGAAGAGATTCTGAAAATGTTCCCTGGAGAAGAACAAAAACGATTTATTGAGAATGCGTTCAAAAAAGATGTTGCGTTAACTACAGAAGACTCATACGTAGAAATCTACAAGAGACTTCGAGATGGTGAGTCTGTTGCTCCACAACATGCTAAAGAATTTATTGACTCATTATTCTTTTCTACTGATAGATACGATCTTTCAGAAGTAGGACGAGTACGGTTCAACAGCCGATTTGGAAAGAAATTTACTACATACACAGAAGAAGAAAAACTAATTTCACTAGATGATTTGGTAAAAATTGTTACTAAAATCGTTGATCTATCAATGGATAAAGAGGGAGCTCCAGATGATATTGACCACCTAGGATCACGAAGACTGCGTTTCTTTGATGAGATGATTGCACAAAAATTCCGACTTGGAATTTTGCAAATGAAACGAAATATTCAAGACAGAATGTCAATTTCAGACTCAGAAGTAACTGATCCAATGCACTTTATTAACCCGCGACCACTGCAAGCGCGTATTAAAGAGTTCTTTAACACTAACCAATTGTGTCAGTTTATGGACCAAGATAACATCTTGTCTGAAATGGAAAAACTGAGAACTGTATCAGCGCTTGGTCCCGGAGGTCTTGTGAGGGAACGAGCTGGATTTGAGGTTCGTGATGTTCATCCATCTCACTACGGACGATTATGTCCTATCCAAACTCCCGAAGGACAAAACATTGGACTTATTCTACGTATGTCAGCATACGCAACAGTAAATAAGTTTGGGGTTATTGAAACTCCATATGCGGTTGTAAAAAATGGAAAAATCACTAAAACAATTGAATACCTTGATGCGTATGCAGAAGAACAAGCAAACATCGCTCACTCTGGGACAGAGCGTGATGATGCAGGTGTTCTTAAAAAAGATCTTATTGACGTCCGATTTGCAGGAGATCCACGTGTGGTAAAAAAAGAAGACGTACAATATATTGACGTCTCTTCATATCAACCATTTTCAGTTGCAACATCCATGATTCCTTTTGTGAACCACAACGAAGCCAACCGAGCATTGATGGGTTCAAACATGCAAAAGCAAGCAGTTCCTTGTTTAGTTCCTGATGCGCCACTTGTTGGAACAGGAATGGAGGCGCTTGCTGCGCGTTATACAGGAAGACTTATCTACGCACAAGATGACGGAGAGATTGTATACGTTGACTCTACTAAAGTAACTATTCAAGAAAAAGGAGCCAAAAAAGAAAAAACATACAAACTTGTTACGTTTTCAAAAACTAATAACAATACTAATTATCACCAACGTCCAGTTGTGGATATGGGTCAAAAAGTTAAGAAAGGTGATTTATTAGTAGATTGTTCATCATCAGACAACGGACAAATAGCAGTAGGTCAAAACATGTTAGTAGCATTCTTGTCATTCTATGGAAACAACTTTGAGGATGCGATTATTATTTCCCAACGGCTTGTGAAGAACGCTAAGTTCACAAATATCTATATATCGGAACAATCAGTAGAAGTGCGTGATACAAAACTTGGACCAGAACAAACTACACATGACATTCCAAATGTATCAGAGACAAAACTGCGATTCTTGGATGAAGACGGAATTATTAAAGTAGGAGCTGAAGTTGAATCAGGAGATATCTTGGTGGGAAAAATTACTCCAAAAGGAGAGTCACAACTAACACCAGAAGAAAGATTACTACGGTCAATCTTTGGAGACAAAGCACGAGACGTAAAAGATACATCTTTGCGTTACAAAGGAGCTTCAAAAGCACGAGTTATCTCTGTAAAAATCTTTGAGCGATCAAAAGGTGAAGTCTCAGATTCAGGAGTTATCAAGAGGGTATACATCCAACTAGCTGAACTACGAAACATTTCAGTAGGAGACAAACTTTCTGGACGTCATGGTAACAAAGGTGTTATCTCAAAAATTCTTCCAGAAGAAGACATGCCGTACACAGAAGACGGAACACCGGTAGATGTTATTTTGACACCACTTGGTGTGCCATCTCGTATGAACTTAGGACAGATTCTTGAGATTCATTTAGGATTGGCTGCTGACAAATCTGGATACCAGGCTATTGTTCCTCCGTTTGCTGGAGCAACAGATGAAGAGATTCAATCTGAACTAAAAGCTGCTGGATTCAATGCTTCAGGAAAAATGCCACTGATTGATGGACTAACAGGAGAATTCTTTGCACAAGATGTGACAGTAGGATTTATGTATATGTTGAAACTCCATCACATGATCGAGGACAAACTACACATGCGTTCAATTGGACCGTACTCACTTATCAATCAACAACCACTAGGAGGTAAAGCTCAAAACGGTGGACAACGATTTGGAGAAATGGAAGTGTGGGCACTTCTAGGGCATGGAGCTGCTTATACACTACGTGAGGTTCTGACAGTTAAATCTGATGATATCTTAGGACGTTCCGCGATGTACGATTCAATCGTAAAAGGAGAGAAAGCAATTCTGCCAAATACACCAGAATCATTTAACGTAATGGTTAATCAACTAAAAGGGTTGGCACTGGATGTAGATTTATTAACAAGTGAAGATAGCGAGTAATAATCAATCACTAATACAAAATATATGAAAGAATATAAAAACAATAGTAATTTTGACTCAGTTGGTCTCTCACTGGCATCACCAGAGAAGATTTCAGAGTGGTCATTTGGTGAAGTTACTCGCCCTGAGACAATTAACTACCGAACACAACGTTCTGAAAAAGGCGGACTCTTTGATGAGAAAATTTTTGGACCAGAGAAGGATTATGAGTGTTACTGTGGAAAATACAAAGGAATTCGATACCGAGGTATTGTCTGTGAAAAATGTGGTGTAGAAATCACTAAATCAATTGTGCGTCGTTCACGAATGGGACACATTGAATTAGCTTCTCCTGTATGTCATATCTGGTACTTACGTTCTGTTCCATCACGTCTAGGACTTGTTCTGGGAGTGCGAATGTCAGATCTTGAGAAAGTAATGTACTTTGCTGGATATATTGTGATGGATATTAATGAGGAAAAACGGAAAGAGATCCTTGCAAAACTTGACGCAGAATACAAAGAAAAAACAAAACAAATCTCAGAAGGAGACAATCTTGATAAGTTGAAGGCACTATTTCTAACAGTTAAGAAAGAAATCAACTCAATTTATCGGTTACAAGTATTGGATGAAATTCTGTATTCAAAATACATGACTAAATATCCAGGCCTCTTTACAGCTGGAATTGGAGCAGAATCTGTTTTAGAACTAACACGGGAAATTAATCTTAAGAAAACTGAAAAAGAAGTTGCAAAATATCTTGAAACAGTTGGGTCAACTGAAAAACCAAAAGTTATTAAACGGCTTAAATTATTACGAGAGCTTATTACATCAGAAGTAAAACCTGAGTGGATGTTCTTGTCTCGAATCCCTGTAACACCACCGGCATTGCGACCAATGGTTGCACTAGGAGGAGGAAGACACGCTACATCAGACGTAAATGATCTATACAGACGAGTTATTAACCGAAACAATCGGCTTAAAAAATTACTTAATATTGGAGCACCTGATGTTATTTTGCGAAACGAAAAACGAATTCTACAAGAAGCGGTTGATGCACTGATTGACAACAACATGAGAAACTCAGGTTCTGCAATCATGTCACAAGCTCAAAAACGACCACTAAAATCACTTTCAGAAAACCTAAAAGGTAAATCAGGAATCTTTCGACAAAACTTACTAGGTAAACGTGTCGATTATTCAGGACGTTCAGTAATTGTTGTGGGACCAGAACTTGATATTGACGAATGTGGACTGCCAAAATATATGGCATTGGAACTATTCCGACCATTTGTTATTGCAAAACTAATTGAACGAGAATATTCTCACAATATTAAACTTGCAAATAAACTTGTTGATGAAGGAGAGGATTACGTATGGGGTATTTTAGAGGAAGTTATCCAAGGTAAATATGTACTACTTAACCGTGCACCAACACTTCACAAATTAGGTATTCAGTCATTCAAGCCACTGCTTATTGAAGGTAAAGCAATTCAAATTCATCCATTAGTATGTGCTGCGTTTAACGCCGATTTTGATGGAGACACCATGTCTGTCCACGTACCACTAACAGCTGAGGCTCAAGGTGAAGCACGGGAAATTATTGCAGCGGATAAAAACGTACTAAAACCAGGTAATGCGGAATTGATCATCAACTCTAAGATGGATATTATTTTGGGATCATACTGGGCAACAAAAGTTGTTGAAGGAGCACAAGGAGAAGGGAAATTCTTCTCATCACCAAACGACGCTATCAATGCATGGGATCACGGAGTCATTGATTTCCGAGCAATGGTAAAAGTTATGGCAACTGATACTAAAAAATACCAACATTTTGATGGAGGTATGTTTGAAACAACAGTAGGACGATTACTTTTTAATTCGTACTTACCATCTGACTATGAATACAGTAATAATTTAATGGATAAGAAAACTATTTCTACTCTAGAAAATGATCTAATTGCTATTTATGGTATTGAAAAAATTCCTGGAATTTTAGACTCAATCAAACGATTTGGATTCAAATACGCAACAGCATCAGGAATTACGTGGGGAAATGACGATGTGGTTATTCCAGATTCAAAACCAGCATTGCTTGCTGAAGGTGAAAAGAGAGTAGCTGAAACATGGGATCAATTTGATCAAGGACTTATATCAAAACAAGAACGACGACGAAAAAATGTTGAAACATGGATGGATATCAAATCCAAAGTGGAAGATGCTATTCCTGAAGCCATGGATTATCACTCATCTGTATATGACATGACAACATCTGGAGCGCGTGGAGGTAAGGGTAACCTATCTACTATGGCTGGAATGAAAGGTATTGTTCAAAATGTAACAGGAGAATCAATTGAGTTCCCCGTTAAATCTTCTGCAAAAGAAGGACTTGATCCAATTGAATACTTCATTACAACTCATGGAGCACGAAAAGGTTTGGCTGATACAGCGCTTAACACAGCCAAAGCTGGTTATCTGACACGTCGACTATTTGATGTTTGTCAGGATCTTATTATCCGTGCAGATGACTGTAAAACCAAAGATTCAATCACTGTTCACCGGGCTTCTGATATTGGTATTGATATTCCATTATCAAAGAACATCAAGGGGCGAACACTTGCTGAACCGATTTTGGATTCAAAAGGAAAAGAGTTGTATAAAAAAGGTCACTTTGTGACGATAAAAGATGCCCAAGACATTGAAGTACTTGATCATGTAGAAGATGTGGTCGTTCGATCACCTATTACATGTCGAACGCTCGATGGTGTATGTCAAAAATGTTATGGAATGGACATGGGTGGAGATAAATTAGTTGATTTAGGAGAGACAGTAGGAACTATTGCTGCTCAGGCGATTGGAGAGCCTGGAACTCAGCTGACGATGCGTACGTTCCACTCTGGTGGAGCTGCATCTCAAGCCGGTGATATTACTATGGGTCTTCCGCGTGTTGAAGAAATCTTTGAACGTCGAAAACCTAAAGTTCCAACAGTTATTGCAAAAATGGCTGGAGAAGTAACTTCAATCGAAGAAGACGGGAAAAAGAAATTATTAACAGTATTATCTGATCCAGAAGGACGAGCAAAAGCTGGAAAAGAAACTGTATATAAAATTCCTTACTTACGAACACCTGTAGTGAAAGTTGGACAAATAGTTACACAAGGACAACTCTTGACTGATGGTTCTGCAAACCTAGAAGAGTTATTGAAATATGCTGGTAAAACAGCTACTCAAAACTATATTATTTCTGAAACAGTATCAATTTATGAACTACAGGGTTCATCTGTATCACGAAAACATATTGAGGTGGTAATTAAACAAATGTTCTCACGATCAAAGATTACAGAATCTGGAGACACTGAACTGACAGAAGGACAAGTGGTACAAAACTCTAAGTTAGAACGAGTAAACAAAGAAACAAAAGATAACAAAGGAGAAGTTGCGAAAGGTGATTTGGTGGTACTGGGTATCTCGGAAGTTTCACTTTCAAGAGATTCATTTTTATCAGCAGCATCGTTCCAACATACTGTACGAATTCTTATTAATGCATCACTACGTGGAGCAGAGGATAAACTTCGTGGACTAAAAGAAAACGTGATTATTGGACGACTTATTCCAGCTGGTTCTGGGTATGAAGGATCAAGGAAACACGCGTTAGTTGCAGGAATTAGAGATGGAGTAATTAAACGTCAGGAAGAGCGAGAAGCAGCAGAAGAAGCAGCAAAAATTGCCGAAGAAGAAGAGAAGGCAAAGATCCGAGCTGAACTTGGCGAGGACGAAGAATAATTCAATTCTAAAACTATTTAGTTTTGATGAAAATATTTTAAACAAAAGCGGGCCGAAGGCCCGCTTTTGTAATACCCATATTATTTTAATATCCACACATTCATGCGTTATAATAAAAATATGAACAAAGTTCTCATTTCAATCATGCTAACACTAGGAATTATAACGCCTGCTTTTTTGTATGCACAAGAAACAACAACCACTAACGTAGAGGTGGAACTTTCTCAAGAAGAGCAAGGAGAGTTATTAGATCAACTAGTTGGTCTCATAACTCAACTCAAGCAAGCTATTGCTGAAAAAAAATCTGAACTAGCTGGTAATAATGCGTGTCCTAGATTTACCAGAAGTTTGTTTGCGAACAAGACAGGACAAGACGTGGCTGAACTACAAGCTTTCTTGTTAACACAAGGAGTAACAATCTATCCAGAAGCAAAAATAACTGGTACGTATGGTTCAGCTACTGTACAAGCAGTGCAACGTTTTCAAGTACAAAATAATATTGCGAGTCCTGGTGCACAAGGTTACGGAGTAACTGGCCCAGCAACACAAGCCTTTATTGCCAAATCATGTCGTGGTGATTTTATAGTTCCAAACACAATAATATCTACTGGTAACAATAGTAATATTTCAATCTCTGGATCACTTTCGAGAGACACTAATGCTCAATTAGAAAACTCTACGCTCTTTAATCCTAATTCTGATTCAGTATTTTTACAGTATTTAAACCCAACAACCCTTCAGAGTAATACAGCTGTTGTTGGTGAAAATCAAACATCTCCTTCATCAAAAACAATTTTCTTCACTAATACTCCCACAAACATGATAGTTGGATCAACACACACACTAGAATTTTCACAGAACGGATTTGCTGGTTTTGATTTAATAACTATTGAGGGATACAAAGATGACATTAGATATTTTTTCGGAACAGCAGTGCCAGCTCTTGGTTCCTATCAGATAACTATCCCCGCAGTGTTTAAAAACAAAGATTCATTTACGCTATTAATAAAACATAATGGAGTTATTAAGACATCTAAAACTATATCCATTGGAACAAGGTCACAAACGACAATCGAGTAGAATTGCTATAATAATCACATGTCATCAGAAATTGATCAGATAAAAGACAGAATCAATATTATTGACCTTGTTTCTCAATACATACCACTTAAAAAAGCTGGAATTAATCACCAAGCCAGGTGTCCTTTTCATAATGAAAAAACACCGTCATTTTATGTTTCTGCTGATCGAGGGACATATAAATGTTTTGGATGTGGGGAAGGCGGAGATATCTTTACATTTGTTGAAAAAATGGAAGGACTAGAATTTCGAGGTGCATTAGAAAAACTTGCAACTCAGGCTGGAGTTACACTCACTAATAAAGCCCCAACAAAAAAAGATGAAAAGAAAGACATCTACTCAGAAATCATGGAAAGTGCAACCATTGCTTGGCAGAGAGAATTAGGTGGAAACGAAGCAGCTAAGGATTATCTTAAAAAACGCGGTTTCACCAAAGAAATAGTATCTGAATATCGAATTGGTTTTGCCCCGGAATCATGGAGTTTTGCAAAAGATTATTTACTACAAAAAAGTTTTATAGAACAAGATGTGGAAAAAGTTGGAATTATCAAAACAGGAGAAACAGGTAGATCTTACGACAGATTTAGAAGTAGAATTATATTTCCTTTGTTTTCAATTGACGGAAAAGTAATTGCTTTTTCAGGAAGATTCTTTGGGTCAGAATCTGATTATGAAAATCCTCCAGCCAAGTATCTTAACTCTCCTGAAACACCGCTGTTTAATAAATCACGTGTCTTGTACGGCATGCATACAGCAAAACAACATATTCGTAAGAATAATTTTGCTTGCGTGGTTGAAGGTCAGGTAGATTTAGTAATGGCTCAACAAGTATTTCCCAACACCGTAGCCACATCAGGAACCGCACTGACATCCCAACACATCACATTGATCAATCGTTTCTCTGAACGCCTTGTTTTTGTGTATGACGGAGATAATGCAGGGCTCAACTCTGCATACAGGGGATCATTGCTGGCGCTTGAACAAAATATGGAGGTAAAAATAGCAACGTTACCAACAGAAAAAGACCCAGCCGATATAATTTTAGATTCCAAAGATGAATATAAAAAAATAATTGCAGGTGCTCAAGATGTATTTGATTTCTATTTAGCTCATATAGCTAAAACCACACAAGGAAGAGATCAGACCATAGCAATTGAAGAAAAATTATTTCCATTGTTACACGCAGTGCCAAATCCTTTAGAAAGAGATCGATATTTTGGAGTAATTTCTCAAAAATTAGGGATGAGTACAGAAGCGTTACAAGGTCGTTTTTCACAAATTAAAGTACGGACACAAACAAGTCCACAAACAGAATCTCAGAAATCCACAACAGCACTTAGTAATGGAGTAACTCCCACAAAAAGATTAGCTCATATTTTAGTATGGCAAAACTCACTATCAGAAGAACGACAGTCAATAGATGTAGAACGAGTGTTACATTCTTATGACACAACCGTAGTCGGTCAAATAGAAAAACACATGAACGATGTGATTGATATTGACACAATAGCATTTGAGCTTGAAAATTTGTACAAAACCGATATAATGGTGCAAAATGAAATACAGGAAATAGCTCAATCAATCGAGAAATTATACTCGAATTACAGGCTTGATACGCTCAAAGCCAAACTCTCCCAAGCTGTGCTTGAAGGGGATACACAAAAACAAACAGCTCTCAAACAAGAAATCGCAACACTCCTTACTAATTCTCGATAATTTACATACAACACCATATGGCAACAAAAAAACCAGTGTCTAAAAAAGCTCCTACTAAAAAGAAAACAACTGTTAAAAAAAAGGCTGTAGCTAAGAAGACAACAACAAAGAAAGCAACCATCAAAAAAACTACTAAAAAAGTAGTAAAAAAACCAGTGTCTAAAAAAGCTCCTACTAAAAAGAAAACAACAAAAGCTACAAAAAAATCTACTACAAAAAAATCAAAAATTAAAAAGGATTTAGACTTGGCGGATAAAGTAATTAAGAAAGAAATAAAAAAAGATGGTGATGCAACGGTTGATGAAATTAATAGTGCAATGGAAAAAGAAATATCCAAAGACTTATCTGAAGAGCTGGGCGAGATAGAACAGGATGGAGATTTATTGGGGCTTTCAGATCTGGAAGATGATTACGTAGCAACAAAAAAGAAGAAACATGACTCTGTTCAGATGTATCTAAAAGAGATTGGTAAACATGATTTGATTGATGCTGCTAAAGAAATCGAACTAGCAAAACGAATTGAAAAAGGAGATTTAAGTGCAAAAAAAGAACTAGCGCAAGCTAACTTACGTTTGGTTGTTTCTATTGCTAAAAAATATGTAGGACGATCACCTGACCTGACACTTCTTGATCTTATTCAAGAAGGAAATATCGGGCTATTTAAGGCTGTCGATAAATTTGAATATCAAAAAGGATTTAAGTTTTCAACATATGCGACATGGTGGATCCGCCAGGCCGTAACACGTGCACTCGCTGACCAGTCAAAGACTATTCGTATTCCTGTTCACATGGTTGAAACCATTACTAAATATAAACAAGTAGTTAGGCGGCTTTCTGGAGACTTGGGACGATTTCCAGCGCCAGAAGAGGTTGCTGAAGAAATGGAAATTGAAGTTGCAAAAGTTCATCATATTATGCAGATTGATCAGATTACTGTTTCTTTGGAAACTCCGGTCAAGAATGATTCTGATGAAGGAAAATCTACTCTAGGAGACTTTATTTCAAATGAAAATGCCAATGGGGACTTTGTTGAATCACCAGACGCAGAAGCAAATCGTCGTCTTTTACGACAACAAATTGAATCAGTACTTGATTCATTGTCTGATAAAGAAAGGAGAATTCTTGAGATGCGTCACGGATTACTGGATGGCGTATTCCACACACTCGAAGAAGTAGGAAAAGAGTTTGGAGTGACACGAGAGCGTATCCGTCAAATAGAAGCCAAAGCACTCGAGAAAATCAGAAACAGTGACGATGCTCAAAAATTAACAGACTTCTAGAAAATTATTCCAAATACATATGTTACACATATGTATTTTTGTATATAAAATTGGGTGCTCACATGATATAATCTCGGGTAATTATGGCTACAGAAACATCAACCGGAGTTGTGCTCGATAAGCAACAACAGGCAGAAAACCATTCAGCAGATAATGGAAATACACAAGAAGAGGGGATACATGTATCACTAAAACCCGATATTATTGGAAATATCGGTTCTTTTCCTATAACAAATACCATGGTTGGTTCTCTATTAGGTAGTATCGTTCTAGTTGTTTTCTTGATCTTTTTAACAAGAAAAATGAAACTTATTCCTACTAAATCTCAGATGGTTTTTGAATCACTAGTACAAGGTATGTACGATTATGTTCGGAATACACTTGAAAATGACAAAGTGACAGCATGGGCATTTCCATTAATTTTATCTTTATTTATCTTTATTTTATTCTTTAACCTGGTTAAGTTTATTCCCGGAACAGAATCATTGATGTATAACGACGTGCATTTACTTAAACCAATCCACTCTGATTTTAATATGACAATTGCTTTATCTATTATTGCAGTATTGTTTATCCAAGTAGCAGGAATGTTCTCACTCGGATTCTTTAAATATTGGTCAAAATTTATTAACTTTAAAAAACCAGCTTCATTGCCTATTGGTATTATCGAACTTATTTCAGAAGCAGCCAAGCTTGTTTCTTTGTCATTTCGGTTGTTTGGAAACGTTTTGGTGGGTGGAATACTTCTATTGTTACTTGCGGAGGTATCACACTTTATACTACCAATACCCGTTATGTTCTTTGAAATATTCGTGGCTGTCTTACAAGCAGGTATCTTCTCAATCTTAACTCTCTTTTATATCAAGATGGCAATTGATGAACCACATTAAGATAAGTTATACAGACTGGAAAAAAAGCCCTTATTTGGTACAATCTGCACATCAATTTAAGAAGATTTAATAAATAATTAATATAATATGGAAATTTTAGCAAAAGCACTTATCGTCGGACTAGGAGTCGCAGGGCCAGCAATCGGAGTGGCAATGGTATTTTCAAAGTCTCTAGAAGGAATTGCACGAAATCCAGAAGCATCAGGGAAAATAGTTCCATTTATGTTTGTGGGTGCAGGTATGATCGAGCTATTTGGTCTAGCAGCTATTGGGTTATTCTTCTTACTATAATAGAGGGTTATCGCTATAATTTTATACTATAAGATATGGATGCAATCATAGAATCATTTGGATTAAACTGGAAAGTATTTCTCGCTGAAATAGTTAACTTTACTATTGTCCTTGGAATAATCTATTGGATTGTTAAGGTTAAAGTTATGCCAAGTCTTGATCTTAGGCACGAAACAATTAGATCAGGTGTAGAGAATGCAGAGAAAGCTGGAGAGCTTTTGACTCAGGCGGAACAAGACAGGGATAACATTATTTCTGCTGCTGAAATACAAGCATCGGAAACCATATCTCACTCAGTTGAAAAAGGAAAAGAACGAGAGACGGATATTATTGCTGATGCGGACAAGAAAGCTGAGGGCATCCTTGAGCAAGCAAAAGAAAAAGGTGTTCAAGAAAAAGAAGGAATTATTGCTTCATCAAAAGAAGAGATCGCGAAAATGATTACCCTTGGTGCAGAAAAAGTACTCGCTTCAAAATAGTAAAAACCCTATTAACACACAAGAAAACAGCGCGCAAGCGCTGTTTTCTTGACTATATACAGCATTGGATTATCATACATAGTATGAAAAAAATAGTAATCATCTGCACGATATTCGTTCTTTCTTTCAACGGAGCGTTTGCACAAGAAATTGATACAGCTGACACAGAATCACAATCTCCAACAACAGAATCAACAAGTTCAACCACTGTGGGTTTACAGAATAGTATCAAGGTTATGATTGCTCCCGATACTGTTATTTTTCCAGAAAATGCACCTCAAGTAAAAAGAATTAGAAATGTTGAGACACTTACTGTTTTCAATGTTGTGCCGTATCTTATTTTTAGAATTATTGAACTAGGTCTTCCGGCTGAAACAGTTATTCTAATATTGATGATACCTATTTTCACAACCATGCTGGTATTTGCTAGAAATATTGTGGGATTGCCCAGTCTAGATATGTTGGTAATAATTGCACTAGCAATTGCCTTATTAGCATCAAATATTATTATTGGAACATTACTTCTGGTTACTATTTTATTTGCATCAATGAGTGCTCGCGTCTTGTTGAAGAAAGTAAAAATTATGCAATTACCCAAGATTAGTCTATCAATGATACTAGTTTCTTTCTCAGTATTATTATTACTTTCTATTTTGGCATTTAGTGGCCTGGTTTCAGTAGAATCAGTATCTATCGTTCCTATTTTGCTTCTTATCATCCTTTCGGAAAGAATTGTACGTCTTGAGTTTGAAAGAAAACCAAAACAAGTCTGGTTGCTTGTTATTTCATCACTCTTTCTAGGATTAGTTGGATATTATCTTTTACTGTCTGATCTCATGCGTGCAATCGTTTTAAACTTTCCAGAAGTAATACTATTTATGATACCTCTTAACTTTTTTATGGGTCGATATTTTGGACTTCGTCTAACGGAATATTCTCGCTTTTCAGAAATCATGAAAGAAGTTTTAGTAAAGAAAAAATAATATGGCTAAAAAAGCACAACCACTAGGGATGAATGCTCGTAACTATTTATACATACGTCCATATAATAAAAAAGGACCAAAAAGGAGAGCTGACGATAAGTTACTTACCAAAAAAAAGTTACTTAAGAATGGCATTAGCACTCCCGATTTAATTGCTGCATACATATCAGAGGAACAGGTTAGAAATATTGTGTGGTCTGATTTGCCAAAATCTTTTGTGATCAAACCAGCCCGAGGATATGGTGGTTCTGGTATTGTATTGATAAAAAAATGGGATGGTGAGACTGGTCAGGGCGAAGGAGGAAAGACTTACACAATTTTAGACATAGAGTCACACATTTTTGACATTCTTTCTGGTGCATACTCGTTAGGCTCTCTTTCTGACAAAGCATTTTTAGAAAGAAGAATCATTCCTATGAAGTTTTTCAAGAAGATACCCATCATAGGTATTCCAGACATCAGAGTAATTGTTTTTTCAGGAGTTCCTATTATGGCAATGATGAGAATCCCCACAGAAGCATCTGAGGGAAAAGCAAACCTAACAAAAGGTGCAGTGGGTGTAGGTATTGATATTTCAACTGGTGTTTCAACGGGAGGATGGCAGAACGGTAGAATCATTAGGTTATTTCCTGGAACAAAAATAAAACTACGTGGTATTAAGGTTCCTGATTGGGAAGAAGTATTGGTTCAAGCGGTTCAAACTCAGGTGGTGAGTAAATTAGGATTTGCTGGTATTGATATTATTTTAGATAAGAACAAAGGACCTGTTGTTTTAGAAGTAAATGCACGTCCAGGACTTTCTATTCAAATGGTAAATAACGCATCATTAAAAGAACGGCTAGAACGAGTCGAAAATATCACACCAAAACCAAACATAGAAAGGGGAATAGAAATAGGAAAAAGTCTTTTTACTGAAGAATTCTCTCAAAAGGTTTCAAAAAAGAAAGAAGTCAAAACCATTGGTTTCATTGAAGAAGTAACCATTTATAATAAAAAGAAAAAAATAGAAATTACGGTTTTGGCTAAAATTGACACAGGTGCATACAGGACGTCTATTGATCTTGATTTAGCAGACAACTTGGGTCTTGAGCCACACGACAAAGAAGTAATTATTCGTTCAGCTAGTGGAGTGGGGAAACGTGACACTATGAAAGTTGATTTTAAACTTGCTGGTAAAAAAATTAGCACTATTGCTTCTGTAATTCCTAGGCATCATTTAAAATACCCCATGATCGTAGGAAGACAAGACCTGCGGGGTTTTCTTGTTGATCCTAACAAAAAATCTAACTTAGATATTCCTGATAAACTCCAGAAAGAAAATTAAGAATAAATTCTTGTTCGTTGTATGTTTCATACATAACTCCTAGCCCAGGATTATGATTTAATTCAATAGTGGTGATTTCTTGTCTTGTTTTAATATTTTCTTTAATAAAAACATCAGCCCCAATTATTTCAGCAGAGGTAAGACTATATAGTTTTTGAGCATATTCGTTTAAATAGTCTGGGAAATTTTGCTTCATCATATAAGAAATATCATCGGGAGCCCCTAAGTCTCTTGTAGTAATTGCAGTATTTGAAATAAACGTCTTTTTGTATAAAAATAATATTTTTCCTAAATAAATAAACAGCCTGTATTCATCCTCTTGAATATATTTTTGGACTAACAGTTCCGGAATATTCTCCTTAATTTCAATAATATGACTATTCAAGTCAATTTCATTCTGTATTATGTACACAAACTTGCTTGTAGAGCCGTTATTAGGCTTTATAACGCACGGAAAGCCTCCAATCACCTCAATACTGTCTAATAGTCTTTTATATAATTCTGAGCCATCATACTCATCCGTGTATAAAAAATTTCCAGGAATAATTTTAAAATTATTTTGTCCCAAAAAATGAGCAGATAAGTCTTTATATTTCATTATTCCTGCATGCCACTGTTGTTGGTTCGGATAGATCATCCAGGGAGCTGCAATAAAAGACTTTTTGTTTTGGGGATTTGAAATAATAAACGCTTGTACGTTTTTTGAAATTTGTTTGTAATCAAACCTAGCCCGTTCAGCAGACTTCGTAATTATTTCAGGAGTGCACTCTTGCATGCTTGTATTATACACTTGCAATCTTATTCAAGAAGTATATGATGGATGAATCGATTTTCGCTTGCGAAAATTGTAGGACTTATAATTTATTATAAGTTACGTGCTTAAATTCCAAGCTTGCTTGGTTTTTTTGTTTCCTATTTTTTATCGTATACTTGATGTATGAATTGGTATGTATACATAATGAGATGCGCAGATAATAGTTTGTATACGGGCATAACTACAAATCTACAAAGAAGAGAATCAGACCATAACTCCAATACAAACAAAGGTGCAAAATATACTCGCATGCGTCAGCCAGTAACAGTGGTCTACTCAGAAAAAGCTACTGACAGATCACAGGCATCCAAAAGAGAACACGTAATTAAACAACTGAGTAAAGAACAAAAAGAATTGCTTGTTAAAAAAATGTGATAAAATTATTACATGGACGGATTACTGATTACAAACATATTACTGCTTATCGTGGTGATATTCATAACACTGCTTATCATTGCATTACTAGTTCTAGCTTTCTTTGCTATAAAAGTTTTTAGAAATATATTTGAGGTTAGCGAAAAAGCAAAGAAAGAAATAGATTTAGTATTGGAAGATTCCCAAGAAGTGCGAGCATTTATGAAACATGAGCTAATGAGTATGACCAGCCATGCCACAAGCAAGGCAGAGAAAGCATCAGATTTTGTTTCATCAATACCTTTTAAGGCACTTGCATTAATGGGGGTCGGAATTGTAAACAACATTACTAAGAAGAAAAAATAAATAATATATATGGCTAAAACAACAAAGGCAAAAGGAGTTTCAACTAAGAAAGTAGCAGGAGGAGTCGCTGGTATGGCAGGAATTCTTGCTGCAGGAGCAGTAGGGTATTTACTATTTGGACCAGACGGAAAAAAGAATAGAAAAAAGATTGAAGACTGGAAAGATGATATGCAAGAAGATATCATTGCCAGCGCAAAGAAAATGAAAACAGTAACAAAAAACGAATTCGGGGACGTGATCGATACTGTGACAAAAGAATATACAAAACTTAAAAAAATGTCAGCAAAAGAAGCAATGGCACTAAAGAAAGATTTACAAAAAAACTGGGAGCAAATCGCAGTTAACCTAATAGATGGAGATTACGATGAAGCAGAAAAGAAAGTAACTAAAGCTGTTTCAAAACGAGCAACAGCCGTTAAAAAGAAAGCAACCACAAAAGCAAAGAAAACAGTAAAAAAAGCTACTCCAAAAAAGAAGGCTGTAGCAAAGAAATAATACAAACCAGTATTTAAAACAAAAAAGCGCGTAAGCACTTTTTTGTTATTTGTGATCTCACGGGGAATCGAACCCCGATTTCCAGGATGAAAACCTGATGTCCTAGCCGTTAGACGATGAGACCATATGTGTATGCGCGATATTTTAGCAAGAATAGATAGAAAATCAATAACCTTATGTGGTTTTGTTATAATATGTATATTATGAGTACCCAAAGAAATACAAAAAAATATGAATAAATTAGAACGACCACGAGATAACAGAGTAATAGCGGGTGTGTGTTCAGCAATAGGAAACAGATTTAATATTTCAATTACGTTAGTGCGAGTAATTTTTATATTACTTATTATATTACCACCAGCTGCAATTATTCCGTATATTTTACTTTGGATTTTTATTCCAAGCGAAGAATCACCAACAATTCAATAGTAATTAGAAAAACTGCCATATGGCAGTTTTTTGATACAAAAAACACTGCGCCGAAGTTCAGAATAGAATTTGGGAAAGAAATTTAATTTGGGAAAGAAATTTACAATTCTATGACAGAAGCCATAGAAGATTCTAGTGAACTGCGGCGCAGTGTTTTAAAGTTTTTTGTTTCAATTCATAGAATACCACAGTCAGTTTTTACTGTCTAGATTGTTTAAAATGAATCCAAGACATTTCTTTTTTACCAGCAGGTACAATAGTGTTAATTACAAAATCATTATTTTTCCATTCTGCATCTGTCACGATAATCCGATCATTATTCAAAAAGAAAAAAGGCTTAGGGAACGCACAATATTTCAAGTAGGCCTGGCGTGGTTTCGTGGGGTCTATCTCCATGTCAGATTTTTCAAACTTACGACATTCTGTTGCTTGTGCATGGTCTTGTTTTGTTGGGGTAATTTTATCTGAAAGATACAGAGGAATAGTGCGCAAAAAAAGTTCTGCTCCTGTGGTAGCAAAAAAATGTTCCGTATCTCTGTTTTTTTGCCATTCATCTATTGGTGTGATTTGTTGAGAAATGATAGGTCCGTGATCCATTAAAGCATCAAGTAACATCAGAGAAACGCCCGTCTTTTTTTCATCATCCAACATAGCCGATATGATAGGCGAGGGTCCCCTGTAATGAGGTAGTAGGGAAGGATGCAAATTTACTGATCCATGTTCTGGAATATCTAAAATTGATTGAGGAATAATTTTTCCATACGCAACTACCACAAATAATGGATAGCCTGTAATCACAGAAACATCAAATTTCTTTAGTGAAGATGGTTGGTGGACAGGAATATTCTGTTTGTCAGCCCATATTTTTAGTGGCGGGGAAGTGAGCTTCATCTTTCTTCCAGAAGGTTTATCTGGTGTCGTGATGATTATGGATGGTTGTAAACCACCAATTAATAACGTATCTAAAAAATCAACAGATATCTCAGGTCCACCAAAAAAAACAAATGGAGGAATAGACGGGATATTATTTTGTGATTGATTTTTTTGCGTCATTTCGTTTATTATCTAATTTTTCTTTTTCTTTGTCTGAAATTTCTTCATATTCTTCGGCTTTGTCTACAAATAGAATACCATCAAGATGATCAATTTCATGTTGAAATATTTGTGCCAATAGACCACCCGCACCTCTAGTTATCTGCTCACCGTTTTCTGTGTACGCTTTGATAGTCACATTTTTATGACGTTTTACTTGCCCGTAAATATAACGAACAGATAAACACCCTTCTTCCATAAGTTCTGTTTTTTTAGAACGTTTAGTAATTTCAGGGTTAATGAAAACCACATCTGGATGACCTTTTTCAAACACAAAACCAGCGACAACAAATATTCGTTTAGAAACAGCAATCTGCGGAGCAGCAATAGCTACTCCGTCAGGTTCACCAGCGAGCGCTTTTTTCATCGCTATTATTACTGACTGAGTATTTGTAGAAACAATCTCTGAAACAGGGACAGAATCTGCTTTTTTATGTAATGGCTCTTGCCCTTGTTGAATAATAGTAGGAATATTCATGACAACAATACTATCATAATTAGTCTTTTTTCTTGACGTGATTACCAATTTTCCACCAAAATGTTTTTCTTTGGGCATCTCGTCCTTTGGGTAGATTCTTGGACTCAGCGAAATATTGTCTGATCACTTGGTTGGGAATTTTTTTGAAAAAACCTAAATAGTAAGAGAACGATCCTTGTCCGTACCGTGCATCTTCACCAAAATATTTTCTAATAACGTCAACTAGTTCGTGCATTTCAGTTGGATGTTCGTTCTTGTTTCCAAAATATCTATCAACCGACAGGGAAGTGAACGAGTCCGCTTTTGCTCGCTTCTTTTTAACAACTACTTTCTTTGGTCTTTTTTTGGGAAAAAAATCATGTAAGAACTTGTCTTTTGTTGCATGGGCCGACTTGAAATCACCAAGATAACTATCAAATATCTTGTCATCGTAGTGAGCAATCACTACACCGTCTTTGTTATCTCCTGTCTTAGATAGTTTAAGTTTTGGTAACTCAAGCTCTCCCGAACGAATTGCTTGTTTATAAATAGATGCATCTTCTAG
>Ga0115567_10001935_pt1 | contig 20618 bp, 24 predicted proteins | sample COGITO_mtgs_1204_2_FD_88679 | JGI IMG/M metagenome (GOLD analysis project Ga0115567, IMG submission 88679) | Pelagic marine microbial communities from North Sea - COGITO_mtgs_120412 | ecosystem: Environmental > Aquatic > Marine > Epipelagic | place: Germany:Helgoland, sampling site Kabeltonne... | reverse complement strand
ATTTTCAATGTTGACGAGATCTAGGTCTCTACGTATATAATAACCTTATTCCTCTCTTTTGTGCTTTCTTAATTATATATCTTAAGGTACTGTTTTTAATAGAATGCTAACTTAAGATGTATAACCGCAATTACGGCGGATTCGACTGCGTCCGAATCCACGCGTAATTGCTAACTTCCGTGCTTATCCGAAAAACATTAAATTTAATCCCGTAACTGCGGTTATACTAAACGTTGCCATTAATACTGAAACATTCGTCTTCGTATCAAAAATTCCGAAAGAAACTTGCAGAATGTTATCTAATTAGATAACTTTGTGTTAAATTTAATTGTTAGCAGAATTGAGCGAATTTAATCGGAAAATCGAAATTTATAAAAATTACTTTTGGGATTTTTACAACAAACAAAATGTAAAAGTACAGGACAAAATAGACTGGACTGTAACTTTAATCCAAACAAATAAAATTGTTCCTGAGAAGTTTTTTAAGCATTTAACTAATACCGACGGACTTTGGGAAATTCGAGTTTCTGCCAACAATGGAATTTTTAGAATATTCTGCTTTTTTGACAAAGGAAACTTAGTTGTCTTGTTAAGCGGATTTCAAAAGAAAACGCAAAAGACACCGAAATCGGAAATTAAACGAGCTGAAAAACTTAAAAAAGAGTATTATGAAAATAAAAAATAACGTTACGAATTGGGACGACCATTTAGACGCCAAATACGGGAAAAAGGGAACTGACACGAGAGAAAAGTTCCAAGAAGAATTTGAGGCGTTTAGAATTGGTGTTTTAATACAAGAGGCTAGAAAAAGTAAGAAATTAACTCAACAACAACTTGCCGACAAAGTTGGAACGACTAAAAGTTATATTTCTCGAATTGAAAATAACGCAAGTGATATTAGACTTTCAACTCTGATGCGAATTATCCGAGAAGGATTGGGCGGAAGTTTGAAATTATCATTGAACTTCTAATTAGTGCGGAAAGTACTAATGGCAACAAAGTACTGTGGTAAAAAACAAGTAAAATCTACTTAGTTTTTAATCAGAGTGCTTCTGTATGAGTCGTCATAAACGAGTCCAGATTTTGCAACGGCAAATGCCTGTTTTAAGAGCTTGTTGCATACAGACCCTAATTGAGGAATCCTAGTTTGTAAGTAAATAGCTTCAATATAAAAATACTATCTTTGAATTTAAATTAATTAACTACCATAATTTATGAAAAAGACTATTTTAAATGTAGCCTTAGCCGTTTTAGTATCTGCAAGCTTATTCTCTTGTAAAGAGGATACCAAACTAGATACTCTAGAAGATAAACTTGAGAGTCGCTCCGACGATTTAGAAGATGCCTCTGATGATATAGGAGATGCTGCAGACGATATTGAAGATGCTTTAGAAAGCTTTCAAGATGCCCTACAAGAAGTTGATAATCCAGAAGATAGAGCAGCAATACGCCAAAGAGTCAATAAAATATTTGATGACATGGACATAGAAATGAACGAGGAATAATACCAACCTCATTGACTGCCGTTATCCTATTTTGTTAGATTTGATAATGGTGGAAATCGTATAAACCAAAAAACGCAACCCTTTGTTAACATAGGAGTTGCGTTTTTTTATGGCTGTTTTATCAATATATTGATAGCACAAAATTCGATGTGGGTAGAGCATCCGCATCTATTAGAAAAGCTTTGATAACATATAGAAATGGATGATGCTCTTAGAATTGCCATTACTCTTAAATGCCCTATTGAAAGCAACTTATTCTCACACTTGGTTTTGCATTCTTTCAGTACAGCTTCTATCTTTTTATTTCAAGCCTATCATACAAGGGTCGTTTTTTGGTATTAGTTTCATTTACGTCACAACTCCCCTATCTTGCCCCCATAAACAATCCATATGAAAATCAATTTATTGTCTTGCGATGCAGCACGGCCTGATCGAAGAGCCATAGCTAGATGTATCACAGAGATTTCCATCAGCATCAGCGATTCCTTAGCAAATGAGCTAACCGGTATTCTCCTAGAAGGAGATGCCGTTGATATCGAGATAGAAGATAAAAACCGCGGTTCTGCGTTGAGGGATTTGCGTAAACTGGATATCGATTATGAGATCCTCGATTGAACCCTTTGCATTCAAGAGCATTCTCAACAACCTATAAAGATGCTCTGGTGTTGGTCAGCTGATAAAGAGTTCGCTTTCGCGAAAGCGAACAAAACCTACTTCTTCAACTTCTTCTTTCCATAGACTTTCTTCTCGCGCCATCTCGCAACAATCGCTAGCACCGCCACAAAAGCTAGTGAACCAAATATCGCCTGATAGGATATGATCTGATCACCACTGGCATAACTGTGCAGTCCAGACAGGTAAAAGTTCACCCCAAAATAGGTCATCATCACACTATAAAAAGCCAGTATCGACCATAGATTAAACGTCCAGCGGCCTTTCAACCCAGGAACCAGTCGCAGGTGCAACACAAAGGCATACACAAAAATGGTGATCAGCGCCCAGGTTTCCTTAGGGTCCCAGCCCCAGTAACGTCCCCAGCTCTCATTGGCCCACATAGCGCCTAGGAAGTTTCCAATGGTCAACATGATCAATCCTACCGTTAATGCCACTTCATTGATGTAGGTGAGCTCTTTGAGGTTCAGGTCCATTTTCTTTTTGTTCTTCTCTGTGGAGAAAATCATGAGAATCATGGAAACGACTCCTAAAATCATCCCTAAAGCAAAAGGTCCATAACTAGCTACGATCACCGCAACGTGGATCATTAACCAATAGGAATCAAGAACCGGCTGCAAGTTTGCTATCGATGGATCGAGCCAATTCAATTGCGCTACCCATAAAATAATGGCCACTACAAATGCGGTGCTGGCAATGGTCATCTCACTCTTTCTGCCGAACATCAGTCCAAAAGCCATGGTAGCCCACGCCACATAAATCAAGGATTCGTAGGCATCTGACCAGGGTGCGTGACCACTCAAATACCATCGCGTTCCTAAAGCCAGGGTATGAACTAAAAAGATCCCCACTATGGCATATTTATGAAATACAATCGCCCAGCGTATTTCCTTCATGGGACGAACAATTTCTACCACCAGCAAAATCAGCATCAATACACCAAACCAGACATACCATTTGTAAAGTCCTTTGAACACGTCGTATTTGTTATATAGAATCTCTGCTTCTATACGGTCTTCTGAGGGCATGACGTCTGCACCGTAAGCCTTTTGAAATTCAAACAGGCTGTTCAAGGCCGTGTTTGCCCTCAGGTAATCTCCCGTCTGGTTTCCTTCGTTCAATAAAAAAGTATAGGTAGGGATAAAATCTCTGACAAAATTATAGTCTCCCTCCCGTTCAAATCCAGCGTCGTCCAACTCTGGTCTGGCGAACCACTTGCTGTTTTCAGCATTTGGGTTTGGAAATATTTTTAAGATACTCCCGGTGATTGCCTGGTCCAATAATCCAACGCTGAAGTTGATGTCTATAAATTCGTTTTGGATATTGGTCTTGACATCTGCGCTGTTGGCCTCATCCAGGAAGGGACTTAATTTATAACCGCCTACCTCGCCATCTGGTTTTCTAAAGAAATCCATGCCGCTGGCATAAGATCTGGTTTTATCAAGGTCAAGAACCGACTTGAGGGAATCATTTTTCCTATTCAATTTTATGACGGGAACTTCAAACCACAGTTGTCCAAACTGCATCATGCTGATCAAGGTTTGCTCTGCAGACAATCGAACTAGGGAATCACCTACTTTGGCTTCATAGTAATCCCGTTCAGAGATGCGTCTTAAGATTTCTGAAGCCAGCGTGCTCATAGGTTTCATACGACCATTGTCCTGCACCACTACCCTACCAAAACGATCTGCTTGCGCCTGTGGGACCATGTTTGCCACGATTATGCTGTCTAGAATGCGCAGTGGAATCTCTGGAATGATTTGAGGAGCTATGGGTCCGGCCTCCGTTTTTTTCATGGCATCTGCCTCCATGTTGGTACTCACCCCACCTTCACGACTTTCCATGGAGGTATCGTTGCCATTCACCTCATGGTTATGACCGCTATGATCTTCCTGAACAGGTGGTTGCTGTTGCACCGCATGCTTATGGCCCGTAGGATTTTCTACAGCAGCTGGCGCTTGAGCAAAGGAAAAACCGGTACCTAAGGCTATCAATAAAATACTTAGGTATTTAGACTTCTGCTTCTCGACTCTATTGATCAAGCGTCTCAACTCACCAAATCGTGTATTCTTATCAAAAATCAAGGCCATCATGGCGATGTACAATAAAATATACCCTGCATAAGAGAATAATTTTCCCCAGAAATCATGATTTACAGATAAGTGCGTCCCCAGCTCATCTGGATCAAAACCAGACTGAAAGAAACGATAGCCGTCCTTATCGAGCACGTTGTTCATAAAGATGCGCTCTTTGGTAGCCGTGCTGTCTGCATCATTGACTACCACTTTACTTTCAAAAGCCGAATAGCCTTTTTCTGTTCCTGGATATTTAGTAGCTATAAAGTCTTCTAGGGTAATGGAGAAGGGCAATTCTTTAGAAATACTGCCGTACTTGATATAGAATTTCATCCCGTTGATGTCTACATCCGCATAATCGCTTTCTATTCCTTTACCGCCACGCAGCTCAATGTGTTGCTCTTCACCACCACTGCGTACGGTGGCCATTAGCCCATAAGCTTTTACAGAAGTTGGTTCAGGGCTGGCTACAATTCCTACTTCTCCCTGTTGTATGGGCTCTGGAATCACAAACTGCATTCCTGCCATATTATATAGAGACCTTAGTTGCAAGGGTTGCAGGGAGTCTGCATAGACATCTCCTTTTTGTTGGTCGGCCATTCTTAGGTAATCACCAGCATAAGGAGTTTGAATGGAGTATCCGTTCCAATTCTCTATAATGTTGATCATCCCTTTCTCACGAGCCTCTTCTGGGTCTTTATTCACGGCAAAAAGAACCCCATGAATACTGGCTTCCTCACCATCCTTGATCAAATGGTCGTGGCGGTTCCCGCCACCTGCTTCTACAATTTTTAAATATTTATCGCCGGTATCGTTGGGCTTCAAACCTTCTACCGCATCATAAATCAAGGTGTCAATCGTAAAACGGACCTCTTGATCGTAGTAGTCAAAGGTCTCTGTATGATCATAATCGTACTGTGTGATCAATACTTTTTCTTTGACCTCACGCTGCATAGGGTTATCGTTAGGATCGTTCCCTTGAATTAGAACACTGTAATAGGTCTCGTCGCTTAAAAAAGTAGCCTCCGTCTGTCCTTCCCGTATCAACATCATTCCCTCATAGGAAATGTACCTGGTGATTCCAGCACCTATGATGATTAAAATCCACGATAAGTGCATGGTGAGCGTCGCCCATTTTTTCCATCGCCAAAGTTGGTAGCGTTTGATGTTCCCAATAAAATTGATCATCAACCAAAACATCAGTAATGAAAACCACCAGGTATTGTATACCCATAATTTAGAAGTAGGTGTGTCGTAGGAGTTCTCGATAAAGGTACCAACTGCCATGCTTGCGGCAAATGTGAGCAGTAAAACGGACATGGTACGTGTGGAGAAAAGAAATGCTAGAATCCTGTCTTTCATAGGTCAAATTAACAGGCTGCAAAGATACCTCACAAAAGCGGTACTGCCATAGTTTGTGAGTCGGTAGTTAGGCCGTATTTTTACGCTATGATCAAGGTTTTTATCATCGGTACCGGTAATTTGGGGACGCAGTTGTGCGCAGCCATAGAAAAATCAGCAGACGAGTCTGTGGTACTGGTAGGTTACCGCAATTTTAGTGGTAGAATTGTTCCAACCATCCAGGCTCAAATCTTTCAAAACGAGCTGCCAGACTGCGACCTGGTACTAATTGCGGTTCCAGATGATAAAATTGCCAGCGTTTCTAATAGTTTAAATAATGCACAAGTAACTGTGGCACACACAAGTGGAAGCGCTGATATCAACCTTTTATTTAGGTTTAAAAACCATGGGGTTTTCTACATTCCTCAGACCTTTAGCAAGGGCAGGGCCATTGATTTAAGCGAGGTGACTTTATGTTTGGAGGCTAGCAATGAATCTACTATGGAGCAGCTGGAACTTGTGGCGAGCACGCTTTCGCGAAAGCGGAAACACATCAACTCTGCCCAGCGACGACAGCTTCATCTAGCTGCGGTTTATATGAACAATTTTGTCAATCACTGTTATCACAAAGCCTCTGAGTTGCTAGAAAATGCAGCCATGCCTACGGAACTGCTGGAACCTTTGATGTTGGAAACCCTTGAAAAGGCACGGGAATTAGGAGCTGAAAATGCGCAAACCGGTCCTGCTTTACGAGGGGATCAACAAACGATAAATAAACATTTGGATTTATTAAAAGAGGAAGATAGAGCCATGTACCGCGCTATTACTCAATCTATCAAACATACCTATGGAAAAGAATTATAAAGAATTATTGCGCGAGATCAAGGCCTTTATCTTTGATGTGGATGGCGTATTAACGGACGGCCGCCTGCTAATTTCAGAAAGTGGCGAACTGCTGCGCACCATGAATGCCAAAGACGGCTATGCCCTAAAAACCGCGCTGAATCAAGGGTACCTGATTTGCATTATCACCGGTGGGAACAATAAGGGCGTCAAATCCAGACTGGAAGGATTAGGCGTTGCCGATATTTTTCTCAATGCACACGATAAAATGGTGCAACTGGAAGAATATATGAATAAGCACGGCTTAAAGCCGGGAGAGGTCCTTTATATGGGCGACGACATGCCAGACGTTCCCGCACTGGAATATGCGGGTTTAGCTGCCTGTCCACAAGACGCCGTTCCAGAAGTAAAAGCAGTTTGCAATTATATTTCCCATAAAAATGGCGGCGACGCCTGTGTTCGAGATGTGATTGAACAAGTACTGAAAGTGCAGGGAAAATGGGAGGTTGTCTATGGAGCTAATGCCGCCAGCAGTTGAAACTCCTAAAACTCATACGCTGGCCCAATGTATTGCTTACACTCATTACCCAACTGGTCATCATTTATTGGTATTTCCCACAAACCGAGGCCGCACTAGGGCTGCAAATCTGGCAAGTGGCTTTACTTCTTGTTGCCACCGCACTACTCACCGCCAGCGGCAATGTGATCAATGATATTTATGATGTGACCACAGACGTCATCAACAAACCAGAAAAGGTCATCGTGGGCCAAACCATTACTGAGAAAAAAGCCTTCATCCTTTATGTGGTATTGACCAGTACCGCAGTTGTTTGTGGTTTCATTCTAGCGAATAGCATTGACGCACCTGCACTCGCAGGGCTCTTTATAGGGGTTGCGTTCTTGCTTTACAGCTATGCCACCACACTAAAAAGCATGTTGTTAGTGGGGAATATCGTGATCTCTTTATTGGTCGCTACGGTAGTTCTAATAACGGCCTTATTTGAATTGTTTCCTGCGATTACAGATTTGAATCGACCCACTCAATTGGATTCCTTACAACATCTTGCTGTTTTTGCGGCCTTCGCATTTTTTGTAAACCTATTGCGGGAATGGATCAAAGATTGCCAGGACGTCAAGGGCGATCATGCCTCTAGAAGATCCAGCCTGCCCATTGTTTTAGGGCAATCGCGCGCTGCACGGCTCATGGCAGTATATACGTTAGTGCTTGTGGTAATCATCAGCTATCTGGCCAGCTCTCAATTGTATACTGATCCTGTAAGCCTTTACGGCACCCTATTTTTGATCATGGCGCCGCTTATGTTCATAGGTTTACGACTGTTCAATGCAAGATCTATGAAAGAATTTGCACTGCTTTCCCTAATTTGTAAAATCGTGCTATTTTTAGGGGTATTGGGAATTGGGCTAATTAAATTTACCGTGTAGATGTTATCTAAAAAATTGGAACATATCGAGATCGTTCTGGCCTCGCAATCGCCCAGGCGACAAGAACTTCTAAAAGGGCTGGATCTGGAGTTCAAAATCCGCACTAGACCCGTAGAAGAGCTTTACGACCCTAAATTAATGGCAGGCGAAATCACCGCTTTTCTCTCTACGCTCAAGGCGAAAGCCTTTAGCGACGATATCCAGGAAAACCAATTGATCCTCACCAGCGACACCATTGTCTGGCTGCAGGAAGAGGCATTGGGAAAGCCGAAGGATGCTCAAGAAGCAAAGGAAATGCTGGCAGCGATGAGCGGCAGGATGCATGAAGTTTACACCTCCGTTTGTTTTACCACATCCCGGCTTCAAGAAACCATTACAGACGTTACTAAAGTCTACTTTAAAGAACTCACATCAGCTGAAATCGATTACTATGTAGAAACCTACACCCCTTTTGACCGCGCTGGCGCGTATGGCATTCAGGACTGGATAGGGTATACAGGAATTGAAAAGCTGGAAGGTTGTTATTATAATGTGATGGGCTTGCCGTTACCCAAAGTATACGAATGGCTCAAAAAAAATGCGTGCCGATTATGAGAAAAATCTGTATCTTCATAATTGTTGCCGGCTTATTGCTGAGTTGTAAAAATGACAACAAAAATGAGCTAGTAAAAGCACTGGATTGCTCCAGCGTCAAAACCGGCACCTTCAAATATGCAAATAAAACCTTTGCCGATTGGGTGATTGAACGTACCGATAGCGCTAGTGTGGAATACAATCCAGAAACAGGTATGACCATTTACAGCAGCGTCGTCTGGATATCAGATTGTGAATATGAATTACATATTGAAGACCTGGACAACAGCGATAAGGTGGCCGTCATCAGTAGTGTTTTAAGAGTGGTAATTACAGACATCACGGAAGACGGTTATAAATGTACCTCCTACACTAATAATGGTCCGGAGGAATTTGAAATGATACGAATCGATGAGTAAGATTGGAAAGCTGTTTTTTATACTGATCACTATCTCCATTGCATTGGGACTGATGTTCTATAGCTCTCGAATAAACTTTCAATGGGAATATTTTCAATGGCTCCCGTTTTTGGAACTGGTGGCGATGCTTTTTATTCCCAATTTTTTAGTCTTCCTTTATATGATTAGGAAGAACAAAAAGAATTTAAACGATGCAGAAACTAAAAAGTAAAAATCCTGAATTGAAGGGTACCGCGTATGCGATCGTATTTTGGCTCTTATTTTCCCTAGGCTTTGCCTTGTTGTTTTACGGTAGCGGCATTTCTTTTCAATGGGAATATTTCAATTGGAAGCCATTTTTAGAAAAGTGGTTTTTTTTCCTGTTCCTCTATGGAATTATAGTGGGCGGCGCACTTTGGGGGCGACACAAAAGGCAAAAAGAAAAGTCCTGAGTTATTGTGACAGTCGCTAAAATGAGGATTTTTCAGGAATCAGAAAACACGTGTATCTTCTTTGGCGGATGCTTTTCGCGAAAGCGACAAAAAAAATCCATCCCTATATATAAGGATGGATTTTAGTAACTCACGGCTTTGAGTGCCGCATTCTATGGTTGATGCTTTGGCATCTTTATTTCAGTTCCTAGAAGATTTCACGTCCAGAAAAGTGGAATGCTGCTTCAATTGCTGCATTCTCATCACTGTCGCTACCGTGAACGGCGTTTTCACCTACACTTTTAGCGAATAATTTTCTAAGGGTCCCGTCAGCAGCCTCCGCTGGATTAGTGGCTCCTATCAACGTACGGAAATCGGCTACAGCGTTGTCTTTTTCAAGAACTGCTGCTACGATTGGGCCGCGAGACATAAATTCTACCAACTCTCCGTAAAATGGACGCTCGCTGTGTACCGCATAAAATTCCTGCGCATCAGCTTCCGTCATTTGGGTAAGTTTCAAAGCTGCGATCTTAAAACCGCTGCTGGTGATTTTTTCTAATATAGCACCTATGTGTCCGTCTTCGACCGCATCAGGCTTGATCATTGTAAAAGTTCTATTCGTTGCCATTTTTCTTTTTTAAAATTGCGCTGCAAAAGTAAGGCATTCTGTACCCCTTTAGGCACTGAGGCTTGCTTTTTTTAATGATGGACCTGTAGTTGATAAAGCTGGCTCTACCTATTGTAAATAATGTATTAAGCTTATTTTTGCAGCCTATGCAAAAAGAACACTACCAAAGCCTTAAACAAGAGCTTTCTTCCCCTAAAAATATAGTGATCGTACCGCACAAAAGCCCAGATGGCGATGCCGTAGGTTCTATTACTGCGCTATACGGCCATTTACATAAAAAAGGGCATTCGGTTTCCATGATCTCTCCTAATGACTTTCCTGACTTCTTGAAATGGATGAAATACAGCGATGAGATTTTAAATTATGAGATGAACAGAGCCGATGCGGACGATTTGATTTCAAATGCTGACTTGATTTTCATCCTGGACCACAATGCCTTTCATCGTGCAGGCGATATGGAAACTGTGCTATCTAAATCAGAGGCGACCTTTGTCATGATCGATCACCATCAGCAACCAGATGACTTTGCAGATTATATGTACAGCGATACTGGGATGAGCAGTACCTGTGAAATGGTGTATCATTTTCTAAAGAATCTAGGAGAACTTGAAACCGTGGATGCAGACATGGCTGCTAGTCTGTATACCGGTATTTTGACCGACACCGGAAGTTTCAAATACCGCTCCACTACCTCCACCACACTTCGGGTTGCTGCAGATCTAGTGGACCTGGGTGCCGACAGCGAGCAAATCAACAGGAGGATCTACGATGTCAATACACCTACACGCATGAAGTTGTTAGGGGTGGCATTGAGCAATCTGGTGATTCTTACTCAATACCGCACCGCCTACATCACCTTGACTCAAAAGGAACTGGATGATAATCATTTTCAAAAAGGCGACACAGAAGGATTCGTGAATTATGCATTAAGCCTGGATGGAATTGTCTTTGCACAGATTTTTATCGAAAAAGCAGATGAAAGCATCATCAAGACTTCACTGCGCTCTAAAGGAGACTTTGATGTGAATCAAATGGCGCGCGAGCACTGGAATGGCGGTGGCCACAAGAATGCAGCCGGTGGTAGGTCAGAGGCTTCCATGGAGGAAACAGTGGATAAATTAATTAGTATATTGCCACACTATGAAGCAGACCTGCAGCGTACTGAAATATAGTCTAGCCGTCGCACTCCTGGCCCTACTAGCCAGTAGTTGTAAAAACCATTTAGAGTTGCGCGAGCCCAAAAGTCGAAAGACCAGCACTACGACTGATTTTTCCATTGAGCTTAACAAGGAACGCAACGCGGCTGAGGAAGCTTACATAGAAAGCATCATTGCAAAGGATTCCGCATCGTTCACAAGATCTTCCGACGGTTTCTACTACCGCTTTGTCGTACAAGATAGTGTGGCCGGTGATCGCCCAGAATTCGGCGATCGGGTGACCTTTGAATACGACGTTCGCAACCTAGAGGGAGAAACCATCTATTCTAAAGAAGAACTGTCGCCGGTAACAAAAAGCCTGGAGCAGGAATATGGCGTATTCAGAGGCTTGAGAGAAGGCTTGAAACTGATGCAGGTGAATGACGAGGCCATTTTTTACTTCCCCTCCTACACTGCTTATGGTTTCTACGGCGATGACAACCGTATTGGTTTGAACACCCCTATCATTAGCCGAGTCAAATTGCTGAAAATTGATAAAACTCCATAAAATGATGATAACTTCGCTTTCGCGAAAGCGAACAAAACACCATAAATTTAACTATAATTAAAAATCGAGAAATGAAGAAAATTAACGGCTTACTCATCGTTCTAGCCATTATTTTAACCGCGTCTTCCTGTAAAGAGGAATATCCAGATGCCAAAGACGGTATCTATGCAGAGATCCAGACCACTAAAGGAACCCTATTTGCAGAGCTTTATTATGAAGCCACACCAGCAACGGTCGCCAATTTTGTAGCACTGGCAGAAGGTACCCACCCAGAGGTAGCAGATTCCCTAAAAGACAAACCATTCTATGACGGATTGATCTTTCACCGTGTGATTGATGGATTTATGATTCAAGGGGGCGATTATACCGGCACTGGATCTGGAGATTTGGGCTATGTATTTGACCAAGAAATTGTTGACAGCTTGAAGCACGATGCAAAAGGGGTACTTTCCATGGCAAATGCGGGTCCTAACACCAACGGAAGTCAGTTTTTTATCATGCATGAGCCTAATCCTAACCTGGATGGAGGCTATAATGTTTTTGGGAAAGTGATTGAAGGACTAGCAGTGATCGACTCCATCGCTACCGTAGAAACTGCTGCGGCAGACCGCCCTGTGGATAGCGTTGTCATGAACAAAGTACGTATTATCAGAAAAGGGAAAGCGGCTAAAAAATGGGATGCCCCTGCAGTTTTTAAAGAACAACAGGAAATGTCCAAAGCACGCAAAGAGGCAGAAGCTAAAGTGGCAGAAGACCGCCGCGTTGCCGCACCAGCAGTTAGAGCAGCAAAAGCTCAAGAGCTGGCGCAATTGAAAGAAAAAGCCACCAAAACTTCCACTGGCGTGGGGATTTATGTAGTTGAAAAAGGCAATGGTGTAAAACCAGAGACCGGTGTCACAGTGATGCTGGATTATAGCGGGTATCTAGAAAACGGAGTCCTATTTGATAGCAGCGATCTAGAAACTGCTCAAATCTTTGATGCCGTAAACATGCGTAAAAAAGTAGCAAATGCATACCGAAGTATGCCTGTAGAATTCAGCCCTGAGGTAGGAATGATACCTGGTTTTAGAGAAGCTTTATTAAATATGAATTACGGCGATAAAATTATTGCATTTATCCCTGCAGAATTGGCTTATGGCGCTAACGGTGGTGGCCCCATACCTCCCAACAGTAATTTGATATTTGAAATGAAATTAGTACCTCAAGAATAAAGGCAATTGCTAAATCTATTTTAAAACGTGCTGTCTTACAGCACGTTTTTTTATTCCCTCACTTCTTTTAAAGTATCTTTATAACTATGAAGAAAATTATTTACACTAAAACGGCTCCCAACCCCATTGGACCTTACAATCAAGGTGTTTTATGGCAAGGTGCTGCCCAGCAAACGTTATACACCAGCGGTCAGATTGCCATTAATCCAGAAACCGGAGAATTAGACATAGAAGATTTAGAAAAAGAAACCCATCTGGTCATGAAAAATCTGGAAGCAGTGTTGCAGGCAGCTCAAATGACTTTTAGCAATGTGGTCAAAACCAGCATCTTCTTGAGCGATATGAATAACTTCAGTATCGTCAACAAGATATACGGCAGCTACTTTAATGAAGAAGATGCTCCCGCTAGAGAAACAGTAGAGGTGGCCAACTTACCCAAGTTTGTCAATGTAGAAATCTCAGCAATTGCCATCTATGGATAACAAGACCCTTTCAGCATCAGAGTTGATACTCAATAAAGATGGGAGTATATACCATTTAAATTTAAGGCCAGAACAACTTGCCCACACCATCATTACCGTAGGGGATCCAGAACGTGTTGCGGAAGTCTCTAAATATTTTGATGTTATAGAGCTCAAAACAGGCAAACGGGAGTTTCATACACATACGGGATCCTACAAGGGCAAACGCATCAGTGTGATTTCTACGGGAATAGGAACCGACAATATTGATATTGTATTTAATGAACTGGATGCCTTAGTCAACATTGACTTTACCACTAGAAAAGTGAAGCAAGAATTGATCTCTCTGGATATAATTCGGGTAGGAACTACTGGAGCTGTACAGCCCAATATACCTGTAGATTCCTTCCTACTTTCCCAACGAGGGATTGGGTTTGATAGTTTGTTACATTGGTACGACAATGATATTTCAGATAAGAAGTTTACAGCAGCCTTGATCAAGGAATTAAAACTTTCTGATCACATGGCCACGCCTTACATCGTCCAATGCAATAAGGAATTGTCAAAACACTTTCAGACCATCGAGATGCTTAATGGAACCACGATTACCAATGTCGGTTTTTATGGACCACAAAGCAGGCGCTTGAGACTCGCTCCTTCTAATAAAGAGTTGAAACAGTTGATAAGCAATTTCACCTATGACGGTCATCAGATCACAAATCTAGAAATGGAAACCTCTGGGATCTATGCCATGGCTCATTTATTGGGACATCGGGCTGTATCACTCAATGCGGTACTGGCTAATCGAGCAACAGGGAACTTCTCGCAAGAACCAGAAGCTACGGTCGATAAATTGATTCGCTTTACACTGGATCGTATTGCGCATATTTAATAGATAAAAGCACTTTAATTATCACACTAAAACCGCCTCACACCATTGCATCAACCTAAAGAATACCCATACCAACATCGAGACATCAACTGGCTCAGCTTCAACGACCGTGTCCTTCAAGAAGCAGCAGATGAAAGCAATCCGTTGTACGAGCGATTGAAGTTTATAGCGATCTTCTCTTCAAATCTTGATGAATATTTTAGGGTGCGGGTATCACAATTGAGACAGTTAAAAAGGGTCAACAAAAGCCTACGCAATAAGCTGGCGCTAAGGCCTTCTAAATTTGTCAAACAACTACTGGAGAAGGTAGGTCAACAACAAAACTGGTTGGGCGAGATATTTTTTGATCAGATCGTGCCAGAATTAGCAGCAAACCACATCCATCTTTTGAACGAAACCCAATTAAAGGAGAAGTTTCATAAAGAGGCGGTTGCCTATTATCAAGAACATCTTAAAGATCTGGTAGCTTATCAATATGTGGAAGCCAGCAAGGACAGTGATATTTTTTTAGATAATCAACACCTGTATTTACTGGTCACCTTCAAAAATGAAAACAGATATGGAGTTGTTGGGATACCCTCTGAAAAGCACGCTCGATTTATCCAGATAGGCCAAAAGGATCAAGACCACTACATCTGTTTTCTGGATGATATCATAAAATTGAAACTCAAGCAGCTCTTCTCTCAAGAGGAAGTACTGTCTTGCTATGCGGTCAAACTTTCTAGGGATGCCGAGCTCTATCTTGATCAAGAACTGGAAGGTGAATTAGCTGATAAGATTTATGCCTCCTTAAAACAGCGCACCGACGGCCAGCCTACCCGGTTTCTATATGATGAACAGATGCCTAAGGAAGTTCGAAAGAACGTTCGAAAAAGTTTAGGTCTAGGAAAGATCGATATGGTATCAGGAGGTACCTATCACAATTTTGACGACTTTTTTGGGTTCCCAGATCCCACGGATAATCCAGCATTGCACGCTGAGCCGTTAGAAACTATCAAGCATAGCCATTTACACGGTCAAAATTACTTTGACGTTATCAGGGAGAAAGACCAATTGGTTCACTTCCCTTTTATGTCGTTTGACTATGTACAGCGTTTCATTGATCAATCTGCACAAGATCCACAAGTAGAACATATTAAAATTAGTCTTTATAGAGTTGCTAATGAAAGTGCCTTGACAGACTCCTTACTCACTGCTCTTAAAAACGAAAAGAAAGTAACCGTATTTGTAGAAGCTAAAGCCCGATTTGATGAAGAAAATAACATTAAATGGGGACGTATTTTCGAAGAACATGGGGCTACCGTCATTTATAGCTATCCGCGAATAAAGGTACACAGTAAAGTGCTTTTGGTTTTCAGAAAGGAAAAAGGTAAGATCAAGAGGTACGCTTATATAGGGACTGGTAATTTCAATGCCAAAACCTCTAAAATATATTGCGATCACGGCCTTTTTACCGCACATAAAGGCATTACCAAAGATTTGTCTAGAGTTTTTGAGGTGCTTCAAGGCGACTTGATCATCCCTAGGGCAAAGGATTTATTGATTTCTCCTTTTAGTACCAGACGTACGTTTGAAGATTTGATACGCGGTGAAATTGAAAATGCCCAAAACGGCAAAGAAGCTCAAATCACTGCCAAAATGAACCAGCTGGAGGATCGAGGCATGATCAACCTATTGTATAAAGCCAGTCAGGCAGGTGTGCACATACGTTTGATCGTTAGAGGGTTCACGTGTCTGGTTCCCGGGTTAAAAGGCATTAGCGAGAATATAGTGATGACTTCCATCGTAGATCGGTTTTTAGAGCATGGGCGTATTTACAAGTTTCACAATGACGGGAATCCCCTGCTCTTTATGGGGTCTGCAGACTGGATGACCCGTAATCTGGACCGCCGTATAGAGGTCCTCACTCCTATTTATGATCGGGATATCTACCAGGAATTGGATGAGATCATGGACATTCAAATGACCGATAACGTAAAAGCCAGAACCCACATGCCTGAAGAGAACAATCCCTTTGTCAGCTTGGAAAATGACACTCCAGTCCGGTCTCAACAGGACATTTATGACTACCTCAAAAAGAAACACAATTCGTAAACTATTTTTATGACTACCATTCACATAGGCGGTGTTCCAGAACATTTTAACCTTCCTTGGCATTTAGCCCTTGAGGACGACGCTTTCGCGAAAGCGAACATAGATCTACAATGGCAAGACGTCCCAGAGGGAACCGGTAGCATGTGTCAATCCCTGCGTGATGGGGAGCTGGACGTCGCCTGTATACTTACCGATGGTATTGTAAAGGACATTATGGCGGGCAATCCTTCAAGGATCCTACAGGTCTATGTGGAGTCTCCATTGCTGTGGGGCGTTCATGCTCCCGCAAGCCTGATCGAAGAAGACACTGCCCAGCTTAAAGATCCAGTGATCGCCATAAGCCGTTACGGCAGTGGTTCCCATTTGATGAGCTACCTACTAGCTAGAAGGCACGACTGGAATCCAGAAACTTTAAAATTCGACTTAGTCAATACCCTGGATGGTGCCGTCAAATCATTGAGTGAAGGACAAGCACAATTATTCCTTTGGGAGCGCTATATGACCCAGCCGTATGTGGATCAAGGAATCTTCAAAAGACTGGAAACCATCGCCACACCATGGCCTAGTTTTGTAATTGCAGCCACTGAAAAATGTATTGCCGAAAAGGAAGAAGCGCTTGTTCAAATGATTCGAATAATTAACAGGTATTCATCTGATTTCAAGCATATTCCAAGTATTGACAGAACCATTGCTTCACATTACGATCTGCAAGTAGGAGACGTGCAACAATGGCTGTTACGTACTGAGTTTTCAGAGGAACAAATAGATGCCAAAACGGTTGAGAAGATCAATAAACAGTTTCAAGCGGTGGGTATTTCTAAAGAGGAAGTTACCCTAGAAAAACTGATTCACGACCTCCCGTTTCCTGATGAGGAGGAATGATTACCACTGTATCGATTCTTTGCCACGTTCTTGAAGGTATCGATTGGCTCTGGAGAAATGTTGGTTCCCGAACCAATAGCCACGGTTTGCACTTAATGGGGATGGGTGACCGCTGGTCAGTACAAAATGCTTTTTCTCGTCAATCAGTTTGATTTTGCCTTTAGCAAAACCTCCCCAAAGCAAGAATACCAATTGCTCCCGCTCGTCAGACAAGGTTTTGATGACTTGATCTGTAAATTGTTCCCACCCCTTTTTTTGATGACTTCCAGCATTTCCCTGCTCTACGGTCAAAACAGCATTGAGCAATAACACGCCTTGATCTGCCCAGTGCTCTAGGTTTCCCGACTCCGGATAGGCCTTATTCAAATCCTGTTGTTGCTCCTTAAATATATTCATCAATGAGGGCGGGTGCGGGATACCGTCAGCTACTGAAAAACAAAGGCCGTTTGCCTGTCCTGGACCGTGATAGGGATCCTGCCCTAAAATCACCACTTTGACTTTTTCAAAAGCAGTTCTATCAAAAGCGGCAAAAATTTGATGCCCTGGCGGGTAACAGGTAGTACGTTTGTACTCTTCTGTAACAAACTCAATCAATTGCTCGAAATAATCTTTGCTAAATTCTTCTCGCAGCATTTCCTTCCAGCTTTCTTCGATCTTGATAGGCATAAACTTGTTTTGGGTAAATTTAAAAACGAACATAGACACCAACCAAGTTGATTCTAAATAACTAATACACAATTTAAAACGGACTTATATCCAGTCGTTAAAAAAGCAACAATCAGCAGTAGCAACTGGCGCCGCTGCCCTATTTTTGTAGCGCACATGGGAAAGATTTCTAAAAAGACCTTACAGGATATTGAGTTTGATAAGGTCGTCAAACAAGCCACCTTTTATTGCAGCACGGACGACGGTAAGGGCCGTATGGGTCGCGTGGTTCCGTTCCTGGAAGAAAGTCAGATCAAGAGCGCCCTAGCGCACACCCACGAGTACCGTTCCTCCTTTGAGACAGAGTATTCCATCCCCAATCATGGCTTCGACCCCATTGATCGTGAGTTGCAATTATTGGGAATTGAGAACAGCGTTTTGGAAAAGGAAAGCATCCGTCGTTTAGTAATCCTGCCCAGGTCTGTGAACGATCACATCCGCTTTTTTAAAAAGACCTCAGAGTTTTTTCCGGTCCTGGCACTGCGTACCCAAAACATCCCGTTGAATACTGAAATCCCAGACCGTGTGGATGCGGTGTTGGATCGATTTGGTGAGATCAAGGACGACGCATCGCCGGTTCTCAAGGATTTGAGACGGGAGATGAACAGCTTGCGCGGTCAGCTTAATGGTAGCTTTGGCGCTGCCCTGACCCATTATTTAAAACTGGAATATCTAGACGAGATTCGAGAAAGCGTGTTGGAAAACCGTCGCGTCCTCGCAGTTCGTTCCATGCACCGCCGCAAGGTAAAAGGCAAGATCATGGGCAGTTCCAAGACCGGCAGCATCACCTACATAGAACCGGAGCGCGTGTTAACGCTTTCGCGAAAGCTGTCAGAACTCGAGATCGAGGAACATGAAGAGATCCAGCGCATCCTCAAGGAATTGACGGAATTTCTACGGTATTTTGACGAAGATTTTGAAACCTACAGAGAATACCTCGCTCAAACCGATGTGATTGCTGCCAAAGCGAAGTATGCTCGCAAGATCAATGCAATTTTGCCTATGGTGGTCAAAAACCGAGAGTTGGATCTGGTGGATGCCTACCACCCCCTATTGCTCGTTGCAAACCGAGAAAGGGATGAAAAAACCTACCCGCAAAGCATCCAATTGAAACCAGAAAACCGAATCATCGTGATTTCAGGGCCCAACGCTGGAGGTAAATCCATCACCCTAAAAACCATAGGTCTCTTGCAGGTCATGATCCAGTCTGGAATGTTGATACCCGTCCATGAAAAAAGCCGCGTTTGCTTCTTTGATACCATACTGACAGATATAGGCGACAACCAAAGCATTGATAATCATTTGAGTACCTATAGTTATCGGTTAAAGAATATGCGCAGTTTCCTGCGCAGGGCAGACGACCAAACCTTGTTCCTGATAGACGAGTTTGGTACTGGATCTGACCCAGAACTGGGCGGTGCCTTGGCAGAAAGTATGCTGGAAGAGCTGTACTCCCGCAAATCCTATGGAATCATTACCACGCATTACACCAATCTTAAGATGCTGGCAAACGAGCTGCCGGAAATGACGAATGCGAATATGCTTTTTGACGCACGATCCCTAGAACCTATCTATCAGCTACAACTGGGGGAAGCAGGAAGTTCCTTCACCTTTGAAGTGGCTCAAAAAAACGGCATTCCTTTCTCTCTGATCAATAAGGCCAAGAAGAAAGTAGAACGAGGGAAAATACGTTTTGACAAGTCTATTGCTGCCTTACAAAAGGAGCGATCAGACCTGCGCCGTAATAACGAGTCTTTGCGAACTAAAGAAGTCCAAGCCACTCAAAAGGCGAACAAGCTAGAGGATACTCAAGATCGCGTACAGCAAAAACTAGAGGACTTTCAGGACCTTTACGATAAACACCAGCGCCACATGCAGTTGGGTAAAAAGTTTGATCAGCTGGCCAAGGATTTCAACAACAACAAGAAAAAACGGTTGCTGTTGGATGAATTAATGAAGCTGGTCATCACAGAAAATGTAAAACGCCAGCCGCCACCTAAGAAAAAGGAAGAAGCAAAAAAAGAACAAGGGAAGCAAAAGCAAGTGGAAAACGAGGTCATTCAAAAAGTAACCAAGATTAGGGAAAAGCGAAAAGCAGAAGGCCCCAAGAAGGAAGCGGTAATTGAAAAACCCAAACATGATTTCCAACTCAATGAACGAGTCAGACTGATCGATTCTAAATCCATAGGCACTATAGATTCTATTGAAAAAGGCAAGGCTACGGTTAATTATGGGATGTTTACTACCTTAGTAAGTCTAGAACAAATAGAACCGGTAAAAAAATAGATGGAAAAGAAAATCATCCTTTTTGATGGAGTCTGCAATCTGTGTAATAAGGCGGTTACTTATATCATAGACCACGATCCTAAGGATCAATTTAGATTTGCTGCGCTCCAGAGTGAGGTAGGAAAAGCGCTTTTAGAGAAACATGATATTGATCCAGCTGCCGTGGACAGTATTGTTTTGATCAGTGAGGACAAGGCTTTTATCAAAGCCGGTGCTGCCTTACGTATTGCTAAGCACCTTTCTGGATTACTTCCTGCTCTTTACGTTTTTGTGGTTTTACCTGCATTTATCACAAATTCCGTTTATGACATTATTGCTAGAAATAGGTACGATTGGTTTGGAAAAAAAGACAATTGTATGATTCCAACAGCAGACTTGAAATCTAAATTTCTAGACAACGAGTAACTATTGAACAAGTTGGGACTAGGATAAAAGCATAACTGTTATATTTATCAAAATTTTAACGTGTGAAAT